>Ga0326727_10004972_pt1 | contig 38732 bp, 29 predicted proteins | sample MB2enrmetagenome_FD_207643 | JGI IMG/M metagenome (GOLD analysis project Ga0326727, IMG submission 207643) | Lab enriched peat soil microbial communities from McLean, Ithaca, NY, United States - MB29MY | ecosystem: Environmental > Terrestrial > Soil > Wetlands > Peat | place: USA: New York...
TAACCCCATGCCGCTACCTTGCGCTTTAGTGGTAAAGAAGGCATTGAAGATCTGGTCGGCTTTGTCCGCGGGCAGCCCCACGCCTGTGTCGCTCACCGAGATCATTACTCGACCGTCCTCGGCCAATTGCGACTTGACCGTAACCACTCCGCCGGTCTCCTGCATCGCCTCGATGCTGTTGAGGGTAAGGTTCATCAGTACCTGCTGCATTTGCACACGGTCGGCCGTGACCGTGGGAAGGTCGGAAGCAAGATCGGTGCGCACCGAAACTCCATAGCGATTGGCTTCACCGCGCAGCAGCGCAGCCATCTGCCGCACGATCTCGTTCACATCGACCAACTCACGTTGGGGAGGAGCTTTCTTGTACAAGGACCGAAGCCGGTCGATGATGTCACCCGCGCGCTTTCCAGCCTCGACAATTCTCATGGCCGCGGCGCACGCCCTTTCTAAATCCGGCTGGTCACGTTTCAGCCACCGCAACGCTGCGTTTGCGCTTGTTACTGACGCGGCAATGGGCTGCTTTAGTTCATGGGATAGCGAGGCAGTCAGCTCGCCCATCAAGGCCACGCGATTCGTGTGGGCAAGGTCCGCCTGCAGCTCTTCAGCATGCTTGCGGTCTTCGATGTCGGTCGCCACGCCACACCACTTGACGATCTTCCCGCGCTTGTCCCGCAGCGGCACGGCGCGGGTGTGAAACCAGCGATACGCGCCGTCCTGGCCGTGACGCAACCGCGTCTCGTAATCCAATGGCTCGCCCGTCACCAGCGCCTTCTGCCACCGCTCGTGAACCTTCATGACATCTTCGGGATGAACGGCTTTCTGCCAGCCCAAGCCGGATGCCTGCTCCACCGTCAACCCGGTATATTCGACCCAGCGCCGGTTAACAAAGGTACGCTCGCCGTCGGACCGGGCAACGAACGCCAGAGCGGGCATGGATTCAACGGCCTCGCGAAACTTCTTTTCCTGTGCCTCCAGTTGCCCGATGCGCAGCCGGTATGCCGCCCAAAGCAATGCGAGGAGAACTGCCACGCAAAGCGCACGGAACCAGTTCGTCTGGTACCAGGCAGGCGGAATCACGAAATCCAGCGTCGCTGCTTCCTCGTTCCACACGCCGCTGTTGTTGCAGGCAAGGACGCGAAGCTTGTAATGCTTCGGCGGCAGGTTGGTGTACTCCACGTGGCGAACGTTGACCAGCTCTCTCCAGTCCTTGTCCTGGCCTTCGAGCTTGACGCGGAAGCGTACCTTCCCCGGCGCGACCAGACTCAGCGCGGTGTAGTCGATGTCGAGGTACCGGACGTGGGGTGGGAGGCGCAAACCGTGTGCCGTATCGTACGCCTTGCCATCGGCGGTAATCTGCTCGATGTGGACTGGAGGAGGGAGCGTGTTGATGCCGCCGATGTGGGACGGATCGATCAAGCTCACCGTGTCCCCATTTACGAACCAGATTTTCCCGTCGGGAGACTTAGTGACCGCAGGCCTGAATCCCTTCAGGATCGGAACCAGCCGAATCCCATCCACGGGGCCGAAAGTCGTCACCGGGATGGTTCGCTTCGGGTCGGCGATCCAGGCGTCCAAGTCGGTTCGCACTATACGCAGGAGTCCGCACCGCGTGTACAGCCAGTAGGAAGACAAGTCATCTTCAATGATCCAGTGAACGGTGTTGCAGGGTAACCCGTTCCCGGTGGTCAGCGTTTCCGCATGCCCGTTCCTGATCCGGCTGAGACCATTCTCGGTTGCGGCCCAAATCGAGCCCTCGCGATCGCGCGAGACGTCCAGCACCTTACGGCCAGCTCCCCGGTTGTCGCTCAATGGCAAGTTCCGTATTTGTCCGGACCGAAAATACGCAATCCCGCCGCTCAACAGCCCCGTCCAGACACCACCGTCCGGTTCGGGCACGAGGCCGGTCCCGGGCCCACCACCCAGCTTCTGCCAAGGCGCCTGCTCAACGATTTTGCCGTCGACCAGATGTATCAGACCGTAATTATTCGGGGTGAGCCACAGACTGAGCCATAACCCGCCATGGTTATCGCCTGCGATCGCATGCGTAATGCCTGCGGGCACTGACGGTACCGGACTAAACTTCCCCTCCTCGAACACCGCAAGGCCGCGAGACCCTGAAACCCAAATGCCGCCGCGCTCATCCTCAAAGAGCGATTGGATAGAGTTGCCGGGCAGGCCAGGATCACTTTGCGTCCGATAAATCGTGGTGCGTCCGTCTTTCCATCTATTGAGTCCATCCGCCGTGCCGATCCATATATTGCCGTCGCGCGCCGCCAGGAGGGATGTAGTAATCGTGCTGGACAGCCCTTCCTTCACCGAAAGCGAGGTGACCGGCAACTCACGAAATTGATCGAGACCTTCGGAAGTGGTGACCCAGATCGTTCCTTCACGGTCCTCGAACAGGGCGTACACAAAGTCGCTCGACAAGCCATCGTTGTGGGTAAACATGCTTGTCTTACCCTCGTATGAATGCACGAGCCCATGAGCGAGTGTGCCGATCCACAGTCCACCGTTGCGATCACGAAGGACGGTTCTAGCAGTCAAAGGCAACGGCACGCCATGAAGAGGATAATCAGCGACTGCTCTTCCAATAATTTGATGGACGCTGTCAGCAGCAACTATGAGGCCTGACCCATGATCGCCTTGCGTTATGTTGCCGCTCCCCCCCATTTGTGTCGCCAGATAACGGGTTGGAGGACCGGGCCTCAATCGCCATAACCCTGTCGCTGCTCCTACCCACAGGCTGCGCTCCCTATCTTCGTACAAGGATGCCACTGCGGCGCCGAGACTTCCGTCATCGCCATAACATGTGGTGCTTCCGCCGCGAATTGCGCAGAGGGTTGCCCTCGGCCCCACGAAACCGCCCGCCCAAACGGTTCCGGCGTGATCCTGCAAGAGCGCGAGAACAGTGCGGCCGGCGAGCGCCGGATATTCAGTCAGTTGACCGTTCTTCCAACTCGCCAGCCCATCAAGGGTACCGATCCAGAGGGTTCCGTCGCGTGCCGAGAGGAGGGCCCCAATCGCGGTGCTCGGAAGTTCCTGACCAGGTGGCGGAGCGAACGGTACGGCTCGAACGCCGTCGAAGCGGACTACACCGGATTGGGTACCCAGCCAGAGATAACCGTCAGCCGTCTGGGTCAATGCGTTGACCGCTCCTGGCAGGAATCCGTCGCGATAGGTCCATGCGGTATGCGCGTATTGACTTATATCCAGCGACGGATCCAGCGCAAGAGCATGGGGACACCAGAGCAGCACGTAAACCGTGCCAAGCGCAACCAGTGCTCGCACAAGCTTTATTTGAGCTCCGGCCATCCTCATCTCGGAAACATTTTAACCCCCGGGCATGCAAGAAGCACGCAGTGTGCAGAAAATTACGGGCGTCAAGAACTTGCAACCATGAGGTATTCTGCTGGAAAATCTATTTCAAATTGTGGCGTTTGCAAGGCGCGGGTTGCCATAGATCGGAGGGGTTTGATGCGCACGATCAGGTATTCATTCCTGCTTCCGCTGGCATTCGCGATCGCGAGTTTCTACGGGATAGGAGTTGACGCTCAGGTCGGCACCGGAACGATTTCCGGCATCGTCACGGATCCGTCTGGAGCTGTTGTGGTCGGCGCCCTTGTCAGCATCACCAACAGTCGGACTGGCGTTGTGACTTCCGCGACGACGAACGGCCAAGGACGTTATGTAGTGCCGAATCTGATTGTTGGCACTTATGACGTCCAGGCAGCGAAGCAGGGCTTCGAAACACAAGTCATAAAACAGGTGCCATTGACGGTCGGCGCAAATGTTGTGGTTGACTGTAGGTTGATTGTCGGACAGAAGAGCACGACGACAACTGTGACCGAGTTCAGCCAGGTGGACACTACTACAGCCGCGATTTCGGCTCTCATCAGCCGTGAACAGATGGAGAATCTTCCGCTCAATGGCCGCAACTTCGAGCAACTCATTCTCCTTGCACCTGGTGTGCAGGCGGTCACTAGCGGAGTGCAGAATTCGTTTTACGGCAGAGCACCATCCTACTCGATTTCTGGATCTCGGCCGGAAGGTCAGGAACTCCTACTGGACGGCGCGACCATACAAGGGTTCTGGGGACACGGCGCCGGCAATAGCATCATTGGGACTTCTCTCGGCGTAGAGGGCATCGGAGAATTTCAGCTCCTCACGAACTCCTACAGCGCTCGTTTCGGAGGGAGTGGGAGTGTTATGAATGCCACAACACGTTCCGGAACAAACGCGTTCCATGGGAGCGCGTACGAATTCCTGGGAAACAGCGCTCTTGACGCCCGCAACTACTTCAATCAAGCGCCAGCCCCTCAGGACGCATTGCGGCAAAATCAGTTCGGTGGAACCTTCGGTGGACCGATCGTCAAGGGCAGAATGTTTTTCTTTGGCAATTACGAAGGAGTACGTAGCCTGACTGGCAAGACGTCGATTGGGTTTGTGCCGAACGAAAGCACTCGCCAGGGGGTTGTTCCTTGTGCTTATGCGGCAGACCTGACCTGCAACTCTGATGGTACAGCTACAGTGCCCGTCAGCTCTGCATCACAGGCGATTCTCAATCTTTACCCGGAGGGCAGCCGCAGTGTGGTAGTTCCGGGGAGTCCCCTGGCGACGGTCGCATTGCAGGGTTCGCAACCCGCCAACGAGGATTACGCGAATATACGCTGGGATTATCACATCTCCTCCAAAGACAACGTCTTTGCCAGATACATCATAGACAACGGCAGCTTAACTGATCCGTTCGCCTCTCCTCTGGGGCTCTATCCCGAAGAATCACGAGGGCGAAATCAGTATCTGACTCTCGGCTACCATAAGCTGGTCAACCCATCAGTTCTGAACGATGCACGTTTCTCGTTTGTGCGGACCACTATGCGGGCTGTCACAAACGTGAGCAATCCCCCCTTGCAGTTTTTTGCCTATTACGGAGAGAACCGGCAAGACGGTAATATCACGGTGCCTGGATTTAGCCAGATCGGCCCGAGTGGGTACACTCCGAACCACGAAATTCAAAACACATATTCGTTATCTGATGGGATTTTTAGGGCCCGCGGAAAGCACAGCATCGAAGCGGGTCTTGAATTTCGACGCTTGCAGAGCCCGGTGCAAAACGGCTTTTTCAACGACCTGGGTTGGATGTTCCCCAGCTTGGAAAGCTTTCTGGAAGGCAAGCCGGTGAACCAGAACGATACCGTCACCCTGGTCGGCGCCCTGCCCGGCAAAGCAAACTCGGCGAGAAGCTTTCGCCAATGGGATCTTTTTCCTTACATCCAGGACACCTGGAGAGTTCGTCAGAACCTGACACTAACTTTTGGGATTCGCTATGATTTCATTTCCAATCCCACTGAGATCCATGACCAGTTGTGCGCATTTATCGCACCAAGTGCCCCCTCCACGAAGGCTTGTACCCCCGTGTCGCATGTCTTTCCCTCGAATCCTTCAAAAAAGAGTATTGACCCGCGAGTGGGGATTGCCTGGGACCCATTTAAGGATGGAGAGACTTCGATCCATGCTGGAGCGGGTGTATTTCATGATCCGATCCAGGTACGTAACTACCACACGGCTTACATTTTTTCTGCGCCGTATGAGGCAGCGGTGTCGCTTTGTGTTTTCGGAGGACCTCCGTGTAGCTATCCCGTTCCTTTTCAGGGGATCACAGCACCGATTACAACGATTGGGGAGGCGTTGGAGTACGCCCCGGATACGACGCCCTTTGTGTTGCAATACAATTTCGGCGTGCAGCGCTTACTCGGAAAGGACACCGTACTCAACGTTTCCTACCTTGGATCGCATGGATACAATCTGCTCGTCCAAAACGACACAAATCCCCCGATTCCGAAACTTGTCAACGGCCAACCAAATTACCTCAATGCGCCGCGCAACAATTCAAACCTCGGTGCCCTTGCTTTCAACCTTCCAGACGGTTCTTCCTGGTACAACTCTTTGCAAGTTTATGTAACACGGAATGTGGGCCGAAGATTGCAATTCCAGGGAGCTTACACGTACTCCAAATGCATAGACTATGGATCGATTGCTTTCGCTCTTGAGGCGAGCAATAGCGCCCAACAGACCCGCTCCGATCCGTACAACCTGGCGAGAGACAAAGGAAAATGCGATTTTGACATTGGACAGAACTTCACCGGCAGCGCCACCTATTTCGTCCCATTCCACGGGAAGCGCATCATCGAAGGCTGGCAATTGAGTACGATCGCAATGGCCCACAGCGGAAGCCCATTTAGCGTTCAGGACGGATTCGATCGCGTAGGTTTTAACAATCCTGCCGGGGACCCAGGTGAGCGACCGGACCTGGTGCCCGGGAAAAGCAGCAACCCGATCCTTGGACGAGTAGGCCACTGGTTTGATCCATCGGCTTTTGCACTTCAGGGTGCAGGTTTCATCGGCAATCTTGGGCGAAATACCCTGGTTGGCCCCAAATTTTTCGACCTTGACATGGCCGTGGGGAAGACTACTCAGATCACAGAGAAGTTGAGCGCGGAGTTCCGAGTAGAAGGATTCAATCTCTTTAACCATCCGAATTTCGGGATACCAGGACAGCTTCTCTACACCGGCGCCGACCAGAACGGTAACGGAATTGCCAACCCGAATGCAGGCCAGATTACAACTACAGTGAGTAGTGCGCGACAGCTGCAATTTGCTCTCAGAATTCGCTTCTAGCATCGGTCGGCTGCTTAGTCGCCTCCCTAACTCGGCTCTCCGCGCCAATATACCGGCTGGCCGATCCTTGGACGACACTTAACGAACAGATCGAGTGGCTAATCGCCCGTGAGTAGCTGTTTCTCCTGTGCCCCGGGCAAACCGGAGATTGGCCGGTTTGGAGAAGAGTTGCCGACCATCTGCCCGGAGTCTCGCCAGTCGAATCCCGGATGTGCTAGCTTCGGGTCTGCAAGTCTGCATGCATTCGAACTGAATTCCGCGAAGTCCTCCCGACGATTGTGACGGAAAAGGAGTGCCGACTGAACGCGAAGTTCTTGAACCGCCAGCTCATTGGGCTGTCTTTGGCTGAGCGTCTGGTATTGCTCACATCTACGGCGATTGCCGCCCTGGCAGCTTGGTTTCACGAACCTTGGGCGGACGAAGCGCAAGCTTGGCTCATCGCGCGCGACCTTGGCATTCCGGGAGTCCTGCATCAGATGGGGTACGAAGGCAGTCCTCCGCTCTGGCACCTTCTACTCTGGGTGTTGGTTCGCCTGCACCTGCCCTATGCGGCGCTGTCCGCAGTGTCCCTCACCCTGGTAGCGTTTGGAATGTATATCTGGCTGCGCTGGAGTCCGCTTCCCGCGCCAGTCCGCTTGCTGGTTCCATTCGCTTTTTATTACCAGTATCAGTACGCGGTTGTAGCTCGAAGTTACGCATTGTCAACGTTCCTGGCCTTTACGGCCGTTGCGCTTTGGAGAGCGAAGCCTATCCGTGTCATTCCCTTTGGGTTGGTTCTTGCATTGCTCGCACAAACCAATATGCACGGATTCGCGATCGCTGGAGGGATCTCCTGCGCGTTTGCTTGGGAATGCATCAGAGACTTCCGCAAACAACGTCCTTCGCGAACCCAGATTTTCCAAACCATCGTAGCCGGTCTTTTCGTCCTGGCTTCTGCGGCGGTTGCCCGGTCTCTCGCAACGCCGTTTGCAGACTGCAGTTTCAAGGCGGCGAAACAACTTCGGAAGGAAACCGCGTTGGAAGGTATCGCCAAGGTTCTGGGCGGCCTTCCGAAATTGGGTATAGCCCTCGGCCTCAACATGACTTGGGAATTAAGCCTGCTGCTCCTCTTCATAATCTGGGTCATTGCCGCAAAGAAACGCACTTTCATGCTGCCGTCGATAGCTACCCTGGTTGTGGCATGTCTGGCATACCTGGCCAGTAGAGGAAATGTCACTTCCGTCGGAATCGGTGGGGGAGTGGTTCTGCTGATTCTGGTGCTCTCCTGGTTTCTTGCGGTAAAGCAGCTGGCTTGCGCTCTTCCGTTCATCTTTACCGTGCTCGCCATGGGATTGGTTTGGTCCCGGCCGTGGCATTACGGCATGGCGCTGACAGCGTTTCTCGTTTCAGTATGGGCAGCGCGGTCTGCCGGGCATTCGCCTCAGTTTGAATATCCAACACGAGTTCTTGCGTTCCCCCTGGCTGTGTTGCTGCTTCTCCAGTTGCCGCTGACGGCAAAAACAATACGCGATGAAGTGCAAGGTTCATATTCTGGTGCAAGAGCTACTGCTGAGTTTCTTCGTCCTTACGTGGGCCGCAGACCTATCTATTGCGTGAATTTCTACGGAACAGGAGTGGAGGCCTATTATGACCGGAATATATTTGTCGACTGGCCCACCGCATTCTGGACCTGGTCAAATCGGAGGTCGTCTGAATCGAACCGAATACTCTACGAGTCCCCGCCCAATAACGCGATCATCGTGGTTCCTACCGGCGGCCAGTCTTCTCTCAAACTCGCGAAGTCCGAACTCGCAAGAGTTCAGCTCACGAAGAGGCACTTCCTTAGGAGACGCGAATTCTGCGGGGCGCAATTCTGGCTGGGAAGCGTATCTGAGTACGAATGTTACGAAATTTACGAGAGACAATCTCGGTAACACACCGTCATGATCCGCTCTTCATGGATGGCAAACCGGACATTGGCTGGATTGGGAAAGGCTAACGACCATCCACTCATAACCGGCACCACTTCCCAGAGGGCGGTTTTGTGGGGCTTCAGGGGGCCTATCCGAGCAGCGTGGAATCAGGGTTACTTTCGGATTGCCGACAAAGACACGAGAACACAAACCTATGCGAAGGAGGCGTTGAATGTGACGGCGATGAAGGCAGAGCGTTGGTGTTCTACTCCGGACTTTCAAACGCGACGTAGTTGAGCTGTCCGCCGCGCTCGATGCTTAAGACCACTGGATCGCCAGGCTTCAATGCTGATAGGGCTTTGCGCAAGGTTTCCAGCGAAGTGAGCGGTGTGCGGTTGAGGAAATGCAGAACGTCGCCGGCCTCCAGCCCAAACAGGGATGCATTGCCTCCGGCGGTGAGCGCCGTCACCAGTATGCCTCCTGGAACACGCGTGGATGGGATGAGCTGCGCCACTGAATCCGTAATCTGAATGCCGACGATCCCCAGCTTGGGAATGATGTTGCCCTCCGATTGCGTGGGATCGAGAATGCTCTCCGTGGCGCCCGCGCGCTCGGTAACCGGAACGCTTAAAGCCAAGACTTCGGTCCCGCGCTGAACCTTGAAGGAGAGCACGTCGCCGATTTTCTTCTGGAAGAGCAACACCGAGAGGACTCGCGAATCTGGGAAGAACCTGCCATCCACGGTCAGCAGTATATCTCCTGGATGCAAACCAGAGCGTTCAGCAGAGGAATTTGGTACCACGTCCTCTAGAATGACACCGGACTGCTGCGTCAAGCCGAGTCCGCTGGCGAGTATCGGGTTGATGTCGCGGGCGATAATGCCAATCGATCCCCGGCGCACGTACCCATGCTCGCGCAGCTGCTCGTAGACCATGCGGATCGTGTTCGACGGAATCGAAAAGCCTACTCCTTCACTGCCGCCCGACTGTGAGGCGATCAAGGTGTTCATGCCGATGACCTCGCCACGGATATCCACCAGCGGCCCGCCGGAGTTTCCCGGATTGATGGCCGCGTCGGTCTGCAAATAAAACACTGGAGTGCTGCTGTTGAGTTGGCGCTGGGTCGAGCTGATGACACCCAGAGTCACTGTGTTTTCGAGTCCAAGCGGACTGCCAAAAGCCAGCGCCAGCTGGCCGACATGCACCTGGTCGGAGTCCGCCATTTTGAGCGACGGCAGACCGGTGGCCTCCACCTTGAGCAGCGCCAGATCGGTCAATGAGTCACGCCCCACGATTTGAGCGGGAAAACGTTCGGCATCTTCTGCCCCGCCATCTGGCTTGTTGCGATGGCGGAATACCAGAACCAGGACGGAGGTCGCGTGCTCCACCACATGGGCATTGGTCAGGATGTATCCGGATGCGTCAACGACAATACCGGAGCCGACGCCTTGCTCCTTGGCGATGTAGGTGGTCTGGCGCGTGTTCGGGTCCTGCACCGCGGCAAGGCCGCTGACCTCGATGGTCACCACCGAGGGCCCCACCCGCCCGGCGAGTGCCTGCAAATCCTCATCGAGCTCGAACAGACTGTGCCGCACGGTGCCGGAAGCGGCCTTGGGTGCCGGAGTGGAGAGCTGCGCTGCGGCCAGCGCCGCACTCACAACAACGAAGATAACAAGAATCGAAAAACGAGCAATGGAACGTCGCACGCAGACCTCTTTCTTCACCACTCGACAAATCGTGACAGACTGACGACCGTTGATCCTTGCACGCCTAAGCATACTCGAAGTTCAGCGAAAAACATCGCTGCAAGCAGTTGTGCATGAGAGACCGCCGCATTCGCCGGCTGTCGATTTTGTTAGAACTCATCAACTGCCCCCAATGTTCGTTTCGCAGAGGCAGTCGATTGAGACACGCGCGCAACCAGAAGCTGTAGAATGATCGCGCACGGGATTCCGGTCACGCAAATACCAGATATGGCGGGGTAGAGCAATGCTCAACTTGGTCGACAGGCCCCAGAGTCATCCACCGCGACGCAGCCGACGATTCCTTTTACTGCTCGTCCTTTTCGCCGTCATAGTCTTTGGCGGCAAGTCGGCCTTGTCGTATTACGTGAACGTACTCTGGTTCAGCTCCCTTGGCTATGGGGGAGTGTTTTGGAAAACCCTGAGCCTTCAGTGGACAGTCTTTGTGGCGTTCACCGCGACGACACTCTTCATCCTATACGGGGCTTTCCTGGCCTTGAAACGTGTGAGCTTCCAGGGCTTACCGAGCAGCCACACGGTTTTCATCGGTGGACAGCCCGTCAATCTTCCGGTTGAGGCGGTTTTGCGTGTCGTCGGTCCGGGTGCGTCGTTTTTCATCGCACTCGCTACTGGCGCCGCAATGATGGCGGAGTGGCCGACGCTGGCTCTCTATTGGTACGCGCCGCGTGCCGCGGGGGGAGCCGTCGATCCCATCTTCGGAAAGCCCCTGAACTTCTATCTGTTCACCCTGCCGGCATGGCAACTGATCGCCGGCTGGCTGCTATTTCTGGCGGTGCTGGTTTGCGCGCTTGCCGTTTTATTGGTCCTTATGACTGGCGGTACCCGAGCACTTGCCGGACGCCATGAAACCTACATACCATTGCCATGGCGCGGGATGTCCATCTCGTTTGCAGCGCTGCTGGCACTCCTCGCGGTCCGGTTGTACATCAGCCGTTTCGAGCAACTGTTCGAGGGGCATACCGTATTCACCGGCGTGACCTACACTGACGCGCACGTCATGCTGAATGGGATGCTTGTCGTTTGTGCAGCGCTCCTTCTGGGTGCAGGGATAGCGGTTGCCAATGCGGTAACGGTTCTGCCTGGTGGAGGCAGACTGATTGTGGCAGTTGTCCCGGCATTGGTCTGCTACCTTTTGCTTCAGATACTCGGATGGTACGTTGGCAGTTTCATCGTGAAGCCGAACGAACTGGTTCGCGAGCAGCCCTACATTGCCCACAATATCGATTTGACCCGGCGGGCATTCGGATTGGACCGCTTTGCCCAACGTGAGTTTCCCGCCGAGACGACGGTCGAGGCCGCCGACGCTGCGAACAATCAAGCCACGCTTCAGAACATCCGGCTGTGGGACTGGCATGCGCTCCAGGACACGCTGCGTCAGATTCAGGAGATCCGCACCTACTACGATTTTCCCGACATTGATATCGACCGCTATGAAATCGCCGGTATGAACCGTCAGGTCATGCTCGCCGCGCGCGAACTGAATGTGGACAAACTTCCCGAGAGCAGCCGCAACTGGATCAACGAGAGACTCATCTACACCCACGGCTACGGCATCACGATGAACTCTGTCAATGGCTTTACATCGGAGGGGCTGCCAACCCTGATGCTGAGTAATATGCCCGTCCAAAGCACGGTGCCCGGCCTCACCGTAACGCGTCCGGAGATCTATTTCGGCGAACTGACGAACACCGACGTGTACGTGAAGACGAGGCAGAAGGAGTTCGACTACCCGCAAGGTCCAAGCAACAGCCTCACCTCCTATGAAGGCAATGGCGGCATCGTTCTCGGTGGTTTTCTGCGCCGCACCATCATTGCGTTCGAACGCGGCGAGCTGGCAAAGCTACCCTTCAGCGATGACGTGAGCGGCGAAAGTCGATTACTGATGCGGCGCAATGTCCGAGATCGCGTCACCGCGTTGGCTCCATTTCTCAACTACGATGCCGATCCGTACATAGTGCTCGGCAACGATGGCCGGCTGTCGTGGATTCTGGATGCGTTCACGGTCTCCGATAACTACCCATACTCCAGCCACTACCATCTGGATCGTAATCAGATCAACTACATGCGGAACAGTGTAAAAGTGGTGATTGACGCGTACGACGGCACAACGACCTTCTACGTCTTCGATTCCGAGGACCCGATCATCGCGGCCTATAGGCATATTTTTCCCAGCCTGTTCAAGGACGCTTCGGCGATGCCTGCCGGATTGCGCAAGCACGTGCGCTACCCGGAGTTGTTGCTCAAACTGCAGGCGGAGGTCTACGGCCTGTATCACATGACGAACGAGGGCGCGTTCTACAACCGCGAGGACCTGTGGACGGTTGCCACCGAAGTTGGCTTGAGCGCGTCAGGCGAGCAGACTCAGCAGACGATGCAACCGAATTTCGTGATGATGAAACTGCCGGGCGAATCCGGGGAGGAGTTCGCGGAGATTCTGCCCTTTACGCCTGCCAATCGGAACAACCTGATTGGATGGATTGCCGGACGGAGCGATGGAAGTCATTACGGCACAGCGGTCGTCTATGACTTTCCTAAAACCAAGCTGGTCGATGGGCCGCTGCAGATTGAGGCGCGGATCGATCAGAACGCGCAGCTCTCAGGACAGCTGACGCTGTGGAATCAGCAAGGCTCCCACGTTCGCCGCGGAACCCTGCTGGTGATTCCGACCGGCCGCGCGCTACTATATGCCGAGCCGATTTACCTGCAAGCTGACCGGAGTCCTATGCCCGAGTTGCGCCTGGTTGTGCTCGCGCTGCAAGATCGGCTCGCCTACGGCCCGACCTTCGAGTCGGCAATGGCTGGGCTCTTTGGCGGAGCAGTTTCTTCCACCAGCATGGCAGCGGTCGCGACCGAGCCAACTCAGCCGCCAGGGGCTACGTCAGCACAGCAACCTGCAACCGATCTCAACTCTCTCATTGCAGAAGCCGCCAAAAACCTCGCCGACTACCAACGTCTGACAGCGGAAGGTAAACTCGGCGAGGCTGGACAAAAGCTGGAACAGTTGAAGCACGCACTCGACAAGCTGAGCACGCGGCAAAGATAGACTCGCTCAAGGCTGCGCGGGCCTTGAGGGCACCCAAATTGGTCTCCCAGACGGGAGCTTTGATCGTCATCCTTGCCGACGGTACTGCCTGAGTAGAACCTGATCGGAATTCTGCCGAGGAGACGATCCCTGTGGCCGCCGCCGCTCAAGTCCTGGCTGCTTAGGATGCACTGATGACAATCTCGATCAGATTCGCCTGCCCCGATGCAATCGCGGCTTCGACGGCGGGGGCAATCTCTGTTGCCTTCTCGATGCGGCGGGCAGATACACCCATGGATCGCGCGAGGGCCAGATAGTCGATTGCGGGCTCGGCGATGTCCAGGGCGATGAAGCGGTTGCTGCGCGCAGATACATAATCCGCCTGCGCCTTCATGAAGTTCTTGAGCACGTTGTATTCCCGGTTGTTCATAACAATGAAGGTGACGGGAAGATGTTCGTGCGCGGCCGTCCAGAGTGCCTGCGGAGAATAGAGCGCGGCTCCGTCGCCGACCAGGCAGACCACTGGCTCCCGGCCCAGACCGAGGGAGCAGCCGACGGCGGCGGGCATTCCCCAACCCAGGGCTCCGCCACGCAGAAAGGAATACTGGCGCGGCGACATGCTGTTCAGGAAGCCACGCACATGAAGGGAGGTCGCGATCGCCTCGTCCACGATGGCGGTCTTGGCCCCGATCGCCCGAGCCACTTCTCGGGCCGCAACCAGTGGCGTCGTGACGGGCGCTTCCATCTGCGCGGCGGCCATCAACTCCATCTGCTGGCGCTGGCTTTGCCGTGTCTCCTTCGCGTCCAGTCGCAATGCCTGGTACGCGGCGGCATTGGGCACCGTCGCCGCCTCGAGGAGCGGAGCCATCGCACCCAGCGATGCCTTAATGTCACCTACAACCGAGAGACGCGTCACATAGGTTCGACCGAGGTCACGCGCGTCTGTCGACATTTGAAAGACCGCGCAGCCGGGCGGCACCGCGGGGCCTTGCGTATAGAGAATGGTGATGAGCGACTTGCCGCCGAGCGCGAAGACAGCATCGTAATCGGCAAGGCGAGCGGCGATCTCGCTGGCCTTGGTCGGTAGATTCCCGGCCCAGAGCGGATGTGCGGTCGGGAACGGAATCCGCGACGGCCAGGAAGACCCATAAACCGGCGCGGCCAGAGTATCCGCCAAGGCCACAACCTCGGCTGCGGCGTCGCTGGCGTAAACCTCGTCACCCGCGATGATCGCCAGGCGGCCCGGCGCGATCCCGGCCAAATGCGCAGCCAAACTATCGAGGGAGCCGGCGACCGGGCGGCGGTCGATCACAGAAGGCTCGCCAATGCCAACCGTGCTCATCTCCTCCATCACATCCATCGGTAGGGATAGAAACACGGGGGCCATCGGGGCGGCGGTCGCATCGTGAAAGGCGCGGCGGACAAGAATGGGAAGTTGGTCGGCGTCAGTTACTTCGTGAGCCCATTTCACCGCCGGCCGGGCGATTTGCACTAAGTCGCCGAACAGCAGCGGATCGGTGATTGTGTGACGGGAATCCTGCTGCCCAGCGGTCACCACCAACGGCGTCTGCGATACACTCGCGTTCAGCAAATTACCCATGCCGTGGCCAAGCCCACCGAAGGTATGGAGGTTCAAGAAACCCGGGCGGCGTGCGGCTTGCGCATAGCCATCAGCCATCGCCACAGCGCTGGCCTCCTGGAGTGCCCACACATAGCGGATGTTGGGCGTCTGCAAAAGAGCGTCCATCAGAGGCAGTTCCGTCGTGCCCGGATTGCCGAAGATGTACTCAACACCTTCACTACGGAGAACCTCAAGAAGCACGCTTGCTCCGCGGCGTGGTTGGGACGCTTCGACGGATGCGATCGGGTTCGTCAACATCACCTGGACTCCCACGACGGTTGTTTCATCGTCATCTTAAGAATATCGCAGCGCCAACCGATAGAGCTTCGTTGTTTTTCTGAACTCATAGGATGGAAGAACTCCCCTCTAATGCTTTTTCGATCCGTGACAATAATTCCGGGCGAATGACGGACGAGCCGGAAGTTATGGCGATTAACCCTGGGATAAACGCCGTTCCGGTCGCGAATCGGGAGCCGACGGGGGCAGGCGCCGGACGCTGGCCGACCTTCCCGTTGCTAATCTCGTCTATGCCCCAGAGGATTACTTCCGGTTTGCGACAACTCGCCAGGAACCGTAGAATTTCGCCGCATACTAACGAACTCGGAATCTAAGTTGCAGCAGGCAATCGTGCACGTAATTGTGTCAAAACTCCCCTTTTACCGCTGTATCCAAACCTCTGCGATAGGATTTAGCAGAGAACGGCCGTTGTAGGCCCTGAGATGGGTAAGGTGAGGCGGATTATCACCGTCAGGCTTCCTGAGCTTCAGGCGGCCTTTTTTTGACGCTGTAGAAAAACTCCGGAAACCGTAACTTCCTCCTCTGCTTGAAGCCAGTCATCCCAATCGCGTCCGTCGACTTTTCCGCGCTGCTCGAAAAGTTCGTATGCACGGAGCCTGATTGCCTGCATCACTTCAGGCGTAACCTCGTGGCTTTTAGGCGTAGTTTCGGATTCGTCTTGCGTTAGTTCGCTTCGATCATTGGCGCTATCAATTTCCATTTCAGTCTTGTGAGGGGCATTGCCCCCCCGATACTGTTTGGTTTGTTTGTCCTTGGCTTTAGTCATATCTAGCAAGCTCCTCTCACACTGGGCTGCAAACTCCTCCCCTGTTTAGATGTCAACTTTGCCAACCGTGAGCGGGGGCGTTCTACGTCCACGCCGCCTTTTTATAGCTGCCGCAAAACTCCCTGCAACGCCCATCTCGCCCACGATACGGTCCCAAGCTCGGGATGTGGGGATCTTGTGATCCTGTATTTGGAATTTGGCGAAGATTTCGGGAGACTGTGAACTCATCACGGCTTCTCCTTCCGGCTGTCTGTTTTGGTTTTAGTCGGCGGCGCTGGCGGAACTCTCCTCGGGGCTGAACGCCCCGAGGATGACTGCTGCCGTCTTCTGCACGATCTCCAAGCTCTCAGCGAGCAGCTTGGCGTCACCGTGGTAGAGCTGGATGTAGTCGGCAGAGGTGGTCCCGGTTTCGAGTCCGATGGCCTTGGAGACGACAAAGGCCGCGGCCGCGGCTTCGGTCTCGCTGCGAAAAGTAGGTGTTCGCCAGGCGAAACGCGCCGCTCTCGAGCTAGGGTTGTCGCCGCTGGCGATTGCGCCAGCGCAGCGACCTCAATCGGAGCCACACGGAGGAAACGCGAACCCGCGCCAGGTGTGCGCGCCAATCTGATCTGCCCCGGCTTCGTGCGCACGCCTTGTCTCCTCCATCGACGCTCCGATTGCTACCGGGTGGAACGAACCAGTTCCCCGGGCGGGTCTATCCCCGCTGTGGATCACCGCCTTTTCACGGCGCACTGAATGATGCAGGTTAGTCACCAACTACGAAGAGAGCGAACAGTTGGACTCAAAACCGCGAAGACACTTCGGACTAGCGAGTGGGCGCGAGAAGCGCGCCTGCAAGGAAACAAGGACCGAGGTAGTCGCGCGACGTATAAGAGCATCTTCAACACGTCTAGAGGAGAGTGCAAAGTACGCACATATCCCCCCTGCGATCACTGCGAGCATTTTCGATTACCCTGATACTTTGGCGCGCAACCCACAGGTGTGCATATTGCTAGCCCCAGTTACAAGCGGTTCAGAGCTTTGCATTGCGGAGTTGCGACGAAGCGGCGGAGCCGGAGTGCAATGGCACTCCGATCAAATAATTGACCTGCGAGGCTTTTGATATGCAGTTAGCGGGTAAGCATTTCCAATGCATTCTTGCCCGTCTGGTTTCGGTTGCGGGCCTCTGGCCAGGCACGGAGTCAATCGCCATGGCAGCAGGTGTTCCCCACACGGGCCAAATGTAACAGCGCACCAGCGCCGTCGTTCGGTGCTCGATCGCAACCTCCGCCCGGGAGATGAATTTCATAGCCAGGAGGTACCCGCAGGGATGAAAACCGTAATTGTCTATAAGTGGGCAAGAAAGCCGGAAGACGCGGCCGTGCGCAATGATGGCTCGGTGGATTGGCGCAACGCAAAGATGACTGCAGGCGAAGACGACTTTGCCGCGCTGGAGGCCGCCAAGGCCATCGCCGGCGGCGGCCAATTGATCGGCCTGACGATTGGCGATGGTGAGACTAGTTGGGCGCTTGCCCGCGGCGTGCTGCAAGCCACATCGGTTGCCGATGCCCCCAACCTCATTGACAACTCCGCCACCGCGGACGTGATCGCTGCGGCCGTCCGCCAGATCGGCGGCGTTGACGTTGTCGTGATCGGCGATTCCGAAGAGTACAGCGGTGTCCCTGTGGCTCTGGCTGGCTTGCTGGGATGGGCGGCGGTAGCTCACGTCAGCAGCGCCAGCGCTTCCGGCGGCCGCATTCAGATCGAACGCAAACAAGGCAAGGACGTGCAGACCATCAGCATTGCCACTCCGGCGGTGATTGCCGTGAGCGCTGCATCCGCCGAAAAGGCCGCACCCGGCATGAAGGAGCAGTTGGCAGCTCGCAAGCGCCCCATCAGCAAGCTGACGCTGACCGATGTCGGGGCCACTGGCAACGACAAAGCCGTCAGCCAAGGCACGCGCCTGCCTGAGACCACCGCAGCGCGCGTCTTCGACGGCGATCCGGCGGTGGCCGCCGGACAGCTTGTGGCCGCGCTGCGCGACGAGGGAGTGCTGTGAGCCGCACGTGCATCGAGATTGCCATTGAGAAAGGACAACAGAAGTGAGCGACGCGTGGATCATTGTGACGGAAGAAAAGCAGGTGGCCGCGCTGGCGGCTGCCGCCAGGGGGATGGGTGGCAAGGTCATCGCCGCCGTGGTTGGACCGCGCGGCCTGGCGGATGCAACAGCCGCGGCTGCTCCGGACCAAGTGAAGTGGATTGAGGCCGCGCCAGGAACCGCCATTGAAGCCTACGCCGCGGCGGTGGCCGCGCTGGTGGCCGCAGCGGCGCCCAAGGCGGTTGTGACCAGCGTCAGCGCCGAAGGGCGCGTTCTCGCGGGAGCGGTGGCTGCCAAACTCGGCGCCGTGGTCATTCCCGGCGGGCTGAAGCTCTCTGCCGTCGGCGAGAAAACGGTCGTGGAGTGCGCCCATCTGGCTGGCAGGGTGATCGACACCATCGAGACCAATGCTCCCGTGGTTACGTTTTTTGCCGGAGATGACGTTGCGGTCAGTGGCGGAGCGCCCGCGCCCATCACCGAAATTCCCGCCGGCGCGGCGACCGACATTCGCATTGAAAAGACAGAGCCGGCGGCTGGAGCCGGTGCCGGCATCACCAAGGCTGCCGTGGTGGTCTCGATCGGACGCGGCCTGAAGAAGAAGGACGACCTCGGCATTATCCAGGAGCTGGCCAAGGTTCTCGGCGCCGAAATCGGCTGCAGCATGCCTGTGGCCGACGACCTCGGCTGGGTCGAGAAGGAGCGTTATGTCGGCCGCTCCGGCCAGCACATTGCGCCCCGTTTGTATCTGGCCATCGGAATCCAAGGTGCTCCGCAGCACATGGAAGGCGTTCGTGACGCCAAGGTGGTCGTTGGTATTAACAACGACCCCGAGGCTCCGATCTTCAAAGCGGCTGACTACGGCATCGTTGGCGATCTGTACGAAGTGGTTCCTGCGCTGCAAGCAGCACTTAGCAAGTAATAACTAAGGAGAAATGAAACATGACAGAGAAATTCGACGCTCAATATGACGTCGTCGTAATTGGTGGCGGTGGTTCGGGACTGTCGGCAGCCGTGCAGGCCGCCAAGGACGGCCTGACCTGCGCTCTGCTTGAGAAGGAGGACAAGACCGGAGGCAGTTCCTCATTTGCCGAAGGTCATGCGGCCTTCGAATCTGACGAACAAGAGAAGCGCGGCATCAAGGTGAGCAAGGCCGAAGGCTACAACGCTTACCTTGAATACTCGCACTGGCGCTGCGACCCGGCGCTGGTCAGCCGCTTTGTTGAAAACGCAGCTACCACAATTAAGAAGATGCGCGACGAGGTTGGCGCTGTCTATCACGACGTAACGATTACCGCCCCGGACCAACCCGGCGAACTCGTCACCTGGCACATGCCCGAGGGCGAAGTCGCGCATGTGATCGAACTGCTTGAGGCCGACGCGCGTCGCCGCGGCGTTGACGTGTTTCTGTCCACCGCCGCCACCAAGATCCTGCGTGGTAACGACGGCAAGATCGAAGGTGTGATTGCCAAGGACGCCGACGGCCAGGAAGTGAAGCTGGGCGCCAAAGCCGTCGTGGTGGCCTCCGGCGGCTACGCCGCCAGCCCGGCCATGCTCAACAGGTACGGCAAGCACAAGATCGGCGAGCGCATTATCAATGTCGGCGGACCGGGCAATACCGGCGACGGAATCAACATGATGAAGGAAATCGGCGCCGTCGAGAACTCCAACATCGGCACCTTGCTGCTCTTCGCCGTGATGCGAGACAAGACCATCACGAGCCATGTGAACAACGCCGGCATGCAGCCCTACCTGTGGGTGAACAAGTACGGCCAGCGCTTTACCAATGAGGTTGTGGGCCTGAACTTCGGCCATACCGGCGACATCATCGCCGGGCTGCCGGATGCGATGTACTGGTGCATCCTGGACCAGAGCCACATCGACAAGATGGTCAACCAGGGCAACGAGGTGGGTCTCGGCATCTATGTCAGCAACTACGAGAAGCTGGTCAACCTGCCAACCGAGTTGGAAGCCGATGCCGCCGACGAAAAGCGGACGAACGTTTACAAGGGCGAGACGCTTGCAGAATTGGCCGCCAAGATCAACGTAAAGCCGGAACAGTTGCAGGCGGAGGTTGACGAGTACAACGGCTACGTCAAGACGGGCGTTGACAAGAAATTCCGCAAGCCAGCCAAGTACCTGCGCACCTACGAGAAGGGCCCATACTACGCGATCAAGATGGAAACCGGCATCATGGTCAGCATGGGCGCGATGAGGGTCAACGATCATCTGCAAGCCATCGATGCCAATGGCGAAGTCATCCCTGGCCTGTACTGCGTCGGCTGCGACGCGGGCGGACTTTACGGTGAGAGCTACCAGCTCACGGTTCCTGGCTCGTCCAACGGCTTTGCTCTTACGTCGGGCTGGTTGGCGGCAGACGATATCGCCGAGAAGGTTAAGGCGAACACGCTCTAATTCATAGCACGCAATTGGGAGTCGGGCTTCAGGAATTTCTGCTGCCCGGCCCCAATCTTTTCTTCGTACTTATATAGAGGAATTTCATGGCGGAACAAGCAGTCGAGCCCGATTTTGATGTGATCGTGATTGGTGGCGGCGTGGCCGGTACGGTGTGCGCCTACCAATTGGCAAAGGCGGGCAAACAAGTTGTCCTGATCGAGCGCGGCCAGCAGGCCGGCTCCAAGAACCTGTCTGGCGGCGTATTTTATTGCCGGGTGATGGAGCAGGTATTTCCCAACTTCGTGCAGGAAGCGCCGGTCGAACGCCGCATCACGCGCAATGTGCTCAGCTTCCTCAATCCCACTTCGCACTTTAATATCGACTATTGGGACGAGCGCCTGGCAGTGCCCGCCAATGCCGTGACCGTGCTGCGCGCGAAGCTGGACGCATGGCTCTCCGAAAAGTGCGAGGGCGCCGGCGTCATGGTGATGCCCGGCGTTCGCGTGGACAGCCTGCTCTACAAGGGCGAACAGGTGGTCGGCGTAAAAGCAGGCGAAGACGAGCTGCGCGCGCATGTTGTGGTGGCTGCGGATGGCGTGAACTCATTCATCGCGCAGGGCGCGTGTATCCGCGCCAAGGAGCCGGCCAAGCACCTTGCGGTCGGCGTCAAGAGCGTGATCGGGCTGCCGCGCAAAGTTTTGGAAGATCGCTTCGGCCTCACCGGAGATGACGGCGTCGCTTACGCCGTTGTCGGCGACTGCACGCAGACGGTGACTGGTGGCGGCTTCCTGTACACCAACAAAGATTCCATCAGTATCGGCGTTGTGTTGCGGCTGGACGATCTTGAGGCCAAGGGGCTCTCCTCTAGCGACGTGCACGACCACTTTCTTAAACACCCTGCCATTGCGCCATTGCTACGTGACGGTGAATTGCTCGAGTATGGCTGTCATCTGACGATTGAGGACGGCCCCGCGATGGCCTCGCACGACCTTACGCGGCCCGGGCTGATCATCACCGGCGACGCCGCGGGCCTCACCCTCAATACAGGTTTGACCATCCGCGGCATGGACCTTGCCGCCGGCTCGGCCATTGCCGCCGCCAAGGCCATTCTCAGCGCGCTGGAGAATGGCTCCTTCGGGCAACAGGCGATGGGCGAGTACCCCAGGCTGCTGAATGCGATGTTCGTGGGCACCGACATGAAGACCTACGCGAAGGCCCCGGAATTCCTGAATATTTCGCGGATGTACAAGGACTACGGCTTGTTGCTGGCCGACATCTTCTACGGCATTTACAACCTTGACACCACGCCCAGAAAACACGTCGCGGCCACCGCGCTGAGCGCATTCCGACAGTCTAAGCTGAAACTGACGACCACCCTCGGCGATGCGCTGAAGGGCGTGCGGGCGCTCTAGGACGGAGAAAGATGAGTGGATTTGGAGATGTGACGCAGCGTTTGGCGGGTAATAGCTACAGCGTGGACGAGAAGTCGCATATCGAGGTGAATCAGGACGTGGCCAAGGCCACCGGAGCCGGCAAGCTGCTGGTGAAGGTATGCCCTGCGCATGTGTACTCCGAAAACGAAGACGGCAGCATCGCTGTCTTGTTTGCCGCCTGTATGGAGTGCGGTACATGCCGCGCGATGGCTGCTCCCGAGTTGCTCAATTGGCACTACCCGAACGGCGGATTTGGAATTACCTTCCGCGAAGGTTAAATCAACAGTGCTAAAAACGTGTTGCTTATCCTGCATCATTCACGAAGGTTCCGTGGCCCGCGATGATGCCAAACCAACCGATCTGGTATTCGCGGGCGAGTCCATCACCCCGGAGAATGTCTCGCTGGCCTTCCTTCGGGCTTGCCGGGCCGTCAAAATCTCCGATTTCCGCTTCCGACTTGCGCCACACGGCGGCCTTTTGGATGAGGATGAACGGCGCGGACATCCACACGGTTGCGCTCATCCTGGGCCACAAAGACTTGAGGATGGCGGCCCGGTATCAGCACCTAAGCCCGGCCTTCCTCTCGGATGCGGTCAAGCTGTTGGACTCTGCTTTTGCGGAGAAACCGAAGGACGCCGAAGGCTCAGAAGAGAGCAAGGACAGCTCAGAGCAGGGCGAGAAATCGAAGGAACTTGCGGCCTCCACAGAGGCGGAAAAGAGCTGAGTTCCTGTTCTATCGTTACCACAGCGTGACCACTGCTGGACGCCAACAGCGAACAATCCTTGTAAGTTGTTTGTTTTCTTGGCGTCCCCGGCGGGATTCGAACCCGCGTTATCGCCGTGAAAGGGACTCCGAGGGACGTAACCGATTGATACTAAAGAGCATGGTTGGCCGCTAAAAGTACGTTTTGGAGCCCTCGGGAACGCTTATCGAACCCTTATCGAACCCTCGAATTGGGGCCACGGTGATTTAAATACCTAGGACAGACGCGAATTGTCCCTCCGATGATCTACTGACTCCACCCGGCCCCCAAGCTTCGGCCTCCGGGCGAGAGTGCTCTTAACCGATGCCATCCCGCCTGGCTTAAAATGGACTGGTCAGATCGCGCCGACCATCGACAACGCGGACAATCTCGACGGTTTCAATCGGACCCTCATCCGTATCCGGATGGGTCTCGTAGAGAATCAAGTAGGCTCCTTCGACCAGAATGCGCGCTGAGCCTTGAATTTCAGGGCGGCGAACTCCGAGCCGGGGATGGCGGCCCAGAAGTTCTGCTTTGGATTCCATTGCAGTGTAGAGTCTCTCGGCGGCGTCCGGATTATCAAGCCCGATGGCGATATATATCTCCAGCAAGTCTTCGCGTGCCTGTGGACTCCAAACCAGCTTAGCCCTCATTCGCACGCAACTCCGTGGTTTGCTTCAGGCGTTTCCGCGCTTCCTTGCGTAAGCCGGCAAAAGCAAGAGGTTCAGCCGGACCGCTTGCTTTCCCCTGTTTCCACATCTTCCGGAGGCGCTTAATGTCCTCCTGTCGCAACTCGCGTTTGAACTGCCAGTCCCGGAGAGCCTCGCGAATAATCTCGCTGGTTGTGGCATACTCTCCTGTTTCGACCGCAGCCTTGAGCGCGGCAATTTGCTCCCCGGTCAAAGCGACGCTTACTTTCTGGATGTCTGGCATGGTGTGTCTCCGAATCTCTCTACGGAGTAAATATTGCTACTTTTTGATCCAAAAAACAACCCACCAAGAGACGCTTGTGCCCTGGCAGAACGGTTCCTGAATTCATAGGCGCGAAAAATCACTTCACCGGGCAATTCTGCTCTGTGATCACGATTCTTTTTCGCCCCCTGCGTCCTCAGCCGCAATTTCGATTCATATAAACAGAGCATCTCCCGCAGCTTCAAGTGCGGATTCTCCCAAAAAGTTATAGCCGACTTCCGAAAAGTTATTGGACGCGCGGGGCAAAAACGCCCTATTTTCACGGAACATCGCCGGCCCATCAAAGGCCGTTGGAGGTGCCGATGAATAGTTCACACAAGACCATCAGCCGTAACAAAAGCCAAGTCCGTTTCACTCTCAATTTGCTTCTGCTCCTGCTCGTGGTTCCCGTAGCTGCTTTCGCCCAGGGCGGTTCGCCGTTCGACAACGGCTTTACCGCGCTACAGACGCTCTTTACCGGGACGATTGCGAAGGTAGCCAGCCTGATTGCCATCGTGGTGGGCGGCTACCAGTTTGCCCACGGCGAGCCGGGCGCCAAGAAGTCTCTGGCCGGAGTAGCCGCCGGGACCGGGATCGCCGTCCTGGCCACCAATGTTTTGACCTGGCTTTGGGGGGCGTAGAGCGTGCCGACACAGGCCATCATTCGGCGGCGGAATCGGGTCTACAAGAGCCTGCATAAACCACTGACTTATCTCGGCGTGGAGCGAACGCTCTTCTGCTTCGTCTGCGTCGGCGCGGTTGGGGTCTTCAACCTCTTCGAGAGCCTGCTCGCCGGGGTGATTGTCTTCGTCGGCGGATACGCCTTCGGGCGGTGGATCACCAACACCGACCCGGAGATGCTGAAGATTGTGGCGCAGAGCGAACGCTTCAAGCTTCGCTATGACGCGGGAAAGCAGGAAATTCCCGCCATCGAGGTGCGCTGATGTTTCGAGTGGATCGTGTCCTCAAGCCCTGGAAGGAAGCGGCCGCGCTGAACGCGCACTTGAACCTCTATGGGTTCTGGCGCGGCGGGGCGTTCCTGACGAAGAGTGGCGACATCGGTATGGTCATGCGCGTTCGCGGAGTGGACTACGAGAGTCTCGATCAGGCGGCGCAAGAGTATGCGGTAAAGCGGCTGGAGGCGGCGCTCAAGAGCTTTGGACCCGGCTTTCATGTCTACCAATACCTCTTCAAAACCAATCAGCCGGAGATTCCGTTCGCCGACTATGACGACTCTGTAGTGCAGGCTGCCGTCGATCAGCGCAAACAGTTCTTTGCCGCCAAGCTCGATCACATTTACCAGGTTGAGATCTTCTATGCGGTCGTGCTGGAGGGCGCACGGTCCAAGAGCGGCATCATGGCAGCCATTGCCCAGCTCTTCAGCGACCCCAAGGGCGGATATGAAGAGTTGCGCGCGCAGTTCTCGAACTCCAAGCAAAAGACCTTGCTGCGCTCGGAGATCGAAGCCGATTACGCCCGGCTCCACCAGCAGGCGCAGAGCTTCGTCCGACAGCTTGCGGACATGATGGAGATCGTCGTACTCGGCGCGGATGATTGCTTCACCTTCCTGCGTCGCCTCGTGAACTACGACAGCTGGCGCATCGGGGGCCGTCCGAAGAGCACGCAGTTTCTCGATTACCAGGTGCCAAATTCCGAAATCGAAGCCGAGCGCAATCATCTGAGCATTGGCGAGCACTTCGTCAAAGTGCTCACCATGCGCGAGGCCATCGCCGAGACGCGGCCACTGGTGCTCAAGGGGCTGCTCGATATTCCTGCGAGCTTCATCGCCGTCAGCGAATGGATTCCGCTGGAAAGCGCGCGGGCACGCAAAGAGGTGATGAAGCGCAAGCGCCACTTCAACATCTCGAAGACCTCGTTCATCTCCTCGATGCACGGCGATCCGGCTACGGTGAATCCGCGAGACATCCTGATCGATGAATCGAAGCAGGCCGATATCGAGAACCTCGGAGATTGTCTGCGAGCATTGGGCGAAGGCCAGTCGCTGGGCGAGTTCTCGTTTACGTTTGTGGTCTATGCCGAAGAGCTTCCGGCAATCGACCGCGTCGTTGCCGACTTTGCCCGCATCTTCACCGCGGCCGATGGCGCGTTGCAGCCGGAGAGCTACAACCAACTCAACGCCTACTTCGCTATTGTCCCCGGCGGCTATCGGACGAATCTGCGCAGACTGCTACTGCTGAACACCAACTACGCGGACCTGTCGTTTCTGTTCACCGTGCATCCGGGAGAGATATGGAACGCGCATCTCGACCGCGAGTATCTCGCGGTGCTCGAAACCGATAACGCGACCCCGTACTATCTGAATCTGCACAACCGCGAGGTGGCACATACGCTGATTCTGGGCGCGACCGGATCGGGCAAGAGCTTCCTCTGCAACTTTCTGCTGCAGAACGCGCAGAAATACACGCCGCAGACCTACATCTTTGACATCGGCGGCAGCTTCCAATCGCTGACGCACATCTTCGGCGGCTCGTATCTCAACGTCGGACAGGAATCGCGCGATTTCTCCATCAATCCATTCTCGCTGGAGCCGACGCGGGAGAACCTGCAATTTCTCTTTTCGCTCTTCCGCGTGCTCATCGAAAACGACCGCTATCGGCTGGACTTCAGGGATGAGCGGCATCTGTATTCGGCCATCGAGCGCATGTACATGCTCGACCGCGAACAGCGCACGCTCTCGAACTTCGCCGAGATCGTCGGGGAGTTGAAAGAGCGCCTCTATCGCTGGACGCGCGCCGGCCAATACGGCTTCGTCTTCGACAATGTGGAGGACACGCTGACCTTCAGTTGCTTTCAGACCTTCAACTTCCACGGCTGGAATGATGCGCCGGAAGTTCTGGAGCCGCTACTCTTCTACGTTCTGCATCGGGCCAGCAACGAGATCGGCAATCCGGAGAAGCTGGGCACGTTCAAGGCTTTCCTGCTGGACGAGGCGTGGCTCTTCATCCGCAACGAGACCATCCGCAACTACGTCATTCAGGCGCAGAAGACCTGGCGCAAGCACAACGCCGCGATGATTCTGGCGACGCAGTCCATCAAGGAGCTGGCTACGTCCGGGATGCTCACCGTGGTAGCCGAGAGCTGCCCGACGAAGATCTTCCTGGCCAACCCCGACATGGAGCCCGGCCTCTACCGCGATGCCTTCGGACTCAATGACACCGAGCTTGAATTGATCGACGGACTTGTCCCGCCCGGCCAGATGCTGATCCGCAAGCAGGAAGGATCGAAGAAGGTTCATCTGAACGTGGATTCGCTCTCTTACTGGATGGCAACGAACAACGCAAAGGACAACCTGCTCAAGCGGGAATACTTCGAGCAGTACGGCATCGCCGATGGATTGCGGCGACTTGCAGAGGACTACCCCTTCCAGCCCGCCAGGAGGCTGCTGACGGCAGCTCGCTCTGCACGCACCACCCAGACCCAGATAGGAGCACGCGCGTGAAAAACCATCTCATCGGACTGTTGTTCGCCCTCAGCCTTGCACTTCCAGCCAGCGCCGACACCAGCGCGCGGACGATCCTGTACCACTCGAAGGACATTGTGAACATCCGCGCCAAGGTGAAGTACACGACGCTGATCCAGTTGCCGGTGACCGAGAAGATCATCGAGGCGGCAACGGGCGACAAGGAGTTCTGGATCATCGACGTGGTCGGCAACTTCTGCTTCGTGCATCCGGCCAAGAAGGGCATCCGCTCGAACCTGAACCTGATCACCGACAAGGGCAACATCTACTCCTTCACGCTGGAGGACGTGACCGACCAGGCCGGCGATCCCGACCTGAAGCTAATCGTCCAGCCGGAGGACCAGTCAGCGCTGGTCGCATCGGCCGGTCCGCCGCAGTACGTCCCGGCCGCGCAGGTCAGCGCCGTCGAAGGCCAGTTACAGGCCCTGCAGTCGCATGTCGTCCAGGCGGTGGATCAGTACAAATCGACGTATCCGACGGAGCTGAAGTTCGACTACCAGTTCAAGGGCAACGCCGCGCCGTTCAATGTGACGGCCATCTATCACGACGCCAAGTTCACCTACATCAAATCCGCTGCCTCGGAGAAGTTCGCCGTCTATGAAGTCCGCGACGGCGCCCCGAACCTCATCAACTACGAACTCCGCGATGGCACCTACATCGTGGCCAAGGTGCTCGATAAAGGGTATTTCGAAGTTGGCAAGAAACGGATGGAGTTTACCCGCAAGGTGCAGTGATGAGCGACGCAGAGCTTTCCCCACAGGGGGCCAATACGCCGGAGCCAGGGCTGAAGAAGAACGACGCAGAGCCGAAGGGCGTGATCGGCCGCAACCTGAAGATGAAGGTCTATCTCGGGATCGCCGTCCTGTTCATCGTCGCCACGTCGCTCAGTTCCTTGCATCACAGAACGCCTGCGAACAAGGTCGATCCGAACAAGCCTCCCTCGCCGATTTTGCAGGACGCCTCGGCGACTAACGTCGAAGAGATGCGGCGGGAGCTTGCCCGGCAGAGTCAGGAGGCTGCCGCTCATCCGAACGCCGCGGATATTTCCCTGGCTGGCGGCACCCAGAATCCGGCCTTGGGGCAATCCATGTCAGGCTCTTATGCCCCGTATGCGATGGCAGCCAACAACGGATGTCTCCCCGGCCAGCCGTGCGGAGCGGGAGCGCAGTACGGCCAGCAGCAGATGACGCCGCAGCAGCAACAAGCATTGGCTTTCGACACGCAGGAAAAGGAGCTGGCATACAAGGCGCGGTTCGCCTCGAATCTCGCCTACAGCCAGAGCCGTGAGATTCGCGGGCCGTCCAGCTTGGCCGCCTCTGACTCGACTCCCATGAATGGAGCAATGTTCGATGGCTCGGCTCCATTCAATCCGGCAATTTCCTCCAGCATGGTTGCGCCGCGAACGGCTGGACAGGAACCGGCTTCCGCCGCCAAGCGCGCGGCCGAGGTCAACATCAACTCGGCGACCGGCCAACCCTACGTTATCCACGAAGGCACGATGATCGACACCGTGCTGATGAACCGGTTGGACGGCGACGCAGCCGGGCCGGTCAAGGTCATGGTCACCAATCCCATCTATTCGCACGACCGCCAGCATGTGCTGATTCCCGAAGGGACAGTCGTTTTGGGCGAGGCACGAAAGATCGGCGCAGCGGGTTTCGGGCAGCAGCGGCGGCTTGCCGTGGTCTTCCACCGCATGATCATGCCCGACGGCTATTCCGTGGACCTCGATCAATTCCAGGGACTGAATCAGGTGGGAGAGACGGGCCTGAAGGACAAGGTCAACAACCACTATTTGCAGATTTTCGGCACGTCCATCGCGCTGGGCATCATCAGCGGTGCGGCGGAGATATCGAACAGCGGCAGCGTTCTGACCGGCAACGGTACCGACGTGTTTAAGTACGGCGCCGCCGCCAGCGTCTCGCAGAGCGCTACCACCATTCTCGACCGCTTCATCAATATCCCGCCCACGATCACCATTCGGGAGGGTTATCGCGTCAAAGTTTATATCAGTCAAGACCTGCTCTTGCCGGCGGTCGAAAACCACACCATTCCACAGAGTTTTTGAAAGGATGACACGATGAACTGCACACGCTATGCCCCGCTGAGACCGTTTGTATTCGCTTCCGCAGCGGCCCTGTGCCTGTCTCTGCTCGGTTGCAATTCTCAGCAACCGCAGCAGACCCAGTCGTTAACGGCGGAGGAGCAGATGAAGATGGAGCAGGACCGTCAGAAGACGATGGAACAAGTGAAACAGCTCACCTCTGGCTATGACAAGGCAATGAAGGCCGTGCCGCCAAGTACGGGATACGACCCGAAGAAAGCACTACACCAGAAACAGTAGCCATTCCGAAGCTCTGTTCAAGAAGGAGGAGGGTGTGAAGAGAAAACCATTTGCCCTGGCCGCCGGATTTCTGGTCGCGATAGCGATCTCTCCGGCCTTCGCTCAATTCGGTTCAGGTATCGTCTACGACCCAACCCAGGGCGGCCATGCGCTTCAGCAGATACGGCAAGCCGGGCAGCTGTACACCACGGCGTTGCAGACACGGGACACGGTGATCTCCGCATACAATCTGGCGCATGAGCTCTCGCTCGCGCCGCAACAGCTCTACCAGCGCTATACCACTCCTTGGACCAACTGGAATACAGTCACGACGGTCAACACCTACGGAAACACCGCTGCGCTGTTTCAGTCGATCAACACTGGGGCCAATCCCGCTACCGCTCTGAACGCGGCCAGCGTCAGCCAAGCGCCGCGCTACCCACTGTATGGGAACCTGACTTCGCAGAGTCAGCAGATTGTAGCGGCTCAAGGAGCTACCAGCGACTTGAGCAATGGAGTCGCGCAGACCAACATCCAAACGCTTGGAGCAATCCGCGCCAGCTCGCAACAGCGCGCCTCGGACATTCAGAAGCTCGAAGCGCAGACATATTCGAGCGATCCCACACAGCAGACCTATATGGCGACACTGCAGCGCATCAATCAGGCGACGCTGATGCAGCTTCATGCTCAGCAAGACGCGAACCAGATCGCCCAGGCCGCCGTTTTGCAGCAGATGGTCATTCAAAAGCAGCAGCAGGATGCTCTCAACGCCGCCTTCCAGGATGCCGCAACCTACCAACAGCAGTACAACGCAACCGTGAGCCCGCTCACCTCCGGCTATGGCCAAACGATGAGCCAGAGCCACTGACTACAAGGAACGCACGATGAATCTGCTTGAGTGGATCAACCAGGGGGTCGTCAACCTGACGAACACGAGCAGCCCCTCGATAAACGCGCTGGGGTTCCATATGTTCCTGGCCTTGTTGACGACCATGATGGCCTGGTTCGGCGTGACGGAAGCACTGGGCTCGGCGCAGGGCGGGACGGGGTTCAACTTCGCCAAGTTTGTCGAATTCGTTGTGCTGGCCTCCTTCGCCTACACGCTCATGGAGTTCTACGACGCCCCGATTCCCGGAGTTGGCTATGCGTTCAAGGACTTCATTGCCCTCGGATCAACCAGCGTGGCAAACATGATCAGCCAAGACAGCGTAAACCAGATGAATCAGGCGATCACCGACATGCAGAACCAACTCGGAAGCGGGATGGTGAAGGCGATCATGACCACGTATTACGCGTTCGTGATGATCTTCATACAAATCATGCTCGGACTCTTCTCCGCCACCATTGCTGCCATTATTGCCTACGGAGCGATCGGTGCGGGCGTCGCGGGTCTGCTGGGACCGCTCTTCATCCCGTTTCTTTTGGTCGATAAACTCAGCTTTCTTTTCTGGGGCTGGCTGCGCGCGTTCATCGGCTTCAGCTTCTACAAGGTCGTAGCCGCCGCCGTGCTGAGCATCTTGGCGCACCTGTACACGCTGTACTACGCCAACCTTATCCCTCTGGACGTGGGCTCGCTGGTCAACAAGCTTCCCCTGCTGCTTCTCCTGATTCTGGTGAACGTATTCATCCTCTTCAGGATTCCCGAGATCACGCACGCCATCTTCTCCGGACACAGCGGAAGCGGCGGCAGCATGTTCGGAGTGCTCGCGCTCGCACTCCGGGCGCGTTAGGGGAGTATCAATGGCAACAGTTTTGTCCAACAAAGGCACAGATCGCGAGCTGACGCGTGCCGCCGAACGCTACCTCGAACAGTACGGCGATCCGATCGTGATGAACACTTACCTGAAGGTCACCATTCTGGTGCTCGCGGGCGTAGTGATCCTGCTTGGAGTTCTGGTTTATCGCAGCCAGATGGCGCTGGCAAGCCTTCACCCCATGGTGATCCGCGTCAACGATGTCGGCCACGCCGAGGCCGTTGATTACCGCGATCTGAATTACCGGCCACAGGAGGCGGAGAACAAGTACTACCTCTCCCGCTGGGCGGAGATCTATTTCGGGCGCAATCGCTACTCCGTTCAGCGCGACTTCACCAACGCGCTCTACTTCATGAACGCCGATGTGCAGAGGGCAGTGATCGAGCAGGAGCGGAAGGACAGAATTATCGATTCGTTTGTCCGCGACGCCACGCAGCCGTTCGTCGATATCGAGGTCAAGAACGTCATCCTCGACGACCTCCGCCAATCGCCATATTCGGCTCGGGTTGAGTTCGTCAAAGTCTTTACGAATCCGGCAGATCATACCGAACTCAAACGCGAGCGCTGGACGGCCAGCGTGACGTATGTCTTCCGGCCCGTGGTGCAGAACAACGAGATTCAGGTCAACCCGCTCGGACTCACCCTGGTGAAGTTCCGGGCCGACGAGGCGTTCGACTAGGCGAAGGAACTCCCAGACGAGGCTGTTTCGATGTCCCCATGCGACCACGAATCGCGACGGCTGTACCCTTCGTTTCCCAAAGCGCAAGCTGGCGTGTCCCTGACCCCGCAGCAACCAGGCCGCCGCACCGGTCTGATACGCGCTTGTACGTGGCCAGAGCAACGGCATTGCGTCTTGCAGAGCTGTGTTGGCAAGCCAGGATTACCTCCGGCTCAGCGGGTTCTGAATCGTTTGTCTCACGGTTCTATCCCTCGCATGTCCGGTCACACGCTTCGGAGCACATCCTGCGCCCTTCGGCGCGTCGCCGCTCTGCTTTCCGGACTCCTCTCCCAGAACAGGTCTGGGCCCCTCTCCAGAATGCACGGCTCGGCACTTGGGAGCAGGGCTCCTTGCTCGGGCTTCGCCAATGGGTGACCCGGTCAATCCGGGAATTCAAACACGGAGACTGCACCATGTACCAGAACCGCATTTCGCTCATCGGCTTCCTCGGCCAGGATGCCACCACCGGCACCGCCAACAACGCCAATTACGCCGTGCTCTCGCTGGCCACGAAGAGCTCGTACAAGGACAAGAAGACCGGCGAGTACAACGGCCACACCGAGTGGCATCGCTGCGTGGTCTGGGGCCGGCTGGCCGAGTACGCCAAGACGCTCACCAAGGGCACTCACCTTGCCATCGAAGGCGAGTTGCGCAGCCGCGAGCGCGTGGACAAGAAGACCGACGCCAAACAGCGCGTCTGGGAGGTTCGCGTGAACTCAATCCTCAAGCTCGACCGCGTGGAAAAGTCGAACCCGGAGGAGTCTGAAGCGCTGGCGGGAGAGGCGCCCGAATAGGGCGCTCTTTGATTCCTGCCGGCCCGGCTAATCACCGGGCCTTGAACTCTGTGAGAAACATCTATGAGCTTCGATCTGATCATCCCGTTCCTTCGGCCCATCGAGCCACTACTGCTCGACGAAACCGTCAGCGAGATCATGGGCAATCCCGACTCGTCCTGGCATTACGAGCGGGACGGCTATCTGATCCGGGACGAGACGATTCAGTTCGACGCGGCGCGGCTGCGGACGGGCCTCGAAGTGGTGGCCAATAAGCTCGGCAAGAAGCTCGACGAGGACAACCCGCTACTCAACGCGCGGCTACCCGATGGGAGCCGTCTGGCGGCGATGATTCCGCCGGTTGTGCCGGCTCCGGGACTGGTGATTCGCAAGTTCACCAGCCGCCGATTCACCGTCGAAGACCTGATCGCTCGCGGCACGCTTCCGCGTTCGCTTGCCGAGTTCTTAAGCGCGCAGATTGAGGCGGGGAAGACGATCCTCATCAGCGGTGGAACCGGCACCGGAAAGACCACGCTATTGAACATTCTTGCGCAGTCGATTCCCGACCGCGAGCGGATCGTAATCATCGAGGATACCGCCGAGCTTACAATCCGTAAGCCGAACCTTGTAGCCACCGAATCGCAGACCGACACGCACCGGAAACCGGTGACCTTCGACGATCTTTTGCGGGCTTCGCTTCGCTGGCGTCCCGACCGGATCATCCTGGGCGAAGTGCGGGGAATAGAGGCGCGAACCCTGCTCGATTCCTTCAACACCGGCCATGCCGGATCGCTCGCTACAATCCACGCGAACTCGGCCACAAAGGCCCTTCACCGCTTCGCCAATCTCGTCCTCCGCAGCCACTCCCAGGCGACCTTTGAGGATGTCGAAGCCGAGATCGGAGACGCCGTCGATCTGGTCATCCATGTCGAGCGGCAGCCAGGACGCCGCGTCATCCGCGAAGTGCTCCGATTGAACGGCTACAACCGCGCCGCCCAGCAGTTCGATATGGAGATGATTTACGGCGGCAATCGCCTGCCTGAGCCCGACCTTAGTCCCAACCGAAAGGATACTGACCATGCCCTTGCTTGAAATCCCACAAGTCCGTCCGCAGATCACGGCCATGATCCGGCTCGAGGAATCCACTGCCAGCCAGGTTGACCAGTACGCGGCCTTCCTCCATGTATCCGCCGATGAGGTGATCGACAAGGCGCTCGCCTACGTCTTTGCCAAGGACCGCGACTTCCAGGAGTTTCTGAAGACTCCGGAGGCCGTTCGCGTTCCGCGGAGCCTACGCATCCGTCGCGCGCCACAAAACGGGGCCGCATCGGAGCCGGTATCCCCAACGGCACAGGCCACCAAGGGAACGGTGGTCGCCACCGGCGCGCGCTCGCGGGGAGATGCCGCATGAGCACCGCGATTTCCGCACGACAGAAGGCGGCACTGGAGCGGCTGATCCGAATCGCCCAAGGTGATACGGGGCAGAGCCGGATGACCGCGGAGTTCCTCTTGAGCTGGTGGAATACGGCCAACTGCGGCGGCTTCGATCTGACCACGATCTGGGGAGTGGACACCGAGATTGCCGCTGACATGGTGACGGTCTTCGGGCTGGTGGCCGGCTGTCATCGTTATCCGGACGGTCTTGGCTATGGCGAGGAGTTCCGGCGCATCGTGCACTCATGGCGTCCGGCGTTAAAACATGGCTAGAGGTCCGGCGTTGAAACATGGCTAGAGGTGGAGTGAAGAGCCGTTCGGTGCTTCGCACCGGATTTATTTCGACACGGTAGGGATACGGATTGCTCCGTACCCCCCGCACAGATCCGGACGGGCGGATTTCCCGCATCCGGCTCTTGCCTCAGGTAGTGACGCGCAGACGGCGCGAAGGATAAGGATGGCAGATATGGGCCGGGGGAAGCCATTGGCGGATGAGCCGTTTCATTCGCTCCCATTTGACGCGACCATGCTGGCTTCGCCTGCACAAAGCGCGATGCCAGAAGCCGCTCACGGTGAGACGAAAGTGAGCCAGAGCGTACCGGTTGCCCGGCACTCCGAAGTATCGGATATGCCCGCCCACAACGGACTTCAACCACTTGCCGACTTCAGGAACAAGGTCATGCATTCGCCTCCACAAGCCGATCTTTACCTCTTTCAGCTTGGCTTGCATGCGCTTGCGAATCGTCTGCCGAAGCACCAGAAACCGTCCCCTCTTCGTCTTCCCGCAAATGTGCTTGAAGCCGAGGAAATCGAAGGTCTCCGGCTTACCCAAACCAGCGCGCTTTCGGTTCTTTGCCGCATGGCGTCCGAATTCGATCAGCCGCGTCTTCTCCGGGTGCAGCTCCAGTTGGAACTTTTCCATTCGTTTCTTCAGTTCCGCCCAGAACCGTTCGGCCTCGTCTTTGAACTCGAATCCAATCACGATGTCGTCGGCGTAACGCACCACGATCACGTCGCCGTGTGCCCGCTTATTACGCCATGCTTGAACCCAGAGATCGAAGACGTAATGGAGGTAGATATTCGCCAGCAGAGGCGACGCACTTCCGCCCTGCGGCGAGCCTGCTTCCACGAAGGTTCGCTTGCCCTTTTCCAGCACGCCCGCGTTCAGCCATTTCTGGATGAGCCGCACGACGCGCCGGTCCGCTATCCGATGCTGGAGAAACCGGACCAGCCACTCATGCGACAGCCGGTCGAAAAAGCTGCGCACGTCCAGGTCCAGCACCCAGTTCACACGTCGCTCATGGAGTCCACAGAACAGGGCGTCCAGCGCTTTATGCTGGTTGCGTCCTGGCCGGAACCCATAAGAGATGCCGAGAAAGTCGGTCTCGTAGATGGCGTTGAGCACTTCCACCGTCGCTCGTTGCACAAGCTTGTCTTCGAGCGCCGTGACGCCGAGCGGTCGCTGCCGCCCGTCCGCCTTCGGAATGTACACCCTACGCACCGGCTTAGCCCGGTACGCTCCGCGCTTCAGTCTATGGGACAAGTGCTGGAGTCTTTCATCCAGAGACTCGCCGTAGTGCCGCCACGTCTCCCCGTCCACACCGGCTGCCGCGTGCCTCTTCAACTGCGAGTAGGCAAACCGCAGGGTGTCGATGCGGTAGATGTGATGCATCAGAGCGGTGAACTTCACATCCTTGTTCGATTTTGCTGTTTGTCGTATCTGCGCCAGCGCGCTGTGCGCGTCTGCCCGGCTCTGAGTCCGGAACGCGTTTTGTTGGCCCAGATTCCCCTTGGCCAGCCCCCTTCCCTCCATCTCCTCCGCCGCCGGTGTTCTGGTTTTGTTCGGAAACTTCTCCGGTACTATGGGGCTGTCCGACTTCCCGAGTTCGTTCATCATCGGCTCCTGTTCTTGAACTTCCCGATGCGTCCCGAGAACGCTGGCCGCTCTCGGGTGAACCCGGGATCTCTCAACTTCCGTACAAGATGTGTCCCTACGTGCCAGGGTCACAGACCGCGCAGGACTCCTGCCAAACTCGTGGTAGCGTTTGACAAGATGTTGCCTTCCGCGTTGTGTCAGGGCGTCGGCGTCCTGAAGTTAGGGATATTTCGCGGCTCAATAGCCTGGCCCGTAGTTCCTCCTGTCTACGCTTCGTTCATGGTCTTGCGACCATGCCCGCAAGACTCGGAGCCGGTGTGGCTTGCTCGGCCTTCACCGTACGACTCTTTCATTCGCTACATCTCAACGGCTTTCGGTGCTCGCCTTCGGCTCGCACCGGGTTGACGCTACGACACTCCACCCCTTGGAGGGTGCTGCCCAGCTACTTTTGTAGCTCGTTGGCTACCACTGAAAACAAGTGACTTGTGAAATTGCGGTAGCTAACGAGCTACCAACAAAGCCGGTCGTCGTTGAGGTGATTTTATGGCGAGTGTGACAAACATCGAGGTCATTGGGACACGAAAGCTGAAGGGTCGTTCGCGGCGCTCCGTGACTCTGAGCACCAAAATCACGCAACAAGAATTGGAGATGATCTCGGCAGCGTGTGAGGCTGACGGCCGCGCGCTGGGAGAATGGGTTCGAGAGGTGGTGCTCATGGCTGCCCGCTCCCCCTCGGTTGCTCTTGGAGCAGAGCAACTCATGACCGAAATCGTCGGCCTGCAACTCTTTCTGACCAATGTGCTTTCGCCCATCGCGTGCGGCGGGCGAATGAGTACGGAGCAGTATCAAGAGCTGATGCGGAACGTCAAGACCAACAAACACCGTGCCGCCCGCGAAGTCATCGCCCAGCACGCTGCGGAGAAGCCGGAGGAGAGCCATGGCTGAAGCAAATTGGGGAAGAAAAGAGACCATCATCTGGCCGCCACGCAAGCCGATCTACACCATCGGCGCGCTCTTTCTCGCCCTGGTGGCGGCAGGGTTCTTCGTCTACCTTCGCTTCACGTTCGCGCTGTCGCCACTCGAACGGTTTTACCTTCCGCTTTACATCAAGACGTCGATTGCTCCGAACATTCGCTCATCTGGCAAGTACCAGATGCTGCTCATGTCCGATGGAAAGGCCCGCGCCTGGTACGCGCGAGAAGAAGATGTCACGGAGGGCTCAACCCCTCAAGCGAATGGCAAACCTCTCCCGCTTGCCTTGTCCGATTCCGCTCGCCAGCGCGGCATGATCTATCTCTATCGCAGCGCACCCAGTCCGTACCAAACGAGCTTACTTGGTGGCTATCTTAGGCAGCAGGTGTATGGCGGCGAGACCATCTTTGATCTTTTCCGGTGGCCCCTCATCTTCGGGGCACTCGCGCTGCTGTTGCAGCTTCCGCTGTCCGTCCCCAAGGACATTCGAAGGTTCAAAGAAATGAAGTACGGGCGCCGCCTCAAAGGGCCGGCTCTGGTGACACCGAAACAGTTCAATAAGGCCGTGCGGGGAATAGGTATCGGCCTGAAGGTCGATCAATGTAGCGAGATGTTGCGAGTGCCCATACGTGCTGAGGATCAGCACTTCGAGATCATCGGAGACACCGGCAGCGGCAAGACAACCATCATCATGCAGATGTTGCGCCAGATTCAGGCGCGAGGCCACTCCGCCATTCTCTATGACCCGGCCTGCGAGTTTGTCGAGCGCTTTTACGATGAGAGACGGGGCGACATTGTGCTCAATCCGCTCGACCGGCGCTGCCCATACTGGGGGCCGTCGGAAGAGCTTGTCCGGCGTGCCGAGGCGCGAACCGTCGCAGCCTCGCTCTTCCAGCCGACCAGTGACCGGAAGGGTGAGTTCTTCGTCGAAAGCCCGCAAAAAATCTTCGCGCATCTCCTGCTCGAACTGCCCACGCCGCAGCAGTTGGTGCATTGGATGTCGCACCCGGAGGAGATCGACCGCCGCGTCAGGGGAACGGAACTGGCCTCGCTGATCGATCCATCCGCGCCCCATCAGCGCTCCGGCGTACTCGGCTCGCTGAGCCTCGTCGCCGACAGCTTCCGTTTGCTCCCGAAGAGGGACGACGCTAAGACTGAATGGACCGCCCGAGAGTGGTCGAAAAACCGCCAGGGGTGGATCTTCATCACCTCGCAGCCAGCCGAGCGCGAGGCGCTGCGCCCGCTGCACAGCCTCTGGATCGATATGCTCGTGCTCCGGCTGCTGAGCGCGCCAAAGCCCGAGCAACATCCGGTGTGGTTCGTCTTGGATGAGCTGGCGAGCCTCCAGAAGCTGCCACAACTCCATACCGCCATCACTGAAAACCGCAAGTCACGGAATCCCATCGTCCTGGGCTTCCAAGGCAAGGCCCAACTGGAGGTGGTCTATGGCCACTTGGCCGAGGTCATGCTCTCGCAGCCAGCCACCAAGATTTTCCTAAAAACGACCGAACCGAATGCCGCCGAGTGGGTCAGCCGCGCCATCGGCAAGGTGGAGATCGAGCGAATGAAGGAGACGCACTATGACGGTACCCGGACTGGCAGAAACTTTGCGCTCGACCGGCAGACCGAGCCCCTCGTTTTGGATTCGGAGATCAGCGGCTTGGAGGACTTGCACGCGTATCTGAAGTATGGCAATCACGTCGCACGCTTTTCGTTTCCGGTGCTGGAGATTCCTCCGTCAAAACCAAAATTCATCGATCGTTTGGTG
>Ga0326727_10004973_pt1 | contig 38730 bp, 33 predicted proteins | sample MB2enrmetagenome_FD_207643 | JGI IMG/M metagenome (GOLD analysis project Ga0326727, IMG submission 207643) | Lab enriched peat soil microbial communities from McLean, Ithaca, NY, United States - MB29MY | ecosystem: Environmental > Terrestrial > Soil > Wetlands > Peat | place: USA: New York...
CCTCAGGTCGTATTGCGCGCGCCCGCGCAGGGGCGGCTCATCGAGGCCGAGCATGCGCCAACTGACGGCGTCGCGATTGCCGCCGTGGTGCGGCGATCCGTAGTAACCCTCGAGCGTATGCTCGCGGACGAGTGAGAAGAAGGCGCGATTCTGCGATTCAAGCGCGGTCACCACCGCCAGTTGCTGCTGCGGCGAAGCGCTTTCGAGCGCGGCGCCGAAACGCTCGCGGCTGATGCGGTTGGCCTGTTCGAGGCCGGCCAGGTAGGTCTTCTGGTGACGGCGGTAGTGCCGCGTGAGCTGCCGGTCGATGTAGGTGAGCACACCGGCTTGAGAGGCCGATGGAAAGTCGTCGGCGGGAACAATCTGGTCGCAGACTGCTTTCAGCGTGGCGGCGGTATCGTCGGTGAGGAACTCCCAGCCGGCGTTATGCGCCGAAAAACACCCCGAGAGGAGTGCGGTGCCAGCCGCGGCAGTCGCGATCATGAAATCGCGTCGCGCGACAGTTCCTTTTTTATCCTTCATGTGCGGCTCCAAAACCTTCCAGACCGGGAAAGATTTCAAACGCGAAGGGTAGCACCCGAAAATCAAGGTTCGATGTGACTTGGAGCACGAAGGGAGAGAGCGCGGCCGGAGCGCCGGGTGGCCCGGGTCTCGGGGACTCTAAAACCCGCCACGGATCCTGGGGCGCCCCCGTATTGTGCCTGAACCATCGTGTTGCTCAGAATCTGGGCCAGCCGCACCGCCCATATATGCCCATTTTCGAGGTTAAGTGATTTGGTTTCATATACGTGTACCGGGAATAAAACGGCAGGCGGCCCCGATCTCAAGTGGGTCTCATCAAGCTGAGGGTGCCCCCTGTCCCTTGCATTTGGGGACAGGGGAGAGCAAAAAGACTGAACGATGAATGGGCGGGCGGGAGGCCCACCGCCGCCACAAACGGGGTGCCCTGTCCTAACTTGTCAGGGCGGCAAGCGCTGGACCGGCCCGCTCCATTGGCTTGAGCGGCCGCCTCGGGCCTGGGCGTAGAATCACAGCTATCTAAGCAAGGTTGACACAATGATGAATGCATCGGGGTCTCTGCGTTTTTCTGCACTTTTGTTCTTCTCGATTGCGGCAGCGGCTTCGCTGGCCGTTGCCGTTCACTCGCAACAGCCGGCTCCGCGTGTGATTGTCGCCGATGTTTCGCAGCCCGGCGCCCCTGTCGACCGCTTCTTCAATCTCTCCGTCGGATCGGACTTTCCCGGCACGCTGATCCGCGACGACAGCCAGGCGCAACTGAAGGTGGCCGTGGATGAACTGGGGTTCCGTTACATCCGCTTCCATGCCATCTTTCACGACGTGCTGGGAACGGTGCGCAAGGAGAATGGCAAAATTGTCTACGACTGGACGAAGATCGACCAGCTCTATGACGATCTGCTGGCCCGGCACATCAAGCCGTTTGTGGAACTCGGATTTACGCCCGAGGCGCTGGCCACATCGCAAAGCAGCATCTTTTACTGGCACGGGAACACTTCGCATCCCGATCCCGACGGCTGGCGCGATCTTGTCGGGGCGTTCGTCCATCATATTGAACAGCGCTATGGCCAGAACGAAGTGCGCACATGGTTCTTTGAAGTGTGGAATGAGCCGAATCTCTCGGGATTCTGGGAAGGTGGCGATCAGAAAGCCTATTTTGCGCTTTACGATCTGACTTCGAACACCATCAAGTCGATTGATCCCGCGCTGCGCGTGGGCGGTCCGTCGACGGCCGGCGCGGCATGGGTGCCGGAATTCCTGGAACACGTGAAGCAGAGCGGCGCGGCGGTGGACTTTGTCACCACGCACACCTACGGCGTGGATGGCGGCTTCCTCGACGAAGAAGGACACAGCGACACCAAGCTTTCGCCATCGCCCGACGCGATCAGCGGAGATATTCATCGCGTACGGCGCGAGATTTCGGCTTCGGGGTTTCCTGACTTACCGCTTTACTTTACGGAGTGGAGTACGAGTTATACGCCGCGCGACCCGGTGCACGACTCCTACATCAGCGCCGCGTACATCCTGAGTAAGATCAAGGCCAATGAGGGCCAGTTACAAGGGATGAGTTACTGGACTTACTCTGACCTATTCGAAGAGCCGGGCCCTCCCACAGCTCCGTTTCAAGGAGGATTCGGGCTGTTGAACCCCCAAGGCATTCGCAAGCCGGCGTTCTTTGCCTACAAGTATCTGAACGCGCTCTCGGGCCAGTCGCTTTCCTCAGCCGACGCGCAGACGATGATTGCAGAAGATCGCGGAAATGTAACCGCCGTGATCTGGGACTTTGAGCAGCCCGGGCAAAAGTTGAGCAACCGCCCCTTCTACACCAGGGTGATTCCTTCGCATCCGGCCGCCCCTGTCAAGTTGAAGGTGACGCACCTGGTTGCCGGCGCCGAGTACCAGGTCGAGCTGCACCGGACCGGATTTCATTCGAACGACGCATATTCTGCTTATCTCGAGGCGGGCCATCCCAATGAGCTGACCGCCGCGCAGATCGATCAACTGAACGGCATGACCCGCGACTTACCCGAGATGAATGTGATCCTGCACGCGTCAAAAGATGGCACGGTCGAACTCACGCTGCCCATGCACAGCAACGACGTTGTGCTGGTGAGACTGGTGCGAGCGGCGAAATAGGGGCTTCGGGAGATGAAATCAACCGCGAACGGACCCTCGCGGATTGATCTTGCGAACCAGCGCCAGCACAGGCAGGCCGCAGAGAATCAATGCGGTGCCGAGCAGCGAGCCTTTCACGTTGCCGGCGTAACTGGCCACCAGCACGCCCGCGGCGCAGAGAGCAAAGACCGCCGGCAGCACTGGATACCCCCAGACCTTGTAAGGGCGTGGATGACCGGGAAGCCTGCGCCGGTAGTAAAAAACTGTGGTCGCGGTGAGCAGGTAAAAGAGCCACTCGGCAAAGATGGCCAATTCAAAGAACTGCTGAAAGGTGCTTAGGAATAACAGCAGCAGCGTGGCGAGCAGCCCCTGCACCAGCAGCGCTGTCGATGGAGTCTTGAAGCGGGGATGGATGTGCGCGAACTGGCGGAAGAAAAGGCCGTCACGGGCGGCTGCAAAAGGCACGCGCGCCCCCGACATGGTGGTTCCGTTGAGCGCGACAAAGATGCTGACCGCCATGGCGATGGCGACGAACTGAGCGCCGCGCGAACCGGCAACAATCTTGAGCGCGGTAACCGCCGGATACTCTGACGCGGCAATCTGGCTGGCCGGCAGCATGTATTGAATGGCGGCATTCGTGGCCACGTAAAGCACGCCCACGGCCAGCACGCCGCCGATGAGTGCAATGGGCAGGCTGCGCTCCGGGCGGCGGACTTCGCCGGCGACCATGGTCAGGTCGTTCCAGCCGTCGTAGGCCCAGAGCGTGGCGATGAGCGCCAGCATGAAGCCGTTGAATCCGCCCGTCGCCTGCGGCAGCGAAGTGGAGAAGTTGCTCCACGAGCCGGCGGAAGAGCCGAAGCACAGCACAACCACCACCAGAATGAGCACACCCTTGAGCAGCGTGAACACGAGCTGGAAGTTGCCCGCCTTGCGCATGCCGGTGTAGTTAAGGCCGGTGATGAACCACGTCACGGCGATGGCGGCGAGCTGAGACCATTTCAGATTCATGATTGCCGGCTGCGTGAGCCAGTTGAGCGCGGGCAGGAACTCGAGCGTCCTGACCAGGCCAACCGCCATGGCCGCGATCGATGCGGGCTTGGCAACGGCGAACCAGGTCCACATATAGAGAAAGGCGGTGGTATCGCCGTAGGCGCCGCGCAGATAAACGTACTCGCCGCCGGCAAAGGGAAACATGGTGCCCAACTCGGCATAGGTCATCACGCCGAAGAGCGAAAGCAGACCGCCCGCGATCCACGCGAGATACACCAGCGATGAGGAGCCGGCATCGCGCATCATCTCGCTGGGCACTAGAAAGATGCCGCTGCCGATGATGGTGCCGACCACGATGGCCGTGGCCTGGCTGGCGCCCAGCACGCGGGGCAGCGCATTGGAAGAGGAGCCTTGATCGGCAGTTTGAGCGGGTTCGGTCATTGCGCGTGTCTGATTCGATCAAAGAGATTTTAGCGAGGCACGTAGCCCTCGCCGCGCAGCACCTTGCCGGGCAGCGCGCCGGTCATCTTGCCGTGGGCGATTACCGGAACGCCGTTGACGAGAACGTAATCCATTCCCTCGGAAAGCTGGTTGGGCTGATCGTAAGTTGCAAGGTCGCGAATGGTCGCGGGATCGAAGATCACTACATCGGCCCACATGCCTTTCTTGAGCACGCCCCGATCGGCGAGCCGCAGGCGCTGCGCCGGCAGCGCACTGAATTTGCGGATGGCGTCTTCAAGTGTGAGCGCATGCTCTTCGCGAACATATTTGCGCAGGATGCGCGGAAAAGTGCCGTAGGCGCGCGGGTGCGGATGCTCTTTGCCGAGCAGACCTTCGGGCGAGGTGCCCTGCGAATCGTTGTCGATGCTCACCCACGGCTGCTTGAGTGCCAGAACCACGTCGGGTTCGCTCATGCCGAAGACGGCAACCTCGGTGAACGCATTGTCTTTAATCAGCAAATCGCAGAGCGCGTCGATGGGATCTTCGTGCCACGTGGCCGCAACATCGGAGAGCCGCTTGCCTTCGAGCGGCGCCAGTTCTGGGTTTTGCACGACTGCAATCTCAATGGCTTCGGGGCCGGGGATCTCCTGCCACTCGTTATCCCAACTGCCGGTGGACGAAAGCATGTCGGCGCGGATGCGGGCGCGAGTGGCCGGATCTTGCAGGCGCTCGACGAGTTTTCGATCGCCGCCATCGTGAGCCCAGGGAGGGATAAAGGCCGAGAACGTATTGAACCACGCAGTGTAGGCGTAGGTATTGGCGCTGACGTCGACACCTGAGGCGCGCGCGGCGTTGATGCGGTCAATGACTTGCTGCATGTGGCCCCAGTTGGCCTTGCCGGCCACTTTCAGGTGCCATATTTCCACGGGAATGTGGGCCTGGCGCCCAATCTCAACTGCTTCGTCGATAGCGGCGAACTCGGCGTCGCCCTCGCTGCGCATGTGGGTGGCGTAGATGCCGCCGTACCTGGCCGCTTCGCCAGCCAGCGCAATCAGCTCGGGTGTTTTGGCGTAGGGCGCAGGAGCGTACTGCAGCGCAGTGGACACGCCGACGGCGCCGTCCTGCATGGCCTGGTCCACGATTGCTTTCATGGTCTCAAGCTGTGCCGGAGTGGGCTGTACGTCGGCGTCGCCGAGCACCACTCTGCGCACACTGGTGGCGCCAACATAGCTGGCAAGGTTGATGCCCATTCCCTGCCGCTCAAGGCGGGCAAAGTACTCACGAAATGTGGTCCAGTCGGGGTTGATGCCGAGATGCTGGTACGAATCGCGAAAGTCGACGATCATTGCGGCGTTCAGCGGCGCCGCTGAGTCGCCTTCGCCGGTGATTTCAGTCGTGATGCCCTGGTAGATCTTCGAGGGCAGGCGAGGATCGACGAGGATAGTGAGATCGGATTGGCCGAGCATGTCGATGAATCCTGGCGCGACCACCTGGCCTTTGGCGTCGATGGTTTCGCGGCGGGGCTGGCCTTCAAGATCGCCGATGGCCGCGATTCGGCCGTTGCGAATGCCCACCTGGCCTGAGTACCAGGGCGACCCGGTGCCATCGACGATGTGGCCGTTGACGATGACGACGTCGAAGGTTTCACCGGCGCTTGGAGAGGAGCCGGCGTCTGCAGCACCCTGAGCAAACAGGGTTGGCGCGAGGAGCAGCAAGAGGACGCTGAAACGTAAGACGCGCATGCGCGTTGTGGCCTCGGGTGTGAAACAGGGTGACGATGAAACGCGACGTGCTGGCAGAGTAACACGCGCGAGCGGCGGTGCCCACGTTGAAGACAAACCGGGATAAGCCCCTGGCGGTAGCGGGGTAAAGCGGCATTCAATTCGAGATCAGGGGAGATGACTCCGATCCTTCGCGCGTTGACGCAGCGCGAAGGATCGGGCAAACAGGAAGTGCGATCGACGCGAGCCGAGCTTAGTCGAACTGGGTCTGCTCAGCAGGGGGACCGATGGCCACGTCGTCGCGGGCTGGTTCTTCGGGCTTCGCGGGCTCGGCCGGCTTTTCGTGCTCGGGCTCTTTTTTCTCTTCGGGCTCTTCGCCCTGGACCTTCACCTTGAGACGTGCAGAGACCTCGCGGTGCAGGCGGATAGCCACGGTGTATTCGCCGACGCTCTTGAGGGGGTCGCCGAGCTGAATCTTGCGGCGATCGACCTCAAATCCCTGAGCGGCAAGCTCGGCGGCAACGTCGGCCGAAGTTACCGAGCCGAACAGGTGGCCGGCCTCGCCCGTCTTGCGGGTAAAGGTGAGCGCGACGGCATCGAGCTTGAGCGCAAACTCCTCCGCCTTCGTTTTCTCGGTGGCAGAGCGGCGAGCCGCGGCGGCCTTCATCTGCTCGATGACGGCCTTGTTGGTTTCAGTGGCCTGCATGGCCAGCTTGCGCGGCAGCAGGTAATTGCGCGCGTAACCGTCGGCAACCTTCACGACCTCGCCGCGAAAGCCCAGGTTGGCTACGTCTTCCTTCAAAATCACTTCCATGGGAAACTCTCCATTTTGTGTCAGACACAACTTCTGTCGTGCCGTAAATGCTTCAAAAAGAACGCGGACCCGGCTTCCTGACGGAATCCTCGAGGGATGAAGCTCTTTGCGTCTTCCTCCCTTTCACCCGATCTCCTTTGAGCCGTCCCCTGCATGCCGCCGCGATTAATGCCTGGTGGCAAACGGCAGCAGGGCGATGTTGCGGGCCTGTTTGATGGCGCGGGTGAGGCGCCGCTGGTGCGTTGTGCAAACGCCGGTCAAACGCCGGGGAACAATCTTGCCGCGCTCGGCCACAAACTGCTGCAGCAGACGCACGTCGCGGTAAGGAATGGCGTCGATCTTCTCGGTGCAGAACTTGCAGACCTTTTTGCGGCGGAAGAATTTGCCGCGGTTTCCCTGTCCGCCGCCAGGCCGGCCGGCCCCACGCGGACCGGCGCCCGGTCCCGATTGTTGACCCGCTGGTGCGCCGCCCTCGGGCGCCCTTGCTTGAGTTTCTTCAGACATAGTATTTCCTCTTCAATCGCTTGGTTCCGGCACGGCCGGAGAGTGTTCTAAAGGATCAGGTCTCAGGGATCAGGGATCAGAATGCGACTTTTGCGGTTAACGCTCGATCTCTCTGTTCACTGTCCACTGTTCGCCGTCCACTGTCTTTACGCGCTCGCCTGCACGGGCTCGGCTTCAGCCGGCCGGCTCTCGACGGGCGCGGGCGCGGGCGCGGGCACCGGCGCTGGCGTCGGCGCTGGCGCGGGCTCAGCACTCAGCTTGCGGTGCGCATTGCGCAGCGCCTTCACCTTGGCCAGGCGCTTCTCTTCCTCGTCCATGCGGACGGTGATGAACTTGATCACCGGCTCGGTGACGCGCAGGCGGCGCTCCAACTCCAGCACCACCGCGCCGTTGGCTTCAACAGTAAGCAGCACGTAGTTGCCATCGTTGAACTTGCGCACCGTGTAGGCCAGCTTGCGGCGGCCCATCTTCTCAGCCGTCTTCACCGCGCCGCCGCCATTGGTGACGGTGGTGGTAAAGCCGGCAATCAGCTTGTCAGTGTCCTCATCGGACACATCGGGCCGAACGATAAACATTACCTCATACAAACGCGACATCAGCATTCCTTTTCCGCAGGAGCCCTTCGCCCCCGCATGCAACTTTCATCTCTCAGCGACCAGTCCCTCAGTCCCTAGTCCCTGTCTTCTCGTCTTTCCTGTTGAACTCATTCATCGCCGGTCCCGGGCCTTCCGCCACAATCTGCCGCGTGGCCTTTGCCACTTTGTCCAGAACCTCGTCGAGAACCGCCAGGTCTGCCTTGCGCATTGGCGAAAGCAGATAATCCCTGCCCGGCCGCTTGCCTGCTCCGGCGGCCAACGCCTCCGGTGGCAGATTGAGTCCAACCCCGATCCGCAGCCTTAACCACTCCTGGCTGCCCAGAGCATCGGTTACGCTGATGGCCCCGTTGTGCCCTGCAGGCGAACCGCGCTCCCTGATTCTGACTGTCCCCAGAACGAGATCGAGCTCGTCGTAAATCACGAGCAGATCCCGCTGAAGGTCCACATCAAACTCGCGAACCAGAGCGGCAACTGCAAGGCCGCTCAGGTTCATGAATGTCTCCGGCTTGGCCAGGACCACCTCGCGCCCCGCCATGCGGCAGGTTGCGGTTACGGCCCGGCAGCGCCGATTTTGAACCACAACGCCCTCTTGTTCGGCGATGCGATCAATTGCCATGAACCCTGCATTGTGCGGGGTCCAGAAATAGTCCGGCCCGGGATTGCCGAGACCCACGACCAGAAACGGGCCGCGCCGGGCTCCCGCCCCTTGATCCCCGGCCGGCGTTTGTTCCAGGCCGGGGCCCGTGGACTCGCTGGCTTGAGACAAGGCTTACTTCTTCGCCTCAGGCTTCTTGGCCGCGGCCGGCTCAGCCGTCTCGGTCTTGCCCTTCTTGGCCACCTCAGGCTCAGCCGGCGCCGCAGCTTCAGTTGCTGCAACAGCCTCGCCCTCGACAGGCGCCACCACTTCTTCACGAATCGAGACGACGTGCGCAACGGTCGCGTCGGCAGGATTCAGGTACTTGATCTTGTCAGACTGCGGCAGGCCGCTCACGCGCAGAACCTGGTGCAGCGCCAATCCGCTCACATCCACATCGATGTGGCTGGGAATATCGGCAGGCAGGCACTCGATTTCAACCTCGCGCATCACCTGGTCGAGAATGCCGCCCTCGGCTTTGACCCCCACGGGAATACCCAGCAGCTTGACGCGCACGCTCACCTCGAGAACCTTGTCGAGCGCGATGCGCTTCATGTCGATGTGAATCAGCCTGTCCTTGATGGGCTCGCGCTGCCAATCGACGATCATGACTTTGGCCGCCGGCGAACCCGCGACTTCCACGTCGAAGATGGTGTTGTGGCCGCTCTCGGAATAAAGGATCCGGGTAATCTGCTTGGGATCAACCTCGACGGCCACCGGCTCGTGACCGGCGCCGTAAAGCACTGCAGGAATCTTGCCCGCGGCACGCACGCGGCGCGCTGCGTTCTTTGTAAATCTGCCCTCACGGGGCTTTGCTGCAACTACTTCTGACATTTCAATCTCTCGTTTCTTTCATAAGATCGGGCACGAAGTCTAGCTTCGCTCCCTTTGTTGGAGCCAGGGATCAGGGGTCAGGGATCAGGGGTCACAAAAACCATCTTCTGCACCTGACCGCCGCCCGCCAACAACTGGCTTCGGTTGTCTGTTGTGAGCCGACGATTGCAGTCCATCTACATTCAGATCGCAATTCGTGGACTCAATCGTTTGATTCGAGGCCCCTGATCCCTGAAATCTGATCCCTGACCCCTGCTAGTTAAACAGCGAACTTACGCTGGTCTCCATGTGGATGCTCTCGATGGCCGCGCCCAGCAGGCCGGCGATGGAGAGCACCTTGATCTTTGGCAACCTCTGCGCCTGCTCGCGCAGAGGAATTGTGTCGGTTACCACCAGTTGCTCTAGCCGCGAGCTGGCGATGCGGTCGATGGCGGGGCCTGAAAGCACGGCGTGGCTGGCGCAAGCGTGCACTGAGGTGGCTCCCGCTTCGAGAAGCGCATCAACGGTCTTCACCAGGGTGCCGGCTGTGTCGATGATGTCGTCGATGATGAGGCAGGTCTTGCCCTCCACATCGCCCACCACGTGCATCACTTCGGCCACATTCATGTCGGTGCGGCGCTTGTCCACAATAGCCAGCGGCGCTACCATCTTCTGCGCGAAGAACCGCGCCCGCTCCACGCCGCCGGGATCCGGCGAGATGACCATCAGATTCGGCAGGTTCAGCTCGCGGAAGTAACTCACCAGCACCGGGCTGGCGTAAAGGTGATCGACGGGGATGTTGAAGAAGCCCTGGATCTGCGCCGCGTGCAGATCGACGAACAGGGCGCGGTTGGCGCCGGCCACGGTGAGCAGGTCGGCAATGAGTTTGGCGCTGATGGCCACCCGCGGACGGTCTTTGCGATCCTGGCGGGCGTAGCCGTAGTACGGCATCACCACCGTGATCCTGGCCGCTGAGGCCCGCTTGAGCGCATCGATCATCACCAATAACTCCACCAGGTGCTGGTCCACCGGATAACAGGTGGGCTGCACCACAAATACATCCACGCCGCGCACGTTTTCGAGCAGTTGGAAGAAAACCTCGCCATCGGCGAAGCGCTGCAGCTTGGTGTCGCCGACTTTGACGCCGATATGCTCGCCGATCCTGCGGGCAAGCTCAGGATTCGCCGTCCCTGAGAACAGCCTGAACCGCCTGTCGTCGGCCAGGGTGCGCGGCTTCTTGCGCTCAGGAGCCGGTACCTTTGCGGGGTCCTTTGCCGGTTCCTTCCCTTTTGCGCCGTCGCCCGATGCGCCCTTCGAGGGCTCTTTGCCGCCCTCGGGCTTGTCGGGACTCGGTTCGTCTGCCCTGTTGTCTTCCAATGCCGTCAACGTTCCTACCGCCATTTTGAAAAGCACCTCCAAGCTGGTTTGCTTTGGCTGCGTTTCTTAATTACGAGCTTCTAGCCTCTAGCTTCTAGCTCGTTCGTACTGGAACCAACAATGTCGGCTCACCGACGAAAAAGCTAGCAGCTAGAGGCTAGTAGCTGTATTTCTGGCTGGGCGACCAGGATTCGAACCTGGATAAATGCCTCCAAAGGGCATTGTCCTGCCATTGAACGATCGCCCAGTCTTCGCCACAACAAGTCGCCCAAATCAGGCTCTGGTAGGGCGCGGATTTATCCGCGCCACAAAAAGCCCCACAAACAAACGGGGCTTTAGCCCCTGAGGCTGTTTGTCTAAAACTTGATTCGCACAACCGGCTCTAACGCCCAACCGCTCTTGGCCTTTCCCTCTTCGGCAAAAGACCGCTTTCGGCAGCCGTCCGCGAGTGTCTACCGCCCGAGGAACGACTGTCAATCCACTTGTTCGCTGAGCATTTGCCGCCAGTAATCCGATCTTGGCAGGGTTCGGGTCAACTCGCTCCGAACACCCGCATCGCTCAACCGCCGGCAGGCCGCTTCAGCATGCTCCCGGGTCAGGTACAACCCGTAAAGCGCCGAACCGGACCCCGACAGCGAGGCGTAGAGAGCTGCCTCCGGCGTGCCTTCAGCCGCAAGTGTGCGCTTGATTTCGCATAGGGAGGGATGCTGGGGAAAGACCACTCGTTCGAAGTCATTCTCGATCCAGCTCGTGATCCCGGTGCGGACAAGCGCGGACCCATGCGGTCCGGCCAGGTCATCTCGGCGAAATTCGTTCTCTTTGGAGATGACACCGGAGGAGCCCGTCTTCGCTTCACCCTCCGGAATCGCTCCCGAAAAGGCGCTGGCGTAGGCGCGGCTCAACTTCTCTAGTTTATAGGCGCTTGCCTCCGGGGTCAAACCCTCGGCGGCACACAGGGCGTCCCAGTCACGAAATGCCTGCGCCGTTGAGACCCCAACTTCGGGAACGGCGACTACGCACCAGGTGGGTTCAATGTCGGGTAGGGGGCGAACCTGCTGGCCGCGGTCAAGGCCAAGGATGGTTCCGCCGATGAGGAAAAGCGGCACATCGGAGCCAACCTGGGAAGCGATTTCAAGCCGTTTCTCGGGCCAGCCGGTTGCGACTCCCTGACTTTCCTCCTCGCTGGCGTGGTGACTGGCTATTCCCAGCTCGCTCTCCAGGCCAACCAACGCCGCAACCGCATTGGCCGAGCCGGCTCCCAGTCCCCCTTGTATGGGCAGCCGCTTCTCGATGTGAATCTCGACTTCGGCGGTCATGCCGAGCCCGTTCAGAGCAAGCGAAACCATCTTCCACGCCGTATTCCGTGCATCGGTCGGCACCCTCGCGTCGTTCGAGGTCAGACGAATGCTGGTTTCCGCCGCCGGCCGTGCCGTAACCGTCACCAGATCATGCATTTCCAGCGTCTGGTAGACCGTCGCCAGGGAGTGAAAACCGTCAGCGCGGAGTGCGCCAATCCCCAGGCCGAGATTGATTTTGCAATACGAGCGGACTGCGGTAGGCATACCCGGTAATTGTAGTCGGCCACGTGCTATAGCTGCGCCGCGCCTGCCACCGGCACAATCACGCTGGACGCGTGCCCCGGACCGCTCACAATAGTGATCGTCGCGGGCTTGTAGTCCCTCGCCCTGGCCTTCATGATGTTGGGCACAAAGGTCTGCGGGTTGCGATCGTACAGCGGGAACCAGGTACTCTGAATCTCGACCATCACGCTGTGGCCGGCCTTGAAGACGTGATCCACGTCGTGAAGGCTGAATTTGTATTCGCGAACCGCGCCGGCTTTAATCGCCGCCGGCTTGGCGAAGCCATCAAGATATCGCCCGCGGAAGATCTCCATGTTGGTCATGAGCTGGTAGCCGCGCATCTTCGGGTCCGGATCGTCATCGGGATAAACGTCGATGAGCTTGACCACCATGTCGTTGTCAGTGCCGGTGGTTTTGGCAAAGATATCGGCGACCACTTCGCCGGTCAGCGTCAAGTCTTGTTTAAGAACCGGCAGTTTGAAGACAGCCACGTCTTTGCGGCCAGTGACGAAACGCTGATCTTCAGTGAGCCAGTTGAACCACTGCGAGCCGGGGCCGTACGTCGGTTGAATGGGCCTGTGACGGTAAGGCACGGGGTCGGCGGGGTCGCTTACATAGTTCGCGGAAATGTCGGCAGCCGACGCGATCCAGCCAAGCTGCCCGTCGCCCTCGAGATAGAGGCTGGTGGGCTTCGAATCCTTCGGCGGAAACTCCGAGTAGTACTTCCAGGTGTCAGAGCCAAGCTCGAAACTCGCCGTGTCTTTGAGGTCGAAGCCCGGTTCGTCTTTCAGATAATGCGCGAAAAACTTCGCTTCGATCCCGGCGCGAAATTCCTTGCCGATGGATTCGCCGTAATCGATACTGCCCAGATGGCGAGACGACAAATACCACGAGCCATGCCGCCATGGGCCCAGAACCAGGAAGTTCTCGTGATTCGTATCGTGGGGCTCGAGACTTGCGTACTCCTCCTGCGGACCCCACATGTCTTCCTGGTCGTAGTAGCCGCCCACGCTGAGCGTGGGAACGGCAACGTTATCGAGATGATACTCAACGCTGCGTGAGCGCCAGTCTTCGGCGTACTCGGGATGCTTGAGGAAGAGCTTCCAGGTGGGCAGCATCTTTGAGCCCGACTGCTTCACGTCCTGCGCGAACGAGCCGCGTTTGAGAAAGTAGTCGAAGCCGTCGACGGGCTGGCCGTTCTTATCCTTGCCGTAGCTCACATCGCTGTTCTCGTTGCTCGACTCCATTGCCTTCACGTAGTCGTAGCCGTAGCTCTGGCGGAATGCCCCGTTGTGGAAGAAGTCGTCGCCCATCCACACGTCGATCATGGGCGCCTGGGGCGAGATTGCCTTTACGGCCGGATGCGGATCGATGCCGGCCATCATGGCGAGAAAGCCGTCATAGCTTGTGCCTACAAATCCCACACGGCCGTTATTTCCAGGAACATTCTTCAGCAGCCACGCCACCGTGTCGTAGGTGTCGGTGCTCTCGTCAATCGCCTTGCGATTACTGCCACCCCACGGACCCCGGCTCTCCGAGCCACCCATCCGTGGGGACCCCGGCTGGTGGGCGGCCAGCGGCCGCATCATCACGAACTTTCCCTCGCTCTTGAATCGTCCGCGAATGTCCTCAGCCACAAAAATGTATCCTTCGCGGGCCAGTTCCGGCCGGCCATGGAAAATCGACGCACGATCGGCTCCGTCGACGCCATAGGGAGTGCGCTCGATGATGATCGGCAGCGGCGCGGCGATATCGGCCGGCTTGAGGACGATGGCGTGCAGCTTGACCTTGTCGCGCATGGGAATCATCACGTCAGTAGCGACGTAATCGTGGAAGACGTGCCGGACCGGCTCGCCGATGCGCTTGAAGACCACGCCGGAGATTGAGGAGTCAGTCAGTTGCCTGGCACGGCCATCGCTTGCAGGCGCGAACGCGAAAACAATCTTCGATCCGTCGAGGATGAATTCATTACCCTCGCGCGGAGTGAGCTGCGCGGGAACCATGCGCTCGGACTCAATCATCAGCTTGCCGCCATCGACGTAGACGTCGTAAGGCGTATCGGGATCGGCCAGGTCGGCGTACTCGCCGGAGAGGATCTGGAGCTGCGCGGTAGAAGGCGCCTGCGCGCGCGATGCTGGGGCGGGAGCCACCGCAGGCGCTGTAACAAGAACAAAGGCAGCAAAAATCGGGAGACGGCTCAATTCCATGACCTCGTTGAAACTCAAGACAAGTTGGTGTTGTGAAAGGGCACGACTTCAGTCGTGCCGAAAGCCAGCCATAAACTGAAGGGCTTTAGCCCCTGAGGGATCCAATGCACACCCGCCAAGGAACTTTCTGAGCAGTACTGATTTACTTGCCATCCCAGCCGGGGAAGCTGATCTCCATCGGCCCACGATTCTCTTTGAGCATCTCTCCAGTCGGCAGAATCGGCGCTTTGCCGCTCAATTGCAGTTTAGCCTTCCGGTCGTGAAGGACGACATTAACTGCGGCGGCCAGGTTCAAGCAGTGATTGGCCTGTATGTGCACGAACCTGTGACAGAGCCGGCGAATGACTTGCGGAACTCCTCCATCCTCCGGGCCGAAAACGTAGACCGCGTTCTCAGGATGCTCAAAGGTTGTCAGCGGTTCCGACTTCTCCAGGAGTTCTACGCAAACAGGAGTGATGCTCGGGAGAAAGTAACGGAACGGCTTGTCGAATCTGTCGTGTGACCACACAACATCCTTGTAGCCTTTCATGCGCTCTTCTCTGGGCAGGCGCTCTAGCGGACTCAGATCGATGCGCGCCCCGGTCCAAACCAGGCGCGTGACGTCAAAACAGGAGGCGGCGCGAATCGCCGCAGCAATATTGTGCAGGTATTTCGGGTCCACCAGGATCAGGCCGGGACCAGCGCTCAGGTTGCGATCGACTTTTCCACTCCGAAGCACCTTCGAAGTCCCCCAAAGCTCACTCGCTGCGTAGATCAAGCATAGCGCGCGATCTCGGAAGTTCGCTCTGCGCCCTAATGCGAATGCCCATGATGATGCGCGTGCTCGTGGCCGCCGGCCATCTCTTCCAGGGGAACCACGCACCCATCAATATCGCCGCAGCCGATGTGCTCGAACTGGATAGTGGTGTGGCTGATGCGAAATCGGTCGCGGAGAAGATGATTGAGCTTTTCGAGGATGCAGGCGCTCTCAGACGGCGGAATGTCGGCGATGGTGACGTGGCAGGCGAGGGCGCTGGAGTTGGAGCCCAGGCACCAGATATGCAGGTCGTGCACGTCGATGACGCCTTCGACGGCCTCCATCCCACTGCGTATCTGCGGAATGGAAACGCCGCGCGGGGTCCCCTCGAGAAGAATGTTGAACGTTTCGCGCACAATGCCTGCGCTCGACCACAGGATCAATGCGGCAATCAGCAGCGAGAGGACGGGATCGATCCAGTTTTGGCCGGTGAAGTAAATGCCGGCGCCGCCGGCGATCACCGCAGCGGTTGAAAGCGTGTCCCCGGCCATGTGCAGGAAGGCCGAGCGCAGGTTCACGTCGCGGGCAACGCCCCACAAAAGAGCCGCGATCACGCCGTTCATCAGCACGCCGGCTGCGGCCACGATCATCATGAGCTGGGGATGGACGGTAACCGGGTGCGAGAGGCGATGGATCGCCTCGGCGCCGATCCAGAGCGAGATAACGATGAGAGTGGCGGCGTTGATGAACGCCGCCAGCACACCGGCGCGTTGGTAGCCGAAGGTGCGGGCGTGATCGGCAGGCCGCGCCTGGAAGTGCACCGCGGCAAAGCTCAGCAGGAGGGCTAAAAAATCGGAGACATTGTGGCCCGACTCGGACAGTAACGCGAGGGAGTGGGCGCGCAGACCGGCAATGAACGTAACTAGCACGTAGGCCAGTGTGGCCGCCAGCGAGACGCGCAGAACTGTGGTTGTCCGGTTTGCGCCTGTCGCTGCAGGCGCCGCGTGGACATGCATGGCACAAGTATACCGGGGATGGGTATGCGGCGCCAACCACCTGCGGTGGGCAGACGCTCGCTATCCGCTCGCACAGGCTTGGTTGTTTCCTGCCCGCCGCCCTACTTCGCCCCGCGGCTCAAATGACTCATATCGACGGGTTCAGGATCTTCAAACGCCGGAAATTGCGGCAGCCCCTCGCGCAGTCCGGTCCAGCCTTCCGCGACCACAATGCTGTTTTGCGGGTTGCCCGGCTGATAGCGCACCGAGCAAGGGAAGCCGGGGCGTACCTGCTCCGGGTTCACTACCGCACTCATCGCGGTTATGTCCTGCGAGCACTCGTAGTCCACGCCGCCGATGCGGTAGCTGAAGATGAGCATCTTCAGGGTGCGGCCGTCATCAGCCGGCATATCGCACGCGTCAAGGAGCATTCCGTCCACCAGGCGGCCCGATTGGACGAGGAATCTGCGGCGCGCGGCCTCGATCTCTTCCGGCGTGGGCCGGCGCCGGACAATAAGCCAGATAGCCGCGCCGGTGAGTGCCCCGAGCGCGGCAATCGTGGCGGCCATCTCCCAGCTGTCGTTGTTGAGGAGCGTCATTCGAACGAAGATCCCGCGCCGCAGTTCACCTATTAAGAGAATAACGCAGGCGAAATTCGCCCCTGTGCATCGCACGGTCACCCGATCGAGCAACGCCGATGTCCTATACTCTAAGCTGCATTCCGTTGCGGATTTCCGCCATGGGAGTGCGCCTGTTTTGGGCTTTTTGAGATGAGTTCGAATATGAAACACCGCTCCCCGATTCGTTCGACAACTGTGATTTGCGTCCGCCGCAATGGCCAGGTGGTGATGGCCGCCGACGGCCAGGTGACCCTGGGCGACCACGTGCTCAAGCACTCGGCTCGCAAGATCCGGCGCCTGTTTCAGGACAGGATCCTGGCCGGGTTCGCCGGCTCGACCGCCGACGCGTTCAACCTGTTCTCGCGCTTTGAGACCAAGCTGGAGCAGCACGCCGGCAACCTGAACCGGGCTGCCGTGGAACTGGCCAAGGACTGGCGCACCGACAAGATGCTGCGTAATCTTGAGGCGCTGCTGCTGGTGGCCGACAAGAACCAGACGTTCCTGATTTCGGGCTCGGGCGACGTGATCGATCCCGACGAGCCGCTGGCGGCGATCGGCTCGGGCGGCAGCTTTGCCACGGCCGCGGCCCGCGCGCTGCTTGAGAACACTGACCTGGGCGCGCGCGAGATTGCTGAAAAAGCAATGAAGATCGCCGGCGAAATCTGCATCTATACCAATGACCGCGTGACGGTTGAGGAGCTGTAAACGAGATCGAATTGACGCTATTGGGCTGGCCGTAAGCGGGAAAACAAACGCAGAACGGCGTCAGGGCACGACTTCAGTCGTGCCGCAAAAGCAGCAAAATGGGCGCGGGCATTGGCCCCTGAGGGTCTAGGAGCCCGTTAATTGCTCCCCGGGGTCTGGACAAGGAGTTTAGCCGTGAAATGGTTAATCCGTTTTCGCAAGCTTGCTTGCACCTTGTGCCTGAGCCTCTGCGCATTTTCGGAGCTTTACTCAGCGGCAGCAACCGCACTCGACCGTTTCGCTCCACCATGGGAAAGGGCGCTCGGTTGGTTCCTCTTTATATTGCCAATCGAGCTGGTCGTCGCACTGATCCTTCTGTTTTTGCCCAGGAACGGAAGGCTCGGTTTCAACCTTACGGCTTTGAACCTTCTGCTGTATACAGGTTTTATGGTCGTTGACGTATTTGCTGGACACTCCACCCCCGTCGATAAAAGGGATTGGTTATCGATGGGCCTATGGGCGATTTTCTTCGCAGTCGTTTTATCCTCAGCTCGATTTATGATGGCGGGATCAAGACGTCCTGAGAAATCCGTCTCCAAACTTTCGATTGAAAACAGTCACTTCAGGGGATAAGTCCCGACAGATTTTTAGCTGCACCATCGGCACGACTGAAGTCGTGCCCTGACGCGGAACCAGGAATAAGCAACAGGATTATGGCCATTTACCTACCCGCATCCGCCGAAGAACAAGGGCTCGCGCTCGACGAGCTGACGCCGCGCGAGATTGTCGCCGAGCTCGACAAGCACGTCGTGGGCCAGCGCGCCGCCAAGCGCGCCGTGGCCATCGCTTTGAGAAACCGCCAGCGCCGCCAGAAGCTGCCGCCCGATATTGCCGACGACATCATGCCCAAGAACATCATCATGATTGGGCCCACGGGCGTGGGCAAAACCGAGATTGCGCGGCGGCTGGCCAAGCTCACCAACTCGCCCTTCCTCAAGGTCGAGGCCTCAAAATTCACCGAGGTTGGCTACGTGGGCCGCGACGTCGAGTCGATCATCCGCGACCTGGTTGAGATCGCCATCGACATGGTGCGCGAGGAACGCCTTGAAGAGGTTGAAGACCGCGCCGAAATGAACGCCGAAGAGCGGCTGCTCGATGTGCTGCTTCCTCCTCCGCCGGCGCAGCCGCAGCAGGAAGGCCAGCTGCAGTTGCCCGGCGCCGAGAGCTACCAGCGTTCGCGTGAAAAGCTGCGCCAGCAGTTCCGCGAGGGCAAGCTCGACGACCGCACGGTTGAACTCGACGTGCGGGAGCGCAATATGCCGCAGTTTGGCATCATCTCGAACCAGAACCTTGAAGACATGGAGATGAACCTCAAGGACATGCTGCCGAACATCTTTGGCGGCGGCTCGAAGAAGCGCAACATGAAGGTAGCCGACGCCTTCGACTACCTGGTGCAGGAGGAAGAAGGCCGTCTCATCGACATGGAATCAGTGAACCGCACGGCCGTCGAGCGCGTGGAGTCGAACGGCATCGTCTTCCTCGACGAGATCGACAAGATCGCCGGGCGCGAGGGCGGCCACGGCCCCGATGTGTCCCGGGAAGGAGTCCAGCGCGACATTCTGCCCATCGTCGAAGGCACCACCGTCAACACGCGCTACGGCATGGTGCGCACCGATCACATCCTTTTCATCGCCGCCGGGGCCTTCCACGTCTCCAAGCCCAGCGACCTCATTCCCGAGTTGCAGGGCCGCTTTCCCATCCGCGTGGAACTGCAGTCGCTCACCGTCGAGGATTTTCTGCGCATCCTCACCGAACCCAAGGCATCGCTCACCAAGCAGTATTCGGCGCTGCTTGAGACCGAGGGAGTGCGCCTGGAGTTTGCTCCCGAAGCGCTGCGCGAGATGGCCGAGTTTGCCTTCAAGGTGAACGAGCAGACAGAGAACATCGGCGCCCGCCGCCTGCACACCATTATGGAGCGCGTTCTTGAAGATGTGAGCTTCCTTGCGCCCGATGTAGCCCGCCGTGCGCCCGACAGCGATGCCGCGGACGCGCTCAGCGAGGCCATCAGGAACGAAACCAGCGCGCCCCTCCCTTATCGCGACCGGATCTCATCCTCGGGCCCTGAAAAACTGTTTTTGATTGACGCTCCCTATGTGAAGCAGATGGTGGCGAACATCGTGAAGGACCAGGACCTGAGCCGGTACATTTTGTAAAACGGCGGGCGGCAGAAAGGGGCCGGGTATGGACGCGTTCAGCCGTCGGGATGTGACGCTTGGCGCGATGCTCGGCGGGGCTTCGCTGCTGATGGGTTCGGCGGTTTTGCCGGCGCAGGCCGGGAAACCCGGCGGCCTGATGAATGCGCGGTCTCTCGGCGCGGCAGGCGACGGCAAAACAGATGACACAGCGGCTCTTCAAAAGGCGCTGGATGCCGCGGCGGAGTCGAGCGGCTGCGTTTTTATACCGCCCGGCGTCTATCTGACGCACGAGCTGCACATGCGCCCGGGTACGGCGCTCGTCGGCATTCCCGCGTGGAATTATTCGAATGGCGGCGGAAGCGTGCTCAAGCTGGCCGGCGCCCAATCCTTATGCCTGCTGAATCTGACCGACGCGCGCGGCGCAACCATTGACGGCCTTGCGCTGGAGGGCGGTTTTCTCGGCTCCGGCATTCACGGCATTCTCACCAATCGCACCAAATACGGAGAGCATGAAGACGGCTTCCGCATCGAGCGGTGCCAGGTGACGCGCTTCACCGGCGACGGCGCGCATCTTGACTGTGTGTGGTGCTTCAGCGTCCGCCACTGCCAGCTCGCCTTTAACCGCGGCGATGGCATGAACATGCGCGGCTGGGACGGTTTTATCCTCGACAATTGGCTTTCCGGTAATGATGGCGCCGGCTTCGCCGCGCGTCACGAAAACGCGTCGATGACATTTACTGCAAACCGCATCGAGTGGAATGGCAAGGAGAACTTCGTGATCATGGGCGGCGACGGCTATCAGATCACCGGAAACTTCTTTGACCGCGCGGGCACGTGCGGCATAGCGCTGCGCAGAGCGAATAACGGCGCAGGCCGTGGCCCCACGCAGGTAACCATCACCGGCAACTTTATCAAGCGCAGCGGCAAGCTGGCCGATGCTGAAAGTCACGACTCCGCGCAGATTTTTATCGAGGGTGCAACCGGCGTAACGTGCACGGGCAATACCATCTGGTCCGGCCGCGACGATGGCGATCAGGGCGTGTGGTCGCCGTCCTATGGAATCGTCTACCGGGGCCTGGAGAACTGCGTGATTCGCAACAACGTGTTGCACGACGGGGCGCTGCGTCAATTGATGGCGGACCTGGGCGGACACGGCGAGGGCGTTTCGGTGGGAGAGAATCCGGGCCGGCTCTTCGTTGTACCCAAATAAGCTGGGCGTCAATCGTGTTCTATTCGCAGCCATCGGATCATGTGCGGATAGGGAGGTACCGAGCTTGCGGCGGCTCGGGTTCGGTCCAGGGTGAGGCCCATCCATTGCAGCAAAGGGACGCCGGCCTTCCCGTCGCGGTAAATCTCGATGAGTCGCGCGGCGGAGTCGTGGTAGCCGGCGGGATGGAAGACCGTTTCGGGGGCGAGCGAGAGGTGGACGGCGGCGGCATAGGACCAGGTCTGGGCGGCGATCTCGTCGCCCATGTCGGAGCCGGCATTGGCGCCGGTGGAGGCGCGCTGCGCGGGCAGCAAGGTGGCCAGATGGCCGGCTTCGTGGAGGAGATCGCCGGGGTAGAGCAGATGCTCGGGGTCGACGATGAGGCCGCCCGGCTCGAGCGTGACGCCGGGCAGGAAGGTGCCGGCGTCGAGCGATGCGAGGCGAACGGTGAGGCCGATTTGCCTGAGCCAGTCGATGATGAGAGTTGCAGTGGGATCGAGCATCGACCTTGAGTTTAACCGTTGACAAGGGTTGGAAGGAGTTGGAACGGAGGGAGGGCGGCGGGCTACGCTAGCGGTTTGCCCTCGTCTCCAGCTTCCTGATCGCTTTCAGCATCTCTCCCAGCGCCGCCTTCCCAATCTCCGCCTCAAACTCCTTTTGCAGCCTGTCGAAAGCAGCAATCACCCGCAGCGCGCAGCGCTTGCCCTGCGGTTTCAGGGACAACTGATAAGCCCGCGCATCTTCGGGGTCGATCCTGCGTTGCAGCAGGCCCTTGGCCTCGAGCGAAGAGACGCAGTGGCTGACGGTGCCGCGGGTGGTTCCGAAGGTCTCGGCCAGGTGCGAGGGTTTGACCAGTTTTGGCGCCTCGAAAAATAACGCCGCCAAAACCAGGCCTTCGAGAAAACCTAATTCGTCGGCTGCGAGGGCTCGTGCCGCGAGCGCATCGAATCTGCGCGCTGCGCGGCTCACGGCAAACATCGGGCTTTCGTACAGAAAGGCGTTGATACGCATGGATTTGCAATATAGTTTAGCATTCAATTATTGAAGTACGTACAAAATCGTCTTTGATTCAAGCCCCCGAAGCGAAATGATTGAGTTTACAATCTGCCATAATGCCGAATCGGACCGGTATTTGCGCGGGTTTTCTGCTGCTGGCGGCAGTGCTGCAAGTTTCAGGACAAAATGCCTCTGCGCCTGCTCAAAAAACGGTCACGACTCAAAAGCCGGTCAAGGGGCCAACGGAGACGCTGGTTGTTCTCGGCACAGCCACGCCCGTGCCGCTGACCGAGTCGCCTCGCCCCGTCGAGGTGCTTCCCATCGAGCCCGTAAGGCTGGCTGCCGAAACGGCCCTGGATGTCTTGCGTACCGACTCCGCTGTCTTCCTCGAGCAGCGCGGAGCGGGAGGAGCGCAGGACGACCTGATTCTCGACGGGGGCAGTTTTGAGCAGGTGCTGATTCTGCTCAACGGCTTCCGCATCAACGATGCGCAGACCTCGCATCACAACCTCGACCTGCCGGTGCCCATGGAGGCGATGAGCCAGGTGCAGGTGCTTGAAGGTTCGGGCTCAACGCTGCACGGGACCGATGCGCTCTCCGGCGTTGTCGACTTTTTGACCGCTGCGCCGGATCACGATTCGCTGCGCATGCGGCTCGGCGAGGGCAGCTTCGAGTCGAACGAGGAGTCGCTGCTGGCCGCGGCCACGCACGGCAAGTGGAGCGGACGGGCCACGGCCGACCGCAACTTTTCAACGGGATTCATGACCGATCGCGACTACCGCAATGAAGATGCTTCGGCTGAGAGTTGGCTTGGCACGCGCCTGGGCGTCACCGATCTGCTCCTGGCGGGTTCTGACCGCGCCTTCGGCGCGAACGACTTCTACGGCCCCTACCCCTCGTGGGAGCGGACCAAAAGCTGGTTCGCATCGGCTCGCCAGGAACTGGGCGCGCGCACCGTTGCCGCCTTCGGCTACCGCCGCCACGCCGACGACTTTGTGCTCTTCCGCAACGATCCCGCCATCTACGAGAACAACCACGTGGACGAATCGTGGCAGGCATCGCTGCGCCGCACGCGGAGCCTGCACGGCGGCGCGCTGCTGTTGCTGGGCCTGGAGGGTGATGGTGACTCGATTCGCAGCTTCAACTTCTCCGGCGGCGTCACCTCGTATGCGCTGGGCATTCATGCGCGCAACCGCGGTGCGGGCTACATCGACCTCGACTGGAATCCGCCCGGCAAGCGCTGGAATCTTTCGGCCGGCGCACGCGAGGAGATCTTCTCCGGCGGAGCGCGGGCAGTCTTCTCGCCGCAGCTTGCAGGGAGTCTTCGCCTGGCCGCCGCGCTCAAACTGCGCGCCAGCGGCGGCTACGGATTTCGTATTCCCACTTACACCGACCTCTACTACTCCGACCCGGCTACGCTCGGCAATCCGCATCTGAAGCCGGAGTCGGCGTGGTCAGGCAACGGTGGCGCAGACTGGACGCCTTCGAATCGCGTGACAGTTTCGGCGACGGCTTTCTATTCGCGTCAGCACTCCGCCATCGATTACATCCGCGCCGCCGTCGTGCCCAATCCGTACTTGCCGCCCTCCTGCGAAACGAACGGGGCGCAGGCCGCCAACACCTGGTGTGCGGCCAATCTCAACGGCCTGCGCTTCTCGGGCGTCGAAGCACGAGTGACCTGGATTCCGCGCGCCTCGCAGACGATTCACCTGGGCTGGACAGAGCTGTTCGGCTCGCAGAATCCGCTGCCTGGCATTCGTTCGGAGTACGCGCTCAACTACCCGGTGGTGAACGTGCACGTCAGCTGGACTGCTGCGATGAAGTACGGCATCGCGATTGCCAACGAGGTTGCCGTCGCGCGCCCCTATCGGCAACCCGGCAACGCGCCCTTCAACGCCAACGCCTACCCGGTGTGGAACGCAACCGTTACGCGCGACCGATGGAAACTGCGCCCCTACCTGCGGCTCACCAACCTGAGCAACACCGGCTACCAGCAAATCGCCGGCGTTCAAATGCCGCCGCGGGCGATTATGGGCGGCTTTCAAGTCCAGCTCGGCGACTGAGCCCAGGAAAATTCACTGGTCCCCAAAAGATAAATCTGGTACTTTGAATCCGTACCTCGGCAGCCCGCGCTCAGTGCAGGAATCAGCGGGCTCTACATGCCCTCCCCGGCTCTTGAGGGATTGTGGATGGAGGCGTTCAAGAGCACGCCGGGAATCAGCGGTTTTACGGTTGCTTTCAGGCGAAGCCGCAAACATTAGGTGGCTCTTTCGTTAAGAAAGAGCCACGTTGAACGGCTTTGGAAAGGCCTCTCACGAACCGGAAAACCGCTCAGAAGGTGTGCATGTGCTGCGACGCACAATCACCCTTCCCTCGACTCCACCCGTGCAACCCCAAAAGGAGAATGAGCCATGGCAGCATTACAAGACACCATCAGCTACATTGAGTTCGCGGCCACCGACGTGGCGCAGGCCAAACTGTTTTACGAGACTGTCTTTGGATGGAGCTTCGTGGATTACGGTCCCGACTACATCAGCTTCGATAACAACACAGCGGGCGTCGACGGCGGCTTTTACAAAGCCGACCCCCACGATCCGCAGCCGAAGACCGCTCCGCTGGTTGTGTTGTACTCGAGCGATCTTGAGGCCACTCAGGACGCGATTGTCGCAGCCGGCGGCAGTATCGTTGTGCCAACCTTCGAATTCCCCGGCGGCCGGCGCTTTCACTTTGCCGACGGCGTGGGCAACGTGCTGGCGGTCTGGTCGGAATAAAGAGGCAGGCGAAGCTACGATATCGGCTGGGGTGCGCTGTCGGCTCACCTCAGGCGATATCGATTGCTTCTTAGGAACGAGATACCCGCCCCCACGCTGCGACTAGAAAAGCTGGAATCCAACGCGCATCCACCCTATCGGACTCGTCTTGTAGTCTGTCAAAGAGCGTGTCGATCTGGACCTCAGCAGCAGTCGTCACGCCACGCTTCTCGGCCAGGGGCAAGATGGAGCGCATCACGTCAACGAGAAATTTATGCGCTAGCGGATCCGCACCATCGGATACCTGCCCTTCGCGCACCACTCTCAGCGACTCCACATTGGCGGCGCGAAACGTCCGCGAGACACGTCCAGCGTCAGTTACCATGCCACCACTCCGAAACGTCTCGATCACCCAATTCGCAAGTTTTTCGAGGAGGTGAAGATGCGGTTGAGACCAGCTTCGGCCCTCTTGATCGTATTCGTGGAAAGCAACGATGCCTCCGGGCCGAACATATCTCATTACTGTACGCAGTGCCTCTGCAGGATCGCTTTGAAAAACTAATACCAATCGCCCAACGGCTGCGTCGAAAAGTTCATCACCGAGCATGCTCCCCACTGTGTTTTCATCGGCTTGAAGGAATCGTATTTGCGTGAGTCCTAGATCCGCAGCGCGAAGCTTTGCCCTAGAAATAGCCTCCGCAGATCGATCAAAGGAAACGACCGCACCAGCCGGGCCAACGATCTCCGAAGCAAGTATCGCCACGTCACCTGCGCCACCGCCGTAATCCAGGACGCGCATACCCTGACAAACACCTGCTCGAAGGAAAAGATCACGCGTGAGGTCACGAAAGTAGTCACCCTGTTCTTCAAGGCGCCGCATTTCGTGGCTTGAGTGGCCTAAAGCATAACTCGAACTCATCGCGCTGCTCATGAGATCTCCTGTCTAATTCCCTTAAAGGAGCTTATCACCGTGCTGGAGATGTTCGCACATTCGACGGGGTATCTGCCTGCAGTTCCGACTTATACATCTGCAGTCGGGTCAATTCCATGCGGTTGCAAAGATAAGCAGCCCATTAAAGCTCAGTTGCAAATAAGTGAATTACAATCGGCGTCATGAATAAAGGCAAGATTGCAATTGACCCAAAGGCCGAGGAAAAGTCGGTCAAGGGATTCTTGGAATGGGAGCACGTTGAGACGGCTTTGAAGCTCTTTGCGCTCGGCGTGGGATTGGCCTACGCCACTGGATACCTCGTAGTACTTACCTTTCTAAACGAATACGGGATTCATGAGGCAGGAGGGGAGGTATTCAAACTCAGATACATCTACGTCGGTGCCCTTTGCCTAGCCTTGCCTGTGGTAATGGCGTGCATTCTGCAGGGATTGTTTTCAGGTAGCCATAAGATACCTGCGGATGCTCCTGCCCCGACATTCAGGCATTTTTTGGGGCGGCTTTTCGCCCCTGCCGAAAACATGCCGGTCCCGTTGCTCCTAATGTTAGTGAATCTCTCGTTTGTGTTCTACTGCATCATAGCGTTCGGTCGTCCGGGATTGTTTGCGGCAAAACAGATGCTGGTAGACTTCCTCTACGCCCCATTATTGGCGACATTGTTCCTGCGGCTGATTGTTGGCAAAGAGAAACTGTGGTCACGCCCGCTTATATTTGTTCGATGGGTTCTGGTCTTGGTTTCGGTCGCTGCTTCCGTTCTGATTCTCAAGGATATAGACTTCGGTTCGATGATTCGAGAGAGGGCCTACAACTATGTAGCTCTTCTGACTCTGCTCTTTTTCTTCGTTTACAGGTTCACCAAGTGGCCGCTGCTAGGTTCGGTCGCTGCTGAGCGGAATTCACGTCTAATAGTGCGCCTAATGGTCCTAGGCCCACTCTTCGTTCTAACCGTGCTTTCTTTTGCGCACGTTGTCTACAACCACATTCCCTCCGAGAAGGGTGGAGGGGATTTCAGCTGGGCTACTGATTCAGTGATTTGTTTCTCGGACTCAAACAGAGACAGCCTGCCGCAGGGTCTCCTGCAGAACGCCGTGCTTTTTCCTGTGTGCACTGTTCCCGTGAAGATCATCGAAGAGACGGGTTCGGATATTTATGTGGCAAGGTCGTCGGATCGTGGGAGCTACTCTGAGAAAGATGCTCCAAATCCTGCTGCTCTCTGGAGATCGGGCCAATACTACCCAGTTGTGTTTCAGATAAACCACGATGTCATCAGTAATGTCATAATCCTGAATCGCGGAAAAGTTGAAATCGTATCGCAGGTGCCCACATCCCCTCAGCCCAAAACGACTGATGAATCGGGCCAAGTGCACCCGCAAACCGCACCAAAATCAGCACCTCGAAAAATCCACCATCCCTGAGCTTCTGAAAATCACGCACCACGCAACGGCTTCGGTCGTGGACTGACCTCCGTGGCAATTCCAGTGCCCCAGGTGCTAGGCGAAGGATCAAGCCTGAGGGAGGCGGTTTTCAAGTTTTGGCTGACGGGCCGGATCAGTTAATCCGCGGCGGCAGCGCCGGCCTGCGCGGCGTCAGCTCTTCGCGCACCAGCGTCAGCCCCAGGATGCAGCGCTCGAAGCGGTCGCTGAGGCGGGCAAAGAGCGGCGCCTCCTGTTCGTATTCAAACAAGTTGAACTGGCTCACGATAAAGTAGCTCTCCTTGCCGGTGCGAATAAGTTCGTCGAGCGTGGGGACGTGGCGGCGCATGCGGCGGCCCGAGCCCATTGCCTCGGGATACATGCCGGCAACGAAGAGCGCGTAGTCGCCGATGTGCTTGCGCAGCGCGCGCTCCTCATCGAAGGATGCGGCAGTGCCGTGCACCGGGTCGGCGGCGACCATCATCTCTTCGAGCTCTTCAATGGGCCGGCCCATCTCGTCGCGCACTCTGTAGAGATTTTCAGCCTCAGAGAACTCGCACAGCAGGCGCGCCACGTAGTTGGTCACATCGGGGTCGTTCAGCCCGAGCCTGCCGTCGTAACTGTTGCGGACTGCCTGCTGGAAGAAGGGTTCGAGGGGATGGTGCTGAGCCTGCATGACAACCTCCACTGGCCGCTGCACGTTTATGAAGCTTTAACAAGGGAATACGCAAAAAGTCGTGACTTGCCAAGAGGGGTGCCTGCAATTTGTTGGCAGACGCGAGCCTCGATTGCAAACAGCGCACAGAAAAAGGGCAACCCGTTTCCGGATTGCCCTTTCTGACCCCTGACCCCTGACCCCTGTCTCTCACACTGTCGCCGGGGTGCGCGACTCCAACACCGCCAGCCGCGCGGCCAGCAGCGCTTCGAGTTTTTCAAGCGCGGCTGAAAAGCCCGCAATGCCTTCTGCCAGCTTGTCGGTGGCCATGCGATCTTCAGCGTGCATGCGCACGAATGTCGCCTTGTCGATGACAATTCGTTCGATTGAAAGCGTATGCGCAGTGGCGGGGTCGAGCTTGCGCGGCAGCTCGCCCTCGGTGTGTTCCAGCTCGGCCAGCAGCTGCGGAGAAATGGTGAGCAGGTCGCAGCCGGCCAGTTCTGTGATCTCGCCGATGTTGCGGAAGCTGGCGCCCATCACCACCGTCTTGTAGCCGAATTTCTTGAAGTAGTTGTAGACGCGCGTCACCGATTGCACACCCGGATCGTCGGCGCCGTGGTAGTCCTTGCCGGTGTCTTTCTTATACCAGTCGAGAATGCGGCCCACGAACGGCGAAATCAGCGTGACGCCGGCATCGGCAGCGGCAATGGCCTGGTGAATGCCGAACAGCAGCGTCAGGTTGCAGTGGATGCCTTCTTTCTCGAGCACCTCCGCGGCGCGAATGCCTTCCCACGTAGAGGCAATCTTGATGAGCACATGGTTGTTGGTGATGCCGGCTTGGTGGTAGAGGCCGATGATCTCGCGAGCCTGCGCGATGGTGGCTTCTGTGTCAAACGACAGGCGCGCGTCGACCTCGGTGGATACGCGGCCGGGCACGATCTTGAGAATCTTCTCGCCGAAGGCGATGGCCAGCCGCTTGAAGGCCAGGTTGGCGACGCTTTGTTCCGTGGCGCCTTCACCCAGCTCGGTGCGCGCCTCCTTTAGCACGCTATCCACAATCGGCTGATACTGCGGCATTTGCGCGGCTGCGGTGATCAGCGAGGGGTTGGTGGTCGCGTCCTGCGGCTTGAACTCCTCCATGGCTTCGATGTCGCCGGTATCGGCTACGACGGTGGTGAAGTTACGCAATTGTTCCAACAGATTTTGCGGCATGATTCCTCCTTGGGGAAGGCGCTGCGTACGGCAGGCCGCGCGCGGCACGGGTTCCAAGCCAGTGTACCCCTTAAATAAGACGCTTCGCATGAAGACAGGTTGCAAGGTGGGCGATTGCGGGGCCGCCCGAATTGGCCAGCGGGGTTCGCTTCGCAATGCGCCGTAGGCGCATCGGTTGTTAGCCCCGCGCCTCGGCGTGGGGTAAGCTGGCCCACATACCTCCGCCAGCCCCGTAGGGGCGGCGCAAAATGTCGCGCGGCATGGGAATCAGACCGGGAGTTCCAAGTCCTATTCCCCTGGATACAGCGTGGGATCAGGCAAGGCGATCACTCGTCCTCAGCCGTATTCCCCAGCACGCCCAGCCCAGCCACGCTTACCTCGACTCGGTCGCCCGCCTTCAGCGGTCCCACGCCCGCCGGAGTTCCCGTCAGCACCAGGTCGCCGGGCTCAAGCGTCATCGCCGCCGTGATGGCCGCAAGCACCTGCGGAATCGGAAAGATGAAATCGAGCGTCGTCCCGTGCTGGCGCACTTCGCCGTTGACGCGCGTTTCAAGCGTCAGGCCGGCATCAAGGTCGAGCTCATCGCTCACCAGCGGGCCGACCGGACAAAACGTGTCGAAGCCCTTGGCGCGAGTCCACTGGCCATCTTTCTTCTGCAGATCGCGGGCAGAGATGTCGTTGGCCAGCGTGAATCCACGCACCACGCCGCGCCAGCCTGCGGCCGCGTCGAAGTTGCGCACCCGCTTTCCCATCACCAGCGCCAGCTCGCCCTCGTAATCCACGCGCTGGCTCAGGCGGGGCAACCTCACCACGCCACCAGGCTTCAACAGCGACGAAGGCGGCTTGAAAAACAACAGCGGCTCGGCAGGAACTTCGTTTCCGAGTTCCTGCGCGTGTTCGCGGTAGTTGCGCCCCACGCAGACAATCTTCGATGGCGTAACCGGCGGCAGCAGTTCGGCCCCACCAAGCGGCATGGGCTCAAAGTCGAAGCTCCACGATGTAGCGCGGCCGTGCTCAAGCCGGAACGCGAGGTCCTCTTCCGGAGCTTCGGCCAGGTCCACGATCCACAACTCGCCCGCACGTTCCTCAACCTTGCCGTAATGCGTGCGGCCCTCGAAAAGAAATCTGCAATATCTCATGGAAAAACTTCTCCCGCGAATTTGGGCGCCCCGGGGTCCGGGGTCCCCAACAAGTGATTTTTACTCGTTGGGATGGGGATCCCGATTTTGGGACCCGGGACAGCTACGGCTGTTGCGCCGTCTCTTCGGCTGCCTCCGATCGCGCGCTCTCGTGCCCCTCCTGGTCGATCGCCGAGACCGCGTACTGATACGTGTGGCCGGCCGCCACGTTCGCATCGTGAAACCCGGAACCCACAACCGGCTGCGCGGGCGAGATGCGCTGCCAAGTGCCACTTCCCTCGCGGCGATAGACGATGTAGCCTGCCAGATCCGGCTCCGTGTCAGGCTGCCAGTTCAAATCGATCGCCGGTCCTGAACCGTTCTCGCCGGCCGTACCCACCGCTGCCAGCCCTGCCGGAACCGCGGGCGGGAAGGTGTTCCTGGTCTCGATCTCGACCGGCGCCGACAGCGGCCCGGCCAGCTCAAGCGTCTGCCCGTCGACCTCAACCGAGGCCACCCGCTGGGCGCGGTACTCATAGCGCTCGTTGAAGCGCACATCTTCGTCGAGTGCGTGAGCTGACTTGTCTGGCTTTACCAATAGCGAGCGCTCCAGCGGCTCCGCAGGCGGGGCCGCCAAACCTCCGCCCAGCTCCTTTTGCGCACCGGTCTGCGCATTTCTTGATTCCGGCTTTTGTTTTGGCGCGGGCGGCGTCAGCAGCTTGCGCTCCAGCCGGATCCCGGTGGAACCGGCATCCCGCGCACCAGGCTGCCATGCCAGGAGCACGCCTTTGCGGCGCATCTCTGCGGTAAGGCCGGTGATGGCCGCGGGAACCTGCCCGGCGGCCACGCTCGCCCCATTCGAGAGCCCCGCCGAGCGGCCCTTGCGATTGACCAGTTCAACATAGTATGTGAGCGCTCGTGGAGAGCCGACAGCGAGCGGCGAGGGAAGCGTCTCGGTAAAGCCGGCGTCTGCTCCAGGAGCAGATTGGGTTGAGCCCGCGTCAACGCACGCGCTCGATCCGGTCCCCGTCTCCGGCACGGCGCGGCACACCCGCGCCTGCACCATGCCCTTCAGCAACAGCTTGTCAGTGTTGCGGCGAGGCATGGTCCACGTCAAGGTTACCTGGTCGCCATTGCGCACGGCGGCAAGGTCCGTCACCTTCTCCGGCAGATTGAGGGAGGGTGGCTGGGGTGCGCCCGGCATGCCGCATCCCGTCATCAGTGCTGCAAAGGCCATCGCTGCACTCGCGAGTGCAGCCGCACGGCCCCGTCTATTAGCGCGACTCATTGCCCTTTCAGTTTAATGGCAAGGATCGGAGTACAGGAGGCAGGGAATAGGGACTAGGACTAGAACTGGTTGCATAAACCGGGCTTCGAAAGGGCACGGCTTTAGCCGTGCCGTAAAAGCCGCGAAAAAATCGGGCTTTAGCCCCTGAGGGACGTCCTTGGTTGCATCAGGCATATTTATGCAACCAGTTCTAGGGACTGGGGACTGGGGAATAGGGAACCGACGACTGACATTCGCGTCCGATCGATGCGCTGTCGCCATCCTTGCCCGTCCCCACCGCCGTCCTGTATTTTTGACGCGATTCCCGAAAGGCTGGCCGCGTGCTCATCTTTGCTGCAATTCTCGCCATCTTTGTCTACGGAATGATTGCCGCCATGCTCGGCACAATTCTGCCCGATCTCTCTGACCGCTTTCATCTCACACCCAAGCAGAACGGCGCAATCGCCTTTGCCCAGGCCGTCGGTCTCATGATCGCCTCGGTCGGCGTTGGCCCGCTTCTCGATACCCAGGGCGACAAGATCGGCCTGGTTCTGGGTCTGGCCTTCATCGTGGTCGCGCTTCTTCTGCTGCCCCGCTCGCGCGGCTTCGGCTCCATCGTCGCGCTGCTCTTTCTGCTGGGCGTGGGCGGCGGAATCGTCGTCACCGGCGCCAATGCGCTGGTGAGCGGCGTCGCCACCGAGCATCGCGCCACCGCGCTCAACCTCGTCAACCTCTTCTTCGGGCTCGGCGGCCTGGCCACGCCCTTCATCTCGGCCAATCTCTTCAAACGCAACTGGGTGCGGCTCTGCTACACGGTGGCATTGCTTACCGTTGTCACGCTGGCGTTTCAGGCGGCGACTCCCATGCCCGCTCCGGCGGGCGGCGCGGGGTTCGCGCTGGCGCAGGCCGGACCCATCCTCGGCCGGCCGCTCCTGTTTTTGCTGGGCCTGCTTCTCTTCCTTTACGTCTCCTGCGAAGTGGGCGTGTGGAACTGGCTGCCGAGGCACCTCATCGCGCAGGGCATTCCCGAGACCCGCGCGCTCAATATTCTCTCTCTTGGATTCGCGCTGGGCCTGCTCATCGGCCGCGTGGCGGTCTCGCCCATCCTCATACAGGTGCCGCCCATTGACGTTACGCTTGCGGCCTCAGTCGCCATGGCCGTTACCACGTTTCTCATGCTGCGCACCGATAAACCCGGCCTGGCCGCCGCGCTCGTCTTCATCGCCGGCGTTTCCATGGCCCCGGTCTTTCCCACGGCGCTGGCCATCACCGGCAAGGCCTTTCCGCAGATGTCGGCTACCGCCATGGGCTTTGTAATCACCTGCGGATGGGCGGGCCTTGCCGTCAGTTCACCCATCATCGGGGCAATTGCCGGCGGCGATCCGCGCCGCCTCAAGAAAGCGCTGCTGCTGATTCCGGCGTCAGCCGTGTTGATGATCGGCCTGAATCTGGCCATTGGCGCGGCGATCCAATAAGCGTGATGGACCAGACCTGTTTGCCGCCGCGATGCTCCTTGTGGCCGTTCTGGGCGTTCGAACCAGGTGAGCCAGATCACACCCGGACCCCCTTGTGTGCGCGACAATTAGTCAGTTCGGCAGGCCGGTAGTCTTTCGGGACGGCTGCCCGCGCGGCGCAACCCCATGCATGAGCTATCCATCGTCGAGAGCGTTGTTGATGCGGTGACTGAAACCGCCGCCGCATATCCCGGCGCGCGGGTAACCTCCGTGAAGCTGCGTGTCGGCGTACTGGCTGCCGTGGTTAAGGAGTCGCTGGAGTTCTGCTGGGAACTGGCCACGGTGGGCACGCCGCTGGCCGGAGCGGCGCTCGTGGTCAACACCGTCCCCGTTGTGGTGCATTGCATGGCCTGCGGGCGAGATACTGAGATTGAGGGCGTGCAGAGCTTCAGGTGTCCGAATTGCGGCGAGTTGGCCGCCGAGTTGCGCCAGGGACGCGAGCTGGAGATTGAGTCGATCGAGATTGAGGAGACGGACGCGTCGCCTGAGAATGCCCTCGTCCAAGGTCAGGAGACGAAATGACGACGCGGATTGTGGAGTTGCGGCGGGGAATCCTGAAGAAGAACGACGAGCTTGCGGCGGGGCTGCGCGAGCGGTTTACGCGCGCGGGCGTGCTGGTGCTCAACCTGGTGTCGAGTCCCGGCACGGGAAAGACGGCGCTCCTGGAGCTCACTCTGCGGCGGCTCATGCAGGCCGGTGCGAGGGCCGCGGCGCTGGTGGGCGATCTTGAGACCGACAACGATGCGCGGCGGCTGGCGGCGAGCGGCGCGCCGGTGCGGCAGATCAATACGCACGGCATCTGCCACCTCGACGCGGAGATGATCGGCAGGCATCTCGACGATTGGGCCGGCATTGAGCTCGAGCGCCTCGATTATCTCTTCATCGAGAACGTGGGCAACCTGGTGTGCCCGTCGAGCTACGACCTGGGCGAAAAGATCCGCGTGGCGCTTCTGAGCGTGACCGAGGGCGAAGACAAGCCGCTCAAGTATCCAACGCTCTTCAACTCGGCCGACGCGGCCGCCATCACCAAGATCGATATCGCCGGGCCCTGCGGATTCGACCGCGAGCTGGCGCTCCACAACATCAACGAGATTCGGCCGGGCATCCGCGTCTTTGAGACCAGTGCAAAGTCCGGCGTCGGTCTGGATGAGTGGCTGGCGTACATGGCCGAACAGCGCAAGGTGCTTAAAGGCTGAGCTTTCAGCTCTCAGCATTCAGTGGTCGGAAAGAGGCTGTTAGCTGTGAGCCGTCAGCTCTTTTATGCTGATCTGCGCGCTCCTTTTCATAACCCCGCAAAAACCAACCGGGCGATCCATTGGACCGCCCGGATGGCTTTTTCTTTCGCTTTCTTCGCTCGCGCCGCTGCGCCTACGGCTTCAACTTCAGGTCCCCGATCACTTCCAGCCGGACATTCGCCACGCCGGTCTTCAGGGTGCCAAGCTCCCGGGCCGCCGCGTAGGAAAGATCCACCACGTGGTCCCCGGGCAGCTCGCCTCGATCGTTCACCCGCACCACTACCGACCGGTGGGTGTCAAGGTTCACCACTCTCAGCAGCGTGCCGAAGGGCAGCGACTTATGGGCGCAGGTCATGGCCATCATGTTGAACCGCTCGCCGCTGGCCGTCCGGTGCCCGTTGAGCACCTTGCCATACCAGGTGGCGATTCCCCTCAGTGCCTCGGCCGCGGTAACCGGCTTCTTCGCCGGTGCGGCCACAATCCCGGAATCGACATCTCTTGGTGCGGTCGGGGGAAGGGTTACGGCAGGGCGGGCAAGCGGCGTATCCGCCTGCACCGTCAACGTAGAATCGGCAAAGAAAACTGCGGCCACGGTGAGGGATAAAGCCACCCCCGTCACCCAGAACCACACTGATCGTTTGTCGTTCAGAGTACGCGATTTCTGTCGTTCAACCATTCGGCTATTCTACTAAACTGACCCTCTAAGTCCAGGGATTTTTCAAGGCTCTTTACGGTAAATAATTGAAACTAAGGCGAATAAACCGCACATTTTTCGGTGCATTCGGGGCTCCCCGGGGCTCTTGGGGCCGGCAAATCGGCCCTGGCGGCTTCAGCCTGGCCGCCCTGTTTACTGGGCTGGTTTCCAGGCGCGAGCCTTCAATCGTCCGGCAATCCTGACCGTGGTAGAGTTGCTGCAAGGTTCACACCGCTTGCCCCCGGCCACGTTTTTCCGTCCAAGGGTCGGGCAGTTTCGGCCGGATCTCTGCCATGCAGGTCAGCGCAGCGCCCTTTTACGTCTTCCTTGCCGCAGTGTGTCTTCTCTACTGGGTCGCGGCCGGCTCGCGGCGGCTCAGGCTCAGTCTTCTTGCGCTCGCCAACCTCTTCTTTCTGGCGCATTTCAGCCTCGTCTACCTGGCTCTGCCGTTCTGCACCGCGACTGACTTCCTTGTCGGGCTTGGTCTCGGCCGCTTCCAGCGGCAGGCCACGCGCCGGCTCCTTGTTGGTATCTCGCTGTTGGTCAACGTTGGCGTCCTTGCCAGCCTCAAGCTCCTCCCGCTTCTCACCGGATCCCGCTGGCAGTGGCTCTTCCCGCTCAGCCTCTCGTTCTATTGTTTTCAGTCGCTTACCTACACCATCGATCTCTACCTGGAAGAGATGCAGCCTACGCGCAGCCTGCTTGACTACCTCGCAGGCGCGCTCTTTTTCCCCTCCATCACCGCCGGCCCAATCCCGCGCATGCGCAAGCTGCTGCCGCAGCTCGACCGCCCCTTCAACCTCACCACTGAAGCTGCCGGCCAGGCTCTGCTGCTCATCGGCGCCGGCCTGGTAAAAAAGCTCCTCATCGCCGATTTCCTGGCCAACAACCTTGTTAACCGCGTCTTCGACACTCCGGCCCTCTACTCAAGCTCCGAAATCCTGATCGCCGTATACGGCTATGCCTTCCAGCTCTTCTTTGACTTCTCGGGCTACACTGACATTGCCCGCGGCGCTGCGCTGCTGTTTGGCATCGACCTGCCCGAAAACTTCCGCCGCCCTTACCTCTCGGTGAACGTGGCTGAGTTCTGGCGGCGCTGGCACATCACCTTCTCAGAGTGGCTGCGCGACTACCTCTTCGACTTCTTCCCCAAGCGCCGCAAATACCCCGTTCTTTCTTACAGTTACGCCTTTCTTCTCACCTTTATGATCGGCGGCCTGTGGCACGGAATCTCGTGGAACTTCCTCATCTGGGGCGCCCTCCACGGTCTGGCGCTGGGCGTGGTCTTCGCCTGGAAGCGCCGCCGCACCATTCCCTCTCCGGCCATCTGGGCAAAACTCCTCGGCGGTTTCGTCACCTTCCACTTTGTCTGCTTTACCTGGATCTTCTTCCGTGCCTCGACCCTCGAAAACGCGCTCGCCGTCCTCCGCGGCCTTGGCTCGCTCACCTGGCAGCTCGGCAACGTTACCCCCGCAGTAGCGGCGGTTCTGGTCATGGCCGCCATCCTGCACTCGCTGCCTGAGCGCTGGTTCCAGACCGCCTCGAGCCTTGCCGGCCGCATGCCCTTCTGGGTTCAGGGCCTGGGCCTGGCTGCACTCATCCTGATCATCCAAACGCTCGCGGGCCGCGGCTCCGCTCCTTTTGTCTATGGCAATTTTTAATCTGTCAGAGCCGCCGATCCCCGGGCCGCCGAATCCGGACCCGCCGGACAACGATCCCGCCGGCCCCTCCGCGCACGGCCCAAGGCCGCCCCGCAGCCCCTTTCCCATTAAGACCGCGCTTGCCATCGCCGTAACGGCCGCGCTGCTCGCAGCCTGGCATCTCAAGGTCGACCCTCGCATGGGCCTCGATCCAGCCATCTTTGCTGATGCCTTCCGCCTGCACTGGCCCACGCATCCGGCCCCGCCCATCCCGTTGCAGCCTCAGATTGACGCCTCAAAGCTGCCGCCAACTACCCCCGTCTTCGTCGACGACTCCAACAACCTCGACCCGTTTTTCGCCGCGCTTTATAAGCTCGAGCAGGGCCGGGCTAACGTAGTCACGATCCTCCACTACGGCGACTCGCCCACCACCGCCGACCTCATCACCGGCGACATTCGCGCCCAGATGCAGGCGCGCTTTGGCGATGCCGGTCGCGGTTACACGCTTGTCGCCAGGCCCTGGGCCTGGTACGGCCATCGCGGCGTCGAGATGTCGAGCTCGGGATGGAAGATTCGCACCGGCGTTGGTCTCATCCGCGAAGGCATCTATGGCCTGGGCGGCGCAGCCTTTGAAGGCAAGCCCGGCGCATGGAGCAAGTTCCGCATCACCGAAGCGGCACAATCTGCGGTCGAAGTCGAGTACCTTGCCCGTCCCGGCGGCGGCGCTTTCTCGATCTTGGCCGACGGCAACCAGATCGCCGCTCAGCCCACATCGTCCGACACGCAGGCCACAGCATTCCTCCAAGCCGCGCTCCCGCCGGGAACCAAAATCATTGCCGTTCAGCCGTCCACCGGCTCCGTGACCCTCTTCGGCGTTGACTTCCGCCGCGGGGAAAAAGGCCTGCTCTACGACAGTCTCGGGCTCAACGGCGCGACCACCAGCGTGCTGGCCCGCGTGATGCAGCCGGAGATCTGGAAGCAGGAGCTCGACCACGCCGCCCCGGCGCTCATCATCGTCAACTACGGTTCCAACGAGAGCAGCTTTGGCAAGTTCGTCCACACCATGTACGCCAACGAGTTGCGCCTGGCCATCGCACGCATCCGCCGGCTCGCCCCCAACACCTCGATTCTGATCATGAGCCCCATGGATCGCGGCGAACGCACCGGCCTCGACGAGATTCAGACCATGGAGACCATCCCCGAAATCGTGGCCATCCAGCGCCAGGTCGCAGCCGAGACGCATTGCGCTTTCTTCGACACCTACGCCGCAATGGGCGCCAGCGGCACTATGGCGCGATGGTACACAGCGTCGCCGCGCCTGGTTACCGCCGACCTGTTGCATCCCACGCCACAGGGCGCATCGATTGTGGCTGGGCTTTTCCTCGGGCAACTCTCGCTGCGATATGATCGGTGGAAGATGCAACACGGAATCGCGGTGCCGGCCGCTCCGGCGCCCGCCTCCAAACACGCCCCCAAGTCCACCATGGCCAAAGTCGAATTGAATGCGCAATCCACCAGCCGTCATCAAGGCAAGAAGGCCGGGGCGAAGTGAGCAGAGTTCTTTCCAGGGTAGCCATGCCGCTCGCCGCGTTGGCAGCGTTCCTGGCGATTGCCGCCTTTTTGCCGGCACAGACCACCGGGAAGGCCACCGCGCACCCCCCCACAAAGAAGCACGCCTCCGCCACAACCTCAAAGGCCCGCGCCTCGCAATCGGCTCACTCCGCTCGAGGCCGCGGCTACCATCGCCGCACCCGCGTTCACTATTACGTGCAGCGCGTTGACCCGGCACGCCGCGCCGAGATGGTTGAAGAAATCACCGGCCGGCTCAAGAAGCCCGAGGACCGCGCCATCGCCTTCAGTTCTTCGCTCGATGGCTTTTTCGCCGATCTTGCCGCATATCAGGACTCGCGCAAGGATGGCGCCGCGCCCACCAATACTCTGCGCGTGCTGCAATGGGGCGACTCGCACACAGCGGCCGACATGTTTACCGGCGAAGCCCGCCGGCTCTTTCAGGATCAGTTTGGCGATGGAGGAATCGGGTTTGCCTACACCGGCCATCCCTTCGCCGGTTACCGCATCTTCGGCTCGAAACACGGGCAATCGGCCCGGTGGAAGACCCAGGGCAATCACTTTCTTGACCTCGGCGATGGCGAACTCGGCATGGGCGGCATCAGCATCAGCGCAACGCGCCCGGGCGAGTGGGTGTCGCTCGACGCTTCCTGCACCGGGCTCGACCTCGAATTCCTCGCCCAGCCGGGCGGCGGCAGCCTGAGCTTTACCGACAATGGCGGCGACCCCATCGAGGTGAACACCGCCGCTGACGCGACCGGCCCCGGCTCCTTCCACTACACATGCACGGCCGGCGATCACCATTTTGTGCTCACCAAAGAGGACAGCTCGCCCGTAACGTTGTTCAGCTGGGTTGCCACGCAGCCCGGCGTCACCTGGGAGTCGATCGGCATAAACGGCGCCGAGGCTCCGCTCATCCTGCGCTGGGACCAGAAGCTTCTCTCCCAGTACATCAAGGACAACTCGCCCGCGCT
>Ga0326727_10004975_pt1 | contig 38723 bp, 34 predicted proteins | sample MB2enrmetagenome_FD_207643 | JGI IMG/M metagenome (GOLD analysis project Ga0326727, IMG submission 207643) | Lab enriched peat soil microbial communities from McLean, Ithaca, NY, United States - MB29MY | ecosystem: Environmental > Terrestrial > Soil > Wetlands > Peat | place: USA: New York...
CCTCCCCGCCCTCGCCCGAGTTCGAACGGCCACCCAGGCGGTTCATCGCGATGGCCAGCGCCTCGTGCGCTTCGGGCGACAAGGCGCCCAGCGACATCCCGGCCGAATCGAAGCGCTTGAGAATGCGTTCTTCCGGTTCAACCTCATCGATCGGCAGCGGCTTTTCGGCCAGCTTCAGATGCATCAGGTCGCGCAGCATGGCCGGTTCACGCTCGTTGACCAGGGCGGCATATTCAAGCCAGGCCGCGTAGTCGTCGTTCTGAACCGCCTTCTGCAGCTGCATCACCACATCCGGGTTGTAGGCGTGATACTCCTCGCCATGAACATATTTGAGCAGGCCGCCCTGACCGATTTCACGCAGCGGATTGAACGCTGCTCGCGCCAGTTTTTTCATGTCGGCAGCGAACTCGTCGAATCCGGCGCCTTCGATACGGCTGACCGTGCCTTTCATGCACAGGTCGATCACTTCATGGTGCAGGCCGACGGCTTCGAACAGTTGTGCACCACGATACGAAGCGACGGTCGAGATCCCCATCTTCGACAGCACCTTCAGCAAGCCCTTGTTGATACCACGGCGATAGTTCTGCAGGGCCTCATTGACTTTGAGCGTCAGTTCACCGTGGTTCACCAGATCGATGATCGACTGGTAAGCAAGATACGGATAGACCGCTGTCGCACCAAAACCGATCAGGCAGGCGATCTGGTGGGCATCTCGCGCGGTCGCGGTTTCGATCAGGATATTGGTCTTGCAGCGCAGGCCCGCGTCGATCAGCGCGTGATGCACGGCGCCGGTGGCAAACAGCGCCGGAATCGGCAGGCGGCTCGGGCTGATGTTGCGGTCCGACAGCACCACAATCACCGTACCGTCGCGTACCGCTTCGATCACATGCTGTGTCAGTTGCTCGATGGCCGGCTTGAGGCCGGTTTCTTCCGGGTCGTAGCACAGATCGAAGGTGGTCGCCTGAAGATAGGCTTCGGGCCGGGTGGTGACACGCAGGAATTTCTCATGCGACAACACCGGCGAGCGCACTTCGAGACGCTTGGCGTGCTCGGCGCTTTCGTCGAACATATTGCGCTCGGGACCAAACACCGAGTTCAGCGACATCACCACCGCTTCGCGTATCGGATCGATCGGCGGGTTGGTGACTTGCGCGAATTGCTGACGCAGATAGTCGAATGGCGATCGCACCTTGCGCGACAGCACGGCCATCGGCGTGTCGTCCCCCATTGAACCGACCGGCTCCTGTCCGTTTTCGGCCAGTACGCGCAATATCTGCTCGCGCTCCTCGCGGCTCAGATTAAACAGTTTCTGGTACACCGCCAGCTCTTCGGACTGCATCGGTTCGAGCGTCGAATCGTCGTCGATGGACAGTTCGAGATATTTCGCGTTGTCCTTGATCCACTGGCGGTAGGGCTTGGCGCTTTTCAGCAGCGCATCGGTTTCTTCCGGCATCAGCAGTTCGCCGGTCGCCAGATCGGCAGCAAACAGCTGCCCCGGCTTGACGCGGCCTTTTCTGACGACGTCTTCGGGGCGGTAATCCCACACGCCGACTTCGGAAGCGATGGTCAGAATATTGTCGCGCGTCAGTACCCAGCGCGCCGGACGCAGGCCATTTCTGTCCAGCACACAGGCGGCATAGCGGCCATCGGTCAATACGATGCCGGCCGGCCCGTCCCACGGCTCCATATGCATCGAGTTGAACTCGTAGAATGCGCGTAGATCCTTGTCGGTGCTGTCGCCGTTTTGCCAGGCGGGCGGCACCAGCAGACGGATCGCGCGAAACAGCCCGATCCCGCCCATCAGCAGGCCTTCGAGCATGTTATCCAGGCTCATCGAATCGGAGCCATCGGTTTGCACGATCGGGCGCACGGTCTCCATATCGAGATGCGGCGACGCCATGATGCGCTCGCGCGCCCGCGCCCAGTTGCGGTTGCCTTGCACCGTATTGATTTCACCGTTGTGCGCCAGAATGCGGAATGGCTGTGCCAATTTCCACTGCGGCCAGGTATTGGTCGAGAAACGTTGATGGAACACGGCCAGACTGGATTCGAAGCGTTCGTCCTGCAGGTCGAGGAAGAAGCGCGGCAGGTTCTCCGGCGTCACCAGCCCCTTGTAGAGCAGGGTATGCGGCGACAGCGAGGGCAAATAGAAATGCGGGTCTTCGGCCTTGTTGGCCTTTTCCGCCTGGCGTCGTGCCATATAGAGCCGGCGCTGAAAGGTCAGTTCGTCCATGCCGAACGGGCAGTTGACGAACACCTGCCCGATGGACGGCAGGGTCTGCAACGCATAGTCGCCGCAGGCAGAGGCATCGACCGGAACCTGGCGCACCCCCGCCACTTCCAGTGCCTGCTGTTCAAGTGCCGCGCGCAGGCGCTCAATGCTTTTTTGTCCCAGCGTTGAATCGGGATGGTGAAACACCAGCCCGGCAGCGTACACTGCCTTCAGGGCAAAACCTTCGGCAGCGGCGATTTCGCGCAAGAAGCCATCGGGTTTTTTGAAAAGCAGGCCACAACCGTCTCCCGACTTGCCATCCGCTGCCACCGCACCGCGGTGGGTCAGCTTGGCCAGAGAGGCGATAGCCGTTTTGACGATCCAGTGGCTGGGTTTGTCATCCAGTTGGGTGATCAGACCAAAGCCACAGCTGTCCTGCTCGAAATCCGGTCGGTATAAAGTACCGTGTAACCAACGCTGTCTGTCCATGGTGATTGCCTTGTTATAATTTGCATAGCTGTGCATCGATTCTAAGGGCAAGAAAAACAGGTCGCAACACATTATTTGTGCGGCGCAGTAATCATTTAAAATCATTTAGCTACAGCCGCTTTTTAAGCATTATTCGTGCAAGAAAACGCGGATTTTTGCTACATTTTCACGATGTTTGCAGATAAAGATTTGAGCAAAAAAATGTTATTCATCATATGGATGCGCGTCCGGCCGGGCGCCTGCGCAGCATCATTTTGCACATTGTCTGACACCGCCTGCGAATCATGACAGATAACAGGTTCTCCGACCCGGGCACAAGGTCGATCAGGAGACTGGCCGATCAGGCTTTTGCCCGCTCGGCGGGTGCACCGCTGACCACGGGTAACGACGTCGAATTGTTGTTCGACAGTACCCAGAATTTTCCGGCATGGCTGAACGCGATCGCGCAGGCAAGCGAGTCTGTCATGGTCGAGATGTACCTGTTTGCCAACGACGATTTCGGCCGGCAATTTCAGGATGCGCTACTGCAACGCCTGGCCGCGGGGGTCAAGGTCTTCCTGCTTTACGATGCGGTTGGCAGCTGGCGCACCCATTTCAGCCGTTTTTTCACGCCGTTGCGCCAGGCCGGCGCCGAAGTCCGCGCCTATAACCCGCTCGACATCACGCGCGGCTTCAGTCTGCTGGGCCGTAATCATCGCAAGCTGATCATTACCGACCGTCGTCTGGCATTTGTTTCGGGGCTCTGTATCAGTTCACGCTGGGAGGGTGACCCGGTCAGCGGTCAGCCTCCCTGGCGCGACACGGGGATTCGACTGTCGGGCCCCGTCGTACAGGAAGCCGTGGCGGCCTTCGTCGACAGCTGGAACAGCGTCGGGCCGGCGCTGCCGCTTCCTGCCTTGCCCTTGCCCGAACATGGCCATGTCGCTGCCCGTCTGATCGCCACCACGCCGGCGACCGCGCATATGATGCGCCTCGACCTGATGATCGCCAGTGTGGCGCGCCGCAGCCTGTGGCTGACCGACGCCTATTTCATGGGAACCAGCCTGTATCTGACCGCACTCAAGGAAGCCGCCAAAGACGGCGTCGATGTGCGGCTTTTGGTGCCGCGCTCCAGCGATATCGGCTGGATCGCCACGGTTTCGCGTACGCTCTACCGTCCTTTACTGGAAGCCGGGGTGCGGGTATTCGAATGGAACGGCCCGATGATCCACGCCAAAACCGCGGTCGCCGATGGCCGCTGGGCGCGCATCGGGTCGAGCAATCTGAATCTCTCTAGCTGGTTTGCCAACCGTGAACTTGACGTGGCCATCGAAGACGACGGCATCGCCGCCGAAATGGAATTCAAGTTTTTGCGCGATCTGGATCACGCGACCGAAATCGTCCTGAAGGGGCATCGTCGCCGCCCGGTGCTGTCACAACCCCGCGATCTGGAACCGCCGCCCATCATACGCAGCCTGATCCACCCGAGCATCACCGCCCGCAGGGCCTCAGCGGCGGCCCGCCAGGCGCTGCGCATCAGCGATGCACTGGGCGCAGTGGTGCGCGGCAGCCGCGCGGTCGAAAATAGCGAAGCCAGCGCCTTTATGTCGATCGGCATCGTATTACTGGCGCTGGCCTTACTGATCGGATACTTCCCCTATCTGGTCGCGGCGCCGCTTGCGGTCTTGCTGGGGATTTCGGGAATCACCGTGGCGTTGCGTGCGTTGGGGTTGTATACCGCACGGCATCGCAAACACCGTGATGAAGAGGAGCACGACGCCCCCTCTTCTGGCAGTGAAAATGAATGAAAATCGTGGCCATTGTTTCCTATGTGCATGCAGATTGACTTCTGACAACCGAAAAAGGAAAAAAGCCTTTACCTAGAATGACTTTCACGTTATTTTTCGGCGTTTCCATTTGAAGAGCAGCATAGGATGAAGCCAGCCCGCGCCTTTGATTTTTTACCGCGTCAGCTCGACCGATTTGCGCGAAAGGACTGCCTGTGCAGCAAAAGCGGTAAATCCTGGACGGTGATGTCGACTGCCGACACCATCAAGACGGTCGACCACGTCAGCATGGGCCTGATGGGCCTGGGTGTCGTCCGGGGCGATCGGGTGGCCATTGCCGCCGAAAACTGTCTCGAATGGACGGTCATCGATCTGGCGCTGCAGCAGATCGGCGCCATCAGTGTTCCGCTCTACCCCACCTGTACGCTCGAAGACGCCAGCTACATTCTGGCGCATGCCGAGGTCAAACTGGCATTTGCCGGCTCGGCGGCGCTGCATGCCAAGCTCAGCGCTGCCATGGGCGATAATGTCTTTCCGATTTACACTTTCATGCCCATCGAAGGCGTACCGACCTGGCGCGAGATCGAACAACAGGGCAAAACCGGCGACACCACCGAACTGGCCCGGGTACGCGATGACATCGGAACGAATGAAGTCTTCACCATCATCTACACCTCGGGAACCACCGGACGATCCAAAGGCGTGATGCTGACGCACCGCAATGTGGTTGCCACGGTCAAGTCATCGGCGCAGCATACCGGCTTGCCGCATGGCAGCTGCCGCGCGCTGAGCTTTCTGCCGTTGTCGCACATTTTCGAGCGCGCCTGCGTGTTCTATTACCTGTTTACCGGCACCGGCGTGTATTTCACCGGCGCCGAACAGCTGTCCTCCGCACTGGCCGAAGTTCGTCCGCATACATTCAGTGCCGTCCCGCGCGTTCTCGAAAAAGTCCACGACAAGCTGGCCGGCAAGGCGCGAAGCCTCAACGGCGCCTCGCGCAAGCTCTATCTATGGGCCATGCGCCTTGCCGAGCAGTTCGAACCGAACCGCCGCTACGGTCCCCTCGACCGGTTGCGCCATGCCATCGCGCGCCAACTGGTTTACAACAAGTGGTATGCCGCGATGGGCGGTGAACTGCGCTGTATCAACGTCGGTTCGGCGGCGCTTCAGCCGCGCCTGGCCCGCCTGTTCTGGGCATGCGGCGTCGTGGTCAGCGAAGGGTACGGCATGACAGAATCCTCGCCGGTCATCTCGGCCAACCCGTTCAATGCGCAAGGCGTACGCATCGGCACGGTCGGTATTCCGATGCCGGGAGTAGAAGTCCGTCTGGCAGATGACGGCGAAATCGTGGTGCGTGGCGACAATGTGATGCTGGGTTATTACAAAGAGCCCGCACTGACCGCCGAGGTCCTGCAGGATGGCTGGCTGCACACGGGCGACATCGGCGTGATGGAACAGGGTTATATCCGCATCACCGACCGCAAGAAAGAAATGTTCAAGATCTCCAACGGCAAATACATCGCGCCGCAGGTGATCGAAAACAAACTCAAGGAATCAGCCTTCATCGACCAGGTGATGGTGGTCGGCGACGGAGAGAAATTCGCCAGTGCGCTGATTGTGCCGTTTTTCGAGAAATTGCGTGAATGGTGTGCCGATCATGGCATCAGCTATACCTGCGATAGCGAGATGTCGTCACACCCCCGGATTCGCGAGCTGATCGATCGCGAGATCAAGCGCTTCAACCGGCATTTCGGCAATTGGGAACACGTGCACAAATTCGCTCTGCTGGATCGGGCATGGTGCGTAGACAGCGGCGAGCTGGCCCCTACCCTGAAGTTGCGCCGCAAAGTGATCATGGAGCGATGTCGCGAGATGATCGAGCACATGTACGCGCACCCGGAACCCGCGTAAATGACGGTCTGGCAGGGCGCAGTCGCCGCAGGCGCTGCGCCGCCGCCAGCAGTACCGGTCAGTCCTTCACGCCAATAATCACGTGCGAAGCCTTGATATAAGCCACCACCGGCTTGCCTTCCGCCAGACCCAGTTCTTCGTGGCTGCTTTCGGTCACGATGGCCACCAGGGATTCGCCGCCTTTCAGGGTGATGTCGACCTCGGTGTTCACCGCACCCACCTTGATCGACTTGACCGTCCCTTCCAGACGATTGCGGCTGGATAACCTGAGGCCGGATGCCGGCGAGGCCAGGATGACCCAGGGCGCCTTCACCAGTGCCACCACGTCGTTTCCTTCTCTCAACTTCAGCGACTTGGTACTGGTACGGGTAATGATGGCAACGAGTTCCTCCCCGCCCTTCAGTTTGATGTCGATCTCATCGTTTACCGTACCTTCGTGGATGGCGGTAATCTTGCCGCAAAATTCGTTGCGCGCACTTGTCAGCATGGATTGTCCTTTCTGAGCCTATCAATAAGCAATACGTATGCATGATAGATCCTGTGACTTGAAAGTGCCCACAGAATCATTCAGGACATGCCGGACCCAAGCGCTTCAGACCCTCATCGCTCTCGTCTTTCAGGCCGACCCCCGTCAAACCGGAAGTACGCGCCTGCAGCAACAGCCAGGCCAGCTTCCGTGCCGCGACCGGATAGGTCAGTCCCTCGGGACGAATATTCGAAAGGCAGTTTCTTTCGGCGTCCAGACGCCCGGAACGGGGCGCCCAGGTCAGGTAGGCCCCCATGCTGTCAGGTGAGGACAGTCCGGGTCGCTCGCCGATGAGCATCACCACCGCCTGTGCAGACAGCGCCGCGCCCACCTCGTCGCCCAGTGCGACGCGCGCCTGCGTGGCAAGGATGACCGGGGCGATACGCCAGTCTGCGGTATCCAATATCGCCCGCATCTCGATCAGAAATGGCAGGGCCCCCTGCATGATGGCGCGCGAGGACAGTCCGTCGCCGACGACAAACACCAGATCGCACGGTGCAGCATTGTACGCGGCAAGGTCTGTGCGGCTGGTGGCGCCCAGGCATCTCCCCCGGTCCGGACGCTGCAAATATTCGAGCCTGTCGGTCGCCGCGCTGGCCACCCGCATGGTTTCGAAACCCGCCAGGGCAAGCTGTTGCGCAAGAACGTCGACGTCGAGCGCCGCGTGCACCGCATCGCGCGCCTGCGCGTGCGCCAGCGCAAAACGCAGGGTCTCGTGCGTCGGCAGGCTGACACCGCAACGACCAAGGGCAATACGTGCTGCGGTGAGCGGTGCCAAATACTGCCAGGCGTCCGGCAATACGTTGTTTTCCGAATCCGGGGTCATCGGCAATCCTTCAGAAAATCGAGTACCGTCTGCTGCGCGGCCTGAGGCAGCAGATGTCCGGCTTCGTCCGCGATCTGCATGCGCGCCAGCCAGGCATCGAACTCCGGGGCACGCTTCAGTCCCAGCAATTGCCGGATATACAAGGCATCGTGAAACGAAGTGCTCTGATAATTGAGCATGATGTCGTCTGCACCCGGCACGCCCATGATGAAATTCACCCCGGCGGTCGCCAATAAGGTCAGCAGCGTATCCATATCATCCTGATCGGCTTCGGCATGATTGGTGTAACAGATATCGCAGCCCATCGGCAGCCCCATCAATTTTCCGCAGAAATGATCTTCCAGCCCCGCACGAATGATCTGTTTACCGTCATACAGATACTCCGGACCAATGAATCCGACCACGGAATTGACCAGTAGCGGATCAAAACAACGCGCCACGGCATAGGCACGGGCCTCGCACGTCTGCTGATCGACGCCATGGTGCGCGCCGGCGCTCAGCGCACTGCCCTGCCCTGTTTCGAAATACATGACGTTATTTCCCACCGTCCCCCGCCCAAGCGCCAGCGCCGCTTCGTGCGACTCGCGCAAGATGGCCAGATCGATACCGAAGCCGGCATTGGCCTTTTCCGTGCCGGCAATCGACTGAAACACCAGATCGACCGGTGCACCACGCGCCATGAGCGCAATGGCATGGGTCACATGGGTCAACACACATGTCTGCGTGGGAATATCGAAGCGTAACCGCACTTCATCGAGCATCTGCAACAGATCGCCGATGGCGGTCAGGCTGTCGCTCGCAGGATTGACCCCGATCACCGCATCGCCAGCGCCGTACAGCAAGCCGTCGAGCATGGACGTGGCAATACCGCGCAAGTCGTCGGTGGGATGATTGGGTTGCAGACGGACCGCAAGTCGCCCCGGCAAGCCAAGCGTATTGCGAAATGCCGTCACAACGCGGCATTTCCTGGCGACCAGAATCAGGTCCTGATTGCGCATCAGCCTGCACACCGCAGCCGCCATTTCAGGCGTAATACCTGGAGCGACCCGTGCCAGCGCGTCACTATCGGCCTGGTCTGACAGCAACCAGTTACGAAAATCCCCGGTGGTCAGGTGTGCCAGCGGTGCAAACGCATCGCGAGGGTGGCTGTCGATGATCAACCGCGTGACTTCATCGCTTTCATACGGAATCAGTGCGTCCTGCAGGAATTGGCTTAGCGGTACTTCGGCCAGCAGCATGCGCGCCACAACGCGCTCTTCGGCGCTTGCCGCCGCGACGCCCGCCAGCAGATCCCCAGAGCGCAATGGAGAGGCCCGGGCCATCAAGGTTTTGAGATCGGCAAAGCGGTAGGTCCGCGGCCCTACAACTGAAACGTATTCCATGATGGATTTTCGACCCCGAAAACTTCATTACCCTCACCTACCTTGCCGGCGGGCAAGAAGGTTCCATTAATGCAACAGCACATACCATGCCAAAGTCATTGCACATATCGGAGCAAATATTACCTGTTTCTTCTTCATTCATGCGCATGTAGCCACCATGTCTCGATGCAGAAGCTCGCCCCTCGCACATGATGTGATTCTATATAAGCAGCCTGACCATTCGCGGGGTTGCGTTTCAAGGTAAAAAATGTTGCAACAGTCGCTCCCGCTCAATTAAAATGAGAAGCATTCTCATTAAAACAAAGAACGCTCTCATGACACTCCTCGAATTACCCACCCGGTCGCCCGCCTATGTAGAGCGGGTCGATGACATTCACGACACCGATCCGATCGCCAAACGCTTGCGCGACCTGGGATTCGTCACCGGCGAACCCGTGCGGGTCGTCGCCCGGGCGCCCTGGGGCGCGGACCCGATCCTGATCCAGATCGGCTCGACACGTTTTGCCCTCCGTAGCGCCGAAGCCCGGCGCGTGACGGTCACAATGGAGGTCTCTCATGGCTGAAGCCCTGTTGCGCGTTGCACTGGTCGGCAATCCAAACTGCGGCAAGACCGCGCTGTTCAACCAACTTACCGGTGCGCGTCAGAAAGTCGCCAATTACGCAGGCGTCACCGTAGAACGCAAGGAAGGGCGCTTCGTCGCACCGTCGGGCCGCAGTGTGCGCCTGCTCGATTTGCCGGGTGCCTACAGTTTCGAGTCGGCCAGCCCGGACGAGCGCATCACCCGCGATGTGCTGCAAGGACGTTATCCCGGCGAAACCGTACCCGACCTGATTGTCTGCGTAGCAGATGCCACCAATCTCCGCCTGCATCTGCGATTTGTTCTGGAGGTCCGGCGACTGGGACGGCCCATGGTGCTGGCACTCAACATGATGGATGCCGCTCGTCGGCGTGGCATTGTCATTGACGTACCCGGACTGGAGAAACGGCTAGGCATTCCCGTCGTCCAGACCGTGGCGGTCCGACGTGACGGCGTACAGGCGCTGATCGAGCAGGTCGATCAGGGCATCCCTCTTCACAGCACGACGCCCGCCTCACCGGCCGACGCAGACCTGCATGCCGAGGTACGCGGCCTGCTCGCCGATACCGTATTGATGCCGCGGGCTTCCGATGCCATCGACGATGCCATCGATCGCTGGACCCTGCATCCGTGGTTCGGTCCGATCATTCTGGCAGCGGTGATGTTTCTGGTCTTTCAGGCCGTGTATTCACTGGGCAAACCGCTGACCGATGCCATCGGCGACGGCTTTGACAGCCTGTCTGTGCTTGCCGGGATTTGGCTACCTGCCGGTCCGCTGCATGGACTCGTCACCGACGGCCTTCTCAGCGGCCTGGGGACGGTATTGGGATTCCTGCCTGAAATTCTGGTGCTCTTCCTGTTTATTCTGCTTCTGGAAGAATCCGGCTACCTGCCACGTGCAGCCTTTCTTCTCGACCGCCTGATGGTTTCGGTCGGGCTTTCCGGCAGGTCATTCATTCCCCTGCTGTCGAGTTTTGCCTGCGCCATCCCTGGCATCATGGGAACCCGCAGCATTACCGACCGGCGCGACCGTCTCGTCACCATTCTGGTAGCCCCGCTGATGACCTGCTCCGCACGGCTGCCGGTGTATGCCCTGCTGATCGGCGCATTCATTCCAATGCGCAGGGTCTGGGGGCTGTTCAACTTGCAGGGACTTGTTTTGTTTGCGCTGTATCTGACCGGCATCATCGGCGCCATGGCGGTAGGCTGGGTCTGCAAACGCATGCGCCGTGACCGTACAGAAAACGCACTGCTGATGGAACTGCCCTCCTACCGGCTGCCACGCCTGCGCGACATCGCCATCGGCCTCTGGGAACGCTGCACCATTTTCCTGCGACGCCTGACCGGTGTCATCCTGGCCCTGACTGTGCTGATGTGGTTCATTTCGACGTTCCCGTCGCCTCCCGCAGGGGCAACCGGCGCAGCCATCGACTACAGCATTGCCGGTTACCTTGGACGCTGGATACAGCCACTGTTTTCTCCGCTGGGCTTCAACTGGCAGATTACCTTGTCCCTGATTCCCGCCTTTGCCGCACGAGAAACTGCAGTCGCCACGCTGGCCACGGTTTACGCTGTCGGCAGCGACGCCGACATCAGCGCGCTTGGGCACGTACTGGCGCATAGCGTCTCACTCGCCAGCGCCCTGTCATTGATGGTGTGGTTCGCTTTTGCGCCGCAGTGCATGTCTACGCTTGCGGTGATTCGCCGCGAGACCGGGTCATGGCGCCAGGTTGTCATTGCGTTTGGATATATGTTCGTAGTGGCCTATGTCGCTGCGTTCGCCACCTACCAGATTGCGAGGTATTTCTGATGAGTATCGGACTCTTGTTGCAATACGCGCTGATTGCCGCGGCCCTGGTTGTCAGTCTGCGCGTCACCATCAAAAAGATGATGCCACGCTCGAAATCCAATTGCAGCGATGGCTGCGGCAGCTGCGGAGGATGCGATACCAGCACGCCGAAGCAAGTGCCGATTAAATTTCATTCACGCAACAATCAAGGCTGAGTCCGGATCTTTTTAGCTTGCGGGGTGGCGCTTCGCCACCCCGCAACGCGTTCTTATCACGTTATCCTCCCTGCACACTACCGCTACTCATGTAGAATTGGCTCCTCAACCTTGACGTGGTATGTCAACGCTTGCCGGAGTAGCCGAATCACATTCCGATATGCACTGAGCCGCCACAAAACGTTCACAGCTGGCTGATATCTCAATCGTGCCCAAAATCGACATACCCATTAAAAATTACCGTCCTGATCTCGATGGCTTGCGTGGCATTGCCGTTATTTCGGTTGTGTTATTTCACGTATTCCCTTCTCTGGTCACCGGCGGCTTTATTGGTGTCGATATCTTCTTTGTGATCTCAGGATTTCTGATTTCCGGCATCATGTACAAAGGTATCGATAGCGGGTCGTTTCGCTTCTCCACTTTCTACGCCAATCGAATAAAGCGAATCTTCCCGGCCTTGATCACCGTCATGCTGTCCTGTTACCTGTTCGGCTGGTTTGCCTTACTGCCGGATGAGTTTCAAGCGCTCGGAAAAGAAATGTTCGGAGGCGCAGGTTTCTTCGCCAACCTGCTATTTTGGAATGAAACCGGCTATTTCGATTCTGCGGCATTCACAAAACCACTGCTGCATCTCTGGTCGTTGGGCGTGGAGGAGCAGTTTTACTTCGCATGGCCGATCCTGCTGATCCTTTTTTGGAAACGTACGCGACTGCTGCGCTTGATTCTGCTATTAGGCGTGCTCTCTTTTGCGGTTAACCTGTCGTATCTGCACTACGATGTCAGCGGTAGTTTCTATTCACCGGTATCCCGGTTTTGGGAACTGCTGGCGGGCGCGCTGCTGGCCTGGTTAACGCGCGACAACATCCTGGCGGAATGGCGCGGTCAATTCAGCGCACCATCGACCCTCCATATTCTGTCATTGACCGGTCTTGCACTCCTGTTAGCCCCGGTATTTTTGTTCAATCAGGACCGGATCCAGTTCCCCGGCTGGTGGGCGGTATTTCCCGTTGCCGGCGCATGGATGGCCATTCAGGCGGGCCCCTCCGCCTGGGGCAACCGGGTCATTTTATCGAGCCGGATTCTGGTGTGGATCGGGCTGATCAGCTACCCCCTCTATCTCTGGCATTGGCCCATACTTTCACTGGCCCGTATCATCCTGGAGCAAGAGCCATCCACACCGGTGCGCGTCATAATCGTTGCAACCAGCATTTTTCTTGCGTGGCTGACCTGGCGCCTGATCGAAATACCCATCCGTTTCGGCCGAAAAAATCGCAGTAAAATCATTATTCTTTGCGTTCTGATGACCTTCCTGGGCCTGATCGGGCACAACACGGACATTCGCGATGGTCTGGCCTTTCGCTTAAAGAACCGCATCAGTGTCAGCTATGAATCCGCACAAGACCAGACCGTCTACCCTGATTGCGGATTGACCGGCTCGAAAGCACCCGAGTTCTGTTCGCGCTCGACAACGCAGACGCCACCTCGCTATGCGATTCTCGGCGACAGTCATGCCAAGCATCTGTTTCCAGGGCTTGCGGCCAGGGACGGGGCCCAGGGGTGGGAATTGCTCGGCAACCGCTGCCCCCCGCTAACGGGGATCAACAACTCGCAGGCAGGGGGATTGACTGACTGCCCGCAGCGGACCGAGCGTATCGTGCATTATCTGGCCGCATCAAAATCCATCGGGACCGTGCTATTGGGATTTTTTCCCGACTATATGCTGGACTCCAATTTTGGTGCAGATCGAAAATATGATCACTGGGCACAGCGTGTTCGCTTATCGAGCCCGCATTATCCTGGCGCATCAAAACAGGAGCTGTTCTTCCACGGGCTGGATAACACCATCAGCGCGCTTGAGCAGGCAGGCAAGCACGTCATCATCGTGATCGATGTGCCACAATTGCCTTTTTTCCCGCGGGACTGCATCAGGCGGCCCCTCTTTAATATCGCGCCGGTATGCCACCTTGCCACGGATACGGTCCTTCAACGCCAGCAGCCACTGCGTGTCATATTGCAACGCTTGCAGGCTCGGCACCCTGCATTGAGACAGTTCGATTCGGTGAAAGCCTTCTGCGATCAGAAATCCTGCCACATCATGTCAAACGGGATGATGTATTACCATGATTCAGACCACCTGAATGCTCAGGGCAGCGCATACTTTGCCCGGGCCTTCCTCGATTGGTATGCACGTGGCGATCACTGACGCATTCTGTGCACGTGCATCCTCCCGGCTTGCCCGGTCCTGGCAGCGCCTCCACAGATTCTGACCGATACCCGCCTCACCGGGAGCACAATCCGTTGTGCTTCCGTTTTTTTGACGCGATTCCCACCACTCACCGACGCAGACCCTGCATTGGCCGAAATCCGGGTGCCTTGACTCGCCAGTCTGGCTAAGCTGGTCCTGATGGAACATAACCCGCATGAAAGGATTACGATGCAAGATCTGACGATCGCCCCCGCCGGCGGTGTGTGCCGGCACCGTCGCAGACATATTCTCACCGGCACCGCTCTGATCGCTTTGGGTGGCGCACTTGCGCTGGCAAAGGAGGGACAGATACCGCCGCTATCGGCGCTGGATGTGATTCCCGCGCTGATCGCGCTTTCGGGTATTCTGCATGTCCTTGAGGCACGCCGCATTGCCTCCTTCGCCAGAGGCTTGCTGCAGATTGTGCTGGCCGGCTGGATTTATGTTTGCCTGGAAAACCGGTGGGGTCTGAGCTTTCACAACAGTTGGCCGGTCATACTGATCCTGCTTGGCGCCCGCATGTGGACGGGGACACGGCGCAAGCACGCTAAGCACATTCGACAAGGAAATAGTCAATGAGGCATGAACATTGCAGGCATGACGGCAGAAACCCTCAGCAGCGGCGTATCGTGCTGGGGATCTGTTTTGTGACCGCGGGGGTACTGGCATTGCTGGGTAACCTGCACATCATCAACATCGGCGAGATCAGCAACTACTGGCCGTTGATCTTCAGCGTGTTCGGCCTGGCACATCTGGTGAATAAACCCAGGCTGTCTGGCGTGACTTTCGGGCTGGGTTTTATCGCGCTGGGCATCGGTCTGACGCTGCAAAACCTCGGAATTGTGCATCACGTCATGTCTCTCCTGCTCCCGTCATTCCTGATTCTCGCAGGCGTTGGCGTCATTATCCGGGGATTCAGCCCCCGGCAATCACGGCAAAGGTCTAATTCCATGCCCTCCCCCACACTCGACCACGACGACATGATCAACATTTCTGCCATCATGAGCGGAGCAAGCTTGCGCTGCGATTCTCAGGACTTCAAAGGCGGCGAACTGACCGCGATCATGGGCGGGATGGAAATTGACCTGCGTCAGGCATCGATCCAGTCGCAAGCAGAACTGCGCGTAAAAGTCATCGGTGGGGGCGTTGCCATCAAAGTTCCACAAGACTGGCAAGTCGTGTTACGCGTATCCCCCGTTTTAGGTGGCGTTGAAAACAAGACCATTTCCCCCATGCAGGCAAACAAGACGCTATTGCTGCAAGGCGATGTGATCATGGGCGGCATCGAAATCAAAAACTGAGCCGGAGACATGCACCCGATTCTCTCAGACCTGCGCAAACTGCTGCTCTATACCCTGGCCTGCCTGCTGGCCGGTACCGTGTTCGCCGGACTGCTGCAGTTCAGCGGCGAGGCCGGCTGGCTTCCGGCCCTCCTTTTCGCCATGCCGCTTTGCCTGCTGTATGGCTTTGTCGTCCTGTCGGCCTACCCCGTGTGCCGCGCCCTGCCTTATGCGCGCCGCCATCCCGCCTCGGTTCTGGGCATGTTTGGCGGCGCAACACTGGCCGCTGCCAGCATCTGGATGGGACTGGCGCTCGCCTGGAATGCAAGCGGCCAGTTATACGGTCTGGAATCGGGCTTTGTCACCATGAGCGCCAACCTGCTACTGATCCTGTTCATGGCAGGTGCGGGTTTATATCTGCTGTCCATTCTGGCTCACGATGTTTTGATTGCCTTCGAAAACCTGCGCATCGCCGTGGCGCACGAGGCCGAATCCCGTCTCATGGCGCGCGACGCCGAATTACGCATGTTGCGCAGTCAGATCGACCCGCACTTCTTGTTCAACAGCTTGAATTCGATCAGCGCACTCACCAGTCTGGACCCAGGTGCGGCACGCGACATGACGATAGATCTGGCGCAATTTTTCCGCCGCACACTGATGTTATCCGAGCGGGAAACCATCCCGCTGGAAGAAGAGCTCGCTCTATGTCAGCACTATCTGGCAATCGAAAAGAGACGCCTCGGGGACAAGCTGAAAGTCGTACTACAGATCGCCCCTGGGGCCGAGCGATGTGAATTGCCCCCGCTGATCCTGCAGCCCCTTCTGGAAAATGCACTGAAACATGGCATACGCCCACTCGACAAAGGCGGAACGGTGACGGTCCAGGCACTCGTTCGGGGCCCCTGGCTGCACATTGCAATCAGCAATCCGGTCCCCATGGACCCCGCGCCGGAAAGTGATGGCGGGGTGGGGTTGAAAAATTGCAAGACCAGACTGGCCGTTCGCTATGGAGAGCAGGCACGCCTCATCGCACAGCAACTTCCAGGGGCCTTCAACATCGAAATCGCCGTCCCGCAGCAACAGGAGACCGATTCATGATTACAGCATTGCGCGCCCTGATTGTTGACGACGAACCGCTGGCACGCCACCTGATCCGGGACTATCTGAACAAGCACAAGGATATCGAAATCATCGGGGAGAGCGAAAACGGCTTACAAGCCGTGCAGGATATCAACACATTCAAGCCGGACCTGGTCTTTCTCGACATCCAGATGCCCAAACTGACCGGACTGGAAGTGCTGGAGCTGACCGGACGTCGCAGCAACATCATCTTCACCACCGCTTACGACTCGTATGCGCTCAAGGCATTCGACCTGCATGCCGTGGACTATCTGCTCAAACCTTTTTCTCAAAGCCGCTTTGACGAGGCGCTGAGCAAGGCTCGCACCTTGCTGGGCCAGCGCCTGCCCGCGCTCGATACCCTGATTCAGGGAGACACGCCGTTACAGCGCATTTTGATTCCCGAACGCGACCAGGTCCATGTATTGCCGGTAGAGTCCATCGACTATATCGAAGCCCAGGATGACTACATCGCTATTTGCGCCAATGGCAGGGTCTATCTGAAAACGCAAAGGCTGGCCGAAGCCGAGGCACAACTTGATCCGAAAATGTTTGTGCGCGTGCACCGTTCCTACCTGATCAACATCACCCGCCTGGAATCCATCGAACGCAAGGGACGCGACGGCCATGCCGCTCGCCTGTATGGCGGAAAACGAGTGCCGATCAGCCGTAGCGGATATGAAAGAATAAGCGCAGTTCTGCGATAGGGTTGAACAGGACTCCCACTCTCGGCGTACCGTTCAAACAGCGGGTGGATTTAAATTTTCAGGGCTGCTCGGGTAGGTATCCGCTTGCAAGAAGCGCTCTTCGATAAATGATTTTTCGCGTAATGTGCGCGACAGTTCATCTTCCCGGCTTTGCACCTTAGCCTGCAACTGTTGAATGGAATTCTCAAGCTCGACAACACGTGCGCGCAGCACCGTATTATCGGCAACAAGCTCCTCGCTGCCAGATGTTGCACTTTGATCGGGCAGCGACTGCATCGCTAATCGGGCCCGGGCCAGTTGAAGCTCCTGAACCATGGGAGCGTATTTTTGTTCAGACTCCAGCAGGAGTTTGCGTGCAACGCGCACCTCCGAAACGAGCCGCTGATTCCACGTACGTAACTGATTTGCGGCAGACTCCGCTTCAACCGCAGATTGGCTCTGTTTTCGCAAGCTCGCGATGATATGCTCGCTCATCCCTAACCGTGCGCGTAATTCATTGAGTTCAATTTCCATCTGGCTCTTTTGTGCGAGAAGGCGATTGAGCTCTGCCCGATTTTCACTCTGCCACTTTGGCAAATTTTCGGCCGATGAGTCGGAAACACTCTGCAAGAGATTGATCCCGTCCTGAGTAAAATCGACGAGCTCCGGCGAAACCGTTATTCCGCTGGCTTTACTAAAAAATCCCGCTAATGCGGAATCGAGTCGTGGTTCGAGGTTTGCGACAGTGACAGAGGCTCGTTCGATCAAGGCATTGAGCTCAGCAGAGGCGGCTTTGAAACCACGCGTTTCAAGACGGATATCGTTCAATAACCCCTTGAGCCCGCCAAAACCATCCGCCGTTCGCCTGTAGATCAGGATTAACATCACGCTGGCGAAAATAACAAAACACACCACTGAAAGCGCGACAACAATAATTGCCAACTGCATACTATCGATCATTATTGCAACACCCTCAAAACGTTTAGCCAAACGGCTTCTGACCTGGAGAAGCAGGCCCTCTGACGGCCATTTCAACCATCCAGCACTAAGCGGTAAGCTTCAGTAATGCAAACCGTCCCAAGCCCATATTTTGAATATGCAACTCGTAGACCTGCATACCCGCATTGTGTAGCAGCGTTTTTTGCAACGATGCATTTTCAAAACTGAGAAAATTTGCGCGAACCAGCTTGTGCGGTTTGCTGTCAACAGACGGAAACAGCGTTGCAGCCTCTTTGAGAAAGGTCGATAACGACTCCATGATCGCCTCACGGCCGGCTTCGGAAGATAAAGCCGCTTGAATCTGTGCCACGCTATAGCCCAGCACGGATGCGCCAATCAGCTCAGCACAAGCCATATCCATGAAGCAAAGTGCATCTACCGATTTTTGCTCCATCTTCGAATACACACCCACGACTATTTTCGGCGATGATTTATCAGGGTAAATCATGTCGGTTTTGCTCAGTGAAAATGAGGTCGCAGGTAATATTGCATTCAGTACCCCCGTAACGGCATCCACACTGGCAATCACTTCTTGTCCATTAGAATCTGGCACACCAGGCACATGCGAAGCAGAAGGCGCTCCGACGGATCTCGCAATCGCAGCCAGCAGATCGCTGTCTTTAAATGGTTTATGTAAAATAAACTCGACACCGTTATTACGTGCTTCTGCCATGCGAGCTTCCGACATCTCGGTCGTCACAAAGCCAATTTTGATGTGGCTATGACCGGTTTGTCGCAAGGTTTGCAAAAGTTCAAGACCAGAGATCCCTGGCATATGCCAATCAGTGATAATGAGATCCGGCGTGATTTTCTCAACCGCCTCCAACGCTTCCATACCGCTTGAGACAGCGTGCACCGAATCCCTGCCATAGCCACCCGCATTGATGGCCCGACAGATAATGGATTGAATGGCACGGCTATCGTCAACAACAAGGAATTTCTGCATTAGTCACTCTCCGTATACTTCGGCTCAACCAATGGATCGAAAATAACCAGCATGAGATGATGATTATCAGAGTTACCATCAGAGCAAGCTTTTATTTCACTTCCATTCAATAACAACTGGTAGCCATCTGATCCAATTGCCTTCGGAATACCTATTTCAACCTGATCATGTGCATTCAAATACCCAATAATCGCACCGGATAAAACATTGCATGCTTCAACGCAGGCATCCGCAATATCGGCATCTGTCAGATCCGTTTTTGAAATTGCAAACATGGAGGTCGCCAATTTCTCGGCATCCTCCCGATCAATCAACAGCACAATGGCGGCAAGATGATGGACATTGTGCAAGGAAATGGGTAATACGATCCGACGATAGACATCCTTCTCGTCTTGGAGATTCATGCCTTCGCAGAAACGAAAACAGCGAAATTCCCCGCTCAAAAAAAACCAGGCGGCTCGCAGTTTTTCCTCAATTTCTGAGAATTGAGCTGGCGGTGAGGTATTCAATTTTGAACTTCTGGGCTTTTGCCTGGATGAAACAGGCAAAAACCGAAAGTGCGGTAACAGGATTGATCAGAACAAGATCCCCTCTGCCACACGAAAAAATCTGGCCAATCCATCGCAGCACACCCATCCTTCCTGTTCCACCGGTTTTGGCAAAATATGAAAAGTTTGTGCACCCTTTGTCTGCAAAACGGCACCCACCAATATGACAGTTGTGTACAGTGCGAAATATCCGTCATTCACCACAGCAAATTAACCGTGCAAGTTCAGCAGTTTCCTGACACACAGCCAGTATCCTAGTCTTCCGCGCACCGGTCAATGCGACTTCTGTTGCGCATTCAGCCTATGGGACACCCGGGACCAATATCTCGCTCTTCCCCACCGGATACAAACGAAAGTCATTTAATACCATCCGCAATGGGCGCAGAACCAGCAACAGCATGACAGATGCCAACCATGATTGGCGCCGAGTGATCCGATAGACAGACATACGCGACTACACACGTAAAAAACCCTGAGAACGCGATGTTTCTCAGGGTTTTGAGGTCCGGCTACGTCCGGAGAAATCCGGGTTTTTGCTTAGACGTTGAACAGGAAGTGCATTACATCGCCATCCTTGACGACATATTCCTTGCCTTCAACGCGCATCTTGCCTGCTTCCTTGGCCTTGGCTTCGCCACCACAAGCGATGAAGTCGTCGTAGCTGATCACCTGAGCACGAATGAAGCCGCGTTCGAAGTCGGTATGGATCACACCGGCCGCCTGCGGTGCCGTATCGCCCACGTGGATGGTCCAGGCGCGAACTTCCTTTACCCCGGCGGTGAAATAGGTCTGCAAGCCCAGCAGCTTGTAGCCGGTACGGATCAGGCGATTCAGGCCCGGTTCTTCCAGTCCCATGTCGGCAAGGAATTCGACCTTGTCCGCTTCATCCAGGTCGGCGATCTCGGATTCGATGGCCGCGCACAGCGCAACGACCGGCGCACCCTCGCTGGCAGCCAGGCGTTCCAGCGCTTCCAGGTGCGGATTATCGTGGAATCCGGTATCCGATACGTTGGCAACGTACATCGCAGGCTTGATGGTCAGCAGGCAATACGGCTGAATCAGGACCTTTTCTTCGGGATCGAGTCCAAGACTGCGTGCCGGCTTGCCCTGGTCGAGGTGCGCGCGCAACTTTTCCAGAACAGCGATGGCTTTGATCGCCTCTTTATCGCCAGACTTGGCTTTCTTGCCGTCACGTTGAATCGCTTTTTCGACGGTCGACAGGTCGGCCAGCGCCAGTTCGGTCAGAATCACCTCGATATCGGAGATCGGATCGACCTTGCCCGCCACGTGCACGACATTCTCGTCGTCGAAGCAACGCACCACATTCACAATGGCGTCGGTTTCGCGAATATTGGCCAGAAACTGGTTGCCCAGTCCTTCACCCTTCGATGCGCCGGCGACCAGACCCGCGATATCGACGAATTCGACGATGGCCGGCTGAATACGCTGCGGATTGACGATGGCAGACAGGGCCGCCATGCGCGGATCGGGAACTTCCACGATGCCTACGTTGGGCTCAATCGTGCAGAACGGATAGTTGGCTGCTTCAATGCCGGCCTTGGTCAGCGCATTGAACAGGGTGGACTTGCCGACATTGGGCAGCCCGACGATGCCGCATTTGAGACTCATAACTGCTTTCCTTTATATGTCGGGCCAGCCCTGGGGCCGCCCGCCTAATGTCATTTTGCTGCGGTATGCAGCTGCTTCATGGCGCCGGCCATATCACCGGCAATGGCTTGCGGCATCACTGCCAGCGCCGCGACGATCGATTGGTCGATCGCGGTCTGTTCTTCCGCCCGGGGCTTTTTCAGGACAAAGTTGACGACTTCGTTGCGGTCGCCGGGATGGCCGATACCGATGCGCAGGCGCCAGAAATCGCGGGTTCCGAGCTTTGCCATAATATCCTTCAACCCGTTGTGACCGCCATGCCCTCCCCCCTGTTTGAAGCGCGCACTACCGGGAGGCAGGTCCAGCTCATCGTGAACCACCAGAATTTCATCGGGCAGAATCTTGTAGAACTTTGCCAGGGCCACGACTGACTGCCCGGAAAGGTTCATGAATGTCATCGGCTTCAATAGCCAGAGGTCAGCACCGCCAGGCAATGATGCCCGCGCGGCCTCACCGAAAAATTTTCCTTCCGCGCGCAGGCTCTGCTTGTAATCCCAGGCCAGCTCATCGAGCAGCCAGAAGCCCGCGTTATGTCGCGTCTTTTGATATTCGGGTCCGGGATTACCCAAACCCACAACCAGGCGAATCGCAGTCATGGTTTCATCTTCGGCAGAAAAAAAGCCCGCTGCGGGCAACGGGGCACGCAACGAGCTTGTTCACAGCGTACAGCTTATTCGGCAGCGGCGGCAGCAGCAGCTTCGATTACGCCGCGCGGAACGACAGCCTGGGCGATGGTGGTGTTTTCGCCGCGAACCAGCGCAACGATTTCAACACCTTCCGGTACCTTCAGATCGCTCAGGTGTACGGAATGGCCAGCTTCGATAGCGGACAGGTCGACTTCGAGGAAGTGCGGGATGTTCGCCGGCAGGGCACGTACGTCAACGTCGTTCAGCAGGTGCGAAATCTTCGCGCCCTGAGTCTTCACCGCCGGGGAAGCATCGGCATTGATGAAGTGCAGCGGAACGTGAACGTGCATCGGAACGTTCATGTCAACGCGCTGGAAGTCGATGTGCATAACCTGTTGCTTGTACGGGTGCATCTGGAAGTCACGTACCATCACGACTTCTTTCTGGCCGTCAACGGTCAGGTTCAGAATGCCGCTGTGGAAGTCTTCATCCTTCAGCGCATAGAAAACCGGGTTGTGTTCCAGAACGATCGAGGTAGCGGCAACATCACCACCATAGATCACGCCCGGCAGTTTGCCAGCGTGACGCAGGCGGCGGCTCGCACCCGTTCCCATCTCTTCACGCTTGACAGCATTCAATTCGTAAGCCATTTACATACTCCACTCAAGTTATAGGCACCGCGTCCGCCGCGACCAGCGAACACGATGTTACGGCAGGCAGGCGCCCGTCGAAACCAATTCCTCATTAAAGAGGTAAGAAACCGATTCTTCGTTATTGATGCGACGCAGGGTCTCGGCCAGCAAGCCGGCAATCGACACGCTACGGATCTTGGAAGACTGGCGTGCCGGTGCGGTCAGCGGGATGGTATCGGTCACGACAACCTGGTCGATGTCGGAATGGGTGATACGATCCACGGCCTGTCCGGAGAACACGGCGTGCGTTGCGTAAGCCACCACGCGTTCGGCGCCGCGCTCTTTCAGCGCGGAAGCGGCCTTGCACAGTGTGTTGGCGGTATCGATCATGTCGTCGACGATCAGGCAGGTACGCCCGTTTACGTCACCGATGATGTTCATGACTTCGGCCACATTGGCCTTGGGGCGGCGTTTGTCGATAATCGCCAGATCGGTGTTGAGCGCCTTGGCCATGGCACGCGCACGCACCACACCACCGACGTCAGGGCTGACCACGATCAGATCTTCGATGCGCTGGGCGCGAACGTCTTTCAGCAGAACCGGCGTGGCATAGACGTTATCCACCGGCATATCGAAGAAGCCCTGGATCTGGTCTGCGTGAAGGTCGACGGTCAATACGCGATCGATACCGGCCGAGGTCAGCATGTTGGCGACCAACTTGGCCGAAATCGGAACACGCGCCGAACGCGGACGACGATCCTGACGGGCATAACCGAAATACGGGATGGCTGCGGTAATCCGCCCTGCCGAAGCGCGGCGCAATGCGTCGGCCATGGTCAGGATTTCCATCAGATTGTCATTGGTGGGAGCGCAGGTGGGTTGCAGGATGAAAACGTCGCGACCGCGAACATTTTCCAGCAATTCGACGGCGACTTCGCCATCGCTGAAGCGGCCAACGTCCGCTCGTCCCAAGGAAATATCCAGGTGCTTGACCACGTTCTGGGCCAGTTCAGGATTAGCCGTCCCGGTGAAAACCATCAAGCTGTCGTAAGCCGCCATTATTCGCCCCAATGGAATAAAGAAAAAGCGCGTAAGTTGAACTTACACGCTTTTATTCTGATTCTCCATAACAGAGATAGCTTGGCTGGGGAGGTAGGGATCGAACCTACGAATGCCGGAATCAAAATCCGGTGCCTTACCACTTGGCGACTCCCCAGTAATCTGCTCAGATCATGTCGATCAAGGGGTGGCAGTCTAAACCTTTTGCCACGAAACTGTCAAACCTTTTCGACACAACCCGATTAACCTGTTTAGCCTCGTTTTCAGAACCGCACTCAAGAAATACGCAACTTCCAGAGCCAGTCATCAACGGTGAACCGAATTTCTTCAGTTCGTCCAGCGCCTCGCTTACCGCCGGAAACATCTTGCAAACAACGCCTTGAAGTTCGTTTTCGAACCGCTGCGTCGTTTCGAGGATTGGCATTATGCCCGGGGAAGAATGTCGTGTCAACAGGGGGGACGAAAAAACTTTCGCTGTCGGGACATGTACGCCAGGATGAACAACAACGTACCAGCGCTCGGGTAGTGCCATCTCGCTCAGTTGCTCACCGATTCCGGTTGCAAATGCGTTACGCCCGAACACGAAAAACGGCACATCCGCCCCCAGCGTCAAGCCGAGTTCCATCAGCTTCTCACGCGACAAGCCGGTATTCCACAAGCGATTCAGCGCGATCAGGACCGTTGCCGCATCGGAACTCCCTCCCCCCAGGCCGCCGCCCATCGGGATTCGTTTCCGAACATGCAAATCGGCCCCGAGAGGCGACTGCGTCGTCCGTTTAAGCAAACGCGCGGCGCGCACGGTCAAATCCTGCTCAGGCTCGATGCCCGGAATAGGTTCATGCAAACGGATTTCACCATCCTCACGCACGGCGACCCCGATGGTGTCATTCAAATCGATCAGCCGAAAAATGGTTTCCAGCAAATGGTAACCATCGTCGCGCTTCCCGACGACCTTCAACATCAGATTGAGTTTGGCGGGTGCGGTAAAAGAATGGAATGAAATGGCGGTATTCATAGGATCTCTTGCGAAACGGCTGCGGAAATGACAGGTTGAGAAATTATTGCCAGTCGGACGTCACCAGCTTGATGGTCAGATTGTCGCGTGTCAGTTCAACCCGCCTGGGATAAGCCGAACGGCTGTCGACGTCGGTCGTGAACCGGATGCGCCACCCCTGCTGCAAGAGGCTGCCATCCGCATCATATGAAGCAGGCAGATCCGGTGCAACGCGCCCGCGAATCCACCAGACCAGATTGTCCAGCGGCAAAGACCAGCCTAGCCGGCTCTGCGTCAGCGATTCGACATCGGGCGCCTGCCACACCTTGCCGTCGGACTCAAGGGTTACGCCCTGAGCGTTTTTCGTCAGGCGGGCTACTGTCGTTCCGATCGGGGTATTCACGGACAGAACATCGCTGTCCAGCGCATGAACCCACTCGAAGCTGGCGACCTGCCCTTTACCATCCATCTGCACAGACAGGCGTCCGGACGCCGTAAACGGTGCGTCCGCCTGAATCGTGTGCTGGACTTCAGGCCGGAAAACCGTCTCGCGACTGGCGCAACCTGCCAGGCAGGCCAGTGCGAACAGGACAAGAAAGCGTTTCATTGTGCAAGCAGGCGATGCATGGTTTCATCCAGTTGAGGATGATCCGCCGTCGTTTGCAATGCCTTATCCCACAAGGCGCGCGCGTCAGACTGACGCCCCATTTTCCAGAGGACTTCACCATAGTGCGCGGCAATTTCCTGATCGGGCAATGCCGCATACGCTTTCTGCAGATACTGCAGCGCCTCGGGCTGGCGGCCGAGCTTGTAGAGCACCCAACCCATGCTGTCCAGTATCATCGGGTTATCGGGCGATTGCTTCAACGCCTTCCCGATCAGTTCATACGCTTCCTGATAACGCGTGGTGCGACTGGCCAGCACATACCCCAGCGCATTGAGTGCCTGACCATCGTTCGGACGCAGCTTCAGTAATTGACGCAACTCGTGCTCGGCCCCGGCCGGCTGATTCAACTGATCGAGAATCAGTGCATGCTCGTACAACAGTTGGGGATCGTGAGGAAATTTCTTAAGCGCCTGGATCAAGACGCTATTGGCGCGATCGTAACGCTTCGCCTCTCGCGCCATTTCCGACTGGATAAGCACCAGCTGCAGCCGTTCTTCGTCATTACTGCCCAGCTTGGCCATCCGGGCCAGCGCAGCGTCCAGATGCCCGTTTTGTGATTCGATAGAAGCGAGGCGAACCTGAGAAGGCAAATACTGAGCTCCCGGCGCCACCTGCTGATACCACTTTTGCGCGGTCTCGCTGTCATGCTGATTCTCGGCAATCTGGCCAAGTGAATACCGCAGAAAATCAGCATCGGGATAACCGGCATTCAACGCGGCGGTCAGCTCGGCACGGGCGACATCCAGATCATTAAGCTGGAACGCCAGCAGGCCCCCGCCATACAGAAGATCGGGCTGTTGGGGATATTGAGCCAGCAGGGTCTCAAATGCCTGCCTGGCTTCAACGAAACGCTTGGCGCCAACCAGCAGTCTGGGGTACGCCATTTTGAGTTCAAGGCCTGCGTTAGGGCGACGGTCAAGTTCCTTTTTAAGGAACACGATCGCGTCATCGGGATTCTGTTTACGCAAACGCTCTGCCTGCCAGGCAACCGGCAAGTCCCACTGCGGGGCCAGTTGCGCCAGGCGATCCAGCTCGATATTCATCGCGGCCAGATCACCGGCTTCGGCGGCTGCCGAATAGAGCGCAAAGTGTGCCTGCGGCAAGTCGGGATACCCCGCCGTCAACGTGCGCGTCGCCCGATAGGCCGCGGGCTTGTCGGGCTGCAGCGGCATCAGGCGGGCGATCTGTTCGAACAGATCGGGCGCAAGATCGGGTTTGCCGGCGAGCACGCTCTGGATCAGGGGCTGGCTGTCGACCAGACGACCTTCACGAAGCGCGATCACCAGTTGCTCTTCACGGGCAGGAAAAGACTCGGGCTCGATCTGCAGCCAGAGCGAAAGCGCATCTTGCGCCGCCTGGCCATTTCCGGCCGCCAGCGCAAACTGGGTCGCCCTTTCAGCCAGACGCGGATCGCGCGTTTGTCGGGCCAGCGCAAGATCGGTCAGGGCAGCGGAGCCCGCCTGTCCGCGCTGGGCGGCAATTTCGCTCGCCAGAACCCCGAAAAGCAAATCGGGGGTCAGCTCAACCTTGGGCAATCTGGCCGTATCTACAGGTGGCCGCGCCACAGGCGCAGACGCATCGGCAGCCGACGCAGGAGCGTGGGCGGAACCGGAGATCGGAGCACCGCTGCTGGCGCAGGCAGTCAGCAGTGCAAGCAACAACAAGGAAACGGGGCGTTTTATTGATTTCATTACCATGGAATCAGGAGCTGGCATGCGGGTAGAATACCACGCAGCTGGGTTATTCCTTCATTTTATGGGGTATTGAACGGTATGCCAGAATTGCCTGAAGTGGAAACCACGCGGCGCGGTGTGGAGCCCCATCTTTTCAACCATACCATTCAAGACGTCATCGTACGCGAACACAGGCTACGCTGGCCAGTCCCGGCAACACTGAAGCAGACTTTGACCGGGCTAACCGTCAGAAGTGTCGATCGAAGAGCCAAATATTTGCTGATTCATTTTGATACCGGTTGCCTGATCATCCATCTCGGCATGTCTGGCAGCCTTCGCGTGGTGGACCCGGACTGTCCGGCGCAGAAACACGACCATATCGACTTCGTTCTGCCGCGACACATCTTGCGTTACCGTGACCCCCGACGTTTCGGCGCCGTGCTCTGGCATATCGGGCCGACCGAATTGCATCCGCTGCTGAAACATCTGGGACCGGAGCCGCTGGATAGCACATTCGACAGCGCATTCCTGTTCAAGGCAACCCGCGGCAAAAGCATTGCAATCAAGCAGCTTCTGATGAATAGCCACATCGTGGTCGGCATCGGCAACATCTATGCAAACGAGGCACTGTTCGATGCCGGTATTCATCCCGCGCGCGCATCGTCCGGATTACAGACCGCAGAGTGCGACGCACTCGTCACGGCAATCAAGGATATTCTTGCGCGGGCCATCGCGGCGGGCGGCAGCACTTTGCGGGATTTCGTCGGCGGCGACGGGCGCCCCGGCTATTTCCAGCAAAGCTATAAGGTTTATGGCAGAGCAGGACTTCCCTGCCCCCGGTGCGGCACACCGATCAGCCTCATGCGGCAAGGACAGCGAAGTACCTACTATTGTCATGGCTGCCAACCATGCTAGAGTTCGCGATTATGGACATGGTTAAAACGACAGATCCCATATTTTGAAAACCCGACTTCCCCATACTTCATTACCGACCCGTGTCATCCGTCTGACGCGGGTCGGGCTGCACTTCATGGCCGGGTTCTTCATGCTGGCCACCCGCTTCGCGCGACTGCCCAACGAGCAACGCGCAGAACTCACCCTCGCCTGGTCGAAAAAATTTCTGGCCATCCTGGGGTTCGAAATACGCCTCAACGGAGCGATTCCCGAGCGGATGCCGCGCAGCGCGCTGGTGGTGTGCAATCATATTTCCTGGATCGATATCCTGGCGCTGGCGAGCTGTTCTTCTACACGCTTCATCGCAAAAAAAGAAATTCTGCACTGGCCGGTTGTCGGAAAACTGATTCAGCGTGGCGGAACATTATTCATCGACCGCAGCAACCGCCGCGATGCCAGCCGGGTCAACAAACAGATGGCCGAAGCCCTGCAAAACGGAGACAGCCTCACCGTCTTCCCTGAGGGCACGACCAGCCTCGGTCACGGGCTCTTGCCGTTCAAGGCATCACTGTTCGAATCCGCCATTCTGGCCGGCAGCATCGTGCAGCCCGTGGCGATTCGCTATCGCGACGAAACCGGGCACGTCACCACAGCCCCCTCGTATGCCGGCGAAACGACCTTCTGGGACTGCCTGCGCCATGTGCTCAAATTACGAAAAATCGTGATTGATCTCTACTTTGGCCCGGCACTGAATACCGCACCAGGCGAATTTTCGACCCGCGCCGAACTGGCGGAAGCCGCACGGCGCGAGGTCGAGCATGGTTTCACGCTATTGTCTGATAGGCCTGGCAAGGCAATGAAAACACCTGCCTGTCCTCCAGTCGAAGTGCAGTAAGACTCCCGCCCCACAGGCAACCGGTGTCGATCGACAGGACGTCTTCCGACGTATACAGACCCAGCGCCGACCAATGCCCGCAAATGACGGGCATTTCCAGCGCACGGCGGCGCGGCGCATCGAACCAGGGAAGCAGATTGGCCGGCGCCCCCTCCCGCTCTCCTTTGTACGCCAGATCGATTTCGCCATCCCGCGTCAGAAACCGCATACGGGTCATTGCATTGACAATCAGACGCAGGCGCTCGACACCGCGCAACTCCTCCGACCATCGCACCGGTTTATTGCCGTATAGCCGTGACAGAAATTCGCGATATCCGGGTCCGGAGAGTTCATTCTCGACTTCTTCCGCAAGCGACAAGGCACGGTCAACCGACCAATCGGGCATCAGCCCTGCATGCACCATGGCATACCCATCGCCGGCGATCATCATGGGCTGACAGCGCAGCCAGTCGATCAGGATTTTTCCATCAGCCGCATTCAGCACATCAAGCAGGGTATCGTCGGAACGCACCTTGCCAAAGCCTTCGGCCACTGCCAGCAAATGCAAGTCGTGATTGCCGAGAACGGTCTGCACGCAATCCTGATGACGAAAGACCCAGCGCAGCACTTCGAGCGATTCCGGCCCCCGGTTCACAAGATCACCCGTCAGCCACAGCGAGTCCTTGCCGGGCGTAAACTCGATCATGCGCAGCAACTGCTGAAACGGCGCAAAGCACCCCTGAATATCGCCGATAGCATAGGTAGCCATGATTTGTCCTCTGTCTGTTCTTGGCACATTCGCGCCGATTCCAATGATACCCCATGCTACAATGCATGGACTGCGTTACCGAATTACAACGCGCGCGTCTGCCACGTTATCACTCCCGCGAAAGCCCATGTCCCAACCTCAACTGAATATCCCGCAGCGTGATGCCATCCACTATCTCGACGGCCCATTGCTTGTACTGGCGGGGGCTGGCAGCGGTAAAACACGCGTCATTACATTCAAGATTTCACACTTGATCCGGCATGCGGGCATCAATGCGCGCAATATCGCCGCCATTACCTTTACCAACAAGGCGGCGCGCGAGATGCTGGAACGCGTCGGCAAATTGATGACCCCGGGCGAGATTCGCGGGCTGACCGTATCGACCTTCCATTCGCTCGGCATGCAGATTCTGCGCCAGGAGGCCCCCCACCTGGGATACAAGCCCCAGTTTTCCATCCTCGACGCTTTCGACGCCGGAAAAATCATCTCCGACATCCTGCGCACGACGCAAAAAGATGAAGTACGCAAGGTCCAGAGCCAGATCTCGCTGTGGAAAAACGATTTCAACAGCCCGGAAGAAATGCTCGGGTCGGCGCAAAACGAATGGGAAACCGTGTGCGCCCGCACCTATCTGGCCTACCAGGATACCCTGACGGCCTACCAGGCCATGGACTTCGACGATCTGATCCGGCTGCCGGTCGAATTGTTCCGCAGCCATCCCGAGGTACTAGAGCGCTGGCAGAACAAACTGCGATATCTGCTGCTGGACGAATATCAGGACACCAATACCTGCCAGTACCAGATGGTCAAATTGCTGACCGGTGTACGCGGCATGTTTACCGCCGTGGGTGACGACGACCAGTCGATTTATGCCTGGCGTGGCGCCAACATGGAAAACCTGCGGCTGTTGCAGCAAGATTTCCCCAAACTCAAAATCATCAAGCTCGAGCAGAACTACCGCTCGACCGCACGTATTCTCCGAGCCGCCAACAGCGTGATCTCCAACAACCCCAAACTGTTCGAAAAGCAACTCTGGAGCGAACTGGGGCTGGGAGAACCGATTCATGTCGTGATGTGCAAGGACGAAGAACACGAGGCCGAGGTGGTGGTACAGCGCCTGCTGGCACATAAATTCGAATGCCGCACCACGTTCAAGGATTACGCCATCCTGTATCGCGGCAACTATCAGGCGCGCATTTTTGAACAGGCGCTACGCAATAACCGCATTCCCTATCAGATGTCCGGCGGGCAGTCGTTTTTCGACAAACCCGAAATCAAGGACGTCATCGCTTATATGCGGCTGCTCAGCAATCCGGACGACGACCCTGCCTTCATTCGCGCCGTAACCACGCCACGCAGGGGCGTTGGCACCGGCACACTCGAAAAACTGGGCGCCTATGCCGGTTCGCGTCAGAAAAGCCTGTTCGCCGCAGCGCACGAAGAAGGTTTCCAGCATCAGGTCCAGCCTGCACAGCTCGACCCGTTGATGGACTTTTGCAAACTCGTTTCGCTGCTGCAATACCGGGCCGTGCGAGAGCCGGCTGGCGCACTGGCGCAAGACATGCTCCAAGCCATCGGCTATGAAGCATGGCTTTACGATAGCGAAGAACCTCGCCCGGCCGAAACCAAGTGGAAAAACGTTCAGGACATGGTTGCCTGGCTCGCGAAGAAGGGTGAAGAAGACGGAAAAACCCTGATCGACCTGACGCAGACCATCGCGCTCATCACCATGCTGGAGGGACGGGAAGAAGGTGAGGTCGATGCGGTCAAACTGTCGACGCTGCACGCGTCCAAAGGACTGGAGTATCCGCACGTCTTTCTGGTGGGGGTGGAAGAAGGCATTCTGCCGCACCAGGAGTCAGTCGATAACGGCATGATCGAAGAAGAACGCCGTCTGATGTATGTCGGCATCACCCGGGCCCAGCGCAGCCTGACGCTCAGTTATTGCGTCAAGCGCCGCCGTGCCGGCGAATGGCAGTTTGTCGATCCGTCCCGGTTCATCGCCGAGATCGATGAACAGGATATCCGTCATTTTGGCCGCCCCGGTACCGAACCGCTGGTCAGCAGGACAGAAGGCAAGGCAAAACTGGCCAATCTGACGGCCATGCTGAGCGCCAAAGCAGGCAAAGACACAGGCGGGAGCGACTGACGGGTCGATTGGTCATGTTTATTGACGGAAATCGGTGGGTCTCACGCTGGGTACCGGCACAAACAGGTCAAAGGCATTGTTTAATTTCATGCCAATAGTTTCGCCATAGCTGGCATCTATTCAGCAAAAACCACTAATTCTACACATTATCACGCACCCCACCAGTCCCTTGTTGCGCAACCATGACATAAATTAAGTAAACAGTAATTTACCGAATTAGCCCCGGGCAGTTTGTTGCAGACTGTAGGCCGCAGGATATCCTGTCCTGGCCTTCTCACAGATCGGAGCTTTTTAGTCATGGTCATCAAGAAAATCGCACTGGCTGTACTCGGATTGTCATGCTACGCAGCGAGCAGCTTTGCCTGCTCTACCATCATCGTTGGCAAGCAAGCGTCGACAGATGGTTCGATCATCGTTGCCCGCAATGAAGACGGAGACAAAGGCAACCACCCGGTGCATTACGTTCGCCATCCGGCAATCGCCAAGGGCTTTTTGTTTGTATCGGTGCAAGACAACAAATTCAAATATCAGATGCCGGATAATCTGATGAGCTACACCGGCATGCCCGACTTTGACGGCAAGGATCACTCCTACGAAGAAGTCGGCATCAATGCCGCCGGCGTGAGCATGTCCGCCACCGAAACCATTTATAGCAGCGACAAGGCCCTGAAGGCTGACCCGTATGTTGCCGATACCGGCATTACCGAAAGCGAAGTCACCAGCATCCTGCTGCCGCAAATGAAAACCGCACGCCAGGGTGTTGAACTTCTGGGCCACATCATCGAAACCACCGGCGCAGCTGAAGGCTTCGGTATCGCATTTGCCGACAAGAATGAAGTCTGGTATCTGGAAAACGGCGGTGGACACCACTGGGTCGCAGTGCGCATTCCGGAAGATTCCTATTTCGTTTCGGCCAACCAGGGCCGCATTCACGAAGTGAATCTGAATGACGCCAACAATGTCATGTACTCAAAGGATCTGGCTGATTTCGCGGTGACGCATGGTCTGGCCCAGGCGCGTACCGATGGCCAGTTCAACTTCTTCGCGGCCTACACCGAAGACGGCGCAAACGATGTGACCTACAACTATCGCCGTGTGTGGACCATGCAGAAGCTGCTCACTCCGAGCGCTGCCAGCAACAGTTTCCAGGACGGCAATGCGCCGCTGTTCCTGAAACCGGACCACAAGCTCTCGGTAGTCGACGTCGAAACCGTGCTGCAGAACCACTATCAGGGTCAGGGTGACCAGTACGATATGTACACCACCAACAACCCGACGACCAAGTATCGCCCGATCTCGGTCTATCGCGCCCAGGAATCGCATGCAGTACAGATGCGCGACAACCTGCCGGCACCGATCGCCAATATCGAAAACATCAATCTGGGCATGACGGCGCTCGGTATCTATGTGCCGTTCTACCAGGGTGCGACCATTCCGGCCGAATACCAACTGGGCACCGCCGACGCTGACAATGTTTCGGCCTGGTGGCGTTTCCGCAAACTGCAGGCTCTGGTGATGCAGGACTTCCCGAAATACGCTCCGCAGGTCAAGGACGCCTATGCCAAGCTGACACAAAGTCTGCAAGCTCAGCGTGCCGATTTCGAAGCCAAGTACGTGAAGGTCTACGCCAAGAGCCCGAAACAGGCCCAGAAAATGCTGGATGAGTTCACCAGACACACTGTCAGCCAGGTATTCGATCTGACCGATCAACTGACCAACAGCGTCATGTCCCAGCTGTCTACCGACGTCAGCGTCAAGTGGCTGTATGAAGGCGCATAATCCTGCCGCCTGAATGGAAACAACCCGGGCCGTTGCGCAAGCAACGGCCTTTTTCATGGGCGGAAGGCGAAAAAAATGGCGTCACCGTGGACGCCATCAAGCAAGAATGAGGAACATCTCTGGGCCGGAACACGCTCTGGGGTAACCTGCCCCGGCAGGACGGGACTCAATGGGAAAGAAGCGCCTGCGCGCCTTTGCCCCACTGGATCCAGGCCTTTCAGACGATTTGGATTCTGCGCCCTGAAGTTCGCAGGAACACCTGTCCTTTAGGACAGTACCCATATCATCCCCATCGGCTTACCTGGCGTTGTTCACCATATATTCGATCGCAGCACGGAACTCGTCGTCCGATCCGGTATACCCGCCTTTGGGCGGCATGGCATTCAGGCCCTTGGTCGCGATCTTCTGCACTTCATCCAGTCCGGGCTTCATCCGCAACGCCCAGGCCGCCTTGTCGCCGAATTTCGGCGCGCCGGACACCCCTGTCTGGTGACAGGCAACACACAGCGACTCGTAGATTTTCTTGCCGGTAACGGCGGGATCGATCTTGGCCGCGGCAACCGCAGGCGGGACAAACTTCGCACCAGCATCATTGGCCATATAGGCCACCGCGCGCGCTACCTCGTCATCGGTCAGGTCTGCGCTCCCCCCTCGCGCAGGCATGCTGTTGAAGCCACCCAGCGCATGTTTGATCAGGGCATCGTAGCCCTTGGCAATGCGCGGCCCCCAGGCCGCGGTGTCACCAAACCTGGGCGACCCCAGCAGCCCCGAACCATGACAGCTGATACAAACGGCTTGAAACACCGCCTCTCCGCTGCGGCTGCCCGGAACACCCTCACTCGCGACAGAATCGCCGATCGGCTTCAGACGGGCCGCAATGGCCTGAGAGGTCATGACTTCGGCGTCGACGTTAAACCCGCTGGTTGCCAACTTGGCCAGCAGGGTAATCGCCGCAACAAGAAAAACGACAGCGCCGATGAGGAATTTGATAACCTGGCCCGGTGTCATTCCATTCTCATTATTCATTCGGAGCCTCGCCTGAAAAATAATGACAATCAAAGTATTGTTCGATTATACGAAACGCATTTGCTCAAGGCAAAAGCCGACTGGACGCCCGTGCGCGATTTGCGTTATCATCCGGGTGCTTGTTTTACCGCGCACCCGTAGCTCAGTTGGATAGAGTGTCAGTTTCCGAAGCTGAAGGTCACAGGTTCGATCCCTGTCGGGTGCGCCACCCTTTCCTGCCGTTCACCGCCTCAATATTTGCTTTCCGCGTTTTCTTCCGCCATCTTTGGTTTGTCCGGCGTCTCCAGCGTGTCGACCAGTCTGCGAGAATGCGTGTGCAAATCCAGCACCTGATAAATCTCTACACGAACTTTTTCATGATGAATCAGTAACATGCGCTGCCCGATTCTGCGCGCATCATCCAGAGTCATAAAGATCGGGCTATGGTCATCTATTCCAAAAACATTAGAAATGACTTTAATTTTGTACATTTCATTTTCATCCTAAAGGACACCGATTTGCACAAAAAAATGCCATTGATTTACATCTGGTTCTAGAAACAAAGCGTTTTGCATATCGATCGAATGAAAGTATAGACAATACCGCGCAGTAAACACACGAAAGCACGCGGTTAGAAAGGCAAGAAAAAGACAGACAAGGTCTGAACCCGACCAGGCTCAGACTGCGAGCGCTTCTCGCACATGACGCGCCTGCAGCCCCCAGTAGCCCAATCGGGCCAGGCAATCGATCGCAACCAGAGCCGCATCGATCATGAAGCGCTCTTCGACAATCAGGGATTCAACCTCTTCCAGCGACAGGCAAAGGTGCTCCGCGACCTCGCCATCCTGGTTACAGGGAACACTATCCGCAGGGAGCCACAAGTCATGCGCATGCAGCCATTCACGGTGCAACCCACGCCCGACAGCGCGTTCAGCCAACAGCAGCGACGCCTTGCTGACATCGGCAAGCAATACCCTGGACAAGCCGGCCTCCTCCCATCCTTCGCGCAGGCAGGCAACCCTGATCGACTCCCCCGCCGTCACGCCACCGCCAACCATATTGTCCATACGGTCAGGATCGTCAGACTTCGCCAGGCTGCGACGACCGACCCACATGCGAATCCCGCTCGCCGAAGAGCCCGTCAAACCATTGATGTGAACAGCATGGCTGGTGAGCCCGAGGGGGCGGAACGCCGCACGTTCCAGCTCAAACAGGGGTGAACCGTCTTCGCGACAGGACAGGAAATTTTCCCCTCTCCAGCCTTTGAGCCACCCCGCATCGAGCCAGCGCCGCGCCGCGGCATTGAGCTGGGCACTGCGCACGGCATAGTCGCCCGGCAAAACAATACACAGCCCCACCCGGGATTTCACGAACAAGTCCGGCTCATGGGCCAGCAATCGCTTTTCCCAATCGGCGTTGACATACCCCAGGCGCTCGCCGTTAATCCATAGCGGTGTAAAGCGGCTGAGGTCAACACGCGTGATCCGGGCCAGATAATCGAGTACGGCGTCCAGCTGCATGTTCGCGGCTCCTGCGAATCAGAGTGGCGCCATATTATGCCATACGAATGATTGCGACTATCCGTGAAAACACTTGCCACGAATATTCGACTATTCAGCACTCATCCGGCATGCAACCTGGCCTCCAGCGTGGCGCACAGGGTCTCCAGAACCTTGATCCTGGCGTAGTATTTATTGTTGGCCTCCACGAGCACCCAGGGAATGCGCGTCGTGCTGGTGCGGTCGACCATATCGCTGACAGCAAAGCGATACTGGTCCCACTTCTCACGGTTGCGCCAATCTTCTTCGGTAATCTTGAATCGCTTGAAACCGGTTTCCTCGCGCAACTTGAAACGGGTCATCTGCTCTTCGTTGCTGATCGCCAGCCAGAACTTGACCACAATGATGCCGTTCTCGCTGAGCTGATGCTCGAAATCATTGATTTCGTAATAGGCACGCATCCAGTCGGCTTCCTTGGCAAAACCTTCTACCCGCTCGACCAGCACACGCCCGTACCATGAGCGGTCGAAAATCGCGATCCGCCCTTTCCCCGGCATATGACGCCAGAAACGCCACAACCACGGCTGTGCGCGCTCTTCCTCGGTTGGCGCGGCCACGGGAACCACGTTGAACATCCGCGCATCCAGTGCCTGGGTAATGCGCCGGATACTGCCGCCCTTGCCGGCGGCGTCGTTGCCTTCAAACGCCAGCACCAGAGCATGCTCGGCAAACCGGGGGAGCCGGGTCAACGCATGCAGGCGCCCCTGCAGTTGCTCGATCTTGCCCCGGTATTCTTCCTTGGTGGTCTTCTGGTCCAGCTGCAGAAAATCGAGAATCAGTTTGTTGTCGATCGGCGCCAGCAATGGCGGCGACTCGGTGACCGGCTCGCTCGCCGGCGCCGACGTCTTTCTCAGTCGATTACGCAGCGCGGACAGAATGGTATTGCCAACGGTCAGACTGCGGAAATTGGCGTCTTCGCCATCGACAATCACCCACGGTGCGTCCGCCGTATTGGTGAGGCGAATCATATGCTCGCCGAACTTGCGGATCAGCGCATAACGATCGAAGTGCTCCCAATCGGTCTTGGTCACCCGCCAACGGGTCGCGGGGTCCTTTTCCAGGGCTTTGAGGCGCTTCTTCTGCTTCTCCTGCGACAGGTGAAACCAGAACTTGATGATCAGCGCGCCATCCTGGGCCAGCATATGCTCGAAGCGCTGGATATCCTGGATATTCAGATCAAAGGCATCCCAGTCCGTCTTGCCATTCACCCGGTCGAATAGCGTGTCCGAGTAATAGGATCCGAAAAACATGCCGATGCGCCCTTTAGCCGGCAACTCGCGCCAGTAGCGCCACATCCAGGGCCGGGCACGCGCCTCGTCGTTGGGCGACGCAAAGGCCACCGTGCGAATCAGACGCGGATCGAGCCATTCGTTGATCAGATTCATGGTCTCGCTGCGGCCTGCGCCATCAAACCCGTGAATCAGGATCAGCACGGGGAAATCCGGCTTTTCTTTCAGGTCGTACTGCGCGTCCAGCAGTGCCTCCCGCAACAGCGGAACCTGCTGCCTGAAAACTTCCTTGTCAACCCGATGCTCAATTTCTGCGGACTCGAACATTGTGTCATCCCCTTTCCGGCGCGGCGTGCGCACGGATCATGCGGCACTGGTTCAGTGTAATATGATAAAAATATTCAAAACAAATTAATTAAAAACAAATTTAATACTAAACCATGCAAACCTATCTGCTATTGAAGCATACCCACATGGGCTTTGCTTTTCTCTCGATAACCCTGTTCATGCTGCGCGGCGGACTGATGCTGGCCGGTTCGCCACGGCTGAACACCCGGCTCCTGCGCATTCTGCCGCACGTAGTCGACACCCTGCTGCTCTCGTCAGCGCTGGCGCTGGCCATCCTGATGCATTACGACCCGCGTCAGCAGCCCTGGCTGATGGCCAAAATCGTGGCCGTAGTGGCCTACATCCTGCTGGGCAGCGTGGCACTCAAGCGCGGCCGTACGAAAACGCTCCGCGCAGCGGCCTTCATCATGGCGCTGCTGGTCGTTGCCTATATCATAGGCGTTGCGTTCACCAAGTCAGTCTGGCCGTTCTAACTTGACTCAGGACAAGCGCATCCAGGCCAGCCTCTGATAGGCTTCTGCGGTTTATCCAACGTTTCCAGACCGCCATGACAGCAACCCGACCCCTTCCAGAACTGGTCTGCCCGGCGGGCAGTCTGCCCGCGCTTAAAGCCGCCGTAGACAACGGTGCGGACACCGTTTATTTCGGGCTGAAAAATGCCACCAATGCCCGCAATTTCGCCGGTCTGAATTTTGACGACAAGACGGCGCGCGAAGGCATTCGCTATGCACGCGCCAAAGGCAGAAAAGTGCTGATGGCCATCAATACCTACGCCCAGGGTGCCGACATCAGCCGGTGGAAACAAGCCGTGGACGAAGCCGCCGATCTGGGCGTCGACGCGGTGATCCTGGCAGACCTCGGCCTGATGGATTACGCCGTCAAACGCCATCCCGATCTGCGTCTGCATCTTTCGGTGCAAGGCTCGGCCACTCACTACGAAGCCATCAACCTGGCGCGCGATCTGTTCGGGATCCGCCGTGCAGTGCTGCCCCGCGTTCTGACACTGGACCAGGTCAGACAGGTCATCGAACACACGGATGTCGAAATCGAGGTATTCGGCTTCGGCAGCCTGTGCGTCATGGTCGAAGGACGCTGCCTGCTGTCGTCCTACGCGACAGGTGAATCGCCCAATACCCACGGCGTTTGCTCGCCCGCGCGCTTCGTGCGCTGGGAACATGGCGAACATAGCCTGAATGCACGGCTTAACGACATTCTGATCGATCAGTACGACAGCAACGAAGCCGCGGGCTATCCGACCCTGTGCAAAGGCCGCTTCCAGGT
>Ga0326727_10004976_pt1 | contig 38721 bp, 40 predicted proteins | sample MB2enrmetagenome_FD_207643 | JGI IMG/M metagenome (GOLD analysis project Ga0326727, IMG submission 207643) | Lab enriched peat soil microbial communities from McLean, Ithaca, NY, United States - MB29MY | ecosystem: Environmental > Terrestrial > Soil > Wetlands > Peat | place: USA: New York...
TGGTACAAAGTCGAGCAGAAAAAGAAGATAAGCGCAATCCGCTTCGAGGAAGCCCAACAGACTCGAGGGAAAGTGGTAGCCACCGCCTGCCCATTCTGCACCTCAATGGTCGATGACGCATCAGTCGTAGCCGGTGCCAAGCCGGAAATTCAAGTCCTTGACATCGCTGAGTTGATTGCTGCGCAAATCTGACACACGTTCGCAAAACATTAATCCCCTTCAAGCTGAGGCAGCGTATTCAGTGAAGCAGATGGTTAAGATCATCGTCCTCGTCAAACAGGTCTTTCAAACGGCCGACCTGAAAGTTGATCGAGGCACTAAGACACTCATAACACAGGGCGTTCCTAGAGTCATCAGCGAAACCGACAAGAACGCCATTGAAGAAGCCATAAGAATCAAAGAAAAGCACGGCGGCCACATCGCAGCCCTTACCCTTGGCCCGCCGGAGGGAAAGGAGGCCCTGAGAGAAGCGCTCGCAATGGGAGCGGACGAAGCCTACCTACTCACCGACCCTCTCTTTGAAGGCTCTGACGCACACGCCACCGCAAACGTGCTAGCAGCGGCCGTCACGAAAATTCTCGAATACGACCTGATCCTATGCGGCGTCTACTCAGAAGACCTCTACGCATTCCAAGTAGGACCACGGCTAGCGGAGATATGTAACTTACCACAAATTACCTACGCGGCTAAGCTGACGTTAGATGGGGGTCGTTTAGTAGCGGAGAGGGACCTCGAAAATGAACGCCAGGTTGTGGAAACTAAACTGCCTTGCTTAGTCACGGTAGTGCGAGAAATAAACGAGCCAAGACTTCCAACCCTCATGGCAATTATGGCCGCCTCGAAGAAACCCACGCACACATGGAACGCAGCCGACCTTAGCTTAGGACAGGAAGAGGTCGGGTTCAATGGCTCATTGATAGAAGTGCTGAGAAGCGCCGTCACCGCGGGCGAGCGGAAACGAGTCACTCTTCAAGGCGAACCTAAGGACGTAGCGTCGAAGATCACCAAGACGCTAATTGAGGAAGGAGTTCTGACTGCGTCTTGAATGCTGGTTCGGTAAACAACGGCGTCTGGGTCTTCTCAGAATCACACGCCCTCATGCTTGAACTATTGGGGAAGGGCAGAAAATTCGCCTACGATCTTCACACAGAACTAGTGGCCATCACAAACAATGACGCCCAAACGCAAGAATTGATACAACACGGAGCGGATAAAGCACTAGTAGTATCCAACCCTGAACTAAACCAGTTCCAAGTAGACACGTACACCGACGCCTTCGAAGGCCTAATCACGGAACGGAAACCAGACATTCTCCTAATTGGAGCCACACGCAACGGGTTAGAGTTCGCTCCAAGACTCGCAGAACGCCTGAAAACAGGCTGTGTAACGGAGGCGACGCGGCTGGAACTAGATGCCGAGAAGAAGTTCCTTCTAATGGATAGAGTGACCTGCGGCGGCAACCTGACGGAGACTCATATCTCCAAAGTGAAACCGCAAATCGCCACCGTAGCTCGTGGACTCTTTCAGCCTATACCCGCGGACAACGCGCGGAAGGGTGAGGTCGCGAAAGTGGAAGCGAAGTGTAAGCCCCCATCCACAAAGCTGGTTGAGACGAAGCCGAAGTCCGCGAAAGGCGCAAAGTTGAGTGACGCGGCGGTCATCGTCTCATTTGGCCGCGGAGTGAGAAAGAAAGAGGACATGGCCATGGTCGAGGAGTTGGCAAAAGCCATGGGCGCGGTTTTAGGTTGTTCCAGGCCGATCGCCGAAGACCTGCATTGGCTTCCGGAGGATCAGTACGTCGGCCTCTCAGGCCAGAAGGTAAACCCGAAGCTATACCTCGCGTTAGGCATATCGGGACAAATACAGCACTTAACCGGAATTAGAAACAGCAGGGTAATCGTTGCGGTAAATAACGATCCGAAGGCACCAATCTTCGAGTTCAGCGATTACAACATCATAGCAGATATCTACCAGATGATTCCCGCGTTGACAGATGCCGTAAAGCAAGTTCGGCGAACCTAGCGAACTCAGGACACCTGCGATGAGGGGCACGGCGCGGTTGCCCAAAGCGAATACGTGAGCCGTGCCGCTGCATTGGCTAAGTTCTAACAAGTGACGGAACGGAAAGTATGGAAGCGGACAATAGCGTAATGAACAGCCTCGGATCACGCGCCAACGCAAGCAACGTTCTACCTTGGAAGTCGATGTCAGGCGTCCTGTTCAGAATTTCGTCGGCGCTGAGCTCGTCGGCTATGCTGAAAATGTGATTCATGTTTCGATCTGGAAGCCTGTACAAGAGCCGCCGCAGATAGGACATCGCCCTGAGATCAAACCCGATCCAATCACGCCACGCCCTTTCATATTCCCTAAGCTGTTCCGCAGAAAAATCCCCCCTCTGTACCGCATTTGCCGCAGTGCGCCCCGCGATTCGTCCACAACCCAGCCCGAAGACGATTCCGCCACCCGTGGTTGGCTTAACCTGCGACGCCGCATCGCCAACCGCCAAGACATTGTCGGCGTAAGTATGATTCAGGGCGCCGCCAACCGGAATCGGGTGAAACATTGGCGGCGACATAGGCTTCGCGTGCCTCAGCTTAGCAGATACGGTTGGGTGTTTGCGTATAAACCGCTCAAAGCACTGGCGCACATTAGCGCGGCCCCCAGCCGCAATCCCAACCTTCGCGGTCCCATCCCTCCGAGGGATTATCCAACCAAAGAAACCCGGCGCGAACTTTTGACCAAAGAAGACTTCAACGAAATCTTCGTCAACGTCCGAAGGATCCTCGACGCTAAATTGAGCGGAGTTCACCAAAATCCCCTTTCCGAGCCTTGTGAGCCCCGCATACCTAGAAACAGATGCCCCACAACCGCTCGCATCGATCAAAATCTTACAGGCAACACGGTGTTCGTGGCCGTCGCGGACTGTGAGGTTAACTTGGCCGTCTGAACGGCTTACCCCTGTGACACGAGAATTCAGCTGAAGACGCGCGCCTGCTTTCTGGGCCAAAGACGCTAGGTGCTGATCAAATTTGCTTCTATTGAGAACCCAAGTTACCGGCTCTGGGCGTTGGAGTAGGAGTGTTTTCCCATCCGGCGCCTGTAAGGTGGCGCCGAGGATCTCGTTTTCGATTATGCGTTGAGGTATGTGGGGGGCGAACTGTTTGAACGCGACTATTCCAACATGTCCGGAACAGTGGGATGGTATTCCTACGAGGGGGTGCTCTTCAAATAGTGAAACGGAGACGTTTTCTCGTGCGATTGCGAGCGCGGCGCTCGCGCCACTTACTCCGCATCCAACTACGGCGACGTCCACTGAGTCGGGGAACAAGTTTTCACAACGATCAGCTACGGGCGTAAGTAAGAGTGTGTTCTTCTACCGTATGTTGCGGTCTACAGCGATCTCGACGCGGCGTTTGCCTTTCATCTGCCTTGATACTCTGATTAGGCCGGTAATTTCCAGCTTGAGTAAGATGCGATTCAGTTCGCGAAAACTTAGGTCTTCTTTTGCGTTGTTAAGTTCGCGAAGGAGTTCGTCGTCGGTTAGCGGTCCTTTGCGTCCAACAACTTCCAGTACGAATTGCTGCAGGGGGCGCGGGCCCCACACTTTCTCCAATTAGTAAAGGCTCCAGAGCATGAATCGCTTTAGGCCACGGGCGTGGGCACGCTCATCCGTTCTCTCCTGAGTCGCTTCGAGAAGTTCTGATATACTATGTCATCCTGTGGCGACACGCTTGGGCTTACCCTTTGCATCGCCCTTTCGAAGTCGGCCCTCGACACTTCGGTTGCGTTGATATTGTCTCGAAGTGCGATAATTGCAGCCTCGCGGCAAATCGCTTCGATGTCGGCTCCGGAGTATCCCTCAGCTCCCTTGGCCAATGCGTAAAGGTCGACGTCTGTTGAGAGCGGCATGTCGCGGGAATGCAAGGCGAATATGTCTTTCAATGAGTCAACATCGGGTGAGGGTACATAGATCAGCCTGTCAAATCTCCCAGGCCTAAGAACTGCGGGGTCGAGGATGTCGGGGCGATTCGTGGCGGCGATTACTAGGACGTTTTGAAGACTTTCGATTCCATCAATCTCTGTCAAGAGTTGGCTGATTACGCGTTCGCTCGCGCCGGAATCCGAGAATCCCAACCCGCGTTTCGGCACGATCGCATCTAGTTCATCGAAGAATATTATGGCTGGTGCTGCGGTCCTGCCTTTTCTGAATACTTCGCGAATTGCCTTCTCCGATTCGCCGACCCATTTCGAGAATATTTCCGGTCCTTTGATCGAGATGAAGTTAGCCTCGCTCTCCGTAGCCACGGCCCGTGCAAGCATCGTCTTTCCGCAACCCGGTGGTCCGTAGAGAAGTATGCCTCTCGGCGGTTTGATGCCCATCTTCTTGAAGACTTCTGGTTTCTTCAGTGGCCATTCGACAGACTCCATGAGTTCCTGCTTGACATCCTTCAGGCCGCCCACTTCATCCCAGTGAACCTGTGGGACTTCGACGTAGACTTCACGCATGGCTGTTGGTGTGATTTCACGGTATGCGGACATGAAATCGTCCATTTTGACGACCATCTTCTCGAGAGTTTCAGGCGGGATTCGTTCTTCCTCGAGGTTGATTTCGGGAATGTAACGTCTCAGTGCCTTCATTGCCGCTTCCCTGCAGAGGGAGGCGATGTCCGCGCCAGTGTAGCCGTGCGTGACGTCAGAGAGGCGTTTCAAGTCGAGGTCTTCGGCTAGCGGCATGTTCCTCGTGTGGATTTGGAGGACTTCGTACCTTCCCGCCTTATCGGGTACTCCGATCTCGACTTCCCTATCGAACCTTCCAGGCCTACGTAGGGCCGGGTCTATTGCGTTGGGTCTGTTCGTGGCTCCGATTACGATGATGTTTCCACGCGAACCCATACCGTCCATGAGTGAGAGGAGTTGGGCAACGACGCGGCGTTCGACCTCACCGGTGACTTCTTCACGTTTGGGAGCGATGGCGTCCATTTCGTCGATGAATATTATGCTTGGAGAAGTTTCTTGGGCCTTCTGGAAGATCTCTCGCAACCTCGCTTCAGATTCCCCGTAGAACTTCGACATTATTTCTGGCCCAGAAATTACGTAGAAGTTCGCGTCGGATTCGTTCGCGACCGCCTTCGCAAGTAAGGTCTTTCCGCAGCCTGGAGGGCCGTAAAGGAAGACGCCTCGCGGGGGTTCGATGCCGAGTCGTTGGAATAGTTCGGGGTGGCGTAACGGTAGTTCTACCATCTCACGTATTCTCTGAATCTCCTCATGAAGTCCTCCGATGTCCTCGTAGGTAACGATCGGTATGCCTTTCTTCTCAGGCGTTGGTTCGCTGAGTACCTGCACATGAGCGGTTTCCGTTATCTTGACGGGTCCGTGCGGTCTCGTTCTCGTTACGATTAGTGGAACGGCGCTTCCAAAGATCGAGAGAAGCGTCATATCGCCTTCGATGAAAGGCATGTCCATGAATCGTCGCTTGACGAAACTCACGAATTCCTCGTCAACGCTGAGACGCACGTCTGTTGGTGCGAAGACGATTGCTTGGGCGTCTTTCACGTCGGCCTTTCTCACGCTGACATACTCATTGAGCGCGACTCCGGCGTTTCGGCGAATGAGGCCGTCCATTCGAATTATTTCTTGACCTTGATCTTCAGCATACGCCGGCCAGGCAACGGCAACCGTCATCTTCTTTCCATGTATCTCGACAAAGTCGCCCGCCGTTATGCCCAGCTTCTGCATCGTATCGTTATCTATTCGAACTTTTCCATGTCCAACATCGCGTTGTCTGGCGTCAGCGACGCGGAGGGAAGATTCTCTGCTACTCATACCAAATCACTCTTGGAAGAAGCCCACTCCGATGATGCCCTGTCGGCAAAAGTTACTATTAAAGTTCAGTTCGATTGCCGTTTGGCCGGGCGGCGTTTGTGTGAGCCTCTCGTAGGTGTAGTTGCTTGAAGGCACGTTCAGATTACGTTGAACCATGTTACCAGTGGTAACAAGCGGGGATATAAGCGTTACCGGAAGTAACTATATTCGCCCAACCCTCACAACTTCGATCTGACTCACTTGCTCAACGGACTGGATCGCTTGCTCAACCTGATCCATCTGACCCGCTGCGTCCTGAGGCATAACGACGTAGGCTACCAGTGCCACCAGGCCGAAAGCGACGGGCTCCTCGTCGAACTTCTCTACCGTCGAACCGGTGGGAAGAGACGATTGGATCTTCACTTTGAGGGCGTTAAGATCTATGTTCGCGTCGTTCGGGAATATCTTGATTACCGCAAGCACTCTAGCCATTATCCAGCCGACCTTTGGACCTCAGGGCCCCGTAAAACCGCATTTCACGCATCGATAAGGTCTGCCGAACATCCTGCACTTTTCGTCTCGCCAGATTGTCACTTCCCCACAGTTTGGACAGGGAAACTTAACCGCACCTTCGCCGGGGAGGATCGTGCGGGAACACCAAGTGCATGTGGGCATACGAATGATCTTCTCGGATACTGCGCTCAATTCTTTGCTCCTCGGCGAGGCCCAGAGGCACGCCAATGCAAGTTATAAATTGATTGCTGAGTTCTGGGTAAGCGGCGTAAATCAAAGCCGACCGACATATTCAAACAGCGCCGTACCCTTCAGGGTGGTGAAACCGCACCTTCGGCGGGCGGGAGGAATAGAAATTTGGTCAAAATAGATTCAGTTTGCGACTTGGACAGGTTCAGACGCTTCATGATTATGAGCACTTGCCAGTCCTACATCCCAATCGAGCTGGACAATGATGAGACGATCTACCCCGAGCGTTCTTCAGAGAACGGGACTATGTACGTCGAGGCCGAGGACAAAGAAACCGTCCACCAAATCCGCGATCTCAGATTCTCGAGAGTCTCGAATGTTCTCGGGATAATATACAACTCAAAGAGTGGACGGACGCAACTGAAATGGCGCCACCTGAAGGGGCGAGTAGGGCGACTTACCGGCGAAGCTAGCCCTAACACGCTGGTGAACCTCTTCGCCTCGGAAGCTCTCCCGGAGTCCTACGCCATCGCAGGCCGAGACTCTGAACCCGAGTCCGAAGCCGAACAAGCCGAAGAACAGCCCACCATCCACGAAGCCTTCGCGGACACGTGACACTCTACCGCGCCACTGTGCTTCGCTCTTTGGCAAACCCCAAGAATTTGCCTCGTCAGAGTCTAAATGTCTAATCTAGACCATGGTCCCCGAAGCATATTCGGTACGTCGGCATGCGGCTTGAATCTGAAGTCCGAAGACCCCATATCATTGAACAGCGGTACGTTCACGGTAAATGGAGAATTGTTAAGATATACTTCAATGGCAAGCTTAGTGAAATCATAGTCAATCGAAGAGAAGAGCTATCAACGGACTAAAGCGCCTGTAGCTGACGCAAGAGAAGTTTTTTGTAAAGGCTTTCCTTTCAGAGTTCGGAGCTTCGGTAGGTTGGGCGTTGATCTAGCGGATATAATCCCAGAAGAAGTAATCAGCCTCGACAGCTTGGCGGGCAAGACACTTGCCGTCGACGCTTACAACGCCCTATATCAGTTCCTTGCGATAATCCGACAACCAGATGGGACGCCCCTCAAGGACAAGCGTGGCAGAGTAACGAGTCACCTAAGCGGATTATTGTACAGAACCGCGAACTTGGCTGAAAAAGGGGTTAGGCTAGTTTTCGTCTTCGACGGAAAACCCCCAGAAATGAAGGCGTCAGAAATTCGAAGGCGACGCAAAGTAAGGGAGGAAGCGAAAGTCCACTATGAAGTGGCTCTCAAGGAGGGTAGGATTGAGGAAGCACGCACGTATGCCCAAGCAACTTCGTCGCTAAGAGACACGATGGTTGAGGATGCAAAGAATCTTCTTGAGGCGCTAGGAGTAGCATGGATTCAAGCTCCTTCGGAAGGAGAAGCCCAGGCCGCGTACGTGGCCGCGCGGGGCGATGTCTGGAGTGTTGCCTCTCAGGACCACGACTCATTGCTCTTTGGAGCGCCAAGAATGGTGAAAAACCTGGCAATCACCGGGCGCAGAAAACTACCACGCAGGAACGCGTACGTGGAAGTGGAACCAAGACTGATCGAACTTCCAAAAGTGCTAGCCAGTCTATCACTCACTAGAGAGCAATTGATTGATGTTGGAATATTGATTGGCACCGACTTCAATCCGGACGGTGTAAAGGGCGTAGGCCCAAAGACGGCTCTGAAGCTAATCCGTGAACACGGCAACTTAGAGGCCTTGAGCTCCGAAGATCCGAATATGGCAGCGCTACCCGATGTGAACAGCATCCGGGGGATATTCCTGAAACCCGAAGTGACTTCAGATTATACACTCAAATGGTCCAAGCCCGACATAGAAAAGACGGTTCAATTTCTATGTGGAGAACACGACTTCTCTGAAGAGCGTGTTCGAAAGGCCGTGTCTAGAATGGTCAAGCCTGGTGCAACCGGCAAGAGCACGCTCGAATCATACTTTTGATCGAGCGGTCATTCGGCTTCGATTACGGTTCCTAACTACGCCAACCCCGTTTGCCCCGCATCGGCACGAAAGCTACCCCGCCAAGGTTTTCATTAACCAGCCTCCCGTCGCTGGTCTTTTTCACTCGGATTAATTCTTGGTAAAACCTAGCGCCACCGATTGGAATCAGCAGCACACCTCCTTCTTTCAGTTGGGCCGTGAGCTCGGAGGGTATTTCCGGGGCGGCGCTAGTTACGATTATCGCATCTACATTCTCATCCAACGGGATACCCTCAGAGGCATCCGCAGTTAGCATAGTGACGCGGTCGGCGTAGCCAAGCCTTTCGATGTTTTGCCTTCCGAATTCCGCCAATTCCTCCACGATCTCAGCGGACCATACGTGACCCCAGGACGTTCGTTTTTCCTCGGACGGGGCGACTATTTCGGCGTATACGCAGCTCATGTAGCCGCATCCTCCGCCCACCTCCAACACCTTTTGCCCTAACCTCATTCTTGCGTATTCGCAGAAGAGTGCCGTCATGTGGAGCGCGCTTGTAGTCTGTCCGTAACCGATTGGTATCGGTGTGTCGATGTAAGCGTAGGACTTGGCCTCTGGCGGGAGGAACTCTTCGCGCGGTACTTTTTCCATCGCCCGTATTATGTGAGGATCCTTGAGTAGCCCCTCCTTCACCAAGTCTTCAACCGCTTGTTTCCTCGACGCGGCATTATCTCTCAACGTCTCACGCTCACAGCTTGGAGGTTGGAACGATAAACGTTCAAGGGTGTAATCCTGCTTATTACTAGCTTGTTCTTCATATGCGACTGGTTGAAACAATTTTCGCTCAAGGCCATGCGAACCTTCTGGGAACACATAGGATGACTTTTGAGATTACAAGGGATTCTGAGCTTTCAAGGCGTGGGGATTGTGTAATCGGCGTGAGTGCTAACAAGGCGGCAAGTGATCTAGGTGTTGAATTCAAGGAGGTTTGCAGAATGGAAGGAGCTAGAATCACAGTGCTACTTGAGGCCGAAGGTGTGATTGATACGATCCGCGGTCGTGGGAGTCCCAGCCTTAGTTTTACCCATCCGACGGAGATGGTGGGGCGGAAGTCTCAGTATACGTCGGACAGGACGATAATGATTAGCTCTGACAAGGCCGCTTGCGACCTCGATAGGAAACTGATCGCGGCGCTGAAGTCATCAAACACCAAACTGAATGTACAGATAATTGTGGAAGTCTAGGTTCACGTAACGGAAGCGTCGATCGCAACCTGAACTCTGCCCGGGGAAATCTCTCTAACCACGTCGCAATAACCGAATGTTTGGACTTCTCTGTTCTGCGCCAAGAGAGACTTTTCGAAGTTCTGTCTTACAGTTTCCAGTTTTGTATCTCTCGAGACGAATTGGTAAAAGTGGATATGCCCACCCGCACGCTTGAGGGTATTGGATGCGGTATCCAAGTAATGTTCTGCCGCCGAAGGTAGATTCATGATCACTCGGTCCGCGGTGCCGAACAGCCTCACTGATGCCTCTCGCGCGTCTCCCAAAGTGGGGACAACTCGATCCGCGACCTTGTTTGCCATTATGTTTTCTTTGAGGTACTTGATCGCGGACGGATTAATGTCGAGAGCGTAGACCCTCGAATGCGGCTGGAGTTTTGCGATCAAAATTGAGTAGGGGCCGACGCCCGCGAACATGTCGACAACGACGTCACTCTTCGACACTTGGTCGGCGACTCGGTGTCGCTCATGTGAGAGACGAGGATTGAAGTATACCGACGATACATTGAGATGATATTCGCAACCGAACTCTCGATGAACGGTTTCCATTCCACCAGTACCAGCAATCGCCTGTAGCCCACGCGTTCGGAACGTTCCGGCTACGTCGCTTGTTTTCTTGAGAACTAGGCGAACGTGCGGGTTGACCTGAACTATTCCTTCGCCAACCTCACGAGAATACGTTTCTAGCTTGGGAGACAGCTCGACGATGGCGATGTCACCTATAACATCAAGTGACTGAGGCAGCTGAGGTAGCAGGTCCCCCGGAATTTTCGGCCGAACTGCCTCGAGGAGGGTTCTTGGTCTAGCGATGACGGGTTCGAATGATGCCTCATGAATCTGGAAGCATTCCAACTTCTTTCTAAGAACACTTTCTTCTAGTGTTGAAGGTGAACGAGTGAGAGGAATGCCAACTTGTTCGCCTAATCTCAGGAAGCGAAACCCATCGAGCCTCAGCCCCATATCCGTTAGAGTTTCGAGCGTCAACTCGGCGTCTCGTGCTCGAATGAAGATTCCGGGTAGGCGCTCCAAGGCGGTTACTTCCTTGCGGTGTGTGGTTGTAGGTGATGAGCTAAAGCAATCCTAAATACTTCAAGGGTGTTCTAAAACTACGTTCAGGCGTGTTTTCAAGTTGGTCGAATGGAAGCGACGAGAAGACGTCATTGGAAAAGACGTGATCGACGGAGACGCGAAGAAACTGGGTGTGACCAAAGACTTGGCATGGTCAAGCGAAGGTAAAATGGCGTTGGTGATCGAATCGGATGAGGAAGAGTTCTTCCTCTCATTCAACGAAATCGAACGCATCGGCGATGTCGTATTCGTGAAGGCCAAATCAGCTCTGGCCTCAGCCCCGTCCATCATATGCCCCGTTTGTAAACACAAGAATCTACTAGAAGCAAAGTTCTGCGCCAAGTGCGGACGAACCCTCGAGACGAAGGAGAAAAAGCGCTCGCAGGCTGAGTAGATCTCAGTTTCCATAGCCCAGTTCGCCAGACGGGGCCGGCCATCTTTTGTCTTAGGAGAGTATGCTTCTAGCTCGCAGACTGACACGTTTTGCTGTATAAATAGCTGAAAACGCCTTTATTCCGACCGCCTCACGCCATCTGAGTGCGGTAGATGTCCGGATACACCTCAAACATGATGACTAAGCGCAATCTCGCTTTAGTCGTCGCATTCATAGGCCTGATGCTCTTATCAACGGTCAGCCCCTTTCCTGCCGCAGCCGCCACTTCTCCATCCAACGAACGAATTGAGGCAGTAAGCCCAATTCAGAAATTTTCCCTCACCGAATGGAGTGTCCCTACAGCCGCCTCGGGCCCCTACGGTGTCGGAGAGGACACGAATGGGAAAGTCTGGTTTACGGAGAATAACACAAACAAGATTGCCAGATTCGACCCAAGCAATAACAACTTCACGGAATGGGCGATAACTACCGCGAATAGTGGTCCACACAATGTTTTCGTAAAACTGGTCACAACAAGTAATGGGACGGTTACGCAAGTTTTCTTCACCGAGTTTGCGGCGAATAAGATTGCAAGGTTTGACACTTCGACGAATACGCTTAAGGAATGGTCGCTAACGGCAGGGAGCAACCCTGCCGGGATCTACGTGGACGACAATAACGACATTTGGTTTGCGGAGTCCGGCAGAGACGCCATCGGCCGTCTTAGAACAAGCACTGGCAACCTGACGGAGTGGATTCTCCCCGGCGCCTCCGGTACGCCGGGTTCACCGGCGCTTAAACCTTGGAGCGTTTACGTGCAGGTTGTGCATACTCCTTCGTACAGCAACCGTTTTGTTTGGTTCACGGAAATGCTCGGAAATAGTGTAGGCCGGTTGGAGGTTACTAGCAATCGATTAACTCTCTGGAACTTTGGGACGCTGGGCTTCGGATCATACCAACCCAACGACCTCACAATCGGCATCTTCCAGACCTTACCAGTAGCCATAATCACTAACGGAAACAACAAAGTCTCGGTACTGGGAAATGATACTGGCGGGGGATCGCTATATCAAGAAACAGTCTTGCCGACGCTCAGTTCTGCTCCGTTGGGTTTGACGTATGATGCGCCACGCAACGCCGCGTGGTTCAGCGAGAATAACGTTGGAAATATCGCTAACCTAAACACTACGAACGTTCTCGCGGGGCAACTCTTCACGCCCACCTATTGCACCATCGGCCCACTTGTGGGTTCGCCCGTTTGTGCTTCTCCCGCAACAATGGTTTCAAAGAATATTACCTCAACGGTGAGCTACCCTGTAGGGGTTTCAAACCTCATTAGCCCAATCGCATCGAGGAACGTAGCTATCCATCAGGGGCCGGTGGGGGGAGTAACCGAATATAGCCTTCCAAACGCAACTTCCAGGCCCACATACGTCTCCGTTGATTCGGCGGGAAATGTTTGGTTCACTGAGAACAATGTCACGATTAACAGAATCGGACGCTTCAGCATTCCTTACGTCTTTCAAATCTCCGCATCCCCGGGTTCGCGGAGTGTAACCCGTGGACAGACAGCTACGTTCTCTCTAAACATCACGCTCACAAGCGGCTATTCACAGACGGCCCAGTTGAGTCTGCTAAACGCGCCTTCGGGCCTCACACCGGTCTTCACGCCGCAGTCGGCGAGTGCGCCATTTAATTCGACTCTAACGTTTGTTACGACAAACTCGACTCCGACAGGAAGCTTCTCAATGACTGTCCAAGCAGTCAGCGGAGGTTTGACCGCCACCGCCCCGATAATCCTTAGCGTCGGAGCCGTAACGCCTCCTCCGCCTCCTACCTTCGATTTTAGCGTAAACGTAGCCGCTCCCACAACAGCATCGGTAAACCAAGGCGAATCGGCCTCATTCAGCGTTGTTGTTACGCTCGTCAGTGGTAGCGCACAGCTTGTCAACTTGACCGCATCAGGTTTTCCGACAGGAACCACATTCTCGTTTACCACGGCCGGTGGAAACCCAACGTTCAGCTCGACGCTCAACATCTTTACGAGCCAAAATACGCCGGGTGGCACATACCCAATCACCATCACGGGCTCCACCAGCGCCGGCCTCACCCATAACGCCGCGCAAACACCGGTCTTAAGCGTAGTTGAGTTGCCGCGTGACTTCAACCTTGCAGCCGCGTCCAACCAGATCACCTTGGTGCAGAGTTCGAGGACGGACATACTGGTGACCGTCGTTTCAGTCGGCTACTTTGACGGCAACGTGAGCCTCAGCGGATCATTCGCACCATCCTCCGGCCTCACAGCAACTTTCACTCCCCCGACCGTGCTGCTCCAAGCCGGTGGGGCAGCCGCCCAGGCCACAATGGAGATAACGGCGCCAAAGAATACGGTTGGAACCTACCAACTAACGGTCACAGGAACGAGCGGGAACCCATCACGCACGCACTCCGTAACAATCTCAGTCCAAGTCTCCCCATGCCTCATAGCAACCGCAACTTACGGATCGGCGCTTGCCCCACAGGTGCAATTCCTGAGAGATTTCCGAGACCAACACATCATGAACACGTTCGCGGGCTCAAACTTCATGACCGCATTCAACGCCTGGTACTACTCCTTCAGCCCCGCAGTGGCACAGTATGAATCGCAGACACCCGCGGCTAGAAGTGTGGCGAAAGTTGTGCTCTATCCGCTAATGGGAATACTTCAGTTCTCGGAGTCCACGTTCGTGGCCTTCGGGTCCGCCTCCGAGATCGGCGCACTGGCGGCAGGATTAGTGGCCGGAGCCCTCATCGGCCTCACATACCTCGCCATACCAATCCTCTGTGTCCTATGGCCGCTGAGGCGAAGAATCGGCACGGCAGCGAAGGCTAGATTGATGAGAACTATCGCCTGCATGCTCGCGCTACTCTTCCTGGGATTTGCAATTGCGGAGACGTTCACGCTACCGATCTTGATGATGCTCTCCAGTGCCGCCCTAGTTCTAGTGTCGCTAGTCGCGGTCAGCCTCTTGCCCGCACTATTCGTAACGGAATTAAAGCGGAAGCATTAGACGCCCGCTTTCTTCCCCACTTCCGTCCTAGCCTTGTCTAAAGCTAGGGCCGAGATTTCGCGGACAGGTAGACCGGTTTCTCGTGAGATCAAGTCTACGTCTTCGAATTCAGGTTTGACTCGCACTATCTCTCCGAACCGGTCCCTAGCGACCTTAACCCTCACATCAAAAGTTCTGTCTTTGAAGCCCAGTTTGATAGTGACAACCTCCCGCTGCAAGATGAACCTGCTCCAAGGCTGATACCTAACCCCAAGAGTGCCGGTCTCCATCATTATGACCCGCGAGATCTTCCCCACCTCTTCGCGGCCACACATTGCATGCAACACGTAACCCGGCCGGCCCTTCTTGAACAGGGCCGACGTGACCCAAACGTCCTTTGCGCCGGCTTCTAGAATGCGCTGCACCGAAACGCCCACGACCTCACCGGACACATCGTCGAGATTGGTCTCAACTACCTGAACCGCGTCACGCTCGAACCGCTCTTCGCCGGTCTGGCCTACGATCAGGCGAAGCACGTTGGGTGCATCGGTTAGTTCACGTTTCCCCGCGCCGTATCCGACCCTATCTGGGATTAGTGGCGGGGCTGACTTCACAAACTCGTCCACCAAACTTGCCAATATCGAAACACCCGTCGGAGTCGTCAACTCCTCATTCGCGGGCCCCCCGAAAATCGGTATATGATGTTGCCGTGCGATTTCAAGAACCGCCGGAGCCGGGACGGAGACGGTTCCATGCGAGAAGCTCACTGTTCCTCCGCCGACCGCTAGCGGACATGAGTAGATCTTTCCCTCGAAGAGATTGAGCGAGTCGCATCCCACCGCCGTACCCAGTATGTCGGCGAGCGTATCGGTAGATCCGGCCTCGTGCAGATGCGTACTGGATATCTCGACGCCGTGTAACTTGCTCTCAACATCCGTAAGAATCCGTATCGCATTGTTAGCGAACGACCTTGCCTTCTCGCTTAGTTTCGCCGATTCGCAGACCTCTTGGGTTGCTTGAATAAGCTCCAGAGCTTTAGTCTCCTCAGCGTCCTCGACAATTGTTAATTCCGTTCTGCATGCCCTGAACCCATGCTTCTTGACTTCGGCAGCGTTCAGCTTGATGCTCTTACATCTCGGGAAGTGGTCGGGGATCAGGTTCAGCGTTTGCTGAATGTCGCTTACTTTGGCGCCCGCATCAATCAAAGCGCCAAGAAACATATCTCCGGAAATGCCAGCCATTTGCCCGTCGATTAGAGTAACTCGCGTCAAAGCCGTCCATTTCCCAGACTACTTACGAATACAACGAAAAAGGTGCTTACCGAAAAGAAGTCGGTTCCGTAAGGGCTTAACTGCGATGAACGATAGTGTCGATTTCGATCAGCATCCCAGGTAGGGGTAGTTCGGCTTGAATCGTGGTTCTCGCCGGTGGAGATTCGGAGAAGAATGACTTGTAGACCTCATTCATTCTTTTGAAGTCCTGCATATTCTTCAGGTAGATTGATACCCGTACGAGATCGCGCATCGACATACCCGAAGCTTCCACAATATTCCGCAGATTAGTTAATGTCTGCCGCGTTTGAGACTCAATATCCGTGCCAACCAAGTTGCCCGTCTTCGGATCCATCGCGCCCTGACCCGAAACGAAGAGGAAACCATCGGCCACGATTCCCTGAGAATACGGACCTATAGGCTGCGGTGCGTTAGCCGTTTTGACCACTTCTCGGCCCATACAATATCTACCACACAACAAAGCGCCGAACTCAACTTAAATGGTCTTCGCCGGCTGGATAAGTTGCGAGCGCGCTTCTTGAGCTTCAAAATGCTCAAGGTGATCGCGTCTGGCGCCCTGTGATCTCTGAGCCCTCGCCCGCGTCATGGCCGTTACGTTGTCGAATAAGAGAGAGTAGAATAGTCCTCACAATGTATGTTTGAATCATCCCACGACCCGACCTAAGGGTTAGCTCCTTCGACCTCACGCAGGTCTCTTGGGGTGTTCAGGTTTCGGAAGGTGTCGAGTGTCGGGTTAAGCGGAGCGATCTCTTGTTCCACGTTCACAAATCTGATTCCAGGCATACGATCAATTAGACCAATCATGCTTACGACACGTTGCTCGATGACTTGTCGAGCAACTTCCCGGGCCGTGTTGCAATCGTAGACTGCGTGCAATGGCTCCAGCCTGCCGTCCCGCCATCTCGGAACTGCACCAGAATATCCAGAGCTTTCAACGAAAAGGTATTGGACCGCCCTCGGCTCAATAAAGGGCATGTCGCAAGCGCCGAGAAAGCATAAGGTGGATTTGCATTCGTTCAGAGCCGTGATGAAACCAGCCAAGGGCCCTTGAAAGTCGACGGTGTCCCGAACTACCAAGGTATCGTCGGGCAGTACGCGGCGATAATCTTCCGTGTGGGCTTTTCTGCTTATGCTTACAATATACTCATCCCCTAGCCCACGTAGTTTCTCGATGATGTGTGCGATGAGGGGCTTACCGCCAAACTCCACCAGGGCTTTTTCACGCCCAAACCGGGAACTTCGGCCCCCCGCTAGAACTATGATGGCACGCAAACCCAAAACTCCTTCAGGCTAACTTTCCCAATCTGTGTACCTGCCTTTGTGCACCATTCTAGCTGGGCTGTATCACGGTTACGTATCCGTGCATCCACGGATGGTATGTGCAAGTGTAGGGGTAGGTTCCTGGCGTTTTGAACGTGTACGTATAGGTGTCGCCAGGGTTCATGTTTCCTGAATTGAAGCTGTTGTCTAACGCGGTTACCGTGTGAGGTTCGTTGTCATTGTTCGTCCAGATTACCGTATTATTGACTCCGATCACGACGGTGATATTATCGGGATTGTATCCGGTCGCATACGATCCCGCTTCTGGAATGATGCTAACATGAACCGCGTTTGTGGGCGGAGAAGTGTTTCTGGGAAACGTAACTGCGAATATTGCAAACGCCGCCAAGACCACGGTTGCAAGAACCAGAAGAACGGCCCTTCTCAAAGCTGGCGATCTCGTTTTGAATTATCTAGGCTAAGTGGAAGAACAGCTAAGGTTTTTCTGGTAGTTTTCTCTCCGCCTGCAGCTCACAATCTTTGTTCCCGAGAAACCGCGGGGACGTTTCGGTGTCAGGTAAGCGCTGCTATTATGTTGCGTTCTGCTCTCCTGAGAAGCTCGGTGAGGGTGGAGGATGCTACGCCGCAGGCGCTGGCTAGTTCTTTCTGACGTATTTTGCGTGGGTACTCGAAGTATCCCATCTCCAGTGCTTTTCGTACGATCCGTTCCTGTCTGCCCGTAAGCTTCTCGCCCGCCACATTAGAGGTCAATTTAATGTCACTTACTTCAGCCCCCCTTCTGCGGAATCTGTCGATTAACTGCCTGACTGTGTCTCGCGAGTCGGCTAAGATTTCAAGTTTGATTGAACCGTCTCTCTCGACGTTGTGCGAGGTAATTGTGCATGTCAGATCCCTCAGGACTGTGGCGGCGGGGCAGGTCGAACTTACTACGACCCCGAGGGCCTTTCCATCTCTAACCCTAGTTATTTCGCTGCTGATCACTCGGTCTCTCAATTCGTGCTTGATTAGATCGATTTTTTCGTCTTCAGCAAGTATCTCGACCCAATTCTGGACGGACTGGGTATCACTGTTTGGCCTACACGCGTTAACATTTATGGCCACATTCGACGTTCTGGCCAAGTTTTCGGCCCAGCAACCTACGCCTCTAAGGGTGAGAGTGGCCTTTATCATGGGTTACATCCCGTTCAGTCATCGGATGACCCTTCCGCAGGTACAGTATATACCCTTCTCGCAGCTCCACATCAGAAGATGAAGTCCATTCTTCCCACAAAAGAGCGGGCCTTGGATGACATGCAAATGCACAGTCCGATCTGATTTCTATCTGCGTCCATTTGAAACCGCTTACGTATCCGCTCCTCCCAGCTATGCTGCATTCGTGCTGCTTCATTCGCGCATCGCGGCCCACGGTCGTGTGACAACGAACTTGATCAAGAAGCTTGTTAGTGTGACATCTCCAAGAAATTGGACATGTTCGAAGCATTAAGTGAACACTGGAGTTGAATCCGCGAAAGCGAAACTAGGCTTCAAAATAACGGAGGGATAAGGGTAGGCTTCTTTAACCATAATCGCAGAATCCCGTTAGGGACTTTGCGGTGAAGAACGAGAGGATCAACCCCAAAGAACTTCCTCCAAGCCTCAGAGCATTCATCAGAAAATACCCAAGAGTCTGGGCAGCGCATGAAAGGCTGGGAGTAGAGTGTGCAGGAGCCGGGCCGCTGACTAGTAAAGAGATTCAATTAATCAAGATCGCAGTGACGGCGAGTCTGAGGCTCGAGACTTCGTTCAAGACACATGTGCAAAAAGCAATGCGGGCCAAAGCTACAAGAGCAGAAGTTGAGCATGCAATAATTCAGACGCTTCCAATCGTCGGAATCGGCCGCACCATGATGGCTATGAAATGGTATAACGAAACATTACGCAAATCACGAAAGTAGACAGGTACCGTAGTGACAATGGATGTCGCACCGCCCCGGCAAAGAGATCCTTGACGATGCCTAAGCCTCTCAGAGTTCACGTGGTTGGAAGGAGTGGGTCGGGGAAAACCACAACAATAGCGTATCTTACGGAGCACCTTACGCGACTGGGCTTTCGGGTAGGTGTGGTGAAACATATCCACGAAGAAGGCTTCACATTCGACGTTAAAGGTAAGAATACCTGGAGACACGCTGAAGCCGGTGCCTGCATAGTGATTGGCGTAGCGCCCAGCGAACTCGCCACATTCAAGAGGACAGAGAACGAAACGCGATTCGAACAATTATTCGATATGTTTGAGCGAGAGAATCTTGACCTGGTACTCGTCGAAGGACTCTCACAGGCTCCGCCAACGAAAGGCTCCTATAAGATAGTGGCAGCAAAGAACACGAACGAACTAAGGCAGGTTTTAGGAAAGAACAGATCGCCAATACTTGCAATAACCGGCCCCGTCGCAACCTTCAGCGTCAACAAGACATTTCATAACAAACCTGCGCCGTTCTTGGACATAGCGAATAACGGGCCAACTCTCACTTCAATCGTACGAAGACTCCTGCGCCCGAAAGAGCTGGAAGAAACATACCACAAAGCAAGCGTGAAACATGGCGGATCCTGCGTCGGCCTTGCGATAGGAGTACGCGCGGCTTACCTGGCCTCCAACATTCTCGGCAATCTGGACTCAAAAGATAGGATAACGGTTGGAACCAAGAACTGCATGGCAGAAGCCTTCAGGATGGCCTACCCCAAAGCCTGCACCGCTCTTCAACGGAAGAAGAATAATCAAATCACGATACTAACACCGGACTCAAGACTTCGGATTAATCTCGCCCCTAAGGGGAAGTTTCGCAACGGTGCGCAAGCATTAGCGGCCCCGGACAAGGAGTTGTTTGAATCCATCAACCTCACCAGCTCGCTCACTAACTAGGGGCGACTAATCTTCATGTCTGAGTCTGCAGAAACCCTCAGGGAGATACGGAAGAGACTCAAAGGAAGAATCCTGCTCGTGGGAAGAAAGATTGGGCAAGACAGGTTCGATCCACTGGCTGCAAGCCTGAGACTGGAAGCTAAGCCTCACAAGTATCCGGTAGGAGGAAAAGTCATTGCATGGGAGACCGGGTTGTTGGGTAAATTCTCCCACGGAGATTTTGACTCAATAATCCTTCACAGGTTCCTCTACAAGCCGGTGAAAGTGTATATCGAAGACCCCCTCGAAATTCTGGCTGAAGCGAAAAGAATTCTATCCGATGGGGGAGTGCTTGTTGTGAACTCCTTTCTATTAGATGACTTTACAAGAAACTTTCGCGCTGCTGAAAGCTTCTACAGAGAGAGCGAGATGATGAGTATGCTCGAAATTCAGGATTTCAAGAACGTAGAGCGCTTAGACGTCGGAGAGACGCATCTATTCGTATGCGAAAAATAGGCCGCTGAAAACCTACTTGTAAGCCTGGAAACGGTTCGCACGGGACGCAACACCTCCTCCGAATCCCGATATTGCTCGGGGTTCTGGATGAGACAATGTGTCGTAGCATTTACCGTTCTTAGTCGCGACAATATGTTTGAATCTCTGATTATTGTAAGTATCATAATCTTAACTTTTCTTAACGAAGAATCAGTCGTAGGCTGGTGGCCTTTTCGGCGGATTCTAAGCGGACTGGAGTCAATAGGCGTGATTTTCTGAAGGCATCCGCGGTAACTGGTCTTCTTGCGTACGGTGCATTTTCTTCAGATGATCTAGTCCTGAACGCATTCCAAAGAGTGTCTTCAAAGCTTCCTATGCAAGGATCAAACGCTGCACCGCAAGTTTTCAGAACTGCCCACGCCAACAATTGTGATGGTTCATGCGGTTTATCCGTCACGGTCACGGATGGCAACATGACGAGTATTACTGCCGCTGATTTCGGTAATCCCGATTTTCCCGCACGAATCTGTTTGCGCGGGCTGTCCCAGCTTCAGTACGTTTACCATCCTGACCGCCTGAAGTATCCGCTTCAGAGCGTCGGCCCTCGCGGAAGCGGCCAATGGCAGCAAATCAGTTGGGAGGAAGCAACTACGATTATTGCTAACAAGTTCGCAGAGACGGCTCAGAAGTACGGACCAACGTCCGTCTACATCGCTCCTTACACGGGTAGTCTCCCCGTTCTAAACGGGTTGATAGGGGCGGGGTACAGGTTTGCAAGCGTTATCGGTGCAAGTGCGGGCGATTTCGAGGGAGACAATGAGGGGGACTCAGCGAGTCCGTGCGGTTCAAATGAGGTTCTAGGCAACTTCGACGGGCACGAGCTCTCCGATCTTCGTAACTCACGCATGATAATCCTGTGGGGAAACAACCTTGCTGAAACCGATATCCCCGATATGCGCTTCGTTCTCGACGCAAAGGATGGCACGATCTCGTCTGCCGGAGAGACAGCACCGAACGCAACCGGCCCGGGCGCAAAGGTGGTTGCCATCGATCCCAGGTATACTGCTACCGCCACACTCGCCGACGAGTGGTACCCAATCCGGCCCGGAACAGATGGTGCCCTTGCACTCAGCATGATCTACGTTATCATAAACGAGAACCTCCACAACACCTCGTACATCCTGAACTACACCGTGGGACCGTTCCTCGTTCGTCAGGATACGAACATGTTTCTAAGGGAGAAAGACCTTGCCGGAGGCACTTCGACCAAATACATGGTCTACGATGCGAACACCAAGTCAGTGGTACCGTACGATCAGAGCGGCACAGCTCCGGCCCTGACCGGTTCGTTCACCGCGAAGGGCATATCCCTTAAGCCCGCCTTCCAGCTGCTCACAGAATTGGTGAACCAGTATCCGCCCTCCACGGCTGAGACGATAACGGGGATCGCGGCCTCCGACATTCAGAGTCTGGCGGAAGAGTTCGCTGCCCGGTCGCCTGCAGCAATAAAGGCAGGGTTCGGGGGAATTTCGCATTGGTACTACGGTGACCTGACCTACAGGGCGATGATAACGCTCTCCGCGATCTGCGGTTACATAGGCGTGCACGGGGGTGGTGTCACAACGTACAACGGCGCTTTATTGGATGCGGCGCTGGATCTGGGTGACTGGTTGAACCCGGACAAGTTGGCGTACACGTACCTTCCACCAATTCAGTTCTGCACCGCCGTCTTGGAGGGTAAACCGTTCCAAGTTAAGGCAGCCTGGTTCCCAATCGATAACTTCGTCAATCAGCAAGGCGACTCGAACCGCACCATATCGGCGATGCAAGCGCTTGATTTCGTCGTCGTTTCCGACGTGTTCATGACGCCCACTGCGCAGTATGCGGACATAGTTCTGCCCGTCGCAACACAGTACGAGAGAGAGGACCTGTTAGCAGGTGGAAACTATTTCCTACAATACATGCCCAAAATCATTGATCCGCTTTGGGAATCAAAAACCGACCTCGACATGTTCGGGGAGGTCGCGCAGAAGATGGGTCAAGCCAAATACTTTGACAAATCGCCCGAGGACTACCTCAACCTGATTCTCAGCGGACTCCCGTCTGGGTTGACACTGGACACGTTAAAGAGCAAAGGAGTTGTTCCACTAGCCGACCAGGACTACGGCACATCCTCATTCCAGTCCATCACACATCCCTACGTTCCATACTACCAGCAGAAATTCCCTACCACATCAGGACGAATCGAGTTCTACTCCGAATCCCTCGTTCAGTACAACATGCCGCTCCCGTTATACAAGGAACCAATTGAGGCGTCCCCCACGAACCCGCTCTACCAGAAATACCCACTTGTCTTCATAAGCTCGCATACAAAGTTCAGAACCCACACCCAATGGGACAACCTGCCCTGGCTCCAGGAGGTAATCCAGAAACCGTTTCTTGAAATAAATCCAACAGACGCCCAAGCCAGAGGTATCAATGACGGCGACATGGTGACCGTATTTAACGACCGGGGATCAATCCAAGTAGTCGCTCGAGTGACCAACGGAATCCGACCAGGAGTCGTTAACTCCTACCAAGGCCACTGGAACAATGGCGCCTTTCCGACGGCCACCGTCAATAATCTCACACATCAGAAAATAAACCCCGCACAATCCGTCGTGTTTCTCTTCCAATCGAATACCGCGTATTTCGACGTTCTAGTTGACGTAAAGAAATCATGAAAGGTGAGAAAAAATGAAATTGACAATGGTAATCGACTTAAGCAGATGCCTGGGGTGTTGGAGCTGCGCCGTTGGTTGCAAGCTCGAGAATAACGAACCGATCGGAATCTGGTGGAATCGTATTCTAACGAACGGCGGACGTGAACCTGACACACCGTCGGGTAGCTACCCTGACGTGAAAATGACCTACCTACCCATCAACTGTCAACATTGTGACAACGCACCGTGCATCAAGGTATGCCCCGTAGCCGCCCTCAGAAAACGGAATGATGGCATCGTATTCCTAGATTGGGGCAGATGCATTGGTTGCCGCTACTGCCTAATCGCTTGCCCGTATGGCATACCCGCTTTCAACTGGAGCACGCCGGTTCAATCACCCGATAGTTCACAGTTCCAAATAGGGAACCCCGCCGTCCCCGTAAGACCCGTCGGCGTCTCGGAAAAATGCACGTTCTGCTTCCAGAGGGTTGACGTAGGCAACCTGACCCCTAAGTGCATCGAGGTATGCCCTGCAGGCGCCCGCTTCTTCGGAGACCTCGACGACCCCAACAGCCAAGTCTCCCAACTGATCCAAACCAAGCCAACCGTTAGGTTGCGGGAGGAGCTCGGGACGGAGCCGTCCGTGTATTATGTGCCCCCGCGTAACCCGACAATCAAGGTTCAGGTGAGCCAAACATGAAGAAGGGATACAAGGTGACTACTGAGGATTCGATTCTTCAATCACTGACCAGGACCGGCACCGCCTTCTACGTCTTTGTCTTCACCCTCCTCGTTCTAACCGCGGAGTTCCTATACGCTTGGTATACCCAACTGACAACCGGCCTTATCGTTACTGGGATGCGTAGTATCTACAACGCACCCAACTATATGGGACCGAACGTGGCCGTCGGTTCCCCGTGGGGTATCTACATTACGAACTTCATCTTCTGGATCGGCATCAGCCATGCAGGCATCGCCATATCCGCCTCAGTGAGATTAATGGATCTAAAGAAGTACAAAGTGGTTGCAAGAATGGCCGAGGTGCTGACCTTGGTAGCCTTACCGATGGCGGGGCTCTCAATAATCTTTGACCAGGGGCGGCCGGACAGAATAGTTAACCTACTTATCTACGGCAGATTCCAGTCCCCGATGCTCTGGGATCTAACCGCAATTACAACGTACTTCATCGGCACTATCGTCTACCTCTACCTCAGCCTAAGGGGTGACATAGACGAATTAGCACGCAAGCTACCCCGCCGGGAACGGTTCTACAAACGCCTCGCCATGAACTACCAGGGCACAGAGACGGAAAAGGAAAAGCACAATCAGACACTTTGGTGGCTTGCACTGGCCATCGTTCCAATTATGGTTACAGTCCACAGCGTGGTCTCGTTCGTGTTTGGGCTGATGATTGCAAGGGGCCAATGGTACTCAACGATATTCGCAATCTACTTCGTCGTGGGGGCAATAGTCAGCGGTGTCGCGGCCGTGTACTCGCTAGCATGGATATTCAGGTGGCTCTACAAGTGGGATTCACTGATCACCGACGAGGTGCTCAGAGGAATCTCTTGGGCGCTGCGCAACGTGTTGATCATTTACATCTACCTTTGGATTGCGGAGGAACTCACAACTAGGTATATGGGCTCGTCCTCCGATCTGAGGGTTAGCGACTATCTCTGGTTCGGACCCTACGCCCCGATATTCTGGACGATGGCGATCGTTGGATTCGGTATTCCGGCCTTAATACTACTCCAACCAGTATTCGGTAAACGCCACTTCAACCCCGCCTTGACCTTCGCCGCTTCCATAATCCTCAACGTCGCCTTGTGGGTCAAGAGGTTTACAATTATCGTACCCTCACTCCTGAATCCGCCGCTATACCAAACCGGTGTCTACGTCCCAACACTGACAGAGGTCTCGATAATGTTGGGAACTTTCTGGTTGGCCACTCTGCTCTACATAGCATTCATCAAACTATTTCCAATAATCGATTTGGATGTGGTGAAGGGGTAAGAAGAATGGTGAACAGTCGAACCGCAGCGGTTCTCATTGTGGGCTTTATCATTCTAATCGCAGGGCTGTCGCTATGGGTCTTAGGCGACCAGACCAGTTCCCTCGTCCCGCTTCCACTGGCCAGCACCGGCGTACCGTGGGCCCCGCTCCTTTGGGTTTGCGGAATAATCGTGCTCTTAACATCCGCCTTCGCCAACATCCTAGATCCGAAACATTACTTGCTCTGGTTAGTGAGCCTGATAGTGGGATACCTAGTCATATTCGGGATAATTGTCGTGATAACCGGATACTTAATCCCCTAACCGTAATCCGTCTCAAATCGACGGCGCGAGACAACGCCCGTCTTCAGAGGCGAAACTATTGAATGACATAGATCCGGGGATCTTCAGACGTGGGACCTACCGAATCCTCGCCGCGGCATTCTCACCCCCCAAAACGGACACCGACGGCCTTTACGATGCCCTCCTCGAAGCTCACGCAACTCTCCAATCGACCGAGGCCCCGCCAGACGCAACGGACGCCCCGGAGAACCAAAACCTCCCGGCGCTCGCAAAAGAGTATCTTAGGTTATTTGTTGGCCCGGGCCACATACCGTGCCCACCCTACGAATCAGTTCACCGAAAAGATCGGCCTGATTTCGAGAGGGGGCTTGTAATGGGGCCATCCACCGCAGACGCGCGCCGCGCCTACTTCGCAGCCGGACTGGAAATCTCGAAAACCTACACCGATTTACCAGACCACATCGCTGCCGAAATGGAGTTCATGCAATTCCTCTGCGCCGAAGAATCAAGGCTCGAACAACAAGGCAATAAAGAAGATGCGGCGAAGATGAAGAAGATGCAGCGGGAATTTCACAAGAATCACATAGAACCCTGGGTGGGAGAGTTCGCAGATTGCATCTTACGCTCAACCACCTCGCCATTCTACAAAACCGCCGCAAACGTGTTGAAGGAGTTTGCGAAGAGCGAGGCCTACTACCTGACGGAAGCGGTGTAGAATGAAAGTGACCGTGTGCCTTACCGACCTCAACGGCGCGCTCAAAGCCAGAACGGAGTCGTTCATCCATGCCAATTGGCCACAGGTAACAATCTACAGCGATAGTGGAAACTCGCCTGCAAGGGGAAAAAACAACGATGGGGCAACACTAACCATCACCAATCGAAATAGCGTCACACCTCAGCCACGAACCAACCTGAGCGAGACGATTATAGTGAACGACGAATCGATCGAGGAACTGTTGTTTCTAGTAAATGCCAAACTTGGGAGACTGACGGGTTCCGAAATTCTCCGCCCCGATCGAGTATCCTCCGTCAAAGCGCCGTTGTCACGACGAGAATTTATATTCGGCATGTTGAGCCGTCACCCCGCCCCCGCTAACGCACGCGATGACGCACCAGTAGTGTCGGCTGAATCTTGCGAAGCACGGTTTGGTTGTACAAAGTGCGTTGAGTCATGCCCTGCCCCAGGCGCATTGGAAGTTCGAGAAGGGTCCCTGATCGTTTCGGGGGAGCACTGTATTAGGTGCGGCCTCTGCGCGGGTATTTGCCCCGTTGCCGCGATTCAGGTACCCGAGATTCCGGAGAAGGCCTACCTAGGATTGCTAACCGCAATTCAAAACTCGCACGCTCCTAGGAAGACGCTCGTAATCACTTGCAACCAAAGAGTAGTCCAAAAGACTCCTTGGGTTGATGTTGAACACGTTCCTGGGATTGGAGTTATCGGAGTGAGGCAGCTCGCGATGGCCGCGAGCACCTCCATCGACGCCACAATCGTCTACTGCGCGAACGGATTGTGCGTTGGAAAGGAGCGCGTGAAGCGAGCAGTAGACCTAATCTCCTCGATCACTAAGGCAACCCCGCCTTCGGTATACTATTTGGAAGGAAAAGAAGCAGCAGCGGAGATTGAGCATATTCATAACTCAGTGCGTAAGGCTCAGCGCGCAGTTGAACGGGCCGCGAACCCGTGGAAGGATTATGTCACTGCATTAGAGAGTATTTCGGCCGGCAACGCACAAGCAAGCGGGCTGGGAATCACCGACATTCAAATTGCCGAATCATGTACGCTCTGTAACGCCTGCGTAGACAAATGCCCTCATAGAGCCTTGGAAATTGAAGGCGGAGAATTGATTTTCGATTCAAGAAACTGCACGGGATGCGGTTACTGCCACCAAATATGTCCGGAAGACGCCATAACACTACTTGAGAGAGACGGCCCGATAGAATTCGTGAAGAAACCTGTATACAGGGACGACATGGTCAGGTGCTCAGAATGCAACTCCCCATACGCTTCCGTCAAGATGATTCGAAAAGTGTCCGCGTTACTCCAAACTGACCGGATGGTACCAGTATGCCCCACTTGCAGGGAAGCGGGAATGTACGACGTCCTACTTGGCAAATCATCGGTAAAGAAGGCCGTCAACTAGACAGCTGTCGTACCCGAAACAACCGGAGCGACCGTCGGTTTAAAGAGCCGCACATTGACCCGTCCATGCTCTGATATGTGTGCGCCCCTCTGTATAGATGGACACTGTTCATCGTCAAGTCACGCCTTGGAAAGCCTGGGGCGTGCTGCGATACGAGTTGACGCCAGATTTCTCTTAGGCTTCTTTCTATGCTTTATCCACAGCGGCTTTGTTCTTTATCATACGTGCCTTGACCAGTTTTCTTATGAGCGCTACGGGAAGAGGTTGGGTCATTGGAAGGTGAACGGCTGACTTGGTTGTTACATATCCTCTGAGCTCTCGTTTGTGCTCCTCCACGATAGGCGGTCGTAGATAAATTCCGATATGGTTCTTGAACGCGGCGAACCAAACGAGCGGTCCGCAGTAGTCGTAATATGGAATCCGGTAGCTGATTCCTTCCTTGGCCCCGGGTGCAAGAGCTTTGATGATTCTTCGTAGCTGGAAGAGCTTGGCGCGGGATTCTTTTGGGGCTGCCTTAATGTAAGCGTCCACGTCTAGCACTCTACGAGTCATCTTTCCTCTCCTTGAGGTTGGTCCTTTCATAACCGACTTCCTCGTGACGATCTGCCTTCTTGTATGCTTTTGATTCACTGATGTTTTTATCTGGTTACAAAGCGGGGAGGAGGCATATGATTGCTAGTGGGGTTCTCGAATTCTTTAACTTGTTCTGTGCCGGACCCCTGGCGGGCGAGGAGTTCGCGATTTACTATCGAGTGCGGGCTCCGGTTGCCAGCCTCAAGGGACGTCCGCAGACACTCTTGCGTCAACGTGACTCCTAATGCTTCGTCAAGAAGTTGACCTGCTCTCTTTTTGGCTTCGGATCTCGGACGAAGTCACGGCGATCTTGTTCAAGTTCCCGGCAGATCTTGTTCAAGATGTTGTTCAAGATCACGCACCAGGGTCGTTTCGATCGATTGAGTGATGATGTGGGCGGTTTGCAGTCAGTCTGCTAGTGATGGGTCCGCCACTTCGTTTCTCGAATCCAAGTTTTTGGTTTATCATGTCTGATCCGGCCCCCGAAGGGTGGTAGTATGAAGGAGCAGATCAGCTGGCGCGTACTTAGGGCGCTGTGCGTAAACGCCGCTTCAACTCCGCCATAAAACGAGCCTTCTCAGCCAGAGGCCCCCCCTAAGGGGGGGTGGGTCGCGGTCTAAGCACGTCTGCACCTTGCTGACAGCCCATAAGGCACACCCAAAACAGGGGCGTATCACACAGTGTCCGACCCCGAGCCTTCCGGCAACGCACCATAATTGATCATCCAGTTGATGGTCGGGGTGTTAGTAGTCCTAATCCCCATCTTTCGTTGTTCGTCGATTGAAAAGAGGAGGACGAAGCTGCCGAAGTGGGTCCTCCTCATTCTGCCGAGCGGAAAGTGCATGGGCTTGAATCTATGGGGTGTCTTCGGAATCAAATGTAAAGATCCGCTGACCCTCTAGCCGTGTCGATCCCGGAATCAGCTTAAACCCGGGCCCGATGCCCCCAAAAAAGTTTAGTGGCCAAGGTCGTGGGTTCAAATCCCAATGAATTACTCAAGAGTTTGAGGCGAGTTGATCCGGATTACCGGATGAATACTAAATAACGTCACCCAGATCAGGAGAAAAATTTAAGCCAAAAAATCGAGAAAATAACCAATATGAAGCTGGCTAAGCTGCAAGAAACCAAGTCAACGATTCGCTTCAGTGCCAAGTTGTTTCGTCCTAAGGCAATCGAAAAGATTGGATCGTGGACCCTTCTAACTCTGCCCAAGAACGCGAGTGCGAAGCTTCCATCACGAGGTATGACGATGGTTGAGGGAACTATCAATAGTGTTCCATTTCGAGCCGCTCTCGAACCAAACGGCAAAGGAAGTCACCGGCTCAGGGTTAACAAAGCCATGTACGATGCTCTGGGCGCAGACGCCGGTGACGCGGTAACGGTGGAGATTACGCGTGCCGGGGAAGAACCGGAGACCAGGGTGCCAATGGATCTAGACAAAGCCCTTAGAGCTGTCCCGCTGGCTCAGGCATCGTGGGCGGATATCACACCGATGGCGCGCCGGGACTGGATTTTCTCGATAAGCACAGCCAAGCAACCGGAAACGCGCAGGCGCCGGATCGAGAAAGCTTGCGACATGCTCACGTCCGGAAAGCGACGATTATGTTGTTTTCCCGGTATAAAGTGGTATATGAAAGATCACGCCAAATCATGCGGAATGTGGCTTCCGTTGCCGACCTCAAAAAATCGTTTTTCGCCGAGATCGACAAAGGGTTAGTCTAACTTACGATCGACTGAGGGGACAAGGTTTCAATCGTATCCTTTTGCTCTGTGGAACAGATCGATGACATAGACGAACTTGCTTTCAATTGCGGCTTGTTGACAGCTTAGTTATCGAAACGAATTTCTTGTGCTTATATCACGTCCGTAGATTGGAGCTGTGAGATGGAAGTACGGACTGGTGCGAAGCCGTATGTATCAGAGATAGAGCCATTCAGAATAGAAGTAAAGCAGGAAATCCTTGATGATCTGAAGGCCAGACTCATCAGAACTCGCTGGCCCGATGAGGCGGATGGTGCCGGTTGGCTTCAGGGCACGTCCCTTTCGTACATGAAAGAGATTGTGGACTACTGGTTGAACAATTTTGATTGGCGGATGCAAGAGCGACGACTAAACAGTTTCGCTCAATTCAAGGCGAGCGTGAGGGGATGGAATGTCCACTTCGTACATGTGAGAGGCAAAGGCCCAAGACCAATTCCAATTCTAATCAGCCATGGGTGGCCCGATACCTTCGCCGGGCAACTCAAGCTCGTTGAATACCTGACGGATCCGGCTTCTAACGGAGGCGAAGAAACTGACTCGTTCGACGTAGTGATACCCTCTCTCCCTGGATACGGATTCTCAGACAAACAAACGAGTAGAGGATGGATCAATAAGGCTGAGATTCTGCACGATCTGATGACAGAGGCGTTGGGTTACAGGAAATTTGCCGCACAGGGAGGCGATGTTGGGGCGGGGGTCACCACGGACCTCGCCTATCAGTACCCAGAAAGCCTCATCGGAATTCACATTCATAACGACCTGCGCATGCCCTCACCAATGCCACTCAGGTCGGAGCTATCTACGCCAGAGCAAGAGTACCTCAAGCTTCTCGATGGGTGGGAGTTCGAAGAAGGGGGTTACGGCCACATTCAGGGTACCAAGCCTCAGACCGTAGCCTACGGCCTGAATGATTCCCCCGCCGCTCTCGCGGCCTACATAGTCGAGAAGTTCAGAGCTTGGGGAGACACCAAGGGAGATGTTGAGAGCAGATTCACAAAAGATGAACTCTTGACGACCGTGATGATATACTGGGCGACCGAGACGATCAACTCGACGATGCGCGGATACTACGAGAGCCACCACAACCCCTCCATGCCATGGAGAAGAGGAAAGACCATGGTACCCATGGGAGCGTCTCTATTTGCCAACGACTTTGTGTTCCCACACCCTCACCCAAGAGAACTGGCCGAACGCGTATACGGGAACATCCAACGGTGGACCCTGATGCCTACAGGAGGACACTTTGCGGCAGCTGAAGAACCGCGCCTTCTCGCAGAAGAGATCAGGACATTCTTCAGGCCCTTGCGTAATCTCTAGACCAAGCCTTTGTCAGACTACGAGAACAGAGGTTTCAAATCCACTGTATCTTGGGATTCGATGCCCCCTAAATCCGATCTTACTACGGCTTCTTGATCCGTGCGTGAATGAATTGCGCTATTAATTCACCGCCTAATCCGACGGTCTGCTCGGCTAGGTCATGGGGTGGTGAGACTTCCATCATGTCGAACCATCTAACTCTCAGCCCCGAGGCGAGCCCATACACGAGGCGTAGCGCTTCATCTGATGATAGGCCTCCGGCCGACGGGTGGTCTGTCCCGGGCGCGAATGTCTGATCCACCGCATCTACATCAAACGTGATATAGACCTCCTTCATGCGCTGCAAACATTTGCCAACCTCCGCCAGGGCTTTCTCTACGCCTATCTCGTGAAGTCTTAGCGCCGTCAAGTATCGGATTCTGTTTTGGCTAAGATAAGCCGTGTAGGAAGGGGAGTAGAGAGAACCTCTCACGCCAATTTGATAGACGTTCTCGCCTTTCAGAATTCCATCTTCGACAAGTTGCCTCAGCCAGAATCCACTATGATTTCCCCACTTGGTGCGCATATCGTGGTGGGCATCGAACTGTACAAGGCCGATCTCGCCTTCGGCGGCGTTTCTGGCTGCCCTAATCAACTCGTAAGTAAGAGAATGATCTCCCCCAATCGCTATCACGTGTTCGGCGTTTTGGAATACTGTTTGTGCGGCTAATCTTAGCCGCTTCATTGTTTCCTCGAAATCTACTATGACGACGTCGACGTCTCCACAATCGTACATGTTTTCTGTGATCTCTGTGTCATGGTCGATACTGTATGTGGTAAGAGAATAGAGGTATTCCCTTATGCGTGAGGGAGCGAAGCGCGAGCCCCTACGGGCCGACATGGTCCCTCCATCGAATGGGATGCCCATTATAGACATCCACGTACGCACTTTCCCGTCCCAAAGCCTCACTGAGTCACCGAACCAATGTACGTTCGGATCAGGAGTCTTTACGCCGCGCACCACGACTCTCGCAAGGTAGTCCGCATTTTGTTCATTCTTCTGACTAGCCACCAAGAGTCAACTCCTATACTCTAGTCAGAGTAGAGCATTGAGGATTGGCGTTAGTTCTTTAGATTGTAGGGCTTGCCTTCGTTTAGAACTTTCTCAGGAATTTTGCTTTTCCACTTGCTAAGGAACTCCACATCCTCCTGGCGTTCACGAAGCTCATCGGGAAGCATGTGGGGGATCTCGTCGATAATAGGGTAGAACCTTCCGCACTTCGAACAAGTAATAATCCCTGAGTTAACTTCGTCACCCTCTTCAAACACTAACAAGTCAAGGGGGTAGAACTTGTCAATCGGGCAAGCTAAGATGTCCATTAACTTCCGCTTCAAACGTAACTCAACCTACGCCAACCTTGAACGGCCAACTAAATATACCGTTTTGGTCTCCGATTCTAATTAAATAGCGAAGCGGCTTTGGTAACGAAAGTTCAATGGTTACTTCGGCGGAATCTCCGTGATTTGGGGCCGCTGATCAACAGATCACAGGGACAAACTCGCTTGGCTCGCAGAAGCATCCTCTCATCGCGAATGAGTTACTTCGTCCGTTCCTTCGATTATGTCTCCATCTTTACGTAGTCTGACGCTGAATTGTTTCGTCTTCTCTTCAGTCGTGTAATGACCACGAACCTGGTAGAAGGCACCATCAAACTGTATCTCTTCTACCTCAACCACACTTTTCTCCGCAAATCTTTTGCGGACAAATTCAACCACAATCGCCTGCACTTTATCGGCGGTGGTTAACCCATGCCCTGTCCCTTTCAATGTCATCTAGTGCACCTTTGAGCTTTGCGACGTGTCTACACGCGAAAATAACGGTTCGATCTAGGACGGACACGCCGAGAGAGTGATGATGGTGTGATGGGGTAGGTGTATTTTGGGAAATGTGAAGTGCGGAGGGTGATTTACTTGCGTCTTTTTCGTTTGATGGGCAGTTGAACTTCGGTGTTAGCCCAGGCGCGTTTGTCCCTCCATGGGCTTCCGGAGTAGACTTCTCTGCTGAGGCCTGCGTCTTTGTAATTTCTCCACTGTATCCATCCCCAGATGCCGGCATAAACTAGGCCGGGGGATATTTTGTCGGGGTTGAAGGTCACACTAGCGACCGTTTGTTTAGGAAGTTTCTTCACTTTCACTTTGCCCTCGGACTTCACTGCCTTTCCCTTGATTTCTAGGCATGCCTCCGAACGAAGCTTGTTGGCGGGCCTACGTCCGCCTGGTTCATCTATGAAATATAGAAACCAGGTCCCGGTTCTAAGCCCCTTTCTCTTAGCCCAGTTCTTCAACTGAGTGAACTCAGAACGCAACATATTGCGGCTGTATGGACCAACACGAAGCATGGAAGCGACCCGATAAGACCGAACCGGTTTAACCCTAATGCCAACTACCATCTGAACGGCCCTCAAAGGTCATTTATACGGACATCAATTTCTGTCTTTTTACACTAGTCGTGGCGCTTATTAGATGAAAACCAAGTCGGCTTTACCGAGCCGCCCGTCTTAGCATATTAGATGAGTTCCATGAGCTCCATAAGCCCTAGCTCTCAGCCTGAATTTAGGGTCGAGATCGTTCGTTTGATCTTGGAAGGTAGGGCGGAGGTTGCTCTGGGGTTACTTTCGAAGCATTATGGTGTCCGTGAACCCTCGCTGCGTGTGGGGACGGTTAAGCGGCATCGGAAGGTGGTGGCTTGTTACGTGGAGAAGGAGAAGCGGATCTACCTTTCCAATAGCAGCTACTTAACCAGCCCCTTCGTGTTGCTGCATGAGTTCTACCATCACCTACGCGCGTCCGGGGTTGACAGGAACAGACAAGTTGAGAAACGGGCCGATCAGTTTGCGGTCGGTTTCATACGTGATTTCTCAAGTTGGAAAAGCGTTACACCGGGGTAGCGGTGAGTGGAACGGTCTGTCCTGACGTGCCCGCCTGAAGGACAACTTCGCAAATCTCAACCGCCCTCAAACCATCTTCTCCATTGGCCCTGAATGGTCGTCCGTTCAGGGTTGAGTCGGCGAAGTGTGCGAGCTCGAGGCGGAGTGGTTCTTGTTTCTCCAGGTTTGGTTTCGTTGATTGTTTCGAGTCTTCAATAATGATTTCTTGGGATATGTAGTCGAGTTGGACGGTTGCTTCGCTCCCCGTTACGATTAGCGTTCTTGCCTTCATAGGTGTGAGCCAGTTTGCGTCTATGAATGCGGTGCCGCCTTTTCTGAATTCCAGCATTATCTCCGCGTAATCCTCTTTCGTGTGGCGAAGGCTTCCAACCTTGGCGTGGACCGATTTCGCTTCGTCCCGGAATATGTACCTCGCCAGGTCTATGTCGTGAATGGCGGTGTCCCGTACAACGCCAACGTCACCAATCCTCTCAGGCCACCGGCCAACCCTTCTGGCGTGGAATAGTGTTACGGCCCCTAACCTTTCGGCGTCAAGCAACGATCTCAAGTAATCAACGGCCGGGTTAAACCGTTCAATGTGACCCGGCATCAATCTAAGCCCCCGTTCCTTAGCAAGCGCCACCAACTCACGAGCCTCAGTCACTGTGTTCGTCATCGGCTTCTCGACGAGCGTGTGCTTTCCAGCCCGCAATGCTTGTGTCGCTACCTCCTTGTGCGTCGTTGTGGGCGTGCATATCGTCACGGCGTCTAGGTCGCTTCGTGCAAATACCTCCGCCCTGTCTGTAAAGTAGGGGACGTGAAATTCCTCGCCCACCGCTCTCACTCTCGCCTCATCCATGTCGCAAACGCATACGAGTTCAGTTTGATCCAGCTGTGATAAGACCCGGGCTTGGTTTTTTCCCCAAAAGCCGGTGCCGATTACTGCGACGCGTAGTTTCTTCATCTTGTCCACAATCCCCGGCCAACCCCTCTGTAAACCAGGCCGGTCTTCTCGACGCTAATTGGGTCGATAACGCCCGTGCAATCTATGATTAGGCCCTTCTTCGACATGTGTGCCGCGAGTTCAATCGTATCCATCTTCCTAAACTCATCGTGTGCCACCGTCAAGATTACACAATCCGCCTTCTCCACCGCCTTACGAAGCGTAGGCTCGGAAGCCGCCCCCATCGCCTCCATCTCCGACGCGTTATACAGTGGGTCGAAAGCAACGACTCTCGCCCCCCGTTTCTTCAGTATGCCAATCAAATCAAGCGATGGTGAGTAGCGGGTTTCCTTAACGTTAGGCCGATAACTCACCCCAAGGACGACAACCTTCGCCCTCTTCAGCGACCTACCACACACCCTCATCCCATCAGAGGCCAACTTCACGACGTGCCGCGGCATGAGGTCGTTAATCTTTCTAGCATCCAGAACGAGCTTAAGCTTCGCATCAAGCGCATAGGCTTCAGTTTGCAGGAAGTATGGGTATAAGGGCAAGCAGTGTCCGCCAACTCCGGCTCCGGTTGAGTGGAGGTGTGAATAGGGTTGGCTGTTGGCCGCCTTTGCTGTTTCCATGTAGTCGACGCCTATTTCCTCGCAGAGCAGTGCGAACTCGTTGGCGAGGGCGATGTTCACGTCGCGGTAGATAGTCTCGAATAGTTTGGAGAGCTCTGCGGTCTTGATGTCCCTGACGCGTATGAGTTCTCCCTTTACTATTACGGAGATGGCGGCGCATGCCGCTTCGAGGCTCTTCGCGTCTGTGGCGCCGACGACTTTGTTGTAGGTTTGCATATCCTGTAATGCTCTTCCGCCCATAGCACGCATGGGACTGTAGGCTAGTCCGAACCCCTGGCCGGCGGTCAGGCCGGAATATTTCTCCAGCGTTCCCTTCACTACTCGTTCGGTTACGCCTGGCCCGCATGTGCTTTGGAAGATTACTAAGCTTCCTGGCTTCAGGCCCTTGCCGATGCTTACGCATGCGTCCTCGACGGCTGAATAGTCTCCTCGCTTTTGTCTATCGATCATGGTTGGGACGACGATGAATACTACATCGGAATTCTCGGTCGCTTGCTGCGTGTTCGTGGTAGCGGAGAACCTGCCGGACTTTAGAGCCTTCTTCAACATAGCTGGGAGTCCCGCTTCGTCGATTGGGGGTTCTCCCTTGCTTACCCGCTCAACCACCCTGGGGTTCATGTCCGCTCCAATAACTCGCGCTCCGACATCCGCGTAGAGGCACGCAGTCGGTAACCCCATCCACCCTAAACCGACAACGCCAATCGTCAAGGCTCCGTCGCGAATTCTGACGGCAATTTCCCCCGGCTCAAGCGATAAAGGTCCGGGATGTTCAGTGGCGGGTGCTGACAATCGTCTCTCCTCAATTGCATGGGACGAGTCGAAACGAAATATTTAACTGTTTTTCACTCTACACGAGTTAACTATGCCTTCGAACCATCTGATGGAGTACCTTCAGCAGGCCGGCCTGACAACGTACGAATCTCAAGCATACCTGGCCCTATTGGCGAAGAGGTTGATGACGGCGGAGGAGATATCGGAAAAGACATCGATCCCGATAACGCGTGTCTATGGGACGCTTGAACAGTTGATGCAGAAGGGCTTTGCGAAGATCGTCCAAGGGAGGCCTAAACGCTTTCACGCCATATCTCCAGAACAAGCGAAACGAGAATACGAAACCCATCTCCGCGAGAACTTCGAATCTAACCTTCTGACGATCGATGAGACCCTGAGGCATTTACAGAGGCAGGTGGAGCCGATCTATGTAGAGAGCCATCTTCAGGTCAAGGCGGAGGAATTGCTCGAGCCATTGGCGGACCTTCGCGTGATGGAGCGGAGAACCATCGACTACCTAGCTAGGGCGGAGGACGAGGTTCTGATTTCAACGGCTTTATTCTCATGGTTACCGAAGATCCGAACTCCGATAAAAGAAGCCGTGAGGAGGGGCGTGGCGGTAAAGGTGTTGATGCAGTTGGGGGATGCGCGAATCAAAAGTCATCTTAGCGAACTTTCGAAGCTTGGGGTTCAGGTGAGGGAATCGCCGGATCCGTGGCATCCGGTTAGGGGCACGTTGGTTGATGTGAAAGATCTAGTGTTCGTGATTTGGGCCGCCGAAGAAGCTGAACGTCACTGGAACCCTATCGTCTACACTCCCAACCACACCAAGAATCCGGGGTTGATCCGAATCTTCCGCGAATCGTTCCTCTATAGATGGGCAAATTCACGAGCAGGGTTTCCTAGTCGGGTGGTTTCAAAATGAAAGTCTGGTTGGACATACTCACGCCAAAACAGGCGAACCTTCTATCAGAGTTGAAGGACCGGCTTGAATCCAGCGGAGTCAAGACCTTCCTGACGACGCGAGAGTACCGTGAGGTCAACGAACTCCTACAAATTCGAGGGGTTAAGGCAACGCAGGTGGGCCGTCACGGCGGCAAAGAATTGAGGGACAAACTGGTCGAGAGTTCGAACCGCGTTTCTGCCCTAGCGAAGGTTGTCGCCGAGGAGAAGATTGATGCGGCCGTTTCTTTCGCCTCTCCGGAAGCGGCCAGAGTTGCATTCGGCCTTAAGATACCCCATTACTGCATAAGTGATTCGCCGCATGCGGAGGCCGTGAGCAAACTCACGGTACCCCTATCCGTAAAATTGTTCACCCCTTGGGTCATACCTGTGCCCGCGTGGACTAGGTATGGAATCACGCCGAGAGACGTGGTGAGGTACCGGGCCCTTGACCCGATTGCGTGGATTCCACATCACAAAGACGATTCAAGAATCTTGGACACCCTAAAGCTTGAGGTATCCAAACCGATTATACTTGTCAGAACTCCGGAGGAATACGCTGCATACTTATCCGAACGACACGAATCCATCGCAAGCAACGTCTCAGACACCGTGGCGAAGTTGATTGACATCAACGGTAGTTCTTCACAAATTGTCATACTCCCGAGATACGATAAGCAGGGCGAGCGGTTCGCAAAGAGGTTCGGTAGCCGTGTGGTAGTGCCGGAGCACGTGGTGGACGCGATCTCGTTAATGCGAGTCTCATCCGTCTTCCTCGGGGGAGGCGGGACAATGACGGCGGAAGCCGCACTCCTTGGCGTTCCCGTAATCTCCTATTATCCTGGCGAACCAACCTTCGTGGAAAAGTTCCTGATAAACTACGGGTTAGTAGAGAGAATCTTGGATGCGGGGCGAATTGCGCAACGAACCAAGGCAATCTGCGTGAGCCAGGAATTTCGGGAATTCTACCAGCGAAAATCCGCAAAACTACTTCGTAGCATGGAGGACCCATTACGGGTCATCGTCAAAAAGATCAAGCATTAGTACCGGAGCGGGACAGCGCTCTGGAGAGGTAAAAATCGGCGACCTTCTTCCATGCCGCAAGCCATGCGAGAACTAACGTTCCCGATGCTAACAGCCGGACTATTTGAGTCGCAACTCGGGCGACTAGAGTTGTTGTTCCGAAGCTGAGCTCGATCGCTACTTTCGAAATAAGAAACGTAACGGCCAACAGGACGAACCACACGAAGATCTCGATCGCGGCTAGGGGTAGGATACGCTTCATTTCACGGCCACCGTTAACCAGTACGTGAATCCCGCGAGTAGAGAGGAAACTGCGGTGAGAACCATCATAACTTTGACCACATCTTTCTCTCCCATCGGCCCCGCGGCCAAGATGAGGCGTGCCAGTGTGACCGGCGCCCCCTTCTGATTGCTGGCCCGCAGCAGGCCGTTATCGAGAAGCTCTGTCGGCCTCTGATGGATCTCCCTTCGTTCGCGCAACCCGCGCACGGAGGATAGGCCGTAGAAGCTGTTCATGATGTATGGAATCAAAGCCACTATCACTACGGCCTCGATCCTTCCAATAATCGCCA
>Ga0326727_10004977_pt1 | contig 38718 bp, 28 predicted proteins | sample MB2enrmetagenome_FD_207643 | JGI IMG/M metagenome (GOLD analysis project Ga0326727, IMG submission 207643) | Lab enriched peat soil microbial communities from McLean, Ithaca, NY, United States - MB29MY | ecosystem: Environmental > Terrestrial > Soil > Wetlands > Peat | place: USA: New York...
ACTTGGCCGTGGAGCCCCGCGCCGTCAGCCCGGGGATCGGTGCTAGAACAGCCGCCATCTTACGAAGAATTCACGCCATCCCCGGGCTAACGCCCGGGGCTCCCCACGTGTGCGAACTTCCGGAATGCCGCAACGTGATTTAGTGTCACTCCGCCCCGGCGGAAGGCACTTCAGCCGGCGGGCCGCCGGCCAGCGCCGCGAGCCGCTCGGCCTCGGCCTGATCGACGCGGACGCGGCGGACGGCGGTCGCCCGGCCGCTGGCCGGGTCCGCCTCCACCAGCGTCCCGTGCAGGCGAACGTCGCCCGTGGCCACCTCGAAATGGGTGGGGCGGAAGGTGAGCGTGGTCTCCAGCACGCGGTCGATCCGCCGGCCGAGGATGCTCTCGTGCGGACCGGTCATGCCCACGTCGCACTGGAAGGCCGTGCCGCCGGGCAGGATCTGCTCGTCGGCGGTCGGCACGTGGGTATGCGTGCCCAGCACGGCGGTGACGCGGCCGTCCAGGTGGCGACCCATGATCTGCTGGTCGCTAGTGGCCTCGGCGTGGAAATCCAGCAGGATCACGCGGACCTCGCCGGGCATCGCCGCCAGCAGCCGCTGGGCGGCCTGGAAGGGGCAATCGACCGGCGGCATGAACACCCGGCCCAACAGCGCGAAGACCGCCACCGGCACCCCGGCCGCGGTGCGGACGATCGTCAGCCCGCGGCCCGGGGCATCCGCGGGGTAGTTGGCCGGACGGACGATCCGCGGGTCGCTCTCCAGCACGGAGAATATCTCCCGCCGCTTGTAGGCATGGTCGCCGAGCGTCACCACGTCGATGCCGGCGGCCAGCAGCTCGTGGTAGATGGCGGGGGTCAGCCCGGAGCCTCCCGCCGCATTCTCGGCGTTGGCCACCACCAGGTCGATCTGTTGCTCGGCGCGCAGGCCGGCGATGGCGCGGGCGCAGATCTGCCGCCCGGGCTTGCCCACGATGTCGCCGATCAGGAGGATTCGCATCGACTTATCGCGCCATTTCCACGTGGCGGGTCTCGCGCAGCACGGTCACCTTGATCTCGCCGGGGTAGGTCAGTTGTTTCTCGAAGGCCTGCGCGATGTCGCGGCAGATCTTGGCGGCCGATTCGTCGGTGGTCTCCTTGGAGTTGACCATGACGCGGATCTCGCGGCCGGCCTGGATGGCGAAGGCCTGCTCGACGCCGGGCAGGGCGGCGGCGATCGACTCGAGCTCCTCCATCCGCTTGACGTAGCGCTCCAGCGTCTCGCGGCGGGCGCCGGGGCGCGAGGCGCTGCAGGCGTCGGCCGCCGAGACCAGCAGCGTGTAGGGGTTCTCGATCCGCAGGTCGTCGTGGTGCCCGGCGGCGGCCTGCACCACCTCCGGCCGCTCGCCGTAGCGCTTCAACAGGTCGGCGCCGATCTTCGGGTGCCCGCCCTCCGCCTCGTGATCGGCGGCCTTGCCGATGTCGTGCAGCAGTCCGCAACGGCGCGCGAGCGTGCCGCTCAGGCCGAGCTCCTCGGCCAGCATCCCGGCGATGAACGCCACCTCGACGCAGTGCCGTAGCACGTTCTGGCTGTAACTGGTGCGGAAGTGCAGGCGGCCCAGCAAGTTGACCAGCCGCTCGTGCAAGCCCAGGATGCCCACTTCCTGGCAGGCTTCCTCGCCGATCTTCTGGATGTGCCGCTCCAGCTCCTTCTGCGTGCCGGCCACGATCTCCTCGATCCGCGAGGGGTGGATGCGGCCGTCGACGATCAGCTTGCTCAGCGCGATCCGCGCCACCTCGCGGCGGATGTTGTCGAACGCGCTGACGATGACCACCCCCGGCGTGTCGTCGATGATCACGTCCACGCCGGTGGCCTTCTCGAACGCGCGGATGTTCCGCCCCTCGCGGCCGATGATCCGGCCCTTCATCTCGTCGTTCGGAATGCCGACGGTGCTGGTGGTGGTTTCGGCCGTGTGCGAGGCCGCATAGCGCTGCAGGCTGGACAGCAGGACCTCGCGGCTGCGGGCCTCGCAGGTCTCGGCCGCCTGTTTCTGGTAGCGGAGGATGAGCGCGCCGGTCTCCTGCTGGAGCTGGGTGTCCAGGATCTCCAGCAGCCGCCGGGTCGCCTCCTCATGGCTCAGCCCGCTGAGCTGGTGCAGCGTCTGCCGCTGCAGGTCCAGGAGTTTCGATAGCTCCTCCTTGCGCTGGTTGACCTCCTGGATCCGCTCGGTCAGCTTTCGTTGCGAGCCCTCGACGATTCTCTCCTGCTTGCGGAGCTGCTCGGCCTGTTCCTCAAGGGCATCCTGACGCTTGTCCAGGAGCCGTTCGCGCTCGTGCAACTCGGCGCGGAGCTTGCGGAATTCTTTTTCGCTCTCGGCCTGCTGCGCCAGCTCCGTTTCCTTGATTTTCAGTTCCGCCTCGCGGCGGCGGTTCTCCATGTCCAAGCCGGCCTTGCGCACGATCTCGCGGGCCTCGGACTCGGCATCCCGGCGGCGGAGGCGGTCCAGCAGCCGCACCAGGACGTAGGTCAACACGGCGGCCAGAACGACCGCGGTGACGTAGCTAAGCCACTGTCCCAGAGAATTCACGACTGGTCCCTTCATCTTCCCCGGCGGCGGCTGCGCAAACAGGCCCCAAGGGAACAACCGGGAAGCAGCCCCCGTGCGCAGCGGCCGGAAATCTGCCGCGGCGCGATTGACCCCCGGCGGCGGCCTAGCCGCCGGCGGGGTGTGCGGGCTTCGAAAGGACAGTGCGGTCGCCCAGCGCGGCTGGGAAACCGGGCAGAACACAACGTGCACGGATGGCCTCCCGGCCCCGCGCGGCTAATCCGCTCGGCACCACGCAGACGACCGCCGGGCGCCACCTGTGCGGCCACCCGCGGCCTTCTGCCAGAAGGCCAAACTTCGTCCAATACCGGAGGAAGATCAAGATCCAGTTCATCACGGCTGCCAAAAACCTGAACCAGTCGAATACTCGCTCGGGACCGCCCCCCGGCCGCGCGCCGGCGCCGCCGGAGGCGTTTTGTTGGCCGTTGGGCCCTCCCTCGGGGAGGAAACCCACCGGCACCATCTTGCCATTTTAACAAACGGCACGGAAACTGCAACCGGTAATGGGCCGAGAAGTCGTAACTCATGTTAAAACAACGGCTTGCGGCATTCGCCATTGTAAGCCGCCCGAGGGCTGATTATGATGAAATTGTGCTGATCCTCCTGACCAACGACGATGGGATCTACGCCCCGGGACTGGCCGCCCTGAAGCAGGAACTCACCCGGTTGGGGGAGGTGTACGTCGTCGCCCCGGCCACGGAACAAAGCGGCGTCGGGCACTCCATCACCTACCTCACTCCGCTGATAGTCAAGGAGATTTTTCACAACGAGCGCTGCCCGGGGGCGGCTGGCGGCCGCTGGGGTTGGGCCGTGCAAGGCAGCCCCGCCGATTGCGTCAAGGTCGGCATCACCGAATTCTGCCCCCGTCCGCCCGATCTCGTGGTCAGCGGGATCAACAGCGGGCTGAACGCGGGCATCAACGTGCTGTATTCCGGCACGGTGGCGGCCGCCATCGAAGGGGCCTTCTTCGGCATCACGAGCGTGGCCGTCTCGCTGGAGTACGCTGAGCATGCCCAAATCGAGCGCGCCGCCCGCCTGGCATGTCAAATCATCGAGCGCACGCTCAAGAAAAAGGGACCGGGACCGCAGCTCTACAACATCAACATCCCCACCGCCGCGCTCCGCGGGCCGCCAAGGGTCTGTGTGGTGCCGATGAACGTCACCCGCTACGGCGACAGCTTCGAGAAGCGCAAGGACCCCTGGGGCCGGGACTACTACTGGCTGACCGGCGGCCCCGCCCCGCTGGTCTCCAAGCACGAAACCGACTTGTCGGCCTTGGCCAAGGGCCTGATCACGCTGACCCCGCTGGACTACAACATGACGCGGCAGGCCGTTCTGGCGGATATGGAGAAATGGCAGTTCCACTTGAACCGCCGCGGGTCCGGCAAGGCCGCCACGGCCAAGCCCAAGGCCGGAAACCGTTCCAGGAGGAGCAGGCGATGAAGCCGTTGTTGGTGGCGATGGTCCTGTCGGCGGCGGGTTGCGGCGGTGCGTCGGTGCTGCCCACCCCGGCCAAGCCGCCTGCGAAGCCGGCCGCGGCGAAAGTGGCAGTCCCACCCGCCGCTCCGGCCACTGGGCCCGCCCAAGACGTGATCCGCCAGAAGGCCGCCGTCGGCATGGGCGAGGCGGGCCGAGGCTACGGCGAAGGCATTGTCGCCACGCCGGTCAAGGCCCTCTGGTTTACGAAGGAGCGGTTGGTGCTCGTCCAGATCGAGCATGACTTGCAGCTCTTCAAGGCCCAAGACCCGCAGGGCCACGGCCCGAAGAGTCACGAGGAATTCATGGAGAAGATCATCAAGGCCGGCGGCATCCGCTTGCCCGCCCTGCCGGCCGGCCAGCGATACGTGTACGATCCGGCCAAGGAAGAACTCCAGGTTGAGCAACCCCGGCCACAGTAGCGGCAGTGCGAAGCCGCCAGCGGCCACTCCCAAGAACTGACACCTAGCACCTGACACCCCCTCAGAGCGACTCCCATGAGACGACATCAATTTCTATGGTTGGCGGCCGCCGTGGCCCTGGCCCCGCGGGGCGCAGCGGCGGAATCGTCCAGTTGGATCTTTCGGCCTTCGTGCTATAGCCACGCACCGGATACGGGCGAGCGGGTCGCCCAATACCAGCCGGAACAGCCCGCCCTGGCGCCCCAGGACGGCACGTACCAGCAGAGCGGTTTTCGTTACTACCGGTCGAGCATCCAGTTCGGCGAGGGCGAAGACCACGTACACGTCGTGCAAACCTGGGGGCAAGGACAGTGCATCCGCCCGTACGGCGAATGGGAGTATCCCTTCCGCCCCGGGGCAACCCCTTACGGTCCTTGGGGCAATCCGCAAGGCCCGTGGACGCCGCCCTTCGGTGCCGGGCAGAACCCGGCCGGGCTGGGGCGGGCACCTTGGGGCGGCGGGCAAGGTTTCAATGGGCCGGGGCCGAACTGGCAGGGCCAATGGCTGAACGGCCCCTGGTCCGGCCCGCCGCAACCGCAGTTCCAGCAGCAGGGGCAGGCTCCGCCCTGGCAGATGCCCGCTCAAGGCGGTGGCCCAGGCGGACAGATGCCGGGTCCGGGTGGTGGTCCAGGTGGGCCGGTGCTGGGTCCGAGCGGTGGTGCCGGCGGGCAACCCCCCGCCCCGCCTGTTCCCCCGCCGCCCTCGCCCTGAACTGAGCGCCTCAACCCCGGCCCGATTAGCCCTTCCCGAAGGGCGCTGCTGGACAAGCCCGGGCGCCGTCGGGCGCCGCGCGAAGCGCGGTCGGCGTGGTTGCGCCACCCGGCGCGGCCATTGCCTCACGCCCGCCAGGGGCGCTCGCGGTCCTTGTGGGCGGCCGCCGCTTCTTTGGCAATCTGCACGTCCTCGTCGATCTCGTAGTCGAACATGCCCGCCAGCACGAAGTCGGCGCCGCTCAGAAACGCACGGCGGAAGGCTTGCCGGGGCGGAATCGCGCCGGCGGCCATCGTCTTAAAGGCGATCCAGGGCTTCTCGACGCCCTTCATGAAGTCCGTCGTCTCCTGCGGATTGGCACACCAGTAGCCGGGATATTCGCTCAGCGGCCCGGTGATCTGCTCGGGCTTGGGGGCCGTCGGGTAGGTGTGGCTGTGGAACGTCTTGATGTAGAAGTCGGCTTTCACGCCGTGGCTCTCGCACGCCTTGACGACATCCAGCGCGTGGCCGCCCACGCCCGAGGGCACGCCGAACTCCTTGGGCAGCTCGACCGCCTGGGCCACCAGGTCGAATTTTCCCTGGGCCACGAGCGAATCGGCATGTACCCCCCACAGGTAAATCGCTTCGCAGCCGTCCTTCATCAGTTCCTCGACGTGCTGGCGGTACTTGGCCAGGCCCGGCTCCACCGCCGCCGTGGGACAGATGATCCACTGGATCTTGCCGCCGCGCTCCTTGCGGTAGCGCCGCAAGACCGACATGGGATGCGGCGGGTTGTGCATGCTCAGCGTGTTGATGCCATGCGCCTCGGCGACGGAGAGCGTCTCCATGATCTTCTCGTCGGTGTTGTAGTGGGCGGCCAGGGTGTAGACGTAGCGCAAGTCGCGGCTGTGCGTGAAGTGCGTCAGCAGGTTGCCGCCCAGAATCAGGCGGCTGATCTCGAGCTTGCCGATCTTGCCCCGCGGCAGACCGGACGGCGCCGCGGGCGGAGCCGCCGGCGGACTGTCAGCCGCGACCGACTCTCCAGCCATCGCGATGGCGGCGCCGGTCAGAAGCGATCCTTTGACAAACGCGCGGCGATTCATTCCACTGGGCATGAACTTCTCCCTTCATTCAATGGCGGCGAGGCGACTTGTTCTGAGCGGGCGATACGACAGTCCATTATAACAACTTTTTACATGCGGCGCGGGGGGAAAAGGGGACTGGCACCTTTTGTGCGAAGCACCCGCAGGGCGGGCACCGACCGGAGGTTGGGCACGGCAAAAGGCACCCAGAGAGCACCCTGTCCCCTTTCCTCTCTACATGCGGCGCGGGTCTTCGACGAACTCGTTCTCCGTGATCAGCCAGCGGCCCGACTCCCAGCGGAGGCGGACGACCATCGGAAAGGGGCGGAGCGTCTGCTGGCCCAGCATGCCGCGGCGGTCCTTGACCGTAGTGATCACGTTGAACGTCGCCTTGGCCGTCGGCGGGCTGGTGGTGCGGACCACGGCCACCTCCAGCCCATAGATTCTGACCTGGATGAACTCGCCCTCCCTGAGGGCCTCGGTGGCTACCTCGCGGGTCTTGACCGCATCGGGGGCGAGCAGTTCCAGCAAACGCGGCAGATCATTGGCCTCCAGCGCCGCGGCGGCCCCATCGATCGTCCGCGCCACCAGCTTGCGGTCCGTCACCACCAGCCGCTCGACCAGCAGGCCGATCCCCACGACCACCGCGACGGCGGCCATCGCCCCCAAGAGCACGCCGCGGCCCGTGCGGACCAGGATCACCACCAGGATCGCCTCCGCGGCAAGCCCGATCACCAGGATCGGCCAAGGGCTTTCGAGAAAAATCATGCTATGGTTTCGCCTGGACCAACAACATTCTGCCCGATTGGCGGGGCGTTGGCTAGCGGGGGGCGGCGGGGTATGATGGAGACCATGAGCACCGGCAACGCAGGCCCCGCCCAGGTTGTGATCGAGCCGCTGGCGGAGAATATCCGCAGCGCGCAGCCGGGGGGAGGGATCTGCTATCGGATCGAGTTGGCGTGGGGCCGTTTGCGGCGGTGGTGGCTGCGGCATTTTCGGCCGGGGTACGTCCGCGCGATGGCCGCCCGGCGGCAGGGAGACGCCGGCGGGGCCCCGCACGAGATTCTCGACCCCCGCGATCTGAAGTACTGCCGCAACCAGTGCGGATGCGGTTGGGCGGAGGCCGACGACCCGTTCCGCTGGCGACGGTGGATACCTCTGGCCCGTTGGGGGGCGGCGGAGCTTTGCCTGCTGGGCTGCCCGCTGGCGGCCCTGGCGGCGGCGGCCGCTTGGTGGGCCTGGTACCTGGCGTTGCCACCCGCCGTGCTCTTGGCCCTGTTGGTGTACTTCTTCCGCGACCCGCCGCGGCGAGTGCCGCAAGAGCCCGGCCTGGTGGTCTCGCCGGCCGATGGTACGATTTGTGAAGTCACCCGCCTGGAGCACGACGAGTTCCTGGGCGGCCCGGCGGTGCGGATCGGCATCTTCCTGTCGATCTTCAACGTGCACTTGAACCGTGCGCCGGCCGCGGCCCGGGTGATCGCGCTGCGGTACTCGCCGGGCGAGTTCCTCAACGCGCTGCGGCCGGAAAGTGCCCTGCGGAACGAGAACATGTGGATCGGCCTGCAGGAAGAGGCCCCGCCGCACCGCCGGTTGGTGGTCCGCCAGATTTCCGGGGCGATTGCCCGGCGGATCGTGTGCGACCTGCGCCCCGGCGAGGTCCTCCCCCGCGGCCATAAATTCGGTATGATTAAGCTTGGCTCGCGGACGGAGCTGATCCTGCCGGACGCCCCAGGCCTGCGGATTGAGGTGGAAATCAAGCAGAAGGTCAAGGCAGGCGCCACGATTTTGGCACGATACGACTTAGGTCCTGGGTCTTAGGTCTTGGGTCTTTGTCGTCCGTCGTCCACGTCCCAAGACCTAAGGCCCAAGACCCAAAACACCATGCGTCCCATTCGCACCATCGCCATCCTGCCGACCCTGTTCACGCTGGGCAACCTGGCGTGCGGGTTCTTCGCGGTGGTCATTGCATCGCGGATCGGTTTCCCGCAGCCGAACGTAGTGGATCCGCTGGATCTGCAAAACTGCATGATCAGCGCCTGGCTGATTTTCCTGGCGATGGTCTTCGACGCGCTGGACGGCTACGTGGCCCGGCTGTCGCGGACGGCCAGCGACTTCGGGGCGGAGTTGGATAGTCTTTGCGACGTGGTGACCTTCGGAGTGGCGCCGGCCTTCCTTTTGGTGAAGATGTGTCCGCAGTTTGCCATTATTCATCGCGATACGATCTGGATCATTGCGGCCTCGTATGCGATGTGCGCAGCCGTGCGGCTGGCGCGGTTCAACATCGAGACCAGCGACGAGGACGAGCACCTGCACTTCAGCGGGCTGCCCAGTCCGGCGGCCGCCGCTGCGATCGCCGGTTTCGCCATCTTGTTTCACACGCTGCACAAGGACGACGCCGCGCCCGTCGCGCCCACGCACATCGACGTGACCCTGCAAACCATCCTGCCGTTCTTCGCGGTGTTGGTAGCGCTGGCGATGGTCTCGCGCGTGCCCTACCCGCACGTCGTCAACCAGGTGTTTCGCGGGCAGCGGAGTTTCGGGCACCTGGTGGCCGTGATCTTCACCTTGGTGGCCGTCCTGGTGGTCCGCGGTTATGCCGTGGCGATCGTCTTTAGCGCGTTCGTGCTGTATGGACCGATCCGGCTCGCGTGGGACCGGATCGTCCACCGCCGGCAGCAGGGAGAATCGATATTCTGAAGCGCAGTGCGACGATGTTGAAAGGGCTTCATCGGGTATGCATGGGTCGATGCCGGGACGATTAGTCGCATTGGGTTTCGACGCCGAAGTTGTGCTGGCGTTCGGCGTCGTTTGGATTGACGCGGACCACGGGGCCGGCCCGATTGGTTTGTTGATGTTCTCGGGGAATCCTGACGCCTGGTGCCTCGCTAAGGCCCTTGGATGGGTGGGGATTGTGCTCCTCCCGGCTAGCGTGCTGCTTTCGCGTTGCCGCAGTCTCTGCCTGTCGCTAATGCCGGGCGGATTAGGACTGCTTGTCACCTCGTGGTTTCTCCTCGTTAGAGAAAGCAGGACGCTCGCGTTCTCTCTGGTCTGTTCGATTCCGTTTCTGGCACTGGCGTTGGGCCGCCTCATGTACTTGAGTCTGTGGCTTTGCGGGGCCTGGGCCCCTGGCGAGGAAGAGGGGCGGGAGGGCCGGAATGTTTAGGCAAGAAACCAGGCTCTACGACACCCTCTCCCTTTGGGAGAGGGGCAGGGGGTGAGGGTATGTTTTCCGGAATCGTTGAGGCCCTGGGCACGCTGGCGGAAATCCGCGCGGAGCCGCCCGGCTGCCGCTTGATCGTCCGCCAGGGGCAGATTGCCGCCGAGACGGCCGTGGCCGACAGCATTTCCGTCAACGGCTGCTGCCTGACGGTGGTCGAGGTCGGCGGCGACACGTTCGCCTTCCAGGCCGGGCCGGAAACCCTCGCCCGCACCAACCTCGGCGACCTGCGGCCCGGCGGCCCGGTGAACCTGGAGCGGGCCCTGGTGGTCGGCGGCCGGCTGGGCGGCCACTTCGTCAGCGGCCACATCGACGCGGTGGGCACGCTCCTGGAGCGGCAGGACTACGGCGATTGGTGTACCTCGTGGTTCTCCGTGCCCCGCGGGCTGGCCCGGCAGATGGCCTCGAAGGGCTCGATCGCCGTGGACGGCGTGAGCCTGACGATCGTCGACAGCCTGCCCGACCGCTTCAGCGTAGCCTTGATCCCTTACACCCTGGCCGTCACCACGCTCGGCGCGCTGGCCATCGGCGGCAAGGTGAACCTGGAAACCGACATCCTGGCCAAGTACATCGAGCGGCTGGTGGAGTGGAAGGGATTGGGGACTAGGGATTAGGGATTAGGGGGAAACATGAAGAGGGAAGGCGGAAGGGGAAAGCAGGAATGTGGAGGGCATTCGGCCGCGACTAAGGCCCAAGACCCAAGACCCAAGACCCAATATCTTGGGCCCAATCCCCAATCCCCAATCCCCAATCCCCCCCGTGTCCCCAAACAAACGCTTTCGTTCCTGCTCGAGCGGTTCCGCGCGGCGGGCATCCGGCCGCGGACCGACATCGGCCAGAACTTCTTGATCGACCTGAACCTGCAGCGCGTGCTGCTGGACGCTGCCGCCGTGGGCCCCGCCGACGTAGTGCTGGAGATTGGCACCGGCACCGGGGGCCTGACGGCCCTGCTGGCCCAACAGGCGGCGGCGGTCGTCAGCGTCGAGGTGGACCGGCAGCTCGTCCAGCTTGCCACCGAGGAGCTCGCCGGCCTGGCTAACGTCACCGTGCTGCACACCGACGCCCTGCGCAGGAAGCACGAGATCCAGCCGGCCGTGCTGGAGGCGGTTTACGCGCACCTCGATGCGGCCCCCGGCCGGCACTTCAAGCTCGTGGCCAATCTGCCGTTCAACGTGGCCACGCCGCTGCTGGCCAACCTGTTGGCCCTGGACCGCCCGCCCGAGACCATGACCGCGACCGTCCAAAAGGAAGTGGCCGAGCGGATCATGGCCCGGCCGGGCTGCAAGGACTACGGCGCCTTGGCCATTTGGGTGCAATGCCAATGCCGTGTGGAACTGCTCCGCGTGCTGGCTCCCTCGGTCTTCTGGCCCAGGCCGAAGGTCTCTTCCGCCTTCGTGCAGCTCACGCTTGAGGAAGACCGTCGCCGGGCGATCCCCGACCGCGGCTACTTCCACGACTTCGCCGGCAAGATGTTCCGGCACCGCCGCAAGCTCTTGCGGTCTGAGTTGCTGGCCAGTTTCAAGGATCGGAGCAAAGCGGAGATCGACAATCTTCTGGCCGCTCAGGGGTTCGCCCCGACAGCCCGCGCCGAGCAGCTCAGCCCCGAGCAGATGCTCGCGCTCTGCGCGGCTGTCCGGGCAATGTAGCAGGCACACGGCGTGTGCCTGCTACAGGGGCGATCCTTCACGCTTCCGGCAGAACGAACGGCTTGCGGTACTCGCGAGCCAGCATGGCGGCGGCCGCCGGGGCATCGAGGAAACCCTCTTTCTCTGCGTCGATCCGCGGCCAGGGGCCCAGTGTCAGCGGCTCCCGGGCGGTGTCCACCCCATTGGCGGCCAGGTGCTCCTTGATCGCCGCGAACGTCTCCAGGGCGTTCTCGTTGGTCCGCAGCAGCTCGAGCTCGCGGACGATCTCGGCCGAGGCGGCGGGGCGGCCCAGGCGGTAGGAAATGTTGGCCACGTGAATCATCGCCGCGGATTGGTGCCCCTCGAGGATCTCGGCGTTCAGGTCCTGCGGCTTGCGGCTCCGCACGGCCTGGATGAAATTCGCAAAATGGTCTTGCCCCCGCTCGTCGAACTTCCGCACCCGCTTTCCCGCCGGATCGTAAACGGTGCACGTCGTGTCGCTGGCGGCCAGGTAACCCTCGGAGCCCACCAGCAGCACGCTGGCCCCCAGGCGGGGCTCGGGTGTTCTGAGGTTGCGGACCTCCTGGACCACCGCCAACTCGCCGTAATCGTGGATGGCGATCTGGGTGCTGGCGGTCTGGCCCGCGTCGTGGAACTGCCGCCCGCCGTAGCTCAGCACGCCGCGGCCCAGCCCGGAGATATTCGTCAGCAGCCGCATGAGATCGACGCAATGGATGTTGTTGTTGCCGATCTCGCCGCTGCCGTAGTCCCAGAACCAGTGCCAGTCGTAGTGGAAGGACTTGCGCGTGACCGGACCCATGGGGGCGGGGCCGGCCCAGAGGTTGTAATCCACGCCCGGCGGCACCGGGTACTGGCCCGGCGGCCCGATGGACTTCCGCAGGCGATAGGTCACGGTGCGGGCCAGGCGGAGCTTGCCGAGCCGGCCTTCCTCGACATACTTGGCGGCCTGGCGGTTGGCGGCCACCGAGCGGTACTGCGTGCCGCCCTGGCAGATGCGGCCGTGCTTGCGGGCTGTCTCGACCATCCGGCGGCCCTCGACCACGTTGTGGCTGACCGGTTTTTCCACGTACACGTCCTTGCCGGCCTGCATGGCCCAAATCGCGGCCAGCGCGTGCCAGTGGTTCGGCGTGGCGATGGAGACCACGTCCACGGACTTGTCGTCGAAGACCTTCCGCAGGTCCTGGACGAACCGCGGGCGGCGGTGCGCGGGGCCTGCCAGCTTCTCGCACAGTGCGGCGCCGATCCGTTGGTCGGCGTCGCAGATGCAGGTGACTTCGCAGTCGCTGCGTGCCGCGAAGGCCCGCGCATGGTCCTGGCCGCGATTGCGGACGCCAATGACGGCCACGCTCAAGCGCTCGTTGGGGCTGCGGCCGGCTTTTTCTTCGCCAGCCGTGGCCGTCGGCAGCGGCTCAACCCCCGCGGCCCCGACCGCTGCGGTCAACAACGCCTCTTCCAGGAAACGCCGGCGTGAGATGGACGGCATGATGGGGCTCCCCCGTCACCGTTTAATGATGCTGATTTTGAAGACGGGGCCAGAGAAGCTTCCGGACCACTCGCTCCTTTTGGAGTCGGCGACGGCCCCGCTCTCGTAAACTAGCTGCACAAGGTACTCTCCAGGCGTGGAGAAATCACAAATTGCGGAGAAATCCAACAGCCGCTTGTAGGACTGGCGGTCAGCCAGCCGGTGGACCCTTAGGTTTCCTGGCCCCGGGCGGACGGCCGCACCTGTCGGAATGACTGTTCGAGTGCCGTCCGCCTGCACTTTGTCGAGGCCTCGTGCGGCATCGCCCGTCGTGGGCGCGAATATGATCTCGCGCTCGCCGCTGGGCAGGACGCGGCGCAGCTCCCAAACCAGATTGCCGCGCTCGGTGTCGAGAAGCGTGATGCTGCGCGGCAGCGCGGACCGGAATTTGACTTCGAGGGGGATGATCACCCGCTCCCCGGCCTTGAACGTCCGTGTGCCGCCCACCGAGAGCTCGAAGGGAATGAGGGCGACCGTGCCGCCAAACGGGAAGTCGAAATAATTCGACAACATTGCGGTGATTGTCGGGTTATCAGTCCCAATCAGGTACTGCTCGCGGAAGAGGTAGTTGTGTGATCCATGCCGCCTGTCCCATTCTGGCTCCGTGATTTGCGCCCATCTGTAGCCGCCATCGCTCGCCTGGCACCAGTAACGCTCCTGCTTGCCAGAACTGCGCAGGCATACCAAATCCTTGTGGTCCGGGTCCGCGAGGATTTCGTCGAGCCTGAGGAACGGCGCAATCCCGTCGGAAATGTCAGTCCACGTCTTGCCCGAGTCCTTGGACGCAAGGATCCGGTCAGCGTCGAAAGGCCGATCCGGGGCCTCCGGGGCCCGCACGGGGAGGCACGTGATCGCGAACAGCGTGCCGTCTCGATGCACATGGATGTGATCGAACTCGTACTGCTGGCACATAAGCTCCCATTTCTCGCCGCGGAGGTCGCATCGGTACAGGCCGAATGCCTTGCCTACGGTAGACGCCAGGGTCCACGAGGCGCTCTCGGGGGCGTTGAAATAGAGCATCGAGGAATCGGGCGGCTGTGCCACCAGGAAGCCGACCTGCGGGACACGTTCAGGCATTGGGAGCCGGACAAACCGCTTTTCGCGTGGGGATGCGCGGTAAAGGCCCCCTGGGGCCGTAGCGAAGATCCAGTCTCGATGCACGAACACGGAGAAAAGGAAGTCTGCTCCTCCCCATTTCGCCGTCGCCTCGCCGCTGAGCCCGGGCACGGTATCCCCGGCGCCCACGGGAACCGCGGCGACGACAATCGGCAACGCAACGGCGCTCGCCACGACCCTGGCGGTCTGCACACACCACGCACTCAAGCGATTTCCGTGGAGGCTCGGCTGCATAGCTATCACTCGTCGGATTCCGGGCGGGCCAACCGGCCCCTCGATCCGCCGCCAGCATACCCGGCCAAGCCGCGCGAGGCAAGCGGTGTGGTGGGCGACGCGGCCGCCGGCTTTGGCTCCTACCGCTCCGCCCCGACGGGCGCGCGCGCGTGGGGCGTCTTCGCGGGCCGCTCACGGCCCCAGCGTACCGGGTTGCTTGGCCCACCCCACGGGTTCTGCGGTTTACCCTGGCACCCCTCCTGGCCGAAGCCGCCCCATCGGAGTATGCTTTTGGTGGGGGCGGAACGCACTCGATTACCGCTCACGTGAGGTGGCCAATGGATCGCGAAGAGCTGCTGAGCCGGATTTCCATCGACGCTAACATCTGTTTCGGCAAGCCGTGCATATGCGGGCACCGCCTTTGGGTCTCGCTGATTCTGGACCTGCTGGCCAGCGGGTGGAGCTTCCAGGAGGTGTTGGAGAATTATCCCGGCGTTGAGGAGGCCGACATCCGCGCGTGCATCGCATACGGCGCGGAGATGTCGCGGGAGCGATACGTCGACATCCCGATGGAAGCACACGTGTGAAGCTGAAGCGCGACTTTCCGAGTAGGTTATGCTTTAGCATAACACGTGTTGCGATGCTCCGTTATGCTGAAGCATAACCTACGAGAGTCTCACGCCCCCAGCCGGACGCTGGGCACGCCGCTATAGTCGATCAGGGCCCGGCGGCCGCCGGCGGTGATCGAGAGCCGGGCGGCCTCCATCACCAGCTCGTTGATGGAACTGTTGGCGGGCGTGGCGATGATTCCCCGCTGGTCGATCTCTTCCAGCACGGCCTGCCGCCCCGCTAGGCCCGCCGGGCCGGCGGCATTCAGCCGCAGGGCCGCCAAAGCACTGGCCTCGATCGAGTCGTAGCCATAGCCGACCGGACAGAGGCCCTTGACGCCCTCCCAGGGCACTAGGCGGAAGTAATCGGGGCTGACGAAGCGGAAGGCCGCCCCCGCGCGGCGGTCGATATATCCGTGGCTGACGCCGCGGAACTGGTCGTCATGGCGGAGGACCGCCCCGCGGCCGTCGCCTTCGCAGAACAGGCACAGGCCCTGGTCGTTTGTGCCGGGCCCTTCGTCGGGATAGCCCAGCCCGTTCAACACGCCCAGGATCGCCCCGTTCTCCCAGCCGACCTGCCCCAGCGACCAGAGATAGGCCGCGTTGCCGTTGGGGAACTTGCCCTCGACGCCGCGGACCGCGACCTCGACGGGCCGCAGGCCGGTGATGAAATAGACCAGGTCCACGTAGTGGCAGCCGATGTAGGTGAACGGGTCGGTGTTCTCCTTGGTGAACCAGTTCTGGAAGTTGGAGTGCCGGTAGTAGTAGGGCTCGACCAGCTTGGCCTCGCCGCAGCGGAACTCGCCGAAGCGGCCGCGGCGGTACTGCAACCGCGCGTCCAGCGCGCGGCGGTCGAACCGCTTGTGGTACTCCACCCCCACAAACAGCCCTTTCTGCCGGGCCAGCTTCTCGATCTCCACCGACTGGCTGTATTTCAGCACCAGCGGCTTGACCGACAGCACGTGCTGGTCGCGGGCCAACGCCGCGCGGATCACGGGGTAGTGGACGTGGTCGGGCACCGCCACCACGACCAGGTTGCCCGGCGGCAGGGAAGCGATGACCTCCTGGAAGAGGTCGGGGAAGGGGCGGTCGGGCGGCTCTTCCAGCGGGGGATGGGCCGCGAAGCTCTGGCCCGGAAACGCCTCGGCGAAGCCCGCGTCCTCGGCCAAAACCCGCAGCGGCGCGGAATTCAGGGCGCAGACGCGGATGCCGCCGACATGCCCTAGCCGCTGCAAATGGTAGAGGGAGGGGAGGATCTGATCGTGGGTGATCATGCCCCCGCCGACGATGGCCACTTCCAGTCCGCTGACAGGCCACGCTTTCATGCCAGTGCCTCCTGCAGGGCTTCTGCGAGCACGGAAATGCCCTCGCGGAGCGGTTCTTCCTGGACCACCAGCGGCGGAGCGATCTTGACCGAGGCCCCGGCGTAACCCACCGGCGAGAACATCAAGAGCCCTTTTTCCACGCACCGCCGCACGATATCAGTCGCCAGGGGGGCATCGGGCTCGATCCCGCCCGGCCGCACCATGTGCAACGCGGCCACCAGCCCCTTGCCGTGGACCGCGCCGATGCGTTGTGCGTAGCGGCGGCCGATCCGCCGCAGCTCATCCTGGAGGATCTCGCCCATCCGCCGGGCATTCTCCACCAGGCCCTCCGCCAGGATCGTACGGACGCTGGCCAGCGCCGCCGCCGCGCCCAGCGGGTTGCCGGTGTGCGTGGAGGTCATCGAGCCGGGCGGGTAGAGATCCATGATCTCCGGCCGGCCGATCACCGCCGAGACCGGCAGCCCGCTGGTGATCCCCTTGCCGCAGCAGATCAGATCGGGCACCACGCCGTAGTGCTCGAACCCCCAGAACTTGCCCGTGCGGCCGAAGCCGGCTTGTACCTCGTCGAAGATCAAGAGGGCCCGCTGCCGGTCGCACCATTCGCGGAGCTGCTGGATATATTCCGGCGGGGCGAAGCTGGCGTTGCCGCCCTGGTAAGTCTCGGTCATCACACCCGCCACACTCTCCGGCCGCACACCCTGCGCTTGCAACGCCTTGAGGAAGCCATCAAAGCTCGTGTCGGGGCAGCGGAAGCCGTCGGGGAAGGGCACCTGGACCATGTCCTTGTCGAGATTGACGATCCACTGTTTCAGGGCCGGGATGCCGCCGGCCATCTGGGCGCCGAGGGTCCGGCCGTGGAAGGCGTTCTGGTAGCTCACCAGCGTGATCTTTCCGTCGCCGGCGATCTTTCGCCCCGAGGTCCGCGCCAGCTTGAGCGCGCATTCGCAGGCCTCGGCCCCGGTGGTCAGCAGGAACACCTTGCCCAGCCCCGCGGGCGCCACAGAGGCCAGCAGCTCGACCAGGTCCGCACGAATCTCCGAGGGGAAACAGTAATTGTGTACCAGGCCGTGCTGCACCTGGTCCAACATGGCTTGCCGGATTCGCGGATGGTTGTGACCGGCGTTCGTCACGAGCACGCCGGAGGACCAGTCCAGCCAGGTATTGCCCCAGCGATCGTGGACCTGGATGCCCTCGGCCCGGTCCCAGACCACCGGCGGCTGGCCGCTCATCGACAGCGGCTCGAACCGCCGCAGCCGCTCCAGCACGGCGATCGACTCGGGGACGGGTATTTCAGTAACGATCCGTCGGTACTTGCTGCGGACCGTGGGGACTTTGTGCGGGACCAGGTCGTAGCTCGCCATGAAAATGGACCTCGGGGACAGATGGAATTCCTTGGGCAGCGCCGCTTCGCTTGATGATAGCAAAGATAAGTGGCGTTGTATATTGGGTTTAGGAGCGAACGAACCATCCCCGTTCAGCCCGGCAGCGGCTCGACGGTCACGCCCAGGGGAAAGTCCACCTTCGTCGTCGCGTAGAAATCCGGGCCGGCCGAGCGAATCTGATCCCTCTTGAGTTCGGCCACCTCCCGGCTGCCCGACCACACGATGCCCCTGCCGGCGTTGTGGATTTGCAGCGTGAGCGAGTAGCTCTTCTCTTGGGGATAGCCGAAGACCTTCATCAAGGTCTCGATGACGTACTGGAAGGTGTGCTGCTCGTCATTGAACAAGACCACCGCGTAGGGCGGCTGCTGCTTGGGCTTTGCGGCGGCCGGCTGCTTCTTGCGCCGCTGTTTGGGCGTCGGCGGGCTCCCGGCGGTCGGCGGGCCGGCTATGGCAACGCTGGTATCATCGCTCATTCGGTCCTCTATCGATCGAAATCCGGTTCTTGCCCTTCGAGACGCGGGCCTGGGAGATCGTCAGCAATCCCCACCGGTCGGCCGCCAGCTCGCCCGACTGCACAACGCTGCCGTCGGCCAGCGAGGCGTTGGAATAGCGGAACTTCTCGCCGGGCTTGGCCTTGAAGGCCTTGCAGTGCCGCGGCGTGATATCCACCGTGCAGTCGTCGCGGATGCAGGAGGGAATGACGTAGACGGTCATCGCCCAGCGGCCGGGCTCATCGACACTGTCGCTGCCCCACAGCAGCCAGCCGTTGATGGTGCCGTAATAATCGCCGTCGGCCGGATCGCCGTTGCCGGGGTTGTTGTCCAGCGAGCCGCGTGAGAAGGCGGGCAGGGTCTTGGTCCAGTCCACCCGGCGCAAGCCCTCGTGGAACTCGCGGCTGAAATCCGTGGACCAAGAGGCCACGTACGTGGCGCGGGCCCGGTTCAGCTCGCCCCAGCCGCGCGGGTCGTCCTGCCAGCCGAACTCGCTCGTATGCCCCACGTCCTTGCCCACGTTCGATTGGCAGATCAAGAACGGGATGTCGCGGTCCGGGTGGCGGTTGACGTACCAGCCGGCGGAGAACTCGCTCCAGGCATCCTCGCCGGTGACGGTCTTGATGCCCTTGGGCCCGAGCAGCCCCGGCAGGCTCTGCGAGCCGGGGGCCCAGCGGTAATCGTAGGTCGCCGTGTACGTGCCGAAGCTCATCACGCTGAAGATTTCCGGGTGGCGGAGCCCGAAGTGCATCATGCCCCCGCTGATCTTCGTGCGGTCCACGTCCCACCGCCGGATCGCCCATTGGATGAGGTTGGCCATGAACCGCTCGGCGAAGTAATCCACCTTCGACTCCGCGGCGGCCCGCAGCGTCCCTTCGCCCTCGTTGTAGCACAGGTCGGGCATGTAGCCGTGGATCGGCTCGGCCAACAGCCGGATGGCCGCCTCCGGCGGCACGAGGATCTTCTCGCGGACGTTCCAGGTGTCGTGGATGGACTCCAATTCCAGCGGCCCGGGGGCCTTGTACTTGGGGGGCACCGAGGCCGCGATGCGGAACATCCGGCTGGGCAGGTGGTAGTAGGGCGGTCCGGCCCAGTAGCGGAACCAGTACTCCGGCACGCCCTTGTGGTGCGCGTTCTCCTGGATGAACTGCAACACCGGGCGGGGCGGGGCCACCGATTCCTCGACCGCCTCCGCCAGGCTGTTCTCGCCGCCGATCTCGCAGGCGTTCTCCGTGCCGGCCAGCGCGTCGGTCACGGCGTAGTAGAACCGGCCGCCTTCGCGGCAGGTGTGTACGTACAGGCACTCGCCGGGCGGCACTTGCCGGTTGTCCGCATAGCAGTAGGTGGCAATGACCGAATCGGGCAGCTCGCGCTGGTCGATGAACTCGCCCTGAAAAGCGATCCGGGCCATGCCGTCGTCGTAGGCGGAAAGCGGCTCTACCTCGGCGATCCGCTCGGCCTGCGGCAGGTTGGCGGCGGTAATCCTCTCGGTGTGCCGATAGACGCGATAGCGCACGGCCGGCACCTCCTTCTCCCGCTCCAGCGGCTTGATGCCCTGGAACCCGCTGGGCTGCCACCGCCCCTTCAGCCCTTGCAGACCGCGGAGGGTCTTGAGCGTCACCGCCGCGGTACGCTCCAGGCCGCGGGCGGTCTTGCCCGGCCCACCGGCCAGCTTGTCGCCGGTCAGGCACAATTCGTCCACCCAGACGACGTCCTGGGTGCGGGGCACGAAGGCCGGGTGCTCCTGCCAGAGGATGAAGGTCTGGCCGTCGTGATGCACGGCCCGCACCCCGCGGATCTGCGGCGGCGTCTTGCCCGGCGACGGGCCCTCGTACAGCACGTCCAGGCAGCTCTTCGCCGGCAACAACTGGTCGAAGCTGACCACGGCGAAGCCCAGGTTCCCGGCGGGGTCCTTGCTCCAGGCCGCCACGGCCTGCGTCACGTCGAACGAGCGGAACCAGGGCGGTTCCAGCTCGAAGGGCCGGCCCGCGGGTACGGCGTTACCTTCGGCATCCAGCTCTTGCGCCATCCGCAGCACGGCCGGCTGTTTGGGCTGCCGGCCGCCCTGAGTGAAGCACACCAGGCTCGCATGATGCACCTTGGCTCCCTTGGGCAGGGCGGAAAGGTCGAACACCAGCCGCGGCGTCTTACCGCCCGCCACCACGAGCGTGCCGGCATGGGTGGCCGGAGTGTCCTTGCCGGCCCAGCGCTCGCTCAACAGCTCGGCCCGCGCGGCGCTGGCCGCCGCCAGCCACAGAAGCACAATAGCGGCTCGGCTCATGGCAGGAATCACTCCGGAGTGACGATCAACTTCGCTTCCACGCCCAACGAAATGCCCTTGAGAGTCAACAGGCCGTCTACAGTGGCCACGGCGGTGCCTTCCGGCGAGGGCGAGGCGTCGTGCCCGGCCGAGCGGCTTTTCCCGGCGGGCTGCCCGGAGCGGGCCGTGCCCGCCAGCGGGACGACGGCCCAGTGGTACTTCCTGCCCGCCGCAAGCTGGAACTGTTGCGGGTGCCGCAGGGTGACGTCATAGAGGCCGCCTTGGTGCGCGGTGCAGTTCAGAAGCACTTCATATTTTGCCGGCCCCTCCAGCGGCGCGCGCCACGTCACGTCGCAGTTTATCTCGCCCATGCCGCCGGCCAGCGTCTTGCGGGCCGCCTCGCAACTGAAAGCCAGCACGCTGCGGTCCTTGCGGACATCCAAACGCACGGCATTGGGAAAGGTCTCGCTGGCCGTGACGGGAATGTAGCGCGCGCCGCCCCAGGAAAACTCGGCCACCAGCGGCCTGCCCTGCTGGAGCATGAGCCGATGGAACTCGCGGATCGGGCCGCGGTTGTCGGAAGTCACGGCCACCAGCGGCAGCTCGGCGCCCACGGGCGTGCCGGCCAGCAGCCGGTTCATGTCGTGCTCTTCCCAGACGCTCTTGCCGCCGTCGGTCCGCAGCGCCCAATCCGGATGCCCGAACACGGCCTGAAGGCCCTTGGCCGCCTCGGAAGGGCGGTTGTGGCCGGCGCCCGCGGCCAGGTCGGCATAGGTGGGGCTGCCGTGGCCGGAGATCACCGTGGCGAAAACGTCCGGGTGCCGCAGGCCGAGGCGGAGCGCCCCGCCGCCGCTGGCCCCGCCGTGGCAGCCCGTCACCAGCATCTTGTTGCGGTCCACCGGCCACGTCCGGGCCGCCCAGTCGAGAAACGCCAGCAACCGCCGCTCAGTGTACGGCCGGATCACGCCCTGCCGGAAGCTCCGCAGCGTGCCGGCCCCCTCGTGGTAGCCGTACCACCAGGAGCGCACGGGAAAATCGTGCGGGGCCAGCACGATGCTCTCGCGCTCCATGCGAAACTGCGTCCGCCAGTACGAGCCGCCGTCGCGGTGCAGCGTCAACTCCAACGGCACGCGGGCGGCCTTGTCGCCGGCGGCCAAGAGCGACTCCGGAACCGCCACCGACCAGTTGTAATACTGGCTGGGAACGTTGGCCAGCTTCGGCCCGGCCACCCATTGCACGTAGTGCAGCCGCTTGCCGGCATAGTTGAAAAACGGCATCCGCGGCATTTCTTTCTGCAGCACCGGCGCCGGCTCGGCCGGCCTTTCCTCGATCGGCCCCGCGACGTTGCCGGGCGACAGGTCCAAGGTATTGGCCACGCCGTCGACCATCGTCAGCACCGCGTAGTACGCCGTGCCCCGCTCGCCGGGCGTGTGGACATACAGGCCCGTGCCCCGCTCCAGCGGCCTGCCGCCGGCAATCACCAGCCGGTCGATGGGGCACTCGCGACCGAAGTCGCCGTCCAGCGTGGCGCCGCCGAAAGGATTCCAGTGACCGCAAGGAAAATAATCCTTCGTGGCAATGGCCACGTCGATGGGCCGCTCGATATTCCGGCCGTTGGTGTTCCAGCAAGAGAGCGGCTTGACCGTGGCCAGCAATTCGGCTGAAGCCAAGCTGGCGGCGGTGATCGGCCGCTCAGAACGATAGACGCAGTAGCGGGTCTGGGCCCTGGCGTCCAGGCCGTCGAGGATCGCCTTGAGCTCGCCCCAGACCGCCTCGTCTTTCCCGACAGGATCCTCGATCTCCCGCCAGGTGAGGAAAGTCTGCCCGTCGCGGTGGAAAACCTTCAGTCCGCTTGCCTGCGGGGGCACGTCGCCGGGCGGGCCTTCGTACATCAGGTCGAGATAGGTCTTGTCGATCCGCCAGCCGGGGAACCGCTTCACGTACAGGCCGTGGTTCGCTTTGCCGGTCATCCAGCCGCGCACCAACTCGGTCACGTCGAAGGACTGGTACCAGGGCGGCACGAGCGCCAGCGGCCGGGCCTCCGCTGCGAGCGGCGAACCCTGCCGGTAGGGGGCGCTGAGCGGATAGATCTCCACGTCGGCCAGCGCCCGCGGATCACCGGGCTCGATCGGGCTCCGCTGGCATTGCAGGCTCGCGCGGTGCAGCCGCGCCCCCTGCGGCAGGCCCGACAGGTCGAACCGCAAGACGGCCTGCTCCTCGCCGAGTCGCTCCACGCGGATGCCGCTGCTCCCGGCCGAGGGCTTTTCCTGCCCGGCCCAAGGCGGCGCGGCCGTCAGGAGCAGGTACCCGAACCGTTCGGGCACGTCGTAGTCGCCCGAGAGCGTGGGCGACCAGGCCTGGCTCTCGGTCTTCCCGCCGGCCTGGCGGTTGCGGTAGACGTTCATCCGCCAGCGGGCGGGGAACGGCTCGGCCACGCCGAGCGCGGCCATGGGAATGGCGACCTCCAACGACCAGCCGTCCTTGCCCACGGCGACAGCCGCCTTCGCCTGCGAGTCCCAGTCCTGCGGATTGCCGCGGTCGCGGCGATCGTAGATTGCCCCCGAGGCGCCGATGACGATCTGATAGTAGTCGGAATCGTGCCGCGGCTGGAGGAACAGCTCCACGGAATCGTCCTCCCACACGAGGCCGTCGTGCTGCGCCACGCTCCGCTTCAGCCCCGCCATGTTGGGCTCGGACAGTTTCACGCCGACGTAGAGCGTGCCGCCCTTTTGCAGGAAGCGGGCCTCGGTCCGCGGCGTGGCCTCGCCGTGCCGATCGAGCTTGCCCAGCACGACCGGCCGCGTTGCGTTCCAGGCCTTCTCATCGAGCCGGCCGTCGATCGTGGGGGCCTCCGCGACGGGCGCGGCCCAGGCCTGCGGCCCCTCGCTGCCCGAGCTGGCCGGCGGCAGCCCCGTGCCCAGCCGCTTCGTCACCACCGCCGCCTTGGCGGCGACGGCCACCACCAGCACGGCACACGCCGCCAGACTGCAAACGGGCAACCACTGCCGGCTCGTTTTCATCGCGCTTGTCTCCTGCCGTTGTCGGCGGCGTTTTCCGGCCGCAGCCGCACCCCCGCCATGCCGGCCGGCGCGCCAAGGCAACACATCGCCTCTCATCACTTGGGCGCACCGAAGTCCGCCGGCAGGTTCTTGACGATCCCGACCGTCTCCACGCTGACCCGCATCACCTGCCCGACGAGGCGGACGATGTACTCGGGGTCGTCCGCGCGGTTGGGGTCCGAGCGGATGCCGCTGCGATTGTCCTCGCTCACCTGGTACTGGTCCACCACCCATTCCAGCGCGCTGCGGTTGCCCAGGCGGTACTCGAAGACCTCGGGCGGGATGCCGGCCAGCGTGAGCGAGTCGTTCACCACGAGCGACCGCTTGTCTTTGGCCAGTCGCATCTTCTCGACGTGGTGCGAGAGCGGAACGCCCGGTGTCTCAATCCAATCCAGTGGCAAGGATCCCAACCTCTCATAGTCAAGGTGCAGCGCGGCCAGGTTCTCTCCCGCCGTGGCAAACGCGCGGAAGTCCGGGGCCAGGGGAATCCGCGGCAGTTCACGCTTCAGGTTCTCGGCATATCGCTGCCGATAGCCCGGATGGTGCAACATGCTGTAGACATAGTGGAAGACACCCCACTTCGTGATCCGCTTGTCGCCGTAGTGCTCGCGGAAGTGTTTGAGAGCCCAATCGGTGATGTTCTCGCGGCGGTTCGTGCCGTCCTCGTCATAAACGTAGAAGGGAAAACACTGGTGGGCGTCCAGGCCGGCGCAAAGGTGAATGTCCACGATCGAGGCGGCGACCATCGCGCTAAACGTGGATGCGCGGTATCCGATGTCGCTTACCCCGATTAGCGTATTCTCGGCACCTCGTTTAGGGAAGAGCTGTTGGAATTGGTAGCGTCGTTCCGTGAGAATGTCGTTGAAGCAGACGTACCGTTTCGTGAAAGGGCGGTACAGGGTCGGCCGGACTTGAGCCTCATCGAACCCTGCATAACGGCCGCGGCGAACGTTTGCCTTCAACGTCTCGCTCCACTTGACCATCTCGTAACGTACGAAATCATCGATATTCGCCTTTCCACCGTCGCGGCGGTAGCGATCGACTTCGCCGTTGTATGCGTCTGCAAGATCGCGGACACGCTCGACGAGAGCCGCCGGCTCAAATCCGTAGACAGCGTCGTCGCGGTTAGTCTTGATGCCCAGAGTGTGGAGACCGAACACCCCTTCCGCCGCTTCACTCGCCCCTTTCTCCTCCCTTGCACCCAAAGGAACAAACGTGAGGAACTCGCCCCCATTCTCCGGCAGCAGCCAGGTGTGGCGCTCGTCCGGCGGAAGCCGCTGCCACTTCACGCCGCTGAGGTTCCCGTGCTGCGCCAACCAGGCCAACTTCCGCTCGCGGCGGAGCGCCTTCTCGATGCGATGGAACAGAATCCGATGCCCGCGGTGCCGGGCCGCCCGGACCGCGACCGTGATCCCCACCCCCACCTGAATGCCGAACACGTTGTAGGTCGTGCCGGCCAGCTTCGGGTTGTGCCGGACATTCCCCTCCAGGTGCAAATGGTAGACGCGCGTAAAGTCCTGGAGCAAGTGCTTGCGCATGCCGTCGAAGGCGATCTGGTCCACAAAGCTGTTGTTGGAAACGAAGCACACGATGCCGTCCCGCCCGTTGAGCCGGTCCACCGCCCAACGGAAAAACTTGACGTACATGTCCGCCAGGGCGTTCTTGTTCGTGGCCCTTGAATCCTTGGCATACGTCTCGCTCACGCGGCGGTCGATAATTTCATATTTCCGGTTCTTGTTGTTGTCGTTCTCGTTGAGCTGCCATGCGTTGTACGGCGGGTTGCCGATGACCACGGTAATCGGGGCCTCGCGCTCGCATTCCACGCGGGCGACGTTCTCCTGCGTCATGAACCCGAATGCGCCCTGCCTGCCTTTCGCCAGCTCGAGCGTATCCACGAAACACAGGCCCGGGAATGCCCCGTATTCGCCGGTCAACTCGTAGTACGCGTGCTCGATGTTCAACGCGGCAATGTAATAGGGCAGCAGCATCACCTCGTTGGCGAAAAGCTGCTGGCGGTACATCCGCGGCAGGTCTTTCTTTGGGATACGGCGCAAAAGGTTCACGGTGAAGTTGCCCGTGCCTGCGCAGGGATCGAGCATGTAGACGTCCGGGTCGCCCAGCGTTTTGCCGAACTCGCTTTGCAAGATCTCCTCCACGCTGGCGCACATGAAATCCACGATCTCTTGCGGCGTGTAGACGATGCCGTGCGTGTCGGCCACCTTGACCGAATAGCCCTGAAAGAACCGCTCGTACACCGTGTTGAGGAAGTGCTGCTTCTCGGCGAAGCTCTCGATCGTGGCGGCGGCCGACTCGATGGCCAGGTAGAACCGGTCCAGCGACTTGAGAAAATCGTGCCGATTGAACGACCTGCTCACCAGGGCGTCGATCACCTTCTCCACCTCGGCGGCGATCACGTTGCGGCGCGTGAAATCCTGGTTGTCGAAAATCGTGCGGATCAGCCGCTCCGTCAGGAGGTGCTGCACCAGCATCTCGTCCACCGCGGCCACGCTCAGGTTCGGGTTGAGCGAGTTGCAGCACAGGTCGTAGAAGGCGGCAAACGCCGCGATGAACCGCGGATTGTGCCGATGCGCCTCCTTGATCTTCTCCACCAGCCCGCGGGCCAGGTCCGGCACCCGCTCCTTGAACTCGTCGATGGCCTTGCCGAAATCCTCGTGGGCGGGCTCGGTGTAGGCGAAAAAGGCGCTCAGGAGGTCGGCAAGCTGTTGCGGGTCGGTCAGGTCGACCCTCATCGCCTGTTGGCCGTTCTGATAGAGGTGCGCCTCGCGGGTGTCCTCGAAAACGGTGTTCGTGAGCGGATAGCCCTTGGCGATCTTCTTGCGGATCTCGGCTTCCAGGTTGTCGTGGGTGTCCTTGGCCTCCCAGTGGCCCCGCGTGATGTAGTACTCGTCGCGGAAGGTGCCGTCGGGCCGGATCGAGCGCCCGGCGGTGGTGTCGGCAAGCTGGGGGATCAGGGTCCAGCCAAAATGCCGGCCGACCTGGTCGAGCAGGGTCTGAAAGGCCGTCGAAACGGCCGCTTCATGCGCCACGTCCTGTTGCCGGTAGGTATCCAGTGCGGCGTAGTACGCCTTGATCGCCTTGTCGGTGGGCCTGATCTTCCTGGCGGTGGACATGCGTATCAAGGTATGGGAGGTGAGATACGCGGTCAAGTGGGTGGCCGTTCAGCCTTGAAATCGGGCCAGCAGTTCGGCTACGCCAGTCCCGACGCGGAAGGCAGAGGGAGGGCGACCGGTGGCGGCCCTGCCACGGTTCCCGGTCCCGTAGCTTATGCTCCGGCATAACGGAACGTCGTGTCGCAACAGGTGTTATGCTGGCGCATAACCTACCCGCCTGGATGGGTCTAAGGGCGTTGCACACTTGCGGAAGAGGGAATCGCCCCGAGCCGCAACCCGCTGGACAACGCGTTGCGGCTGCTTCACCCGCGCTGCGCGCTTACTTGGTGGGGTTGGCGTCGTTGGGGATCGGACAGCCCATGGCGCGGTAGAGCCGGAATTGCCACTCGTCGTAATCCCCGACCGCCCGCAGGTATTCGCGGCGACTCTGGTCCAGCGCCTGGATCGACTGCAGCACTTCCAGCGGCAATCCCTGGCCGCCGTGGATGCGCTCCAGGTTCCGCCGGTAAGACTCGCCGGCCACGCGGATTCCCGACTGCGCCACGGCGATCTGGCCGCGGAGGGACTCGGACTGGCAGTGCGCCTCGGTGATCTCGCGCGCTACTTGGTCCATCAGCCGGATCTGTAGAAGCCTGGCCTGCTCTGCCCGGGAGCGGGCGCCGTCGCGGGCGGCCGCTTCGCCCAGGCCGAAGTTGCGGAGTTGCCAATAGACGGTAGCGTCGAAGTCGAATCTCCCGCGGACGCCCGCCACCGTGTCGCCCGGCCCGCCGCCGTACCCGCTTTGGCTGACATCCAACAGCACGTTCGGCAACAAAGGGGCATAGCGCTCGCGATCCAGGCAGTCGGCCGCTTCCGTCACGAGATGACGGCTCTCGGCCAGCTCAGGGCGCCGCGCCAAGCCGTCGGCGACGAGCTGGGCTGTCTCCACGCCGTCCGAAATCAACTCAATCGGCACGAGTGTCGGCTCCTCCGGCACCAAGCTGCGGTCGGGCGGCATGTGCAGCAGCTCCACCAGGCGGCTCGACGCAACCTGCGCCTGCACGGCGGCCTGGGCCACGGCGTTCTTCCGCACGGCAAGTTCCGCCTGGGCACGATCGGCGTCGGCCTGATTGCCCTGCCCCGTGCGGGCGAACGCGGCCGTCAATTCGGCAAGCTGTTGCGCGTGGCTGAACGTCTCTTGCGCGATGGACTGCTGCTGGAACGCCCGCAGCAGATCGAGGTACGCCACGGCCACCAGCAGGAGCAGGTCATGGGTGGTGGCCGCGGCCGCGTGTTGCCGGGCTGCCATTTGCTGGCTTGCGATGCGCGGCTGGAAGACGGCATCCGCCAAAGCGAACTTGGCCGACACCCCGGGAACTGCCGGCGCCCCGCCGCCGACCGCATACATCCCCAGCCCGGCTTCCAGCGCCGAACGGTTGGCCACGGGGATCGTGCCGTCGCTGTTCTGCAGCGGCCCGTCATGGTTGATGTAGCTGGTGCCGGCTTGAATGGAAGGCAGCCATAGGACTCTCGCTACCCGCAACTGTGCGAAGGCTTCGTTGATCTGTTCCTTGGCAAAAGCTATTTGCGGGTTGTGCCCCGAGGCCAACTCCAGGGCCCTTGCGAAGCTGATGGCTTCCTGCGGCTCCTCGCCCCGCGCGGAACGCTGCTCGACGCCGACACACAAGACGGCCAGCAGCGCCAGCCGCCCGGCCGCGCGTGCGCACCAGTCGATGGTTGGCGTCGCCGTTTCTTTCCTGGTCATGTGCCGGTACCTGCCGCAGAAGGCAGGGAACCGCCGCGTGCCGCGCGCACCCCAACACCGCGAGCCGATGGCGTCCCTCATGCCTCTTCGTCAAGGGATCGCCCCTTACATCAGGAAAATTCCGCAGAAGCGTTACAACCGGAAGCCGTTCCCCAGCCCTTACGCTCGCACCCCGCCAACGATAGGGGTCATTCGCTGGCGAAATCGCGCAGGCTCTGCGGCCACGGCGTCTCGCAGGGCACGTACACAACACACGGGCACGGCGGGGGCACGACACAGGGGCACGACGCACTCGGGTTGTCAACCAGGGCCGCCGCGGAGTGTGTCCCAGGCTGAGGGTCGAGTGCGACGTTCTTGATCTTCCCCAGCTTCTCTCCCTGCGGGCCGGGGACCGTCGTGCCGACCAGCGTCGCTTTCTGGATGGTCTCTGCCGGGCCTTTTGCCACCGGCCGGTTCTGGGCGATACTCGGCTCTGCCGCGGTTGCCAGTAGCGCTCCACAGAGAAGCACTGCTGAACAAACGGCCAGTAAAACCGTCCAACGTGCGTTCATGATCTAGCCTCCTCAGGATTGTTAGCATTACGTTCCGTACACGCTAGTAAATTGTTAGCGCGGCGCGAGTGAGGGTCAATGCCCGTTTTTCATGGTCAATTCCCATTTTTTTCTGGTCAACGGGGCCCGGGCCACTGCGCCGGCCGCGGGGCAGCCATGCGGCGGCACGGCCGTTAGAGGGGAGATTCCCCGCCTGCGGACGAGATCAGTAGGCTTGAGCGACCCGCCCTGAACCAGGGGTACTTCACTGCGAAACGGCTTTGGGTACAGACTATCTTTGCGCAGACTCGTTTCGCAGGAAGAGCGCCAGGTCGGATTCGGCTTTTCCGGCCAGGCGGTGTCGCGTCTTGCCGTACACGTCCGCGCGCAGTTTGAGGAACGTGAGTTCCCAAGGCACGTTCGGCTCGTAACTCTCTAGCAAGGGAACCGTATCCTGCGGACCAACCTGAGAGGCAACCAAGTAGGCGGCTACCCTTCTTTGGTCGTCCGCATACAGAGCAGCGAACGGCTCTTGCAACGCTGGCAACAATTCCCGCGCACAGGCGGGATCGCTTAACGCCACGCCCGCCGCCACCTGGATCGCGTTGTGCGTCACGTCGAACACCGCCCAGGGATCTTGCCTGAGACCGACAAAAGCCTGGGAGAGCGTCTGGGAAGTTTCTCGCTTGCGTCCCCGGGCGAAATACAGGAAGACGCCCCGGATCATCTCGGACTCGCGTGGATTGTAGCTCCGCAGTTGCTCCGCCAGCGAGTTCGCCTTACCGCTGCCCTGCATGGCATAAGCCAGGGCCAGCAGGGCGGTCTCCGTGGGGTAGCGGGCCTGGCGGGGTTGCGCTTCCCATTCCCGGATCATGCCCGCATAGTCGCCCGCCAAGTATCGCGTCCATGCCCGGATCCGCGCGGCCTGGCTCGGGCCCGCATCCTGGGCATCAGGGACCCGCTGCGCAACTACCAACATCGCGGTCCTCTCGTCTTCGACGCCTTCCCAATCCACGCCCTCCAGCGGGCACACCGGCCGATGCGACTGCAGTGCGACGGCCCGTTGGTGCAGCTTGGCCAAGGAGAGGCCGCTGGGCCGCCCCAGCGTGCGGGCAAATCCGTACTCGATGCGATTGTGATCGTCCGTGTTCAGGCAACGCGCGTAGTCCCGGCTCGCCTCCTCAACCAATCGCTGGCCGGCTACGTAGCGTGCCAGCAAGCCTTCCATCTGCGTGGCCCGCCAGGCGACCGCCAGGGCGGTCCGATAGGGTTCCTCGGCAAGCCGCCGGCGAAGTTGTTCCGCGCTGTACGCGAACGGCTGGTTGGAGCAAAGCAAGAGCATGTCGTCATGTTTGGACTGCCAGATCTCGACGTGCGCGAACACCGACCGCAACGTGGCAAGGACCGTAAAGACCGTGGTCTTGTCGGTCTCGTAGGCCTGCAACCACTGAATGAACAGACCACCCTCGTTGAGACGCCTGCTGGCGGCTGCGTAGAACTCGCGCGTGAAGAGATTGGCGATTCCGGCCCGATACGGATTCGACGGCTCCGAGGCGATGATGTCGTAGGTTTGCCGGTTGGTCAGGAGCACTTCCCGCGCGTCGTTGTAGATGACGTGAATCTTCGGGTTATGGAAAACGTCTCCATTGACCGGGGCGCAGCGGCGGACCATTTCGTCCAGCGCCGGCTCGATCTCGACGGCATCCACGCGCTCGACCGCGGGGATCTTGCCCAACCAACCTGCCGTCTCCCCCGTTCCCAGCCCGACGACGAAGCAAGTCTTCGGGTCCGGGTGCAAGGCAGCCGGCAATATGCCTAAGCCGATCTGCGTGGCTGCATCCCCTATGGCATTCCCGTCGCACTTGCCGTTCACCATGAAAGACATGCCGCTTTCGACCGCGATTGCCACGCCTGCTTCGACACCGTCCGCCTCCCAGACGATTCCGTGTCGCTGCGCGTTTTCCCACATGATCTTGGCGTTTTCCGTCCATGGTTTGGGGAGCCGGACGCGGCCCGCGCCGATGTCGCTATGCCGCCACACGGCCGTGGGGCCGCTCAAAGTCAGCAGCAACACGGCAAGGACGCTGCTGCCCACCGGCGCCAGGCGCTTGCGCCACTGCCGCCGGGATCGTGCGGCAACCACCGCCAGATACGCGCACCAGCTCGCCAACGTGATCCCCACCGCGCGCCATGCCCCCACGGCCGACAAGAGCGGTATCAAGCCGAATCCGCCCGCCAGCGAGCCGAGAATGCAGCCCAGCGTGTTGAAGGCGTAGGTGGAGCCGACTTGCCGCCCCACCTCCTTGTGGCCGCGGCCCAAAAGCGCGATCAACACGGGGAACTGCACTCCGCTGACGACCGCGGCGGGCAGAATGACAATCAGTGCGATCGCCGACCAGCCCGACACCTCGCCCGCAAAACCCAGCCGGTTGGACTCGTGGAGCATCGCCGCGGCAATCGCCAGTCGATCTCCCAGGGCAAAAGGGACGGCCAGGAACATCGCTTCCAGGCCGCACGTCAGGGAAAGGCTCTGCAAGCTCGGCTGCCTGCCGCGAAAGAACAGTGGATACAGTGCCGCGCCCAGCCCGATCCCGAGCAACGCCACCGATAGAATCAACCCGAACGTGTAGGTCGTGCCGCCGAGAATGGGCGCCAACATGCGATACCACACCAGCTCCATCAGCATGAAGGCAAACCCCACCACGCCCGCGGTCGCGTACACGTGGATCGGATGGGGCAGGCCCTCGCCGCCGCCGGCCGGATGTTTCCGCTGTTGGGCGGACTTCTTTCTTGCCGATGGTTTTGTCGGCGGTGCCGCTGCCGGCGCCGTCGCAAGTCGCTGCCGCGACAAGAACCAGGCACAGGTGGATACAGCGGCGTTCAGCATGCAGGCGGACCAGAGTGTAAACCGCGTGCCGAGCGCCGGCAGCATGAGAAACGTGCTGGCCATCGCTCCCGCTACGGCCCCTACCGTATTCACGCCATACAGCATCGCCACCGCGCGCCGGTTCTCGTCTTCAGGCGTGGTTACCGCGGCAACCGCCGCTGGCAGCGTCCCGCCCATGAGCACAGTCGGCGCCAGCAGAATGAAGGCCGAGAGCAGCAATCGGACTGTGGCGGCGCCGAACGCACCAAGGGCCATCTGCCCGCCGAAAGCGATGTAAACCGCACGAGAAGCATCAATCAACCACGGGCTCAGGCCCACGGTGATCGCAATCAAGCCTTCCAGCAAGGCATAGAAGGCCAGCGGGTTCGACCGCGTGTCGGCCCTTCTGCCCAGCAGGGCATTCCCCACGCCCAGGCCGCCCATGAAAATCGCCAACACCGCCGCCGACGCCGCGGTGGTGCTGCCGAAGACGAGCCTCAATTCACGCAGCCACGTCACCTGGTAAATCAAGGCGCAGGCGCCGGAACCCATCAGCAGAAGCCCAACCAAAGCGAAACGTCTGTTCATCATGGGGTGTGACCCTCGGCTCGATGCAAATGCCGGTTGAGAAGTGCGGCGCTCGGGAAGGCGGGGGCGGTTACGCAGTCTGAGCCACCCGCCGCCGATGGCGTCTCCCGTCCGTTTTCGGCCACTGCCCACTTTTCCCATCAGGAAAAACCGGCAGAATCGTCACTAGCGGAGAAGTTCCACCGGCTTACACCCGTCCCCGATGACCCGGTAACCGCCGTCTAGCGGTTATCCGCCGGTCGCACGACTACCGCCTGGCCGTCTTGGAGCGACTGACCGGGGACCTGGATCACCGCTTCCGCGCCCTTCAGACCGGAGACGACCTCGACCTCATTGCCGACTTGCAGCCCGAGAGTCAGCGAGGTGCGCACGGCCCGGCCGTCTCGCACCGTCCAGCAAAAGGCCTGCTTGCCCTCGCGGACGATGGCGGAGAGCGGCAGGACCCAAACATCGGGACGCTCCTGGAGAAGGATGTGCGCGGTGGCATACATCCCCGGCCGCAGCAGGCCCTGCGGATTGGGGAGGTCCAATTCCGTGCGCAAAGTCCGATTTGCGCCCAGGACCCAACTGGTCCGCGTCACTTTGCCTTCCACGATGCGGTCGGAAAGGGCCTGCACGCTGACGTAGCCGGCCCGGCCCGCCTCGACCCGGGGAGAGTCCATTTCCGGGACGTCCACGAAGATGCGGACAGTATCCGTGCGGGCGACGGCCAAGAGCGGTTTGGCGGTCATGATGCTGGCCGGCTGCACGAAATCTCCACGGTTCACGTTCCGCTCGGTCACGATTCCGGCATACGGGGCACGGATCTGCGTGTATTGGAGCAGGGCTTTTACCCGCGACAGGTCGGCTTCCGCGTTTCCGCGGCGTGCCGCGGCCACGGCTTCACCAGCCTTCGCCTTCGCCAAATCCGCTTGGCTTTGCACGAACGCAGCCTTGGCCGCTTCCACCTTCGCGCGGACCTCTGCTCGCGCCGCCTCCGCGGCCTTGAGCGCGTCGCGCGTTTCGTCTTCAAGCTTGCGATCGAGCGAGCCGCCGGCCACCAGTTGGCTGATCCGCGTGTACTGGGATTGCCAGCGCGTGACATTCGCCTCGGCGCGAATGCCGCCGGCCTCCATCAGGCCGATGTTGGCCTGGGCAGTCGTCACCGCGGCCTCGGCAGCGCGGATTGCCGCCGCGGCCAGCTCGATTTCCGCCCCGGCCTGGACCACTGCCGCCTCCTTCTGGCGAAGCTCATCTTTCAACTCGGGCAGGAACAGGTCCACAAGAAGTTGATCCGCTTCCACGCCGTCGCCGATGTCCACGTAAAGTTTCTGAACGTAGCTGGGGAGCTTGGCCAGCAGCGGCGTGAACTCGAATGCCTCGATCTGGCCCGGCTGCACGCTCTCCCGGCGGAGTGTTTTCCGCACAGGCGGGCCGGCAGTAACGCGCACCGCGGCAGCGGATGTCGCAGACGCCGTTTGCTCCGCCTCCAGCGAGGAGGCCGGGTGACAGCCCGCCAGCGAACCCAGCATCGCGGCAGCTACGGCCAGGCCGACGATCGTAATGAGTTCGCGTTGCGGAAACCAGTGTAGGGTCGGCAACCGTCCGCAACAGAAACGAATCAGGCCGAGGACGCGATGCATCTCAGTGACCTCCTGGGGCGGTGGAAGGCAGGTAGTAGGCGCTCTCGGGATCGTCGGGATCGAGAGATGCCGACTCGGTAGTCGCGCGCGACTGCACCAAAGCGAAAACCGAGGGAAGCACAAACAGGGTGGCGGCGGTGGCAGCCGCCAGACCGCCGATGACAGCCCGACCCAAGGGAGCGTTCTGCTGACCGGCCTCGCCCAAGGCCAGCGCCATGGGTAGCATGCCCGCCATCATGGCGCAGGTGGTCATCAGGATGGGGCGCAGCCGGCTTCCCGCCCCCTCGACGGCCGCCTGCGTCACGATCTCGCCGCGCCGGCGTCGGCTTTCGGCGAACGTAACCAGCAGAATCGCGTTGGCCATCGCCACGCCCACGGCCATGATCGCGCCGATGAGGGACTGGATGTTCAGCGTCGTGTGGGTCAGGTAGAGCATCACGACCACGCCGGCGATTGCGGCGGGAGCGGTCGAGACCGTGACCAGCGACAGCCGCAACGACTGAAAGTTGGCCGACAGCAGCAGGAGGATAACGACGATTGCCAGTCCTAATCCGCGGGCCAGCCCGCCGAGCATCTCGTGCATTGGAGGAATCTGCCCGCGAATCTCGACTTTCGCCCCGGCCGGGGGCTGGCCGGCCCGCTGCAAGGCCGCTGAGACTTCCCGCGAGACCCTGCCGAGGTCCGTGCCGGCGATGTTCGCCGTCATGCTCACCTGGCGTTGCATGTTGTAGCGGTCGATTTCACCGGGCATGGTTCCAGGAGAAACCGTGGCCACGTCCCGCACGAGGACCTGGCCGGCGGCGTTGCGTTTGACCGGAACCATCTGCAAATCGGCAATCGACTCCAGCGGCTTGATCCCCTGCGGCGAGCGCACGACCGGGCGCGGGACTTCCACTTGCACCTGGTAGCCGATGCCGGACTTGGGATCGGCCCAGAAGTTCGGCACGGTGAACCGACTGGAGGAGGTGGCCTCCGCCAACGAGCGGGAGACATCCACCGGGGTAACGTACACCGTCCCCGCCTTCTTGCGGTCTACGTCCACTTGGACCGTGGGGTAATCGAGCGATTGGACGATTTCCAGGTCCCGCAGGCCGGGGATCTTCGCCATCTCGGCCTTGACTTTCCCCGCGTAGGGTCGGGTTTGGCTGAAGTCGGGACCGCTCACGGCCACTTCCACCGGCGTAGAGGAACCGAAGCTCATCACCTCGTTGATGATGTCGGCCGGCTCAAAGGAAAACTGCACCTCGGGCAGCGCCTCCGCGAGTTTCGCGCGGAGTTCCTCCTTGAATTGGTCGACGTGGATTCCGCTTTCCCTCTTCAAGGCCACCCACATCACGGCGTCCTCCGGCCCCCGCATCCATTGATACACGGTGTTGATCGGGTAGGTGGAGGGAATCGTGCCGAGATAGCCCAGAGTCATCTGAACATTGTCATCCCCGGCGGCCGTTTTGATGACCTCCAGGGCCTTCAGCACGGCCTGCTCGGTGCGGTCGATGTCCGTGCCGTCCGGGGCGCGCATGCGCAGCCGGAATTGTCCCGTGTCGATGGTGGGGAAGATTTCCCTGCCCAGCCGCGAGCCCGGCCCCCAGATGATCGCTAAAGACACGACGAGATAAGCGGCCACAAGCCCCCAGCGGAAGCGGACGGCCCTCGCCAAGAACCACTCGTAAGCTTGGCGAAACCGCTCAAAGGAGGCTGCGCGCAGCCATCCCAGCGGCAAGGCACGCCGCTGCGGCGACAGATTGGCCAACGCGGCAGCGCGAGGCTGCGAATCGCCCAAATGCACGCGACGCAAGAGCCACACGGAGAGTACGGGGACGAACGTGCTCGAGAGCAAGTAGGAAGCCACCATCGAGAAGCCGACCGCCAGCGACAATGGCACGAACATCGCGCGCGGCGCGCCTTGCATGAAGAACGACGAGATGAACACCGCCAGGATGCAGGCCATCGCCAAGAGTCGCGGGACGGCCGTTTGGGCGTTCCCCAGCCGCACGGCTTTGGCGATCGAAGGGGCGTGGCTCATCTGCGTGTGGATGTTCTCGATCTCCACTGTCGCCTCATCCACGAGAATGCCGATGGCCAGCGCAAGGCCGCCCAGCGTCATCAGGTTGAGCGTTTGCCCGCTGAGCCAAAGCGCCACGATGGCCGCCATCAGCGCCAGCGGGATATTCAGCAAGACGATGATCGCGCTCCGCCAGTCGCGCAAGAACAACAAGATCATCAGACCGACCAGCATGGCCCCCAGTGCGCCTTCGCCTACCACGCCCCAAATCGCCCGGGTCACGTAGGGCGATTGATCGAACTCGTAACTGACGTGGATGTCCGGCGGCAGGACCGCCTGCATGTCGGGCAGGGCCGCTTTCACCGCGCGGACCACGCTGAGGGTCGAGGCGTCGGCACGCTTGGTCACCAGGATGTACACGCTGCGGCGGCCGTTCACCAGCGCGTAGCCGGTGGGAAAGTCCGTGGTGTCCTGGCTGTCCTGGACATATCCCACGTCGTGAAGATAGACGGGCGCCTTGGGTCCGTTTCGGAGCGGGATCGCTTCCAGCTCGCCGGCGCCGCGCGCCACCGAGTTGACCGGCACGAAGGGATACTTCCCATCCAGGGGAAGGTTGCCGGACGGGCTGATCGCGTTGCCCTGGGCCAATGCATTGACGACGTCGTCCGGGGTCATGTCGTAGGCCCGCAGCCGCTCGGGATCGACCGTGACGACCACGGTCCGCTGGTTGCCTCCGAACGGAGGCGGCGCCGAGACGCCCGGCAGGCGGGCAAACATCGGCCGCACGCGGAACAAGGCCAGGTCCTGGATTTCACCGATCTTGTGGGTCTCGCTGGAGAAAACCAGGTAACCGACCGGTACGCTCCCCGTGTCGAAACGGATTACGAAGGGAGAAACCGTGCCGGGCGGCATAAAGGCCCGCGCCCGATTGACGTAGTTGACGGTCTCGGCCATCGCCTGCGCCATATTCGTTCCCGCGTGGAAGAACAGCTTCATCAGGGAAGTCCCCTGAATGTTGCGGGATTCGACGTGGTGGATGCCCGTGATGTAGAGGAAGTGGTACTCGTAATAGTTGGCCAGGTAGCCCTCCATCTGCGCAGGGTCCATCCCGCCGTACGGCTGGGCCACGTAGATCACAGGCAAATTCAGGCTGGGAAAGACGTCGACCGGCATCAGGCGAAGTGCCAAGCAGCATCCCAGCGTCACGGCCGCCAGCGCAACCATTACCGTCATGGGGCGTCGCAGCGCGAACAGAATCAGCCCCATACGCCGGCCTCGTGACGGTCCAGCCGCAGCAGAAGTCCACTGACAGTGGAATAATAGGCCGATCGCGCCTATTAGGCCACCCGCCGGGGGTCTAAGTGCCGTTCCATCGCAGCCGGAGGATAGATCTCGGCCGACACGCCTCTCACGGTGGCAGTAAACATGCCTCTATGGACGCATTTGGGCAGACCAACCGGGGCTACCACCAAGCACAGCTCCCTTGTGCAAGGAGGGGTTCAGATACCGACGCGAGCCTGGGGAAAGGTGGAGGATTTCGAGCGTGCCCCACCTGCCGGTGGTATTGGGGGAACAGGGGGAATTCGGGCTGGGGCTTCCCCGCCCGGGCTTCCCCGTCTTGTCAAGACACGGTTTTCTGCTAGGCTTGGAGATAGTGAAGGTCTGCCCGCGTGGCGCAATTGGATAGCGCATCAGTCTACGGAACTGAGGGTTGCAGGTTCGAATCCTGCCGCGGGTACTTTCTCAGCGGGGCCCACCCCCGCGATGCAGAGCGATGCATCCGGGGGCATCGTGGTGCGTAAAGCCCCGTTTCCCAAAGACTTGCGGCGGCTCGCGCTCTTCATCCTCCTCGTCCTCCTTGCCCGTTCGTCGGTGCATTCTGGTACGACCTCATACGTGTCTTGCGCAAGGTGAATGGCACCAATTTCGGCACCTCTCGGCACCACTGTGGGCACCTTTTTCACGGCCGCCCAGGCGTCGTCCGTGCCCGTCGCCCGCAATTCCGCGGCCTCGGGGCCGGTCTTCGGGGTGAGCGACGGCGGGGCCGGCAACGACTCGATGGCCGTGGCCTGATCGTGAAGACCGATGTGCGTGTAAACGTTCATCGTCAAGCGGATGTCGCAGTGCCGGGCCAGCGACTGGGCCGTCCGGGGGGAGACGCCGGCCCGCTCCAGGTTGGTGATGAACGTGTGCCGGTTGGAGTGGAAGTCGGCGAACAGGCCGTCGTCATCCTGGTACTCCAGGAAGTCCGACTGCTCCCTCGCCTTGCGCTCCTCCGGCGTGGTGGCCTCGTCAGTTCATTTCTTCCGGGCGGCTTTCAGATCGCAACGCATCATTTTTGCTGTTCGGCGCTCCGTGCCCCCTGGCACTTTGGCCGACACCGGGAACAGCAGGTAGTCGTCGCCCACATCCTTCGTCGTCAGCCACTCCCGCAGTCGATAGGCGACCTCGGGGTGCAGGACCTGCGTGTCCTGGCGCCTCCGCTTGCTGTAGCAGGCGGCAACGGTCACCGTGGGCGGATTGGCGTCCAGCCGCAGCGATCGTCTCGTCAAGCTGCCGATCTTACCCTTGCGGTACAGTCCCGGCCGAGGTCCACGATGCCATCGTCCACATACCGCGCCAACTGAAGTAGAAAACCGGCGATCTGACCTCGCCCGTTGCCGTGATAGCCGAAGATGAGGCCCGTTGCGCGTCGTTCATGTCCGGGTACTCTCGCAACAGGGCGGGCGCGATGGTCATAGGAGCCCCTACTGCCGAAATAGCGTGCGCTGCTCAGCCATCCTGGAGGCTAGCTGTCTTGGTTTCCTTGGCCTCCTTGCTGGTGACCGTTCGCTCGCCCGCAGCAGGTCGTCCAAGTCCGCGGCCGTGTAAAGCCGGTAGCAGTTCATCGGGTGTCGGTACACCCGCAGCTTCGAGCCTCGGCACCTGCAGCGGTTCAGCGAAGCACGCTTTTACCCCCGGCAGGTTGGGTCCGTAATCACCCAGGCATCCGCAACTCCTGCCCTCCTGTAGGGTTAGGTCAGGTTGGGGAAAGTCGGCAAACGGTGACGGCCCAACCCCGACTTTGCCCACGATGCCAGTCTGCTGCTGCCGAACACGCCAACTTCG
>Ga0326727_10004978_pt1 | contig 38707 bp, 32 predicted proteins | sample MB2enrmetagenome_FD_207643 | JGI IMG/M metagenome (GOLD analysis project Ga0326727, IMG submission 207643) | Lab enriched peat soil microbial communities from McLean, Ithaca, NY, United States - MB29MY | ecosystem: Environmental > Terrestrial > Soil > Wetlands > Peat | place: USA: New York...
CTTCTCGGCCGGGCCAATGCCTTGCCGCCAGTGGTAGTTGTCGGCGAAGCAGCCGCCCGGCCAGCGCAGCACCGGGATGCCCAGCGCGCGCAGATAGTCCACGGCCGCCTTCCGATAACCGTTCACGTTGGGGATCTTGGAGTTCTTGCCGACCCACAGCCCTCCGTAGATGCACGTCCCCAGGTGCTCGGAGAAGTTGCTGTGCAGCTCCGGCCGGATGGTCCCGATGGACGCTTCGGGATCGATTCGCAGACGCCGCTCTTCGGCCGCCGCGCCGATCCCCCGCTTGGGCGCGAACGCGCAGATTCCCGCCGCCGCGCCTCCCGCCAGCAGGTTGCGCCTTGTGATCGAGGTCTTCATACTTCCTCCTTCAAGCCGGCGTTGGAAAGCCGCCAGAACCAGCCTAAGCCCTCCACGGTCGTGCCCGCCGGCCGATACTCGCAGCCGATCCAGCCATCGTAGCCGATCTCGTCCAGCAACCGGAAGATGTGCTCGTAGCGCACCTCGCCCGTATCCGGCTCGTTCCTTCCCGGCGGCCCGGCAATCTGCACATGCCCGCAATCGGCGGCGTAGCGTTTCAGCTTGGTGGTGAGGTCGCCCTCCATCACCTGCATGTGGTAGCAGTCCATCATCATCTTGTGATTGGGCGCGCCCACCGCCATTACCACCGCGTGGGAATCCGCCTGCGTCGAGACGAAAAAGCCCGGCATGTCGCGCGTGTTGATGGCTTCGGTCAGCAGCGTGATCCCGTGCGGGGCCAGCTTACCCGCGGCGTATTTGAGATTGGCCACCAAAGTCTCCCGGCAGGCAGCCGGGTCTGCGTCCGGCGGTTTGATTCCCGTCATGGCGTGGATGCGCCGCGTGCCCAGGCGCGTGGCGTATATCAGAGCCTTCTCGACCCCCGCGCGGAATTCTTCCTCGCGCCCGTGATGGCACGCGATCCCGCGCTCGCCGGCCGCGAAATTCCCCGGCGGCATATTAAATAGGACCAGCTCCAGCCCGTTCTCCCGCAGGCGCGTTTCGATTTCTTCCGGCGCGTAGTCGTAGGGGAACAGAAATTCCACGGCGCGGAACCCGGCTTCGGCGGCGGCCGCAAAGCGATCGAGGAACGGCGCCTCGTTGAACATCATCGATAGATTGGCTGCGAATTTAGGCATGGGCGGGTCTCCTGAACGTCACCATTCAGTGTAGACCCCCAGAGGGCGCCATTTGGGGCCGCGGCCAGAGGCGCTTAGCGCTCGCCCCATTTCAATTTCTGGCGCAGCACGTCGAAGAACATCATGTGCGGCGGGCGTACGAGCAGCAGGGCATAATTCGAGCTGCGGCAGACCACCGTGTCGTCTCGCTTGATGGGCGTGCCCACCTGCCCGTCGATGGTCAGGTAGACGCTCTCGTCCGGACCGCGCGCGATCACCCGGATCACGCTGGTCTCCGGGACCAGCACCGGCCGGTTCGTGAGCATGTGCGGGCAGATGGGAGTGATGCAGATGGCCGGCACCGAGGGGAAGATGATGGGGCCCCCGGCGGAAAGAGAATACGCGGTCGAACCCGTGGGCGTCGCGATGATCAGGCCGTCAGCCTTGTAGGCGCACACGAACTGCTCGTCCACATAGGCATCCAGATCGATCATGCGCGCGATCGAGGATTTCGAGAGCACCGCGTCGTTAAGCGATTCGTAGCTGGCCACCACTTCGCTGCCGCGGACCACCTCGGCGGTCAAAAACTTCCGGCGCGCGATGCGGTGCTCGCCGCGGAAGGCGCGCTGCAATTCGGGGTACAAGTCGTCGATGGCGATGGCCGTGAGGAAGCCCAGCCCGCCCAGGTTCACGGGAAAGAGCGGGATCTCTCGCCTGCCGATGGCCCGCGCGGCCGAGAGCAGCGTGCCGTCGCCGCCCAGCACCACCACCAGGTCGCAGCCCTCCGCAACCTCCGTCCGCGGGATGCCCGCCACGCCGATGTAGCGGCCGGTCTCCTCGTCGCAGCGCACCGCGATGCCGCGTCCGTTGAGCCACTCGATGAGCTTGGGAACGATCTGCCCGGCGGCGTCGCTGGCGGGCTTGGAGACGATCCCCACGGTTTTAATGATGGGCATAGAGGAGAAACTCCTTGTTCCCTTCGGCGCCGAGTATGGGGCTTTCCATAATGGTGGTGGTGAATCCCAATTCTCGCGCGGAGGCACCCACGCGCTCGCAGGCGGCCTGGTGGAGTTCCGGCTCGCGAACGATGCCGCCCTTGCCCACCTGGCCCTTCCCAACTTCAAACTGCGGTTTGACCAGTATAACCATCCGGCCGTCCGGGCGGAGAAGCGCCACTACCGCGGGCAGGATCAGGGTCACCGAAATGAAGCTCACATCGCAGACCGCGAGATCCACCGGCTCGCCGATCTCCTCAAACGTCAGCGCGCGCGCGTTGACCCGATCGTGCACCACCACGCGCGCATCCGAGCGCAGCTTCCAATCGAGCTGGCCGCTTCCCACATCCACCGCGTGCACGCGCGCCGCGCCGGCCTGCAGCAGGGCGTCCGTAAAGCCGCCCGTGGAGGCGCCGATATCCAGGCACACCTTGCCCGCCGCGTCGATGGCGAAGTGGCGCAACGCGCCGGCCAGCTTGAAGCCGCCGCGCCCCACGTAGGGCGGGCGCGCCAGCACCTCCACCGGGGCGTCGTCCGCTACCGTTTGGCCGGGCTTGGAAGCCTTCTGTCCGGCTACCCGGACTTCGCCTGCCATGATCAGCCCCTGCGCCTTCTCGCGGGATTCGGCCAGGCCGCGCTCCACCATCAGCCGGTCCAGCCGCGTCTTCATGACTTGCGGCGGACGATGCGATCGGCCAGCTCGTGGAGCCGCGCGGCGCGGTCGCCGAACAGGTCCAGCACGGCGTGGGCCCGCGCGCATTCCTCATCCGCCATGCGATGCGAGTCGGCCAAACCGTAGACGGCCGGAAACGTGATCTTGTGCTGCTCGGCGTCTTTGCCGGCGGTCTTGCCGAGCGCTTCGGACGATTCCTCCACGTCGAGGATGTCGTCCACGATCTGGAAAGCCAGCCCCACGTGCTCGCCGTAGCAGGAAAGCGCGCCGTACTGTTCCGCGGATGCGCCCGCGTAAATGGCGCCCATGCGCAGGCTGGCGCGCAGCAACGCACCGGTTTTGGCCCGGTGGATGCTCTCGAGCAGTTGCGCGTCGGGAGCCTTGCCTTCGCCCTCCAGATCGGCCACCTGCCCGCCGATCATGCCGCCCACGGTGCCGGAAGCGGCGGCCAGTTCCGCGATCAACCGGCTCTTGCGCTTATCCGGGGCGTCGATCTCGGCCAGCACCTGAAAGGCCAGGGTGAGCAGCGCGTCGCCGGCCAGGATGGCCATGGCTTCCCCGAACACCTTGTGGTTGGTAAGCTTGCCGCGGCGGTAATCGTCGTTATCGAGCGCCGGCAGATCGTCGTGGATCAGCGAGTAGGTGTGGATCAGCTCCAGCGAGCAGGCCGCCGCGATCACGCCATCCGGCGAATCGGAGACCGCCCGCGCGGCCTCGATACAGAGGGTAGGCCGTATGCGCTTGCCGCCCGCGAACAGGCTGTAGCGCATGGCGCGATGAATGGTCTCCGGGGGCGCCGTCTCGGGCGGAACGAGGCGGTCGAGTTCCGCATCCACCTCTTCGCGCAGGCTCATATTTTTTCGGATTTTTCGGGGCGGAACGGCTCGGCGGCCATCTTGCCTTCCTTGCGGATGAGCATTTCGACGCGCGTCTCGGCCTCCTCGAGTTGCTTGCGGCAGGTAGCGCTCAGGTTCATGCCGCGCTCGAAGAGTTCCAGCGAGCGTTCCAGGGGCAGGTCGCCGGCCTCCAGTTCCTTGACCACCTTCTCGAGTTCGTCGAGGCAGATTTCAAAAGATTCCACCGGTTCGGCGCCGGTCTGGTCAGCCGCCATGCAGCTATTCTAACAAGCGTCGCGCGCGATTCCGGCCGTCCGCGCGGGGATGAAGACCTGCCCCACGGTGGCGCTGTCCTGGTCGTCCTGGTCGTCTTCGTCGCTCTCCCCGAACAGGTGCTCGTAGTAGCTGGCCAGGCCGCAGCCGGCCAGCAGCACCAGGGTGAGCGCCAGCCACTTCACGGTCCGGAGATTCCAGGCCCGCGTGCCTTCGAAAGCCGCGGCCGCGGCTTTAACGATGCTGAAGGCCGCGCCGCAACCCAGCCCCAGTTTCAGATACCACGGAACCAAATCCAGGTGGCCCTGGCCGCCCACCTGGCTCCATAACGTGAAGACGGCAATGACGGCGATCAGGAAGAGCGTGGCGTAAGCGAGGCGAAGAATGGGCATGTGCGGCGCCGACACTTCATCTTATTACGTTATCCCGGAGGGAGATGGACCAAAACGCCCAGGGGATAACCCGCTCCTGGGATCTCGTGACGGCCCTACAGCATTTTCTGATCCACCTTTTGTAACTCAGTATCCTTCACGCCGCCGCACATGTGCACACTCAGATCGGCGACGCTGCGCAACGCGAACACCGGCGTATCGGCCACCTGCGGCGTCCTGACGCGGAAGAAGTCGGCGTCCCGCACATCTTCCAGCGCGAACGCCGGCCGGCGATCTTCCTTGTCCGCCTGGATCATGATGTTGTCGAACTGGATGCCCCTCACGTGCCGCACATAGAAGCCATGCGACGGCATCTTGTGCCGCTGGGGCGCGGCGCCGGCATTGCGCCCGCCCTGTTGCGGAGGAGCGCCTCGAGCGCCTCCTCGTTCCTGCCCTTCCGGCACAAAGTCGCCGTTCGGACCGCGCCCATTGCGCCCCGGCATCGCCGGAACCGTGAACATGTCCGGCTCGGGGTAGCTGTCCTCGTTCTCGGGCGGCTCGTACGCCGCATCCTCTTTGGTCCCGCCGCCCTGGTGCTGTATCTCTACGTTGCTGATCTTGACGTCCTCAACGTAGTGGCCGGGGATTCCGCTGATGATCGAACCCAAGGCCGAAACGGAGTTAGAGCACACCAGGTTGCTGATGATCACCCGCTTCAGCGTTCCCGGCGCCGTGCCATCCGGCGCGCGCAGCCGCCGGCCCAGCCGCATAAAAACCGGCGCGCTCATGATGTCGCGCATCGAGATGTTGGTCACGGTCACGTCTTCCAATAGACCGCCATCCACGGTCTCCAGCGCCAGCCCCTGGCAACCTTCGAACACGCAGTTGGAAATCGTGATGTTGCGGAAGCCGCCGTTCGATTCGGTTCCGAACTTGATGCGGCCGGTATGCGGCACCCGCGCTTCCGGCCCGAATCTCCGGTAAGTGCCGTCCAGCAAAGTGCCTTCTTCCCAGCAGCCGCTCACGTAGCAATCGGCGATGGTCACGAACTCCGTCTGTCGCGCCGAGCCCAGCGCGTAATCGGCTTTGAGGCAAATGCCGTCGTCCCACGGCGAGTTCACCGAGCAGTTCGAGATTCTTACGTTGCGGCACGAGTCCACGTCCATGCCATCGCGATTGGTGTCGATTTTCAAATTGTCGATCGTAAGGTTGTCCACACCGGTTGCCAATATGCCGAAGTGGCCGCCATGCAGGATCGAGAAATCGCGCAGCAGCACGTTGTGGCAGCTTTTCAGACTGATCGATTTGTTCCCCACGCCGGGATTCATGGCGCCCTGGCCGCGGCTAAGCCCCTTACCCCAGATGCGGCCACCGCCGATGATAGCGGCATTGGCGATGCCTTCCCCCCAGATCAAGCTGTTGTGAAAGTGACTGTGTCCGAAATCCTGGTACTTGTCCCACGGGTTAGGCTCGGCCGCGTCGTATCCTCCCGCGCCGCCTTCCGGCGTGTCGGCGGCGACGATGGTGGCGCCCTCATCCAGATACAGCGCCACGTTGCTCTTGAGGTGGATCGAGAAGCAGAGATAACTCCCGGCCGGAAAGGCGACGGCCCCGCCGCCCGTCGCCGCGGCAGCTTCAATGGCCTGGTTGATCGCAGGGGTGTCCACTGTCTTGCCGTCGCCCTTGGCGCCGAACGCTGTGACGTCGAGGGCGCGCTCCGGGGCTGCCGCTGCCTTTGCCGCCCTTCCGCCCATTCTGCCGGCCAGAGCACCGGCGGCCAAGCCAAAACTGGCGCGCTTGAAAAATTCTCTTCGCCGTAACACGGGAATCTCCAAATGACGATATCAGATCGCCGGCTGGGAAGGATCGGCCTCCCATTGGCGGCGCTCCCGGCCGCCCTCTACTTCTTCCTTCTCGCTACCACGCGCACGCGCCGGGTTTGCGAGATGCCGCCGGGCGTCAGGGCGTCGTTGATCACGGCCACCTGCTCTTCCTGGTGCCGCTTGCCCGAACCGGTGGCCGGGCTGGCGCTTTCCGGCCGCCCCACGTACAGGATGGTGCGGCCTCCACCATCCAGGAGCGGCTGGATCGCCTCCCGCATGAAGCGCCACGGCCCCATGTTGCGCGGCTCTTCCTGGGCCCAGACCACTTCGGCGCTGGCCGGATAGCGCGCCAGGATGTCGGTTGCCTGGCTTTCCGCGAACGGGTAGAGTTGTTCGACGCGGACCAGCGCCACGTGATTGGCGGCGCGTTCCTCGCGAGCGGCCAGAAGGTCGTAGTAGATCTTGCCCGAGCAGAAAACCACTCGCGAGACGTGCCCCGGATCGAGTGCGGCCGCGTCGCCCAGGATCTCCAGGAAGCCGCCGGAGGAGAACTCCTGGAGCGTGGAAACCGCGCGCGGATGGCGCAGCAGGCTCTTGGGCGTGAAGACGATCAGCGGTTTACGCGTGCCGCGGCGGTCCGCGCCGCCGTACATTTGCCGCCGCAGCAGGTGGAAATACTGGGCCGGGGTGGTGCAATTGGCCACCAGCATGTTGTTTTCGGCGCACAAGGTGAGGTAGCGCTCGATGCGCGCGCTGGAGTGCTCCGGCCCCTGCCCCTCGAAGCCGTGCGGCAGCAGCATCACCAGGCCGGTGGGCTGCCCCCACTTCTGCTCGGCGCAGGAAATGAACTGGTCGATCATGATCTGCGCGCCGTTGGCGAAATCGCCGAACTGCGCTTCCCAGATCACGAGCGACAGCGGATCGGCCACGCTGTAGCCGAACTCGAAGCCCAGCACGGCGTATTCGCTCAAGGAACTGTCGAACACGTCGAAGCGCGCCTGGTCGGGTGAAATGTGCTGCAGCGGCACATAGCGCACGCCCGTCTCCGAATCGTAAAAAGCCAGATGGCGCTGGCTGAAGGTGCCGCGCCCGGAATCCTGCCCGCTCAGGCGGATCGCGGTTCCCTCCAGCACCAGGGTCCCCAGGGCCAGAGCCTCGCCGAACGCCCAATCGACGGGACCGCCTTTGGTCAGGGCGTCGCGGCGGCGCTCGACGAAGCCGCGCAGCTTGGGATGCAGGTGGAAGCCCTCGGGGAAATGCGTCATGCCGCGGATCACGCGCTCCAGCACCGGCCGGTTCACGGCGGTGCGCGGGCAAAAAGCGCCGATATCCTCGCCCGCCACGGCGCTCAACTCCTGAAGCTCGTAGCGCTCGGCGTGTTTCTGGGCTGCGTCGTAGGCCTCCGCAAGCCGCCCCGCGGCCGCCTGGCGCAATGCCTGGGTTTCTGCGGCGGGCACCACCCCTTCGCGCGCCAGGCGATCGCCGTACAGCGTGGCCACCGAAGGGTGCTGCTTGATCTTGCGGTACATGATCGGCTGGGTATAGCTGGGGTCGTCGCCTTCGTTATGGCCGTGGCGCCGGTAGCAGATCATATCGATCACCACGTCCTTCTTGAACTGCTGGCGGTAATCGAAGGCGATCTCGACCACGCGCGCGGCCGCCTCGGGGTCGTCGCCGTTCACGTGGAAGATGGGGGCTTGCACGCCGCGCGCCACGTCGGTGGAATAAGGCGTCGAGCGGGCCTCGTCCGGGTTGGTGGTGAAGCCGATCTGGTTGTTGATAATGAGGTGGATCGTGCCGCCGGTCGAGTAGCCATCGAGCTGCGAAAGGTTGAGGGTCTCGGCCACCACGCCCTGTCCGGCGAAGGCCGCGTCCCCATGCACCAGCAGCGGAATCACGCGCTCGCGGGCGGCGTCGCCGAGGCGGTCCTGCTTGGGCCGCACGATGCCCTCCACCACCGGGTCCACGGCTTCCAGGTGGCTGGGATTGGGCGAAACCGAAACCACGATCTCGCGGCCGTTCTCAGCCTTGCGCACGGCAGAGGCGCCCAGGTGGTATTTGACGTCGCCGGAGCCCTGCGTGCTGGCGGGGTCCAATTCCCCCTCGAACTCCGAGAAAATCTGCTTCAGGTCCTTGCCCACCACGTTGGCCAGGATGTTCAAGCGGCCGCGATGGGCCATGCCGACCACGATTTCGTGCACACGGTTGGCCGCGGCGCGCTCCAGGATCTCCTCCAGGATGGCCAGCGCGGTCTCGGCGCCCTCCAGCGCAAAACGCTTCTGGCCAATGAACCGGGAGTGCAGAAAATGTTCGAACTCTTCCCCGGCGACGAGATTGCGCAGGATGCGGCGGCGCGTCTCCGGAGCCAGCGGCCAATTATTGGCCTCCGGCTCCATGCGCTGTTGCAGCCAGCGCTTCTGCTCCGGCACCTGGATGTTCATGTACTCGCAGCCGATTTTGCCGCAATAGGTCTGCCGCAGCGTGTCCAGAATCTCGCGCAGCGTGGCCACCGGCTTGGGACCACCCTCGTTGCCGGGAGCGCGCCCCGCGTCGCCCAGGCTGCCGGTGAGGAACTCGCGGTCGAGGTCCCAGATCGTGAGGCCATAGGTTTCAGGGTCGAGTTCGGGATGATAGCTGGGTTCGGCGCCCAGGGGGTCGAGATCCGCGATCAGGTGGCCGCGCACGCGGTAGGCGTTGATCAGCTGGATGATGCCGGCCTGCTTGGCGATCTCGGCCGTGCGCGCGGAGGTCATGCCGGGCAGCAGCGGCTTGCGATCGGTCTCCCAGCGCACCGGCTGGTGGGGCATGGAGAGGTGCGCGAAGATCTCCTCGTAGAAGCCGCCGCGGCCATCCAGCAGCGCTTGCAGCTGGCCCAGGAAGAGGCCGGATTCGGCGCCCTGAATGATGCGGTGATCGTAGGTGCAGGTGAGCGTCATCACCTTGCTGATGCCCAGGATGGCGCGCGTCTCTTCGGCCGCGCCCCGGTACTCGGCTGGGTAGTCGATGGCCCCGGCGGCAATGATAGCGCCCTGTCCCGGCATGAGGCGGGGATTCGAGGCCATGGTGCCCACCGTGCCGGGATTGGTCAGCGAGATGGTAGTGTCCTGGAAATCGGCGGTGGTGAGTTTTCCGCTGCGCGCGCGGGAAACCAGATCGTCGAAGGCCGTGACGTATGCCTGGAAATCGAGGGCCCCGGCGTTCTTGATATTGGGCACCAGCAGGGCGCGGCTGCCGTCCCGGGCGGTGACGTCCACGGCGATTCCCAGATTTACCTGCGCGCGCGTCACGCGGAACGGCTGCCCGTCCTTTTCGGCATAGGCGTGGTTGAGCGCTGGCATCTCCGCCAGGGCTTTGACGATGGCCCAGCCGATTATGTGCGTGTAGGAGACCTTGCCGCGGCCCAGCAAGGTGCGGTGCTGGTTGATGATGCGCCGGTTCTCATCCATCACTTTGACCGCGAAGGTGCGCTGCGACGCGGCCAGCGGAATGGACAGACTGGCGCTCATGTTTCCGGCGATCCGCCCGGCCGCCCCGCGCAGCGGTTCCAGTTCCAGGCCCGCCGCGGCATCGCGCGCGGGCGTAGCGGCCGGTGGGGAAAATGGCGGCGCTGCGGCCGGAGCGGCGCCATGGGCTTCGAACAGGTCTCTCCAGCGCTCATCCACCGCCGAACGGTCGCGCAGGTACTGTCCGTAAATCTCGTCTTCGAGCCAGCTATTGATCCCCAGTTCCGATTCGGATTTCAAGGCCATGGAGGGAAGTTGCTTTCTCCCTACATGATAGCGTGAGGGTCCGGGGATCGCGCGGGCGCTATCGGGTAGCCGCCGCCCGGCTACTTCACCTCGACCGCGAGGGGAATGATCTCGCCGGTCTGCTCGATGCGCACCCGGACCACGCCCGCCTTCGCGTCTTTGGCCGCGCTGAGCGTGAGGGTCTGCTTCCCGTTGGCGGCTACGTCGGCGGATTCAGGCTCGACCGTCACGCCCGCGGGCTTGGAATCCACTTTCAGAGTCATCGGCCCCAGCGCGCTGTTGGCGAAGGTCACCTGGGCGGAGCCGCCCGATTTCAGGGTCACCGAGGTCTGGTCGGCCTTCACTTTGTTGCCGATGAGGGCGGCGAGATTGGCTGGCGGGCCCGAGACTCCGGGCGGCATGGCGGGCGGAGCGGCCGGAGCGCCGGCTGTCTGGGAAGCCGGTTCCGGAGTGATGGTCCCCCACGGCAGACGTATCGGCGCGCTCTGATCTTGATACCAGACCCACAGCCCGTTCTCCAGCTTCCAGGTGCTGGGTGTTAAACCTCGAACCGCCATGTCGGGCGGGAACCCCGGGGCGCTGAAGTATCGCTCGACCCAGATCATGGCCTTGGCTTGCGTGAAATCGTCGTTGTACTCGATATGATCGACCTGAAAGCTCTTGTACCGCGGTTTGGAAATCGTGTAGAACCAATCCTTGGTATCTTCGGCGATGTACGTTTCCGACTTGCGGTACTGCCCCTGGATTTGCAAATCGTAGAACTGCTTCATGCGCTCGCGCAGGGCCTGATCCACCTCGGGCGGAGGCGTCTTGGCGGGCGGCTTCTCAGGGGCTTGCGCCAGGGCCACGGCGGCGAAAACGGTTATGAGTGAGAGACGGAGCATCCATTCTATTTTAGGATGTTGCCGGGGCTGGATGTGGCGGTGCGCCCGGCAGTGGCCGCGAACCCTAAAAAGTGTTAACCTGAGGGCCAATTTGGGGATCGCCCTATGCGCCTGCCAAGGTTCCTGCGCAGAGTTGACGCGGCAGAAGCTCTTCAGAAGCTTGAGGGGGGCCAACCCGGAAATGATGTGGCTCAATGGGAGAGTGCCGCGTTATCAGAAGATAACGCCGTCGAAGAAGACGGGACACCGGCAGTCGGACTCGGCCGGCTGAGCCGCCTGCCGCCGTTCCGGCCCGTCATTCTCCAACTGCTTCGTTTCTTTGACCGTCAGAACCCGGAGATCGACGAGATCAGCCGCCTCGCGGATGCAGACCCCGCGCTGGTATCCGAACTCCTCACGGTGGTCAACTCCTCCATGTTCGCCATCAAGGCTCCGGTGATAACTACGTCGCACGCGATCAGCATGCTGGGCCTGCGCCGCACGCAGGCGGCCGTCGCTACCCTCGCGGTCCGGGCTATGGTTGCCGGTGCGCCCAGAACCGCGACGGTCCGGCGTTTTTGGACGCACAGCATCGCCACGGCCGTGCTGGCCCGGGATCTCGCGCCGCTATTCCGTGTCGAAGGTGGCCTGGCTTATACAGCGGCCTTGCTCCACGATCTCGGACGTATGGGTCTTTTGGCCGCGTATCCGGAAGAGTACTCGGCTTTTTCCCAACGCGTCTACCAGAGTGCCGCCGAGATCGTCGAGCGCGAGCAGGAATCGTTTCAGATGGATCATTGCGATGCCGGCGCTAGGCTGGCCGCGGCATGGAAGATCCCGGAGCCCTTGGCGCAGGCGATACCGGATCATCATCGGCCGCCCGAAGGCAGCGATGTCAGGTTTCTCGTTCAGCTTAGCTGCCGGCTCGCGGACAACCTGATGTTCAAGAGCATCCTCGACGAGAACAACGCCAAACCCACCGAGACCATCGCCCAGTTTGCGCCCGCCGCCATGCAGGATGCCCTGGTGGCGAGGGTGCCCGCGGCGGAGGACCAGATCCTGCTGGCCGTCCGCACGCTGGACTATTAGCCGGCGGCCCAGCCGGGATCCGGAGCCGTGAGCTATCATCGTCCTTAGATTCAGACATGCTTCTCCGGTTCTCCTCTTACGGCCGGGCCTCCACCGAGCCGGCTCCCGTCAACCGCATGATGGCGGCCTTCGCCAGCGGATTTCGCGATGGCATCGACATTAACCTGGGGGTGGGCTACGTCAACGAGAAGACCATCCCCGTGGCGGCCCTGACGGAGGCGCTGGGCGCGGTGGCCGCAGACCCCGCCCGGTACCGTCAGGCCTTCAACTATGGCGGCGCGGACGGCTCCGCTAACCTGATCGCCTCGCTGCGCCGTTTCCTGACGCGCTTGCGCATCGGCGGCCTGGATGAAGAGACCGTGGCGCGCAAACGCCTGATCGTGGGCGCGTGCGGCGCCACCAGCATTCTGGACGCCCTGACGGACGTGCTCGAGCCAGGCATCGTGGTGGCCTCCGACCCAACCTACTACATCTATCGTGAAAGCCTGGAGCGCAAGGGCTTCGAGGTGCTGGGCGTGCCCGAGGATGGCGAAGGCCCCGAGCTGGCTGCCTTGGAGCGGAAACTGGCGGCCCTAGGCGGTCGCGCCGCCGGGATCGCCTTCTTCTACGTTGTGACCGTGAACAATCCTTCCGGCACCATGCTTTCGAACGCTCGTCGGCGGGCCTTGCTCGGGGCGGCCACGCGACTCTCGCGCCGGCTGGGGCGGGCGGTGCCCGTCTTCTACGACCTTGCCTACGAGCTGCTGCTGCACGATCCCGAGGCTGAGCCGTTCCGTTCGGTGCTGCCCGAAGACGAACTGGGCATCGCCTACGAGATCGGGACCCTCTCGAAAATCCTGGCGCCCGCCATGCGCATGGGCTACCTGATAGGGCCTCCGGGTCCCTTCATGGAGGCCATGGTGCAGAAGACCTGCGACGCCGGTTTCAGCGCGCCGCTGTTCGTGCAGGAGATGGCCAGCTACCTGCTCGATCACTGCATCGAGGAGCAATTGCGGGCCGTCAACGCCGGGTACCGCGAGAAGGCTGTGGCGGTGGGGCGGGGAATCGAGCGCAGCCTGGGACCGTACCTGGCCGAGCGCCGCGGCGGCAGTGCCGGATTCTACTACTACCTCACCCTGGCGGACGTGGGGACGCATCCCGCCTCGCCCTTCTTCCGCTACCTGACGCGGACCACCGGCCGCCCCGAAATCGACCGCCAGGGCGGCGAGCTGCGCCCCCGCGTGATCTACATACCGGGCGAGTACTGCGTGCACCCGCGCGGCGACCTGGCCGAAGCCGGCCGGCGCCAGATGCGCATCTCCTACGGATTCGAGGAGACTCCGCGCATCCTGCGCGCGCTGGAACTGATGCGCGAAGCGATCGAAAACCCGGGTTAGCGTTACCGCTCTTCCGGCGCGCGCGCTTCGGTAATGCCCAGGTCCGTCAGCACCTTGGGATTGGCTTCGTCCATGGCCAGCAGGTTGTGGCAGGCGTTGCAATCCTGGGTGATGGAGGCGCCGCCCTGAGCCGCGTGGTTCCCGTCGTGGCAGCGGAAGCAGCCCGGAAAATCGGTATGCCCGATATTGTTCGGATAGTGGCCCCAGGTCACGCGCATGGCGGGGAAAATGTTGCGGTCATAGATGTCTACCAGTTCCCGGGCCGAAGCCTGGATCTCGCGCTGGTGCTGGCCCCACGCGGCCGGGTAACTATCCCGGTAGTACTTGGCGAACGCTTCCGGGATGCGGAGAGCGGCTTCCTCGCGGGTGGCGTAGTCGGCCTTTAACAGCTCGACCGCTTTCTTCTTGGCGAACGGCAGAGCGGTCGAGATCAGGCCCGAATTCATGGCGCGGTCCACCGCCCGCTCCGGCAGGTCATAGGTATGCGTCGGCCGGTTGTGGCAGTCGATGCAGTCCATTTCGCGCTCGGGAAGGTCGGCGGTCTTGGCGTCCGCCACGGCAAAGACCCGACTCTTGCCGTCGGGCGTCTCGTATTCCACCCACGGGATGTTCTGGCGCGCCTCGTCGGAATGCCGGTAGCGGATGTGCACGCCTGGCCCCAGGTGCGTCCCGTGGATCCCGATGCCCCCATTGCCGCCGCCGACCTTCATCAGCAGCACGGTCTTGGTCTCGCTGTTGGCTTCGTCGTCGGCGAATTTCGAGATCACCCGCACGCGGTCCTCGCCGTACTTCTGCGGCCAGTGGCAGGCCTCGCAGGTTTCGCGCGCCGGGCGCAGGTTGTGGACCGGCGTCGGGATCGGACGAGGATACGTGTTGAACGCGACCGCGAAGACCTGGCCCACGCCCGAAAGCTTGCTGCGCACGAACCAGGAGGCGCCTGGCCCGATGTGGCATTTCACGCACTCGACGCGCGAGTGCGGCGAGTTCTGATAGGCCGTGTACTCCGGCTGCATCACACTGTGGCAGGTCTGGCCGCAGAAGGTCACCGAATCCATGTAGTTCACGGCGCCGTAGCTGAGCTGGCTGGCGATCCCGATATTGATCGCAGTCGTGAACAAAAAGAAGTACACCAGGCGCCGCAGGTCCGGGTTGCTCCAGCGCGGCGTCGGGAACGTGGCGGGATAGATGCCCGCCCGTCCTTCGCGCCTGTGTTTCAGCCAGATTCCCAGCGGAATCAGCACCAGGCCGGCGAAGAAGGGCGCCGGCAGCACCAGGAAGGCCAGAATCCCGATGTAGGGATTCTCGGTCTCGCCGCGCAACGTGATGGGCAGCAGAAACAACCAGAAAACGGTTGCCGTGGTCACCAGCACCACGCCCAGAAGGCTGATCCAGTTGTTGCAGAGGTATATAACCGGGGACAGCCATCCCCGGCCGGTGCGGTCGGCATTGTTCGGAGTCATGCTCTTGGGTCAGTCTCCCACGCCTCCTGCCTGGCCCGCGCTGTTTCTGGCGGGCGTCGCGGAGGCCGGTTCTTCTTTCTTCGGGCTGAGCCCGGTCAGGAAGGCAGTGTTCAGCGGGTATACGTCGGGGTCGAAGATCACCCCGTAGAAGTGCCAGACTACAATCGCCAGGGTGGCCAGCAGGGCCTCGTAGAAGTGCACGGAGGTGGCCACATCCAGCCACACCTTGGGCAGGAATTGCATGGCCAGGTTGTTGGCCCACAGCAGCAGGCCGGTGCTGGCCATGATGACCGCGCCCCACACCACGGCCCAATACTCGGCTTTCTCCACGTAGCTGTGCGCCGAGCGCCCCGGCGGGGTGTCGCCCAGCCCCAGGTTGTAGGCGAAATTGGAAAGCGCCTCGCGCGGATCGTTGGTCGTGGGCAGCATCTCCTTCCAATGCACGCGCAGCTTGCGGCTGGCGATGAGCGAAACCAGGTGCGCCAGGCCGACCGCGATGAAAACCGCCGCGGCCACGCGATGCACCAGGCTGCGCATCATGTGGGTGCCTTCCATCAGCAACAGCGGCCGCGCCCACCACTGATCCGGATACTTCAGCGCGAAGCCGGTCCACGCCAGGGTGACGAACGAAATCACCAGCAGCCCGTGCTCGACCCGCTCGAACGGCAGCATCCGCAGGCCGCCGTGCCCGTCGAGACCGGCCGGCCGTGCCGCTTGCAAGGTGGCCCCGCGCGCGAAACGCAGGCGCCGGAGTTTGCGCAGCCAATCGCCGAAGTTATGCACGAACATCAGCCCGATGGTGAGCGGAATCAGCACCAGGTAGATCCAGCGGACCCATTTCATAGGGGCCGGCTCGGAGCCGCCCTCGACCACGTGCACCTGGCTGATGGCGAACCGGGTGCCGGCCCCGGGGTGGCATTTCCCGCAAGTGGCGGGCAGGTTCTTGGGATTGATGGTCGATTTGGGATCCGTTGAAGCCAGAATATTGTGCACGCCGTGGCAGCTTGCGCAATTGGCTACAGTCTGCGAGCCGGCCTTGGAGGCCAGGCCGTGATACGAGGAATCGAAGCTCACCAGGCGGTCCGCGGGCATACCGAACCGGCGCGTCAGCCGGACGTCGCCGTGGCAGCTTCCGCAGGTGTCGCGGATATGCGCCGCGTTTACCGGGGAGGCTTCGTTGGTGTGCTTGATGATGTTGTGCTCGCCGTGGCAATCCGTGCACAGGGGCGCCTGGGTGACGCCGCGCGCCATAGCCTGCCCGTGCACGCTGGCCCGGTATTGCTCCGCCACCTCGGTGTGGCACATGCCGCAAGTATCCGGAACGGCCGTGCGAAAGGCCTGGGATTTGGGCGGCAGCAGCTCATGGGCGCTGCCGTGGCACATCGCGCAATCGGGCGCGCCCTCGTTTCCGGCTTTACGCGCCAACCCGTGCACTCCGCTGGCATAATCGCCCGCCTGGTCCTGGTGGCAGGCGGTGCAGACTGGTTTGGGAATGCCCGCGGGGTGCGGATATTTCTCGTGAGATTCGTGGCAAGTATCGCAGGAAAGGCCGGCGTGGGCGCTCTTCGGCAGTTTCTGAGCCTGGTCGTGACATCCAGCGCAATCGGTCTTGGCCGGAGCCGCCGGCTCCGCGCGGAGGCTCGTGCCGGCAGCCGCCAGCAAGAGCCCTAAAAGCGCGGAACCGAGCCGCGGGCCGACGAAGTGTAACGCCCGGTTCCGCATGCGGCTAAGCTCCCACCGCCGCGCTCGGGGAATTGAACGCCTGAACAATCGCCAGCACGCCCAAAACCACGCCGAAAATCACCGCGATAATGACAAGCAGCTTGATCCATTTCTCGATCTTGTCGAGCTTCGTTCCGAGTGTCTTCACTTGCGAGGCTGCGACGGGATCCGTAACGCTCAAGCTCGTGCTGGCGTCTTCGGTGCGTGCAATCTTCTGACGAAATCCGAACAAAACGATGATTACTACATCTAAAGCCAGCCAGAGATACAGAAACGGAAGTAAATTGATATTCAACTTAAGTAGCCTCCTGATTCGTTCGCATTGTCTTGTAAGCCCGCGGGTTCAGCTTTACGACGAGGCTGAACCGCACGCTACGCGAGCGAAAGCCTCCATGCGCGGCCAGGCGCATCCGGAGCGCACCACGTGTCCCGCGATCATCTGGCGGGAGCCGCCGGCGGCCGGAACGGGTCCATGGCGAACAGGCGCTCAGTCGGATGGCCTCGGGTACGGATGAATGCCATCGCTCACCAACGATTGTATGGCCATGGAGGCTGTTGGGAAAAGGCCGAAATATCGGAACACCCGGAGCGTCGCTCCGGAAGCGTGTCGCGCCACTTTTCTCCATGTGGGAATAAGAGACATTGCACGCCGGCGGCCATGCCGTCCGCACATCAAAACTATTGAGATTTACAACGTTTGGACCCGCAAGTCCGATTTTGTGGGGCTATTGGCGCAGACGAAACACCGTGACTGGGGGATAGTGCACCGGCGAGAGCAGCCGTATGGGACTTGGCAACGCGCAACGCGGCGGCCATGATGGCAAGCAGAACCGTATTAAGCGGATCCTCCGCGGAGACCACCGAAACGATCCCTGCTTCCCATGCCTGAGCCAGAAACTGCGGATCCTTGCGGGTGATCAGCACCACCCGCTCGGGATTCTCCAACGGAAGAGGCAGCCGCGCGAATGCCGCTTCGTCCAGGACCAGGACGCAATGCTGCGACGGGTCCGGACGCTCGACGGATTCCACATGCCACGCGCAATTGTGGGCCAGCGCCTCGCGTACCGCGGCGGTGTACTCGCCGTCGCCGATCGAAAGCTGAACCGATTGCATCATGGACGACTCCGCTCCTCCAACCTGCATGGCGGCTACTTCTTCTCTTCGTAACCATCCAGGCTCTTGTGCTCCTGGAAGTACTTGCCGGCGTCCGTCAGGTCTTTGGCGTTCTTATTCGAACCTACGTGGCAATACGCGCAGGCCTTCTTGGTTTGTTTGGTGTATTCCGGCTTGCCGAACGTGGCGGTCGAGCAAACCAGGAATCCGCCCAGCAATACAACGGCTGGCAGAATGAGCTTGAGGTGGGACATTTAGGCCTCCAGCGGGAAAAATAGCAATTGCATCGCCACCCGGCTAATTCCAGGCGATCCAGCGGGTTCGGAGAAGTTCACGGCTCTTCGGTAGGGGTAATTTCCGCTGCCATCGGCGGCAATTGGGCCAATTGCCCCAACAGCCTTGTTATAATTCAATAGAACCTGCGATACATGTCCAAACTTTCCCCAGGCTGGCAGCGCACCAACATTCTAGAGTCGGTTTTCGACCAGTTGTCGGATGCCCTCGTTCTTTACGATCCGGAATTCCGCATTACGGGAGTGAACCGGTCCGCGGAGAAACTGTTCGGCATTGGGGCCGAGGAAATGCTGGGCCGCCACTGTCAGGATGTCTTCAAATGCTCGGTGTGCGAGCCCGGCTGCGGAGTGCTGGTAGGCCTTAACCAGAATCCCAGCGCTCCTCACTGCGCGGTTCGGCTGCACACCGAAAACGGAATGGAGCGCCTGGTGGTGATGCGCACCACCCAGATGTTCGACGAGCGCGGCGATCTCAAGGGCGTAGTGGCTACCATCAAGGACATCACCGAGGAATCCGCGCCGCAGAAGCGCGAGGTCATCGCCGAATCCCCGTCGATGCGCGAGGTCCTCAATTTCGTGCGCCGCGTAGCCGCCAGCGAGGCCACCACCATCCTGCTGGAAGGCGAAAACGGCACGGGCAAGGACCTCATCGGCAAGACGCTGCACTATCAAAGCCTGCGCCAGGCCGAGCCCTTCATCGCTATTAATTGCGCCGCTATTCCGGAGACGCTCCTCGAGAGCGAATTATTCGGCTATGAGAAGGGCGCCTTCACCGACGCGCGCGCGCAGAAGCGCGGCATCTTCGAGCTGGCCGACCGGGGCACGCTGTTTCTCGACGAAATCGGCGAGATTCCCCTGATGCTCCAGGCCAAGCTGCTGCGCGTGCTGGAGGAGCAGAGTTTCCGGCGCCTGGGCGGCCTCAAGGACATCAAGCTCGATCTGCGCGTGGTAGCCGCCACCAACAAGAACCTGCGCGAGGCGGTCAAGGAAGGCGCCTTCCGCCAGGATCTCTACTTCCGCCTGAACGTGATCCAGATCATGATCCCGCCCCTGCGCGAGCGTCTCGAGGATATCGTGCCCCTCACGAAGTTTTTCGTCGAGCACTACAATCGCAAGTTCAAGCGCAACATTGAAGGCGTGAGCGAAGACGCCGCCAAGCTGCTGATGAGCCACGACTGGCCCGGCAACGTGCGCGAACTGCGCAACGCCATCGAGCGGGCTATGATCCTGGAGGAATCCTCGCTGATCACCGCGTCCAGCCTGCCGATCGCGATTTCGCGCCCGGAGGCCGGCACCGCGATTCCCTCACAGGCTTCCGTGGACATTCCTTCCGACGGCCTGTCGCTCGAGGATAACGAACGCAGCCTGCTGGCCCGCGCCCTCGAGAAGACCTCCGGTAACCAGACCCAGGCGGCACGCCTGCTGCGCATCACCCGCGACACGCTGCGATACAAGATGAAGAAGTTCAATCTCCGCTGACCGGATCGTCACAGGCCGGGGCGCGGAGAGCCGCGCATAAGCCGCGGGCGGCCGTAAGCCCACGGCGGGGGAGCGTGATATGCTCCAAAGAAGGATCGGGATGCCTCGCGCACATCTGATTGTGTTCACCGCCGTAGCTTTGCTGATTGCGCAGCTACAGTGCGCTGCGGTATGCGCGGCCCATTTGTGCGGCACCGATTCTGCCAGTAGCGCGTCCTCTCCGCCCGGCGTCAGTAGTCTTTCGTCCGCCGTCCTCCGCATCTGACCGCCTCCTGTAAGCACATACTTTAAGCAGCCGCTACCGCTCTGCGGTGGCGGAGGTCTGTCATGGTGAAGAGGGAGATCGCATGCAAAGGCGAACACAATTCGTGGCTTTAGGCCTGTTGGCGGTTCTTTCCATCCGCCTCGCCGCTGCGCAGGATCAAATGGAGGACACGGATCCCGCCAGCATGTACCTGATGAATCTAGCGTCGGGGACCTCGCAGAATCCCCCCGGATGGCCCATGCCGATGCTGATGACCCATTTCGGCAATTGGAGCACGATGTTTATGGGACTCGCGTTCCTCTCCGATGTTCAGCAATCCGGCCCACGCGGCGGCGACAAGCTGTACTCAACCAACTGGCTTATGGCTTCAGCCCAGCACCGCGTCGGATCGAACGGCGCGTTCGAGGCTGTTCTCATGCTCAGCCTGGAACCGGCAACCATCACGGACCGGCGGTATCCGCTGCTCTTTCAGACCGGAGAGACTGCGTACGGCGTCCCCCTTGTAGATGCCCAGCATCCGCACAATTTCATCATGGCGCTGGGATTCCACTACACGCGGCAGATCGCCGAAGGCACTACTCTCGATCTCTACTTTGCGCCCGTTGGCGACCCAGCGCTCGGGCCTGTGGCGTTCCCCCACCGCGGGTCGGCTATGGAGATACCGGAAGCGCCGATTTCTCACCATTGGCAGGATTCCACCCACATTTCCGATGAAGTCGTAACGGCTGGAGTCGCATACAAGAAAGTGAAGCTGGAGGCGAGCGGCTTCTATGGTTCTGAACCCGGCGAGAACCGCTGGACCGTCCAGACCGGCCCAATCAATTCGTGGTCCACGCGCCTCTGGTTTTTCCCCGAGAAATACTGGGCAGCCCAGCTTTCCTTCGGTAGGATTGCTCATCCCGATGTGCTTGAGCCCGGCGATCAAACGCGGATAACAGCATCGGTGGAGTATACCCGGCCGATGCATGGCGCCAGTTGGACATCGAGTCTGGTATGGGGGCGTGTCCATAGTACGGCAACCTTCCGGAATTCGAATTCCTATCTGGCGGAATCGGTCCTGCCGGTCAGCAAACGCAACTTCATCACAGGCCGATTCGAGCTGGTGGACAAGGATGACTTGTTCGCGGGCCAGCCGGCGCTACAGAACGATCTCGACTCGATCTATGACAGCACGTTTCGCATCGGGGCCTACACAGCAGGCTACACGCGGGACATTGATCTTCTCCGATACGTGGAAACGGGCATCGGAGCCAATTTCACCGCCTACACGCTGCCGGCCGCGATCCTGCCCTATTACGGCGGGCGGCCCGTCGGCGGCAACGTTTTCGTCCGTTTTCGGCTCCGGCCGCACGAATAGCGTCTTGAGCAACTTAAAGCGCGCGAACCCGCCCGACGCGATCAGCCTGTTACCGCCGAACCGTGATGTGCGGTACAGTAGAGTGCTGTGGCTCCCAACAAACTGGAAGGAATTTTCGTACCACTTCTGGTCCCCGTGGACGACCGGGGCCAGATTAACGAGGCGGAGTTTCGCCGTTTCGTCTCCTGGTTGATCGATCACGGCGTGCATGGGTTGTACCCGAATGGCTCGACGGGCGAGTTCACGCGCTTCACGGCGGAGGAGCGCCGCCGGATCGCCCAAGTGGTGACGGACGAGACCCGAGGCCGCGTTCCGATCCTCGCGGGCGCCGCGGAGGCGAACGTCAGGGAGACGCTGGCCGCTTGTGAAGGATACGCGCGGATGGGCGTGCGGGCGGTGGCTATCGTGGCGCCGTTCTACTACAAGCTGGGTCCGGAATCGGTGTACGCGTACTTCGCCGAGATTGCCCGCAACTCGCCGATCGATCTGACGCTGTACAACATCCCGATGTTCGCCAGCCCCATCGACGTGAATACCATCCGGCGCCTGGCGGCCGAGTTCCCCCGCGTGATCGGCATCAAGGACTCCTCCGGTGACGTGCCTTTCATGATGCGCATGATTACGGCGGTGCGCCCGAATCGTCCGGATTTCACGTTCCTCACCGGTTGGGAAGCCGTCCTGGTCCCCATGCTGATGATCGGCGTGGACGGCGGCACGCACGCGACCAGCAACGCCGTGCCGGAAGTCACCCGCCGCATGTACGACCTGGCGCGTGGCGGCAATTACGCCGAAGCCATGAAATGGCAGTATCGGCTTCTCGAACTTTTCGATATCATGCTCAATCAGTTCGAGTTTCCGGACGGCTTCCGCGCGGCGGCCGAGCTGCGAGGCTTTCAATTGGGCCGGGGACGGGTGCCGCAAACCGACGCGCAACGCTCCAACCGGCAGACCCTGAGTTCCATGATCGAGTGCATCCTGGCGGATTTCGATCTGGTGAACCGGCCCGCGAACGGGTGCCCGGTGCGCACCGGGCAGATCGAGCGCGACAAACTGGAGCAGGTGGTTTTCGACGTCATGCGTGAGCTCGAGAAGCGGGGTGTCGTCTGATCGAGGCGCTGGCGCTGGTCGAAATCGGCGGCTGGTCGCCGGCCATGGTGGTGCTCGACGCCATGGAGAAGAGCGCCGGCGTGCGGGTGCTGCAGACCGAGTTGAACGACGCTCCCGGAGTCTGCATGAAGCTGTACGGGCGGCTCAGCGATGTCCAGTCCGCCGCGCAGGCCGCCGAGGAAGCCGCCAACGCCATGCAGACGAAGGTGTTGGTGCACGTGATTTCGGGCCCCTCGGAGCTTTCGGTCCCCGCCTATGACGCGCCGATCGAAATCAGTCCCCTGATCGAGCAGCCAGTGGTTCAGAAACCGGAGAATTTTATGAACGACCAATCCAGCTTCGCCGTGGGTCTGATCGAAACCCAGGGCTTCACCGCCGTATTCGAGGCGATCGACACCGCATTGAAGACCGCGGCGGTGGACGTGCTGGCGCGCGAAAAACTCGGCGGCGGCTACATCACGGTCCTGATCAAGGGCGATGTGGCGGCGGTTACCGCGGCCATCGAGGCCGGCAGGGCCAAGGTGGATGGCCTCGGCCGCCTGATTGCCGCTCACGTGATCGCCAGCCCCAGCGAGGGCGTTCTCCGCTTGCTTCCCAAGTAGCGACCCAATGTCCGGCCGGCATTAAACACGTCGCGCCGACGCCGGTTCGCTCCCTCCGGTTGGCAGCTTGTTTCTCCCGATGTGAGTTTGTGCCCCGGCGGCAAGAGGCCGGGGCACACCTAGCGGTTGCCGCGCCTAAACCCAGGCGACGAGTTCGATGCCTTGCTTCTTGCCCAGATTGCGCGAGTACTTCCGTTCGTTCGCGTTATTCCAGTGCTCGTGCACGCCGAGGCTGGCCAGCGTGCCGCTGCCATTGGGATTGTAGACGGTACCGGAAGGCGGCTTGGCGGCCAGCGCCTCTTCGTGCATGTAGTTATCAGCGTTGCCGCGAACCTCGACGGCATTGGGCTCGTTCCGGAGAATATCGAGGCCCACCGAGTCGATCGCCACGGGGTCCTGCGACATCAGAAGGCTGGAAGCCCAATGGTTGTCGAAAGAGGCGAAGCGCATCACGTTGCCTTCGTTGTGCGCCGCGGAGTACAAGCCATCCAGGACAAAAAGCATCGTCTTGCCGCCCAGGTGGCGATACCCGGTCAGGTCCACCAGGACGTTGTAAGAGTGCGGGGGCAAAGTGCGCAGAACGTTGGCGTGCATGGGCGCCGGGGTCCAGCCGCCATCGTTGGGGAAGTAAACGGAGCCGAAGTGGTTCTTCCCAGCTAAAGTGACGCCGGCCATGCCGTGCGGCCGCATCAGGGCCATGTTAATGAGGTACTTCGCAGCGGTCACCTGCTTCGCCAGATAGGCGGTGGGCACACCCTGCTTGGAGAACTTGATCGGGTTGGCCGTGTCGGGTTCGGCGAACAGGCGGCCGCCCTCTTTATAGTCCGCGCCCACCAGAAATTTCACGGCCTGATAATTGGGATTCGAATTTGACCTGATCTTGCTGAAGATCGGATTACCTATGTTGCGGGTCTCGGCGACATCGTAAATCAGGATGTCTTCGCCGCGCACGCCGCCCGCTTCAATCAGTTGCGATACCAGCGAGTACACCGCGTGCGGGCTCGGCAAGCCGTTCAGGGGTGGCCTGGGGTAAAAACCACGTCCACTCTTTCCGGGAGGAGGAGGGGGAGGAGGGGTGGCGGGAGGAGGACCTGCCTTGCCCCACTCGGGGGTCCGGTCCTGGTTGCAGTTGATCTTGATCGCGATCACCTCTCCGGGGCGATAGCCACCTTTCCCGAGCTTCTGGGTTTCATTGAAACTCCGGAACAGCGCGTCCCAAGCCTGCTTGTCATTCTTCCTTCCAGTCAGGCCCTGGAGCAGACGGGAATTCATCTCGTCGACTAGTTTCTGATTGTTGTACGCCTCCTCCCACCAGAAACCGGTGGTGCCGTCCCAGGTGGTGGCCTTGGCATCGCGTGTCCAGACCACTCTTCCAGGATGAATGCCTTTCCCCTCGCCTATCGGGCTGTTGGCCTCCTCGGGTTTGAACGGCTCGGCCGGAGGCATCCCGCCCCGCCGCTGCGCGATGGCTTCGCGCCACGCGAGCGGAATAGAAATAAGGCCGGCAGCCGGAGCCGCGGCCAGCGACCGTAAAAAGCACCTTCGTAACATGAACTTCCCCCTTTTCGATTGCTCGTCGAGGATCAGGCCTGGCCAGAAGGACGCTGCAGGCGCCAACCGCCGGTACCCTATTGGCATTCCGCCGGTTGATAGGACCTATTTTACCCTGTTTGCGGTGGCGGAGTAAACTGACATTTCAGAGTTCCATGTCCGTTTCTCCGACAGACATCCTACTTGGACAGCTCAATCACCGTTACGCTGCGGGCCGGGAATGTATGGCGGATTTCTCCGCCGCGCGCCTCAACGGATACGGGGGACGGGACCACGGCTTCCGGAGCGTCGGCGTCGTTGACCGTGTAGAGGTCCGGGGCGGTCAACTGTCGGCCAGCCGCGGTGCGCACGGCGAAACCACGCAACGTCACTGTAGCCCGGATCTCCCGCGAGGGGTCGCGGTTCACCGCGAACAGCGTCAGGCGGCCGCCATCCGCGTTGAGCGCGGCCGCCACGTCCAGATACGGCACGCCGGGGATCGATGGAATGCGGCGCACGCCCTGCTCCACGTCGTAGGTTTCCACTTTGACCGAGGAGTCCACCAGGCGGGTGGCATCGGCGGTCGAGTACAGGCGGAATGCCCAATAGGCGGGCACCCCATAGGTGACGGCACGATTTTGCCACACGCCCCCGAACTCGACCAGACCGGTCATATCCGCGACGGGGGTGAAATCGGCCACGCGCATCAGAGTGTTGAGGAAGCCAGCCGTGCACAGCGCCCCGCCGAGGTTGTTGTACATGGGAACCTGCTTTTCCGGCCCGGCGAACAGCCACTCGGTGAAGGCGATCTTCACCCGGCCGCGCGTGCGCGGGTCGGCGTCGATCTGCTCCTTCATCAGGCGCAGGCGGCGCTCCAGGCCCACCGGCAGCGCCAGCGAGGCCGCGGCCATGAATTCGGGCGTCCCGTCAGGCAGCGTCACCTGGCTGTCGGTCACGACGAAGTGCGTCGAGAGGTAGTTGAACGCGCCGGGCGCGTTGGCGAGCTGCGCCGCGTTCCACGATTCGAAGTGGTCCGGGTCCTGCCCGGTGGCGATCAGCCGCGCGCGCGGGTCCACTTTGCGGATGGCGGAAGAGAACGCCAGCGTGCGGGCCGCCACGCGTGCTTCGGTGGGATACCCGATCTGGAAATCGCCCCACAGCTCGTTGCCCAACTCCCAGAGCCGCCCGGCCCCGCCCTTCCATTGGCCGTCGATGTAGCGCACCCATCCGGCCGCTTCTTCCGGTGTGCCGCTGCCCAGGTTAAGCGCCACCTGCGGCTCGGCGCCGATGAGCTGGCAGAAGCGCAGAAACTCGTCCGTGCCGAAGTGGTTGTATTCCGGCATGCCCCACGACTGGTTGAGCATGGAAACGCGCTTATCCATGGGGCCTACGCCGTCGCGCCAGTGATATCCCGAGGTGAAATTGCCGCCGAAACGGACCACCGGGGTACCGAGCGCCTTGGCCATCGCGATCATCTCGGGGTTCATGCCGTCCACTTGGTCTGCGGGAAACAGGAATACCTGGTCGAGCAACAAGCGCGCCTCATCCGACGCGGCCACCACGAAATCGGCCGCCTCACGGCTGGCCAGCGACCCCTTCTCCAACTCGAGCGCGAACTCGTACCGCGTCCAGGCGGAGCCGGCGATCCGCACGGAGCTTTTCGCCAGCACGCTCTCCGCATGGTTGCGGCGGCGCAGGGAGACTTCGATCTCTCTCGGCCCGCTCACCGGCTTGGCCCACAGGCTGCCGGTGTAGCGCAGCACGCGGTGCACCGGAAGATACACCCGCTGCCGGACTCCGGTCTGTTTGCCCGGGAGCGCCATGATGAGCAGCGAGCGGGCGGAGTTGGCGGCATCGCCCCAGCGCGGCTCGTAGCGCGAACCCTGCGCCGCATCGAGCGGCTCCCAGGGAAGCGGCAGCCCGAGGCCGGACGCCTGGACCAGCTCGGGCCGCTCGGTCACCATCGCGCGGATGTTCCCCGCGCTCCACAGGTTCTCCTCGAAGCTCGGGTTTTCCAGGATCTGCGCCCACAGCCCGCCGTAGGTCGCGTGGCCGATGGGTTCGAGAAAAGTCCCATAGATGGTGCGGGGGATGGCGTGCAGAACCTTGGACGCATCCACTTGAACCGTGGCTTCGATCTGGGCCCACGCGGGCGCGCCGGCGGCCAAGGGCAGCAGCAGCGCGGCGGCCCGCAGCCAACGCGCGAATCTCAGGCGTGCGGTTGTCATGTTTTCCGATGCTAACCCCATTTCGCGCATGACTCAACCCGCCTCTTCCGTGAAACACTGGATGAGATGGGCGTTTGGCATTCCCCCGAACCGGTGCGCGCGCACAACCTGCTCGAAGTGGAACTCCGCAAATGGGACCAGGATTTCCGGTTCCTGCTGGACTGTTTTCAAAGAGTCCTCTTGCGCATCCGGGAGCCGGAGCTGGCGCGCCTGGCGGGAGTGGCCTTCACGGCGCCGCCGCAACCGGGCGAGCGCCTGCCTCCGCGCGGGTCCCAAGCTCTCTCCATGGCCTTTCAGCTCCTGAACATGGCGGAGGAGAATACCGCCAACCAGGTGCGCCGGATGCGCGAAACGGTCAGCGGCCCCACCGCGGAGCGCGGCTCGTGGCCCTACCACCTGGAACTGCTGCGGGCCGCGGGTTTTACCGAAGCGGACTTGCGCCGCGTGCTGCCTTCCATACATGTCCAGCCCGTGCTCACGGCCCACCCCACGGAGGCCAAGCGCGCCTCCGTGCTCGACCGGCATCGCGAGCTGTACCTCATGCTGGTGGAACGCGAGAACCCCACCCGCACGCCCATGGAACAGGAATCCCTGCGGCGGCGTCTGGAAACCGGCCTGGAGCGGCTGTGGCGCACCGGCGAGATCCTGCTGGAACGGCCGGACGTGGAATCCGAGGTGCACAACACCCTGCACTACCTGGCCAGCGTCTTCCCGAGCGTGCTGCAACTGCTCTCGGAGCGCTTCCGGCAGTCTTGGGAATGGGCCTTCGCCGGCTCCGATCCTCCCTCCGAGCCCTGCTTGAGCTTTGCCAGTTGGGTGGGGGGCGACCGCGATGGGCATCCTTTTGTGACCGGCGAGGTGACCCGCCGCTCGCTCGAGGAATTGCGCGCCACGGCCCTGCGCGTCCTGCGGCAGCAACTGGAGGCTCTGGCCAGCAGCCTGAGCCTCTCGGAATTCGTGCAGCCGGCGCCGGCCCGCCTCGCCGAGCGGATCGCCGCCTGCTCGCGGCTGCTCGGCGACCGCGCCACGCCAGCGGCCCGGCGGAGCGCCGGCGAGCCGTGGCGCCAATGGGTCTACCTGATGCTGGCGCGGATTCCGGAAACGGGGGCCGCGGGCCCCGATCTCCGCTTCTACGCGCGCGCCGAGGAGCTCACGGCCGACCTACGGTTCCTGGCCGAGACCCTTTGCGAAGTGGGCGCGGGCGAGGTAGCGCGGGCCGAGGTGGCGCCGGTCCGCAAAATCGCCACCACCTACGGCTTCCACTCCGCGGCCCTGGATATCCGCCAGAACAGCGGATTTCACGAGGCGGCCATCGGGCAGCTCCTGGCCATCGCCGGCCTGGAGGACGCCGCTTACTCCGAGTGGAGCGAAGCCCGCAAGCGCCAGTACCTCGACCGGGAGCTGGAATCGCCGCGGCCCTACGCGGTCTCGACGGCCGCGCTTCCCGGCGAGGCGCAGGCCAGCGTGGGCGTGCTGCGGCTGGTGCGCGAGTGGATGGAGCGCCACGGCCCGCGCACTATCGGCTCATTCGTGGTAAGCATGACGCATCACGCTTCCGATCTGCTGGAGGTCTACCTGCTGGCCCGCGAGGCCGGCCTGGTGCGCGGCACCTCCCACGGGCTGGCCTGCGAGATGCCCGTGACCCCGCTGTTCGAGACCATCGAAGATTTGGAAGCCAGCGCGCGCGTGCTGTCCGATTTCCTGGCGCACCCCTTGACCCGCCGCACTCTCCGCTACCTGGCGGAGCGCGACGGGCGCGCGCGGCCGATCCAGGAGGTCATGATCGGCTACAGCGACAGCAACAAGGATGGCGGCATCCTGGCCAGCCACTGGTACCTGCGGAAAGCACAGATCGGCCTGGCCGCGGTGGCCCGCGAAGCCGGCGTGGATCTGCGCTTCTTCCACGGCCGCGGCGGTACCATCGGCCGCGGCGCCGGCCCCACCCACGTGTTTCTCGAATCGCTGGCGCCCGGAACGCTGCGCGGCGAGATGCGCGTCACCGAGCAGGGCGAAGTGGTCTCGCAGAAATACGCCAACCGCCTCACCGCGGCCACGCACCTGGAGCGGCTGCTGGCGGGTGTGACCCGCTGGACGCTGGTGCATGAGCGCGAGCTTGAGGACCCGCACGCCGATTGCGCGGAAATCTTCGAGGCCGCCGCCATCGCCAGCCGGGAAGCCTATCGAGGCCTCATCGACACCGAGGGTTTCGTGGAGTTCTTTTCGCAGGCCACGCCGGTGGATGCCATCGAGTGCAGCCACATCGGTTCCCGGCCGGCAAGGCGCACGGGCCGCCGCACCATCGACGACCTGCGCGCCATCCCGTGGGTCTTCAGTTGGAGCCAGGCCCGCTTCAACGTGCCCGGATGGTATGGCGTGGGCAGCGCCTTCGAGCGCCTGCGCGATACCGATCCGGCAGGCTGGCAACGGCTCGCGCGCGCCGCCCGCGAATGGCCGTTCCTCTCCTACCTTTTGCACAACGTCGAGTTCAGCGTGGTAGCGGCCGATCCCGCGCTGATGGCCGAGTACGCCTCGCTGGTGGAGGACGAACGGCTGCGCGCGGCCATACTGGACCGCATCGTGGAGGAGCACCGGCGCACGCGCGACATTCTCTGCGAGCTCTACGCCGGACACATGGAACAGCGCCGTCCCCGCCTGGTGATGGCGGTCGAGATCCGCCGCACTGCCTTGCTTCGCCTGCACCGCGAGCAGATCGCGCTGCTGCGCGAGTGGCGCGAGGCGCTGCGCCAGGACCGCGCCGAACAGGCCGAGCGGATGCTGACCGCCCTGCTGGTGACTGTCAACGCGATCGCCGGCGGGCTGAAGACGACGGGGTAGGCCGGCTGCGCCACGGGGTGAAACATGGAACCCACCGGGGGACTTCGGCGCAGAACACTCTGTACTCGGAGCCAAAACGCGCCTTTAGGCTTGGTTCTTCGTACACCAGCACAAAAACGTGAAACAGCAGCCATACCAGGGCGCCGTATGCAAGCAGCCCCACGTTTCCGAAGATCAGGGCTTGACCGAGAATGGTGCTCACGACCGCGACATACATCGGATTTCGAACGTAACGATATAGCCCGGTGACAACCAAACGGCGGGTCGGGAAAACCGGAGCCGGAGTGCCCACCCCCTGCACCGCGAATCGCACGAACGAATCGAGCAGGCCAATGGCACCCAAGGCGATCAAAATGCCACCCGCAACGCGGAAAATGGGAAACCCCAAGGGAGCGGCTTCGAGGCGCCAACCGGAGATCCACCACGGCACCAAACCGGCGACGAATCCAGGCGCGATGACCAGGAAGACCGCTGAGCCAAGGATCGCCAGCACCTTCCGGATCATGTTCTTATGTAAGCAGTCGCGATGGCCCTGTGCAATGGAGACCGGTTCACGTGCGTAACATCCTGAAGCGATCCCGCCCGCGAACACTTTCCCACGGTAACCCTACTAGCAAAGGTTAGGAAATGCGCTCCCGGGAAACGCACCCTTTTGAGGCAGTGAGGAACTATATGAAAATCCAAACCATTCTCTTTACGGCGTGCGCACTCTCCCTGGCGGGGGCGGGCCTTGCCTTGAGCTGGGCGCAGGAGCCGCTGAACTCCCCAAACAACGGAACGGTCACCACCACGACTGTCACCAACGCCGCGGGGACGATTTCCCAAACGAATTACGGAAGCAACGGCGAGGTTGCGGGATTCCTGGTCAGCACGAACAACACCAACGTCCTGCTGAACTTTCCGACCGAAGTCATGGGAGGGATCGGAACTCTGGGAGTAGCCGGGAACAGCGTCACGTACAGTGGAACCTCCGTCACGAGCTCCTCGGGATTCCAGACGGTCGAGGTCTCCAGCTTCACGAACAACAGCACCAAAGCTACTGACACGAGCAAGGCGCCCACCACCGCGGCTTACGGGCCTACCTCGGGGACTGTGAGCCAGTTGAACTATGACGATAACGGAAACATCGATGCGTTTGTGTTTACGCCGAGCGGGGGCACGACCTCCGTTCTCGTGATCACGGGATCGGCGGCGAGCGCGACCCTGAAGCCGGTGTTGACGGTGGGCGCCACGCTGTCGGTGACCGGCACCACATCCACCAACCAGGCGAGCGTCTGCGCCGCGACCGGGTCCCTGGAGGTGGTCGAGGCATCCACGTTGAAGACCAATAGCGAGACGATCGTCATCACCGGCGGATTCTCCGGCGGCCCGCCCAGGTTTGGCGGCCCGCCCGTTATAGGACGCCGGTAGCAGCCGAAGCGACGATTTAGGCCAGGTAAGCCGGCGCGCGAAACCACTTACTTCGTCGGCGCCGGCTCCTTCCCCCCACCTTGCGGTAACGTGAAACGCAGCGAGCCGAAAATCATATGGGCGTGCGCCGTGGACGGAGTTCCGGGCGCCACGTACCAGGGCGCGCGCGTCAGGTAGGCGTACTCCGTAATGAGCTGGAGCGAGCCATATTTCGGGTTCTTCCAATACGTGTAGTAGTAGCCGAACGATGGCTCCTGAAACTGCCGGTTGGCCGAGGATGAGCCGGGGAAGCCGAATCCCACATAACTGCCCGGTGAGACCATCGTGTAATTTTTGTCGAAATACGTGCCGCCATAATAAGCGAAGAACTGCGACTTGGCGTTCGGCGCGTACTCGAAGCCTCCTATTCCGCCGAGCGAATGCACCGGCGAGATGGAGCCATCGGGCCCGACGATAATGTCCGGCCCCAGTCCCACCAGATAGCGCCCGCCGCCGCTGCCATAAAACGTGGTGGCAATCAGGCGGAAGTTCTTGGCCAGCTCCAGGACCGCATCGGAAGATTCGCCCAGGCCCTGGGCGTCATAGTATTTGCCCTCCGCCGGCGATGTGCGAAACTGCCGCGAAAAGCCGGCCACTTCGAAGTGCAGCGCCTTGCCGGAAACCTGCGTGTCGTACGCCACTTTGGCGACGAGATCGGGCCGCACGTTGGGGGTCGTGGAAACGCTCCCGTTGTCCACCTGAGTGGCGGCAAACGCGGGCAGCACGGTGGATGTCGTGACGTACTGCTCGGGGTTCTCGATCGAAGCGGCGATGGACCAATGGAGGTTGGGATGATAGGTCACGCGGAGTTGTCCCGGCCGGCCCCAAGCCAGCCCCGGCATGTAGTTGGAATCCTCGCCGAGGCCGACAAAAACGTTACTTGAAACCGGAGACGTGGCGAAGCGGTTGGGCGTGACGAGCGTCCAGGTCTGGCCCCCCAGCACCTCCCATTTTCCGCGCGCCACGTTCACCCAGAAATGGCGCATGCGCCAGGTGTTGCTGTTGCTGGTCACGTAGAGACTGGTGGGCTGGTTTCCGTAGAAATCCCCCTCCAGATAGCCTGTGACTGCCAGGTTCTTGGTCGGGTTTTCCGTGATCGTCAGGGTGACGCGCGAGTTCGCGGCGCTGGATCGGAACTCTTGAGTCCTGCCCGCCCCGGTATTGCTAAAGGGAACGGCGGCGAAGGAAGTCGCGACCCCGCTCCCGATATTGGTGGAGCGCCACACGTTGGAAAAATCCATGAAACCGCCGGGGGCGAAATCCGCGCCGCCGATGTGAAAGGCCAGCGGCGAAATGGGTTTCCCCATGGGATCCACCTCGGCCGCGGAGGTGGCCGGCGGCGCCAGCGGTGTCGCCCCGGGCTGCTGCGGCGCGGCGGCCGGCGTGCTCTGCGCGGCTACCAGGCGATCCAGCAGCTTCTGCTGCGAATCGATGGATGCCTGCGCGGATGCGAGCGCCTTCTGCGCGGCTTCGAGCGCCTGCCGTTGCTGGTCGAGCTGTTGCTGCTGGGCGGCAATCTGTTCGCGCAGCTTCGCGATATCGTCGGGCTGGGCGGATCCCTGCGCCAGACAAGAAGCGGGGAGCAATAATGCCAGGGCCACGAGCGGGCTGACAATCCTGATGAGTTTCATTGATTCTCCTGGGTTATGAGATCTCGGCATTTGAATCAGAGCAAAAGGTCCAAATATCGAGTTGTCTAGAATAGCATGTTTCGAAGCCAGACAACACAACCAGGTTGTGGACAATTAAATCCTTGGATGCAATATCTTTAAACAGCCTTACCACCTGGATGTGGTGCATCGGTGGGTGAACCCTGGCACGCCAAATCTGAAAGCGGGCCTGAGCCGGGTCAAGCCGCAGTAATCGCGGATTACGGACAGGTGGCTTAGTCTTTGACGCTTGATTTCGCGCCAGATCCCCCCTATTCTGGGCAGTTAATCAAGAATGAGCAGAACCGCTAGGCCGGCCCGCCACAACGCGCCATGATTGAAAGCGCAAGAGAAGGGATCCTGGTTGCCCGCCGAGCGGAGCGCGAGGGGACACGCGCGAAAAGGAAGACACCGTGATCGCCACCGTGACGTTGAATCCCGCGCTCGACAAGACCATGGCTATTCCGGGTTTTGCGATCGGCAGGACGAACCGGGCCTCCATCGAGCAGATCGACGCCGGTGGCAAAGGCATCAACGTCGCCAAGGCGGCCAGGCAGCTCGGGTGCCCGGTAATCGCACTCGGGTTTCAGGCCGGCGCTAACGGGCGGTGGGCAGCCGATGCACTTCGGACGATGGGCGTTCCTTGCGATTTCGAATGGGTTCCTGGAGAAACGCGCGTCAATCTGAAAATCAAGGATTCCCTCACGGGCACCGAAACGGAGATCAACGAGCCGGGATTTCAAGTGGGGGCGGACCACCTGCAGTTACTGAAGCGGAAAGTCGAGGAGCAAGCCGGGCAATGCTCGGTCATGGTGTTTTCGGGAAGCCTGCCGCCGGGCGCGCCGCCGGAGATCTATGGGGAGTTCATCCGGATTGCCCGGGACCGCGGCGCTCAGACCGTCCTCGATACCGCGGGAGCCGCTCTGAAACACGGAATCGCCGCTGGACCGGATCTCATCAAGCCCAACCGTGCCGAAGCAGAGGAGGTGCTGGAGACGAGCATCGACGGAGAAGCGCGCCTGGTTGACGCGGCCAGCCGGTTTCTCGCGCTGGGCGCACGGGTTGTGGTGCTGTCTTTAGGCGCGGACGGAGCCTTGGCTGTTTCCCAGCGCGAGCGGTGGCGCGCCTATTCTCCCGCGGTTGCCGCCTCGAGCAGCATCGGCGCGGGGGACGCCATGGTGGCAGCCTTGGCTTTTGCGATAATGCGGGGCCTGAAGCTGGAAGACGCCTTGCGGCTGGCCACGGCGGCGGGAGCAGCCACCGTCGCCACCAACGGATCGGCAACCGAACTCGGGTCCATTGAGGAGTACGCGAAGCGCGTGATGCTTCACTCCATCGGCGAAAACGCGGGTACCTGCTGATGCGAGCGCATCTTCAGCAGTTCGGCGCCTTTCTGGCCGGCATGGTGGTTCCCAATGTCGGCGCATTCATTGCCTGGGGACTCCTGACGGCGTTGTTTATTCCGGCTGGATGGCTTCCCAATCCGCATTTCGCCCGGTTGGTGGATCCCGTCATCGTGAATCTCCTGCCGCTGCTCATCGGCTTCTCAGGAGGCCGCTTGGTATACGGCATCCGCGGCGGCGTGGTTGGCGCGATTGCCACCATGGGGGTGGTTGCCGGCAGCAATATTCCCATGTTTATCGGCGCGATGGTCATGGGACCCCTGGGCGGTTGGGTGGTAAAGACATTCGATCGGGCCGTGCAGCCGAGGATTCCGGCCGGCTTTGAGATGCTGGTGGCGAACTTTTCGGCGGGACTGCTGGGTCTCGGCCTTCTGCTGGCCGGCGACACCGTGGTCGGCTGGGCGGTCACGGGAGCCACCGCGGCTATGAGCGCGGGCGCGCGCGCCATCACCAGTGCCGGACTCCTGCCATTGATCGCCCTCATCATCGAGCCGGCCAAGGTGCTATTCGTCAACAACGCTATCAACCACGGCGTCCTCGCCCCATTGGGAATTGTGGAGGCCAGGCAGGCGGGCAAGTCGATCTTCTTTCTGCTCGAGAGCGATCCCGGCCCCGGACTGGGGTTGCTGACGGCGTATGCTTTGTTCGGCAAGGGGGCGGCTAAGAGTTCCTCGCCCGGCGCGATCATCATCCATTTCTTCGGGGGGATTCATGAAATGTACTTCCCTTATGTGCTCATGAATCCGCTCACCATCCTGGCCGTCATCGCGGGGGGACTGTCGGCGGACGCGGTGTTCGTCGCGGCGCACGCGGGGCTGCTGGCAACGCCCTCGCCCGGCAGCATCTTTGCGGAAATCGCCATGGCGCCCAAAGGCGCGTTATTGCCGGTGCTGGCCGGCATTGGCGTGGGCGCGTTGATCTCCTTCACCGTGGCTGCGCCCATCGTATCCCGCGCCGAAGGCGATCTCTCTTTGTCCCCGCCCCTTGCCAAAGCCAAAACCCGGTTGGCCCAACAGCCTCGGACCATTCTTTTCGTGTGCGAGGCCGGAATGGGTTCCTCCGTCATGGGGCAATCCATTCTGAAACGTAAACTGGCCGGCGCTCACCTAGAGGTCCGCCTGGACCACGCGCCGCTGAGCGAACTGCCGCGCACCGCCGAGATGGTCATCGCGCACCGCGGCCTCGTATCGAGGATCAAGGAGCGTGCTCCAAATGCCCGCGTTTACGCCGTCGATCAGTTCATCAACAGCCCGGTCTACGAGGAAGTGATTAAAGATCTCTTGGAAATCGCCGCCGGCTGATAGAACCATGCCCTTCTCTCTTCCATCCGATCATGTCCTGCTGAACCGCGAGTTTGGCTCCAAGCGGGATGTCATCCAGGTCATTGGCGACGTGATGGTGCGCTCCGGCGAGGTCAGCCCCGTTTACGCCCGCGCCATGTTCGAGAAAGAGGAGCAGTACAGCACCTGGGTCACCGAGGGCGTGGCTTTGCCGCATGGAACCAACCAGGCTAAAAAGGAAGTCCTGCGGAATTCGATCGTGTTTGTGCAGATCCCCAAAGGCGTGGGTTGGGGGGACGGAAAGACCGTGTACCTGGCCATCGGCCTGGCGGGAACCGGCGACGAACAACACCTGAGCCTGCTGGCCGAGCTGGCCGGGGTATTGCAGCGGCCGGAGAACATCGAGCGGCTGCGCTCGTCAACCCGCAGCGAAGAAGTGATCGGGATACTTACGGCCGGCGACGGCCAGGAGGTCATGTAATGCAAGCCGCCATTCTATATGCGCCCAACGATCTGCGAATCGAGGAGCGCCCCGCGCCGGCGATCTCGCCCGCGGAGATGCGCCTCGAGGTGGCCGCCTGCGCCATCTGCGGCAGCGACGTCCGGACCTTCCGGTTCGGCGCCGGCAACATCACCGAGCCGGTGACCATGGGACACGAAATCGCGGGCGCTATCGTGGAGGTGGGAGCCTGGGTCACCGGCTTTTCGGCCGGGCAAAGGGTGGCGATCGCCCCCGCGGTCCCCTGCGGCGAGTGCCCTTATTGCCGCCGGGGCATCCAGACCATGTGCGACAACCTCCGTTCCATGGGATACCAGTTTCACGGAGGCTTCGCCGAATACATGGTGGTGCCTTCTTCCGCCATCAAAGCGGGTTGTGTGAATGTGATCCCCGATAACCTCTCGTTCGAGGAGGCCACCCTCGCGGAACCGCTTTCCTGCGTCATCAACGGTCAGGAACTGCTCGACGTAAGAGACGGGGACACGGTGGTGATTCTTGGCGCAGGCCCCATAGGATGCATGCACGCCGACCTGGCAAAAATCCGTGGAGCACGCAAGGTGATCCTGGCGGACATCCAGCCACGCCGTTTGGAATTGGCCAGGGGCTTTGGCGCCGACGTGCTGATCGATAGCCAAAACCAAGGGCTGCGCGAGCGCGTCCTTGAGGAAACGGAGGGGACCGGCGCGTCCGTCGTCATTGTGGCCGCACCCTCCGCCGCCGCTCAGGAGCAGTCCCTCACGCTGGCCGCCAAGCGCGGGCGCGTCAGCTTCTTCGGTGGCCTTCCCAAGAGCAGCCCATGCATCTCTTTCAATTCCAACCTGGTCCACTACAAGGATCTTTTTGTCATGGGCGCTTATGGATCCGCGCCGCGGCACAACCGTATGGCTCTGGAACTTCTGGCAGCCGGTAAGATCCATACGGAAAAGCTGATCGGCCTGTTAGTTCCACTCCATGGAATCAAGGCAGGGATGGAGGCCGTCGCCGAAGGCCGGGTTCTGAAAGTCATCGTGCGTCCGGGTGCCAACGGGAACTGACGCCATGGAGCAGGTGCTGAAAGGAGTACCCGCCGCACCCGGCATTGCCCTTGGCAGAGCACGCATCCGCCGCGAGACCGGCAAGCGCCGTGCCGAACCGCGGGCAGCCGATGCAGCGGAGGAACTCGCTGCGCTCCATGCCGCCGCGGAGCAAACCGCCGCGCAGTTGCGCGAGATCATATGCCGCGTTGCCTCCAGGACCAGCCCGAAAGAGGCTGGCATTTTCAAGATGCAACTCCTGGCGCTAGAAGATCCTCTATTCATGGATGCAGTGAAAGCCCTGATCCTCGGCGACTGCTGCACCGCTGAAGACGCCGTCGATCGCGCCGTCCTGGCGCTGGCTGAAAAATTCAGGAACCTCGACGACCCCCGGCTCCAGGAGAGAGCCGCCGATGTGCGAGACGTCGGCCAGCGACTGATCAAGAACCTGGCGGGCGCACCCGATTCCGGGCAGCCCGAAGCAGGCATCCTTTTCGCCGTCAGCCTCGCGCCTTCGGAGGTGAGCCTTCTGGAACCCACTCAAGTGACGGCCATCGTGACCGAAGCGGGGAGCGCCACCGGACATGCCGCCATACTGGCGCGCGCCCTCAACATCTGTGCGGTCATGGGATTGAAAGACGCCCTGATCCGGGTTTGCGAGGGCGATCCCGTGCTTGTAGACGGCACATCCGGCGAGGTCTTTCTCCATCCTGAGGAAAGCACCATCGAGTCCTGCCGCCTGCGTCACGGCCGGGAGGAAGCCATGCTGGCGCGACTGGCCGCGCAAAAGGAGCTTCCCGCCATCACCCTGGATGGCTTCCGTGTCGAACTGGCCGCCAACATTGCCGGCCCCCGGGGCGTTCCGGCCGCCCTCGCCGCCGGCGCCGAAAGCGTGGGCGTGGTTCGGACCGAGTTTCTTTTCTTGGAGCGCGACACCATGCCCTCCGAGGAGGAACAGTTTGCCGCCTACAGAGAGATTGTGTCTGGGATGGCGCCGCGCAGGGTGATCATCCGGACCCTGGATCTCGGCGCCGACAAGGAGCTCCCTTACTGCCAGCTCGCCCGCGAGCGTAACCCCGCCCTAGGCTTGCGCGGCGTGCGGCTGTGCCTGCGCCAGGAACAGATCTTTGGCACTCAACTCCGGGCCATCGTGAGAGCGGCTTGCTTCGGCAATGGGGCCATCATGCTGCCGATGATTTCGGATATCTCCGAGGTGCGGCGGACTAAGGAAATCCTGGGCCGCTTCGCGGCGCCAAGGGTGCCGCTGGGCATCATGATCGAAACGCCGGCCGCCGCCATCATGGCTCCGGATCTCGCCGCGGAGGTCGAGTTCTTCAGCATTGGGACGAATGATCTGGTTCAGTATGTTCTGGCCGTCGACCGGCTCGACGAAAACCTCGCCGATCTTTACCAGCCGTTTCACCCTGCGGTCCTGCGGCTCATCCGGGCGGTTTGCGAAGCCGCGCATGGGCATGGCAAGTGGGTTGGAATCTGCGGGGAAATGGCGGCGGACCCGCGGGCGGTAGCGCTGTTTCTCGGCCTGGGAGTGGATGAGTTGAGTATGGATCCCCGTTCCATCCCGGCGATCAAGTCTGTGATCCGGCAAACGCGCAGGAGCGAGACGATTGCGCTCACGGAGGAAGTGCTGGCGCTGAATAACGCTCCGCAGATCGTTTCTCGGCTGGAGAGCTATCTGAGACAAGTGGCCGGTACGAGTCAGGCGTAAATGGTTACCGGAGCTTTCACCATCATCAACAGCACTGGCTTCCACGCCAGACCCGCCGGACTGTTCGTGGAAACCGCCAGCCGGTTCCGTTCCGTCATCAAAGTAGTAAACGGGAAACAGTCGGCGGACGGCAAGAGCGTTTTGGGCCTGATGCTGCTCGGAGCGAAGCCCGGCGCCCAGATCATCATTGAGGCGCAGGGCGAAGACGAAGCTGAAGCGCTGAAGACTCTGGCGGAGTTGATAGCCAGGAGATTCGGCGAAGAAGCTTGAATCTGGTGTTATGTTGCGGCCCCGTGAACATGAACTTGTGTGCAGGAACTTGTGTGCAGGAACTTGAGCGCCAGGTCGGGGCCGCAATCTGATAATGCGGCATTTTCCATGCAGATATCAGTCCCAGGAGTACTAACCGGGTCCTAGTATCGCAATTCTTCCGAGACCGGTACTGGCAGGACTGGTGAGCCCTTGCCACCTGTGTTGAAATTGAGCCGCGTATGCCGCAGTTAATTGGATGGG
>Ga0326727_10004979_pt1 | contig 38680 bp, 28 predicted proteins | sample MB2enrmetagenome_FD_207643 | JGI IMG/M metagenome (GOLD analysis project Ga0326727, IMG submission 207643) | Lab enriched peat soil microbial communities from McLean, Ithaca, NY, United States - MB29MY | ecosystem: Environmental > Terrestrial > Soil > Wetlands > Peat | place: USA: New York...
CTCCAAAGTCGGGCGCATGGAGTTCGCCGCCACCCCCCGCACCACGGCAACCAATAAGACCGTCACGTGGTCTAGGCCGATTAAGGCTTTGGTTGCACGACACCTACAGGGTGAATGCAATTGATGTGCGCACATCTCGTCAACTCCGTATGTACTCCTAGAGCCGTTGGGTTCAGCGAAAAAGTAGGCATTGCACCCAGATGTGCGGGTAGAGCCCGGAGCAATAAAACGGGGCGAGTCCGACTTTCCTCGGAGGACTCGCCCCGTTTTATTGTCCGGGCTCGGGTCGCGAGCCTAGATGTAATGCTCACTTCTTGGCAACCTTGAACCGCATGACCGTCTTCTTCGTCGTCTCCGCGAGAGGCGCGCGAAGCACCGTCACCTTCGTGATCTTCTGGTAGGGCAAGAGCTTTTTATTGACCTCTTCGACTATCTCGCGAAGCCGCTCTTCGGCCGCGTCCCAGTCGAGCCTCCCTGTCTCCACGACACCGCCCCCGGACGGGACGATAGCCTTGAAGCGCTCGGCACTCGGGTAGAGCATGGCCTCGATGCCCTCGCTCTTCGTCGCCTCGTCCTCGATATAGCCGCAGACCATCACCTGCTCGACCTCGTCGAAGAGCTGGAAGCGATTCTCGATCTCCTCGGGATAGACATTCTTTCCGCCCTCGGTGACGATCATGTTCTTGACGCGACCCTCGAGGTAGACATAGTCCCTATCGTCGATGCGCCCGAGGTCACCAGTCTTGAGCCAGCCGTCAGACGAGAGAACCTGGACGGTCTCGTCGGGCATCTTATAGTAGCCCATCATCACCATGGGCCCGCGCACCGCGATCTCGCCGACTCCCTCCGCGTTCGCGTCGAGGATCTTCATCTCGACCTTGGGCAGGAGCTTGCCTACGCTCGTAATGACGAATGCGTCAGTCGGATTCAGGGTGATGATAGGCGAAGTCTCCGTGAGTCCATAGCCTTGCACGAAATCTATGCCGAGCTCGTTGTAGCGTCTGAAGACCTTGGGCGCGAGAGGCCCCCCTCCCGAGATGCAGATGCGGATGCTCGCGAGGCTCGCCTTGTCGAGCACGGCTTTGAAGAGCTTCTTGCCGGGGTTGAGTCCGGTAGTCTTTTTCACGATGAAGGACAAGCCCATAAGAAAGTAGATAAGTCCGTTGACGACGGGGCCGTTCTCCTTCACGCCCTTCAAGATACCTGCGAGCACCTTATTGAAGAGCAGCGGCACGCCGAGGAACATCGTGACCTTGGCTTCCTTAAGATCCTTGAATACTTGTTTGATGACCATGCGCTTGCCGAAGACGAGCTCCGCGCCCACGGACACCGATTCGATGAAGACGGCGAGCATCGTGTAGGCGTGGTGTATCGGCAAGAGGGCGTAGAAGACGTCGGTGTAGTAGATGTTGAGATTGGCCTGCGCGAGGAAGCAGTCAGCGACGAAGTTCCGGTGCGAGAGCATGACACCCTTGGGAGTGCCCATCGTGCCGCTCGTAAAGAGTATGGCCGCGAGATCGCCCTCGGCCGGCTTATCGGATGCCGGGGAGGAGTCCGAGACTCCTGCCCCCGCATCCGGCGCGTCCAGGTCGAGGACGTTCCCTTTGCGGCCTGAAGCGAGGGAATAGACCGCCTTGATGCCCATTCCATTGGTAGCGTCGACGAGGTCAGCTTCCTTCTCCTCGTCGACGAAAATGGCGACAACGTCACCGGCCTTGATCAGGTTGGCGATCTCGGGCACGGAGAGCTGGTAATCTATGGGAACGACCACCGCACCAGCAGTGAGCACGGCGAAGTAGGCGACAGCCCACTCGGGGCTATTCTTGCCGGTCACAGCGACTTTATCGCCCCGGCCGACGCCGAGGGCGCGGAGCGCGCGGCCGGCAGCCTCGACCTTTGCCAGGGCTTCGCGATAGGAGAGGCTGCGCCTCTGTGGCTCATAGACGGTGAAGCAAGCCCGATCGGGGTAGCGGCGGGCGGAGAGGGCCAGAAGCTCAGGGAGGGTCGGCCACTCGCCCTCGAATGCTACGCCTCGATAGTCGTCGAGGAATTTCCACGGAACTTCGCGATCGGTCTTCATCACAATCCTCCATAAGGATAATGCCCCTCAAGGCGCCTTTGCTGCAAGCATATGCGATAATTCTCGATTTTATCGAGAAAGAAGGCAACTTCTCGCGGTAACTTACTATAGTCGGAGGTGTTACACATTATATGGGAATAAAACAGCAAAAAAACACGTCTATCGGCGACGGCGACAGAGAGGTCAAGCGCGTCCTATTGATGATCTGCGCGGGGGCATTTTGCATAGGTGCTGTCTTCCTCGCTGCCACTGTCCTTTTCTCGGCCTGCTCTGCCCAAGCCTCTTCGGTCATAAAAACCGACGGAAGCGCGACTATCTCGGTACAGGCGAGCATGCCCGAGGCCCTCGCCGCCAAATTCCGCAAGCTCGCCTCCGTCGGAGACTCCTCGGGGGCAGGTCAGACAGACTCGTTCTTCAACGCGAGCGCTATCCGTTCATCCTTGGCGAAGAACCCCGGCATCACGGTGCTTTCGCTTGAACAGCCTGGCCCCTATTCCATCAACCTCGAGCTCTCCGAACGCAGCCTCGACGAGCTTGCCTCATCCTCCGACCTCAAGAAAGCGGGAGTCCTCACGCTCGCGCGGGGCCCGCACTGGACCGAATGCCGCTTCCGCCTCGCGCGAGGCGAAGCCTCGGCCCTTTCGGCCCTCATGCCGGGCATCGATCCCAACCTGCTCGACACCCTCTCGCCGCCGGCGCTCGAGGAGGATCCAGTCACCGTGGACGAGTATAAGACTATGCTGAAAACAGTCCTCGGGGGAAAAGCTATGCCGGCCATGGAAGCCGCTTCGATAAAGCTAAGCATCACCGCTCCGGGCGCAGTGATCGACTCGGGCGGTGGCAGCCTCTCGGGCTCGACCCTGAGCGCTACATTGCCTATCATCGATCTCCTCGTACTCGAAAAGCCCATCGAAGTCTGGATTCGCTGGAAGAGCTGAGACGAGGGGCGGATAATAAAACGGGCCGTCCGGAACTCGAGTTCCGGACGGCCCACCCGTTGTGTTAGTAAATAGGGACAGAAGCATCAGGACGATTTTTAGCTCCTGCCGTTCCCCGGGTAGAAACGGTCGCGCATTTTTACCTCAACTTTATTACCTACCGCTTTCTTACATCAAACTTCTTTATATCCTACTTTCTTACATCTACCTTTTTAGATACCAATACATCAGCAATCATCATGCCAACATTTAGACGTCACGCAGTAAATCGGGGGAGGCTTCAAATATCAGGTAGATGCCATTGTAAAAGATGAACTGCGTAGACGATCGTCTATGCGTAAACGCTCATCTATCGTGCAAAATTGGCGTAGTCACCCCTGTGCACTACTTCACAAATAACTTGACATGATTTGTAGTAATTATATCTAATTTATTATTAAATATATAGTTAGCAACGGTGTGCCAATTTGCATCGTCTGTGAAAAAAGACACACCCCCAATCTTAATCATCTTCATTCTCAATTTCACTGTCCCGAGAGCCCTTCAGGCGTTTATTGAGGGCAGTTCGAGAAATCCCCAGGAGATCAGCGGCTATGCCTTGGTTGCCCTTTGTCCTCCGCATAGCCTCGGCGATGAGCTCTTCCGAGGCCTGCTTGAGGGTAGGCAGCCTTTCCCAAGAGGAAAAGCGGCCGGATTCGGTTCCTGCCTTAAGCGGCTCGACAGGGGCTTTACCGGAGGCTCCGCCCCTGAGGATCTTGCGCCTAAAGCTTTCGAGACCGAGGACATTGCCCTTGAGTCCGCTCATCGCATCAAAGACCATGGACTCGAGCTCTCGGATGTTCCCAGGAAAGTCGTAGGACTGCAGGAGAAGCACGAGCTCGTCGGGGATTGCAGGCACACCCCTTCCCAGGCGTTCCGCCGACTGGCGAGCGAAGTGATTGAGAAGGAGGGAAAGGTCGTCCAGTCTCTCGCGGAGGGGTGGGAGCTGCACGAGGTGTGTCTGGAGGCGGTAAAAAAGGTCTAGACGGAAGGTTCCTGCGCTGGAAGCGGCGCGGAGGTCGCGGTTGGTGGCCGTGACGATGGCCGCGCTCGAGGCCTTGGGCAGGTCAGCACCAAGGGGATAGTAGCGCCTGTCCTCGATAAGCCTGAGCAGCTTCACCTGGGATACCTGAGAGAGCTCGCCGATCTCGTCGAGGAAGAGGGTGCCGCCCTCTGCTCGCTCGATCAGGCCACCGCGGTCCGAGTCCGCGCCGGTAAAGGCGCCCCGGCGGTGTCCGAAGAGGCTATCGGAAAACATCGTATCGTCGAGGCCGGCTATGTTGAGGCTCACCATGGGACCGGTACGACCCGAGAGGCGATGCACCGCCTGGGCCATGAGCTCCTTGCCTGTGCCAGACTCCCCTATAATAAGGATAGGTTTCGGGGAAGATGCGATAGTCTCCACATAGCGCAGCACGCTCAGCATGCGTTCGTCCCCGGTGACCATGGCGTCGAAGGCGGGAGACTCCGGCCGCTTGGCAGCGAGGAGTGTGTCTTTGAGGGCCGAATAGTCGCGCTGCAGCTCGCGGATGGAAAGGGCGTGCCGTATGCTCGAGGCGAGGCGCCCCGTCTCAGCGGTCTTCGGCACGTAGTCGAAGGCGCCGTGGCGCATGCAGTCGATCGCGCTGTCGAGATCGTTCACCGCGGTCGCGACGATCACCGGGATCTCGGGATGCTTCTCCCTCGTCTCCTCGAGCACGGTCTGCCCCGGCAGGTTGGGCATGAGGAGATCGAGGATCATGGCCGAGACGTCGTTCGCCTCGACGAGAGAGGAGACCTCATGAGGATCTGAGCAGAGAATGATATCCCGGAAGCCCTCGAACCTGAGGGTCCTATCCATGCGCTTGAGGACGTCGGGATCGTCGTCGACCACGAGGATGCTCGTCTTACGCTCTTCGCCCATCTTCTCCCATCTCCGTCTCGAACGCGGCGGGCAGGACGACGCGGACCGTCGTGCCTTTGCCCTGTTGTGATTCTACTTCTATTTCGCCTCCCGCGTCCCGCACTATGCCGAGGGACACGGAGAGCCCGAGCCCCGTGCCTCCAGAGTCGCGCTTGGTCGTGAAGAAGGGCTCGAATATCTTGTCGCGAGAGACCCGGTCTATGCCCTTCCCCTGGTCCGCGCACTCGAGGACGACAAAGAGCCGACGAGCGTCGAAGCGCGTCGACAGCCTCACGCCGGCATCGGGGCCAGGCAGAGACTGCAGGGCGTTCTCGAGCACGTTGACCGCCACTTGGGTGAGTTTCTGAAAGTTGGCCTTCACGAGGGGCAGGCCCGATGGCGCGTCCAAGACGAAAGCGCGTGTCGACTTCGCCACGAGGGGCTGAAGAAGGCGGGCAGCGTAGGCCGCGACCGCCGACAGGTCCACATTCTCGGGCGGTAGGCTCGAACTGTCCCTCGCGTAGTCCTTGAGATCCTCGACTATCTTCTTGATCTGCAGCCCAGCATTGTAGGTATCGGACAGGAGCTCGGGCAGTTCGCGCATGAGCTCCTCGGCGCTCCAGCCGCCGATACTGAAACCCTCGGACTCCTTCATGAGCCTCTGTACGCTGGGGGCGAGCTCGCGCCAGACCTCCGAGATGACCGGCATGTTCCTGATGATGGCGTTGTTGGGCGTGTTCACTTCATGGGCCACGCCCGTCGCGAGGACGCCGAGGGTCTTGAGCTTTTCGAGCTCCGCGATGCGCTTGCGCGTTTCGAGCGCCTCCTCGAGGGATCTCCGCAGGGCAACGTGCGTATCGACACGGGCGAAGAGCAGCTCGTTGGGCGAGAGCTTAGGCAAGTAATCGCTAGCGCCCGCGCGGAAGGCGGCCTCGACGGCCTCGGCGCTGTCGCGATCGGTCATGACGACGACTGGCAGATCGCCCATGCCGTGCGAGGCGCGAATGCGCGAGCAGGCGGCGAGCCCCGTCCTGCCTTGCCCTGAGGCGTCGAGGAGCACGAGATCGAAGCGTCTCGAGTCCGCCATCGCCACTGCGTTGTCGGCAGAGACCGTCGGGGCCACCGCGTATCCGCGACCCTCGAGGTAGCGTTTGAGCGCCTCGAGGAAGACAGGGTCCTCGTCGTAGGCGAGCACAAGGCCGCGCGTGGTCGGGCCCTGCGGGGTCTCGGAGAGGTCGGCGCTCGCCTGCCGCGCCGCGCGAGCCTGGAGCCAACCCTGGAAAGGCAAGCCGGCGCGAGGCGCGGTGGCCGCCGCGCCCGCGCGGAGCAAAGAGCGGGGCAACTCAAGCTCGAAGCGGCCGCGACCCGCTTCCCACGAGTACGAAAGGCTCCCGCCGAGACGGGAAGCGAGGAGGCGAGCGACGAGAAGCGACAGGCCAGGGCCTACGCCCTCCTTCCCGACTCCGTCGCCCGCGAAGAGAAAGCGCGCTAGCTGCTCGTCGGGCAGCGGGGGAGCCGAGTCGATCACGACGAATCGGACGCGGGCGCCCGAGCCCTGCCCGACGATCGAGCCGTCAACCGTGCCCTCGATGGTCACGATGCCCGAGGGGCTGCGTTTGATCGCGTCGGAGAAGAGGTTGAAGATGATCTGGCTGAGCAGGCGGCCGTCAGTTTCGAGCACCACATCGGCGACTCGAGTCTCAACGCCTATATCCTTGCCGGAAGCGATATGCGCGACTGACGTCGCGATGTAGTCAGCGACTTCGCGCAGCGAGACGCGCTCGGCCTGCACTGCTATGTCGTCGTTGCGCAGCCTCGCGAAGGTCGCGATGTTGGCCGCGCTGCCGAGGAGGCGCTGCGCCTCGGCGCGGATGAGAGAGGAGAGCCTCTTCTCCTCGGGGCTCGAGTGATCACCCGACAAATCCTCGAGAGCGTCGACGAGGCCGACTATGCCGTAGAGGGGCGAGCGAAACTCGAGGCTTGTACCGATGACAAAATCCTCCTTGACACGATTGGCCCGCTCGAGGAGCTCGATCGAGCGGAGCTGCCCCGCCTCGGTCTCGGTGCGCATCGCGTTGATGGCGTCGGTGATGCCGTAGGCCAGGATGAGGATCTGGAAGACCGCGCCGATAACCTCGGCATTGTCGGGCAGGAGGGAGGGGGATTCGATCAGCCCGAAAACACTTAGGCGGGAGACGACCGAGCCGGTCGCCGCGAAAACCCAGGCGGCGAGGAAGTATGCCTCTCTCCTTCTTCCCCCGCCCGCGACCGAGGCGATCGCAGCGGCGAGGATTAGGCATCTCGCCACCGCGTCGATGCCTACGCCGGCCAGAGTAATCGAGCGCAGATCGAGGAAGGCCAGGCCGAAATCATAGAGAGGCACGAAGGCCGCGACGACGAAGAGGGCAACAGAGAGAAGACCCGAGCGATGTTTCATGCCGAGGAATCGCCTGGTGAAGAGGGCCATGCCGAAGCACATCACCGACGAGTAGAAAGGAATGCCGCGCCTCTCTCCCCACGCAGCGCCGACACGCAGTAAGGCAGAGCCGGGACCGCTCTCAACGAGGACGAGGCAGACAAGAGCGGCCAAGTAGACGAGATAGAAAGCGTAGGCGCTGTCGCGCAGAGAAAGCGCGATGAATAGCGTGTAGAAAAACACCGCGATGATGACACCAATGGCGAATCCGATGAGTATGGAGCCACCCTCGTCCTTTCGGAGGTACGCGAAGGAGTCCCAGAGCCTCGCCTTGACCGATAAAGGGCCTTCCGCGGCGAAGCGCATATATACGGTCTTGACCTCACCGGGACCGATAGTGAGGCGGAAGCAGAACTCGGAGAGCGAGCGCGTCGAGAAGCCGGGACGCGAATAGGCGTCGGAGGTCATATGCTCGATACTGCCGTTGGGGTCGACTATGTAAACGCTCACCGAGTCCAGACTGTTTGGGCCCGCTTCGATGATCCAGGAGCGCGCGGAGGCAGCGCTCAGCACGGTGAAGGTGATCCAGGCGGCATCGGCCGCGACAAAGCCGCCCAGGACCTCCGGGAGCGCAGGCGAGAAGACGCTCGCATCTGGTTTGAAGGAGAGCCTTCGCGGAGCGCCCAAACCGCCTCGCTCGACCGCAGCGAGCGCATGAGGAAGAATTTCTACGGAGGAGGAGGCGTCGCGCAGCTCGAGAACGCCCAGCGGATTGACCGGCGCGCCGCTTGGCGGATTCTCGGCCAGGGTGTCCGCGCAGAAAGCGTTCGCCGCGACCGCCGCGCAGAGGGCAGCGACAGCGAAGGTGCGCGGGAAACGACATCCGGCGAGCATCACGCCTTCGCCGCCCAGTAGGGCTCGACGCGCCCTTCCCTCAAGGCCTTCCGCAGGGCGGCGAAAAGCTCGGCCTCGGCCGCCGCCAAAGTCTCGGGCGAGGCATCGGCGGCGGACGAGGCGGCGAGGAGGGCGTCTGGCAGATCGACCGCGAAGGGCCTGCGGCAGACGTGCTCAGGATAGTGCGAGTCCGAGCCAGAGATAGCGCAGAGCCCGAGGCACAGCTCGCGCGGCGGTTCGCGCATCGATTCGATTGCGTCGTACGGCCCCGGAGGCAGAAAGCCCAGCTGGCTCGAAACCGAGAACATAGGTCTGTCGACATGGGCGGGAATCACGATGGCGCCGCGGAGGGCGGCCTCGGCGCAAAGCTCGTCGAAACCGAGGGAGAGCGCTGCGCCCAAATAGTAATCCGGAAGGTCGAGCACCAGCTCGTCGGCGTCGACGACAACTTCGTCGCCAAGCTTCTCGGGGTCGTAGGGCACGATCTGGAGGAGACCGCGGAGCTTCTCACCGAAGGAGAGGGCCTCGTTCGCCGTGGCGAAGAGGCAAAGGACATGGACCTCCTCGACGCTCGAGGCCTCGATGCCATAGACGGGCGCAAGTCCTTCGCGCCGGCAGGCCTGCCCAAAGGCGGGGCAGTTCAAGGCCGAGTTGTGGTCGGTGAGCGCGACAAGGCTTAGGCCACGCTCGGCGGCCAGGCGCGCGATAAGGCTGGGCGACTCCTCGAGGGAGGCACAGGGAGAGAGGCATGAATGGTTGTGGAGATCCGCGAGTATCCTCACGGCCTATGCAGGGCCGCCCAGAGCCGCCCCGATACCTCGAAGGCGCCCTGGGCGCTCCGGAAGAGGGCGACGCCCTCGGCCTTCGCCGCCTCGAGCATGTCTTCGGGCAAGGGCCGCGAGTTGCACACGATGATCGCGGCGAGCCCCACGAGGCTCGCGACCGCGATGGCGTTCTTGTGCGCCTGAACCGTCACGAGGACCCCGTCGGCCTTGGCGTTGGCCATGACGTCGGACAGCAGGTCTGAGGCGTAGCCCGAGGAGAGATCGCGGTCGGAGTACTCGCCCTGCGCCACTTCGAGCCCGAGAAGGGGTGCAAGCTCACTGATTCGCATAACCTGCTCCTTATACAATGCGGTGCGATTGCCCTAATATCGTATAGCCACACGAACGCGCGTCCCGCGCCCGGGGCCTGAATCGATCTCGAAATCGTCGGAGACGCGGCGGGCATTGGGCAGGCCCATGCCCGCGCCGAACCCTAGGCTGCGTATCCACTCGTTGGCTGTGGAGAAGCCCTCGGTCATCGCCGACTCGACGTTCGGGATGCCCGGGCCCCGGTCCTCGGCGACGATCTCGATGCGCCCGTCGCCCGCGACTAAGGAGATGGCCCCTCCCTCCGAATGTATGACCACGTTGAGCTCGAGCTCGTAGGAGGCGACGGCGGCCCGCCTCACAATTCCCGCCTCTATGCCCAGGCCCTTGAGCGCCTTCTTGAACTCGGCGCTCGCCGTGCCCGCATGCTCAAAGTCGAAACGCATGATCTGAAAGGAGAGCCGCACTTTGCCGTCGGAAACGGACTCGGCGGCCGGCGCGGTTGCGGCGAGTTTCTCCTCCAACCGCTCGACTTCCTTGTTCATGGCCACGAGGAGCGCGCGGATGATGTCCGAGGCGCAGACTATGCCCACAAGACTGCCGTCGCGATCCAGGACGGGGAAACGCCTGTATTTGTAACGGTTGAAGTAGGTGGTCGCAAAGGCTAGAGGCATATCGTCCTCGAGGGAGATAACCGTCCGCGTCATAAGCTCGCCGGCATTCTGCCCGATCCGCCCGGAGTCGAGAGCCTCGATGACAATCCCCATCGACACAAGGCCGACGAGGCGGCCGCGCTCGACTATGGGCACGCCCGTGATGCCGTTGTCCCTCATGCGGTACTGCACTTCGCGCATGCTATCGCCGGGCTCGGCCGTAATGACTGGAGCGCTCATGGCGTCGCGCACCTTGAGGCGATAGAGAACCTCCAGAACCGCCTGCGGCCCAGACTCGGGACTTACCGGAAGGGAAGCCATTGAATCCCATTATCGTCAGCAGAGGGGAATGAAGCAAGCTCGCCTGGCGCCGAGAGGGAGCTTCCACGGTTAGGATCTAGTCTGCGGCGGCCACGGTGAGCACCGAGACCTCTCCTCCCTCCCGCCTCGCGGCCTTGTCAGGATTGAGAGGATCTGTAAGAGCCTCTCCGCGATAGATGAAATTGTAGTAGTGCTTGCCCGGCGCAAGGGGCATCTCGAGCTCATACACCCCCGGTGAAGTCTCCGTCATCTCGAGAATGAATGGGTCCCAGTTATCGAAGTCACCGCAGACGGTGACGGATTCGCCCTTCCCGCCTCGGAAAATGAAGCGAGCGGTCTTCCCGTCCTCGCCCAAGATCTTATAGAGACCGAGGTGGAGATCGCTCAGGTACGGCACGCGGACGACAGAGAGCTCCACGCCCGAGTCGAGATCCAGTCTCGTCTCGCTCGCCGTGGGATCGACGCTCCAGACGCCATCGATGATGACACGATACTCGAGGTTCCCGTTCCATTTGAGAGGGACGGGATAGGCCAGGATAAAAACCCCTTGCCTATTGCGCTCATAGGGATGAAGGATGGCGAAGCCCTCGTGAGCGAAGGCAGCGGCCACGGAGCGATAAGGCCCGGAGACGGAGAGGACGAGTTCGCCCTCGACTACGCGGGGAGCCTGGGCCTTCTTCATGCCTGCGAGGAGAAGATGAAGGGGCAGAGAATCGATGACGTGCCCAGCCGCCCTAGGCTGGAGGACAGCGGTAGAGCCCTCCGCGGCGAAGGCGAAAGCCGATGCGCCTAGGACGAGGGCCAACACGAGGAAAGTTTTCACAGTCACCTTCATAGTATCGGCCGAATCCCCCCCCCTTGAAGCGTATTCGCTACACAAAGAGGGGAATCGTCCGTTAATATAAGCAAGGAAACCCATGCCGCGGCTTCAGGACATTGAACGATTCAAGCGCGATCTCGGAGCCCTGTCCCATGAGGCCGAGGTTCTCGAGCGTTGGGGCGAGAAGCCCGAGAAAATAACTCCCCCGGAAGGGGCCGCAGTAGCGCAGGCCCCGGAGGAAGGCGCGCCCGAAGCGACGGGAAGCCCCCCCCTGGCGGCGCGACGGTCTGCGCCCGTCAAGCCTGCGGCCCTCGAGGAGGCCGAAGGCGCTCCACCCGATTTCGCGGCCCTTCTCGACGGCCTTCCGCTCGAAGGCGAAGGATCCGAGACTGCTCCCTCCCCGCTCGACGACGAGCTCGAAGCTCTTCTCGGACCGTCCGCTGAAGGAACCGAAAAAGAACCACCGAGCCTTGAGCCCATGCCCGACCTCGAACCGCTAGAAGAGGCCGAGAGCGAGGTTCCTGACGAAACGACGACCGAAAGCCCGAGCGCGGTGGATGAAAGCTTCGACTTTTCCATTCCCGAGTTCGAAGAGGAAAGCGCGCCTGCTTCTCCGGTCGAGGAAGTCGCTTCCGAGCCGGAGAGCCTTGTAGCGGAGGAAGCCGACGAGGCCGCGGGCGCGCCGGAGGGAAACGCTCTCTCTGAGGACGAATCCTTTTCGATACCGGATTTCAACCTCGCCGAAGAAGGGGGCACGCCCGAGGCGAAGGCTACTGAGCCGGCCGCGCCTCGGGAGGACGACTTTTCCATTCCCGATCTGGATGCCGGCTTCGGAACGCCGAATGAGGGCGAAGTCTCCGCACTCGGAGGAGAGTCCGTTCCTGGGGGAACGGGCTCAGGCGCGGGCGCCTCCGATTTCGGCGACGCCTTCGAGACCTTCAGCTTCGAGGAACCGGGCGCGAGTTCCGGCATAGGCTCGAGCGGATCACTCGACGCGGGCCGAGGGCCTGGCCAGGATCTCGACACTGAGATCGCCTCGCTGAGCGAGGAAGCGCCTGTAGCCGATACCTTTAAGCTCGACCAGGACTGGGGCGACTTCGGCTCCTTCGGCGGAGCCGAGGGCAAGGAATCTCCGCCCCGCCCTGCCCCCCCGCGGCCGATGGCTACGCCCCGAGAGGGTGAAGAAAAATTCAAGCCGGTCTCCCTGACCGAAGGCCAAGTCGACAGGCTCCAAGACTCCCTTCTCGCCTTTCCCCTCAACCTGAGGCTCGCGGTCGAGGACGTGCTCGCCAGCGGCAAAGGCAGCGAGGCCCAGCAGTCGAAGCTCGTTTGGGCTCTTGTCGATGGCCTTCCCGCGGACGAAGTGGCTATCATCGCCGGCCGCATCCTCAAGCGGCGCATTCCCATACCGACTGGCTACGAAAAGCGCACGGGAGAATCCCTCGAGGCAGAGAAGGGGACCTTGGCCTATGCCTTCGCCCACACCTTTCTTCCCATCATCAAGATCGGCTTCCTCGTCCTCGCGGCGGCCGGAGCCATCGGCTACCTCGGCTGGCGATACGTCTACGTGCCTCTCGCCGCCGATTCCCTCTACCGATCCGGCTATCAGCGGATCGTCGAGGACCGCTATTCCGAGGCCGAGGCCGACTTCGCCAAGGCGACCAACATGCACGAGTTCGTCGACTGGTACTACCGCTACGCGGAGGCCTACGCGGCTAAGCGGCAGTACATCCTCGCCGAGCGCAAGTACGCGGCCCTCGTCGACGCGCATCCAAAGGCAACGAAGGGCATCCTCGCCTGGGCACGCCTCGAGAAGGAACAGCTCAAGTACGAAGAAGCGGTCGATGTCCTGAAAGGGGCGCCCAAGAAGCTCAAAGGCGAGGACGCCCGCGGCAAGACCGGACTCCTGTCCTGGGACTACTTCAACTCGGACGGTCTCTTGCTCCTCGGCGACGTCTACCTCGACTGGGGCGAGGAGGACGCAACTAAGTACGAAGAAGCGCGCAGGACTTACGCGACCCTCCTCGAGCACTACGGCTATCAGGATGCCTACCTCGAACGCATGCTCCTCTACTTCATCCGCGTCGACAAGGAGAAAGAAGTCCTGCCCCTCAAGGACCACTTCCTCGCCGATCCCACGAAGCAGGTCCTTAGCCCTCCCGTGCTCGCCGAGCTCGGCGGATACCTCCTCGACAAGAATCGGCTCGACGATGTCCGGACCATTCTCGAATCGGCCGCGAAGAAAGACCCTTCGGTGCCCGAGGCGCACTATCACCTCGCCCGCTACTACGCACGCATCCTCTCGCCCGTCGAGGAACGCAAAGCCCTCGACAACGCGATAAGCGCTTTCGCGGCTCTTCCGGGTCTAGGGGGCAGGAAGGCCGGCATGTACATCGACAGCCTGATCTGGCGCGGCCGATTCCTCGTTCAGGAGAAGGAGTGGGTAGGCGCCGAGCGCGACTACGCGACCGCCGCCTCGGAGTACGAGAAGGCCCTCGAGCTTAGGCGCGTCCCCAAGAGCGGACGCTTTGGGGAGGCCTATGCGGGCCTCGCCGACATCGCCTTCTGGCAGCGCGACGACCTGCCGGACGCCCTCGCCCTCTATGAACGCGCCGACGCGAACGGTTACTCCACGCCCGATTCTAACTACCGGCGCGGCAATATCCTCTATCGCCAAGGACGTTATGCGGATGCGCTGGAGCGCTTCTATGCCGCGCTCGATGCCGCGCCCGATGCGACTCCCGCGGACGGCAAGACTACGGCGGATGGCTCGGCCAAGGGCGAAACGCAGGCAAGCCCCTACCTCAATTACGCTTTCGGCTCGGCCCTGTACGCCAGGAACGATCTCTTCGCCTCCGAGGCCTACTTCCGCAAGACCGCCGCTGCGATGGAAAAGCTCCTCGCCGAGGTCGGCGAGCCAATGCCGCAGGAGAGCCCCTCGCAGGCCGAGATATTGAGCCTCTACATGCGCGCCGAGAACAACCTCGGCGTGGCCCTCTACCGCTCGGCCGCGCGCTCGGGCGACGCCAGGCGCCGCAACGAGGCGATGACCACCTTCGCCCGCGCGACGAAGCTCTACGATCAACTGTCGCAAACTCCATCCTTGCTTGAGGGCACAGAGGGCAAGGACCTTCCCCTCGCGAACATTAACGCTCTCCTCGCCTCCGCCAAAGGAGAACAACTCAAGACCTACACCCAGATCGAGAAGGACATGAAGTTCCCAAGGAAGTAACGACACCTATCGCCGCGGCAGGAGGAGCTCGACGCGCAGGCCCGGAGGCCCGCCGAACGAGAGGTCCGCGTCGATCTGAACGGCCAGGGAACGGACGAGGAGGAAGCCCATAGACGAGCGAGTCGATGGATCCAGGCCCGCGTCCAAGCCGGCGCCCCAATCCTCCACAGAAAAACGGATGCCCGACGGTTCCTCGGTCAGACTGACGAGGATGCGGCCCGACTCTCCTTGCGGGTATGCGTACAAGATCGCGTTCGAGATGAGCTCGTTCGCGATGAGCCCGAGCGGCAGCGCCTCGTCTATCCTGAAGCGAAGCTCCTCGGGGCCCTCTATCTCGATCGGATCGCGGCCGTAGCCCGAAGCCAGCCCGCCGGCGAGGGAGCGCAGGTACGCGACGGCGCAGATCGAGGCGAGGTCGGGCGAGTCGTAGAGCAGCTCGTGGAGGATCGACATGGCCCGTATTCTCCCTTGAGTCTCCGCGAGGAGCTTTTTGTCCTCCTCATCGCGGAAGGACGAAGACTGGAGAGAAAGCAGGCTCGATATGACCTGCATATTGTTCTTGACCCGGTGGTGGATCTCCTTGAGCAGAACCTCCTTCTCGGCGAGCGAGCCAAAGAGCTGCTCTTCCTTCTTTCGCAACTCGGAAACGTCCCTCGAGACGAGGAGGACGCGGTCGTTCGGCAGGGGAACGATGCGGCCCTCGAAGCTCGTCCAGACGCCGTTCAGGGGCAGCCTGTAGTAGATGATCTCGATTCTCCTCGTGCTCAGAGTCCTCGCGAGCGCGCCCATAAAATCCTGCACGATCTCTGGCGCGAAGCCGAGTTCCTCCAGCTTCTTCCCGATGAATACGTCCGGGGGCGCCGCGAGCTGCGATTCGTCGGAGGCGCTGAAGTCGACGCATCTCCCCTCCTTGTCGAAGACGAAGAAGAGGTCGGGCAGTGCGGCGATAAAGGCCTTATTGCGCGCTTCGCTCTCCTCGAGGAGGACCACTTTGTCGCGGAGCTCGATCGTCGCGGCGGTAACCCTGCGCCTGAGCGCCCAGGCCACCATGAAGCTCGACACGAGGAGCAGAAGGAACGTCGCCATGACGATGGCGATAAGCCTGAGGTCGAGACGCGATCCGAGGGGCAATCCGAGCCATTCCCTGTCTATTTTCACATAAGTCGACTTCGGGATCCGTGCGAAGCCGCGCTCGACGAGGGCGAGAAGCTCGGGCCTATCCTTGAGCACCGCTCGGTGGAACGCTCCGTTTTTAAGGGTGAAGGCGATGCGGAAATCCTGATCCGCGCCCATCTTGTATAGATAATAGAGGGCTGGCGGTTTGTCGATGCAGAAGATCCTCGTCTCGAGTCGAGAGGCCGCCTGCACTATCTCGCTGTAATCCGAGTACGTATCCACCTGTGTGACGCCGAGAGCGGCGAGGGAATCGATGGACGCGTCGCCTGCCTTAACCGCCACGTGGAAGCCCTTGAGATCCGAGGCGGAACGAATGCCGGAGATGGACTTATGGATGAAGACCGGCACCTCTATAGAGGCGTAAGGCGACGTGAAGCGGTAATTCTTGCCCCTTCGCTCCACCGTATCGAAGACTGTCTCGAGCACGTCGGCCTCGCGAGCCTCGAAAACGCGCAGAGCCTCGGCCCAGCTATAGCCGCGAAGCTCGACATGGACGCCCGTAGCCTTCGACCAGGCCGCCCACTGATCGGGCACGATGCCGACAAGCTTACCCTGCGAGTCGAGGAAGGAATAAGGAGGATAGTCCTTATCGCTGGCTACTACGAGCTTTTCGGGCAGCGCTTCATCGGCACGCTCGGCGAAAGAAAACGCAAGAACGATGACGAGAAAGACAAGGATGTTTCTTGTGTGCTTTGCAGCAGGAGGCATACCGGAAGTATAAAACAGAAAAGAAATAAGTATAGAGCGTAAACAAGATTATAATGCCATCGGCCCATCCCACCCCAGCCTATTGTGCAGTAGTGGCCAGGAGCTCCTGCATGGCGAAGTCTCCCTGCTCTCGCGCAATATCGAGGGCGGTCTGGCCTTCGGAGGTCTTCGCCTGGCGGTCGCATCCGTGCTCGATGAGCCAGCGCACGGTCGCACAGGAGTGCGACACCACAGCCAAGTGGAGTAGCGTGTAGCCGTTTCTGGTCCGCTCCTCCAGGCCCAGGGTGACGCTCGATCCCTTCGCCGCCTCGAATGCCTCTGGCAGCGAGCCGGGGCAGTATCGCGCGGCGAAGTGCAGGGCGTTCCAGCCATCTGCGTTGACCGCGGTCAAGGTCTTCGGGAATCGCATGAGCTCGGCGACATTCTCGGCCTTGCCGTAACGCAGCGCGAACATGAGGGCCGTCCAGCCCGCGGCGTTGGCAATGGAGGGATCGGCCCCCGCCGAGAGGAGGGCCCGGACCAACTCCCGATCGCCGAATTGCGCCGCCAGGGCAAGGGCCGTGCCTCCGTCGGCCTTGCGGGCATTGACGGCCGAGGACGTGGCCGGGAGCAGCCTGGGGATGACCTTGGGCGTGAAACGCGCGGCGAGATGCAGGGCACCCCATCCCCCCTCCGCGACCGCGGAGCGATCGCAGCCGCCATCCAGAAGAGTCACGACGGTGTCCGCTGCGCTGTACCGCAGAGCAAGGAGGAGGGGAGTCCATCCGCCGGGCTCTACGGTTTTTGCCAGATCGAGGGAGGGCAGGAGAGAGGCCGCGAGTTCGTCCCGGCCGTTCTTGAGAGCTTCGCCGAAGGCCGTCTTCCCCGATGCAGTCCGAGTGGAGGCATCTGCGCCGAGTCCGATCAGCCTCTTTGGAAGGGCTCCGAACTCGGGCGCCATCGAGAGCATGAGAGGCGTGCTTCCATCCGGCGCAATGCCGCCGACCTTCGCGCCGGCGGCGAGGAGCTCGTCGATCATATCGGATCTGCGGGCGAGGAGGGCCGCGACGAGAGGGCTGCCGCCCTTACCGTCGTCGACATCGAGGTCAGACTTGGACTCGATGAAGGCGCGCAGGGTCTCGCCGTCCCCCGAGGCGATGCTGTCGTAGATAGTTTTGCCCTTGATGAGCGGAAGATCTGGTCCAGGAGTGTCAGCCCCGGGGGAGAGCCCCTTCAGGAGCGCTACCTCCCTGTCCCTGAGCGAAAGACCAGATTTGAAAGCTTGCGTTCGAGTCTCGAGCTCCCTAGCTCGAGCCGGATCTGTCGTGCTTCCCGCGAGCCAATAGAGAAATCGTGGTTCCTCGTTCTCAGTCCCACCGGGGACTGGCAGTGTCACATACGTGGAAATGGAACCATTCGATGACAATGGAGAGCCATTGAAGGGGTAGGAAGAGTTAAACAGCTGGTGCCAGAACTGCTTGATCGAATCGGATGCGGTATCCCAAGGTTTTACGGACTTGACCACAGTGAAGAGATCCTTCGTTGAGCCCTGGAAACTCAGGGAGAGTGCGCCGACATCCCAAAAAAATGCGCTTGCCTCTCCGTAATAGGCCATGGCCAAGGAGAGCTGGGTCTGATCCTCTACGCTGAGACTGCTCGGATCCACATAGAGCGAGAGTCTCGGAGTCCTGATCGAGATGTACTGTCCGGGCTCATAAGTCAACCGCCACGATGCGAAGGCGGTGGGCAGGGAGTCCTTGTCCGACAGGAAGCGCACCCACTGTGCCATGTCGCCTTGGTACGAGATGTAGGCAAAGTCGCAGAGGGCGCGCATGTCGATCGAGTAGTCCTCGATCCGCCCGAAGGGCGCTTGTTTGAAGAAGGCGAGGGCACCCTGAGGCGTCGGGAGGTAATCGAGGCTGAAGCCGCTGTCGCCGAGAGGGAGGCCCCAGGTAGCCGAGAACCATCTCCGGCCCCACGAGTCTCTGAAGGAATCTCGCTTCAGGGGCTCGCCGAAGGAAGTCACCCGAGTGCTCCTTCCTCCATCGGTTCTCGAGACTTGGTACCCTTCCAGCAACGCGTCCATTAGCCCCTTGGGGTCGGAACTCTCGATCTTCCGAGAATGCCCTGCGTCGAAGGCGAGAACGGTGTAGCCATAGAGCTCCCCCCAGACAAGGCTTCCGCCGTCTTTTGTGCTCATTGAATAGGGCTTCTGGGGAGTCGCCACAGTCCATGTGCCGTCGGCCCCTTGCCCTAAAAACGAAGGAACGGCGACGTAGTGGGCATCGCCCAGGGCGGGGGCCGAACCGGATGCCCGGGGGAATATCTCGGATCTGTTCTCCGCGACGAGCCGCGCCGACAAGGCCTGGGATTCGGCCGCATAACGCTCGACGATCTTGCTCCGCAGTGCCCCGAGGTCGAGAGGGAGCGGGATCGCCACGTGGAACTCGGTATCTATGCGCTTGGAGAAGTTCGGCAGCGAGTAACTCAGGCGCTCGTCGAACCTGGCGGTCGAATCGACGGCAACCTCGGCTATTGGCAGCGCGTAATTCAAGTTTTCGTTTTCGGACTTGGCCACTACTATGCCGAGCACTCTCCCTTCGGCGTCGACCAGGGGGCCGCCGCTGTTGCCGGGCGAGGCCGGAGCAGAGAAACGGAGCCACTTCCACTCGCCTTTCCACTCTTCAGGTGTCTGAGACGTGAGGAGCCCCTCCCGAGTGACGACCCCTTCGCCGAAGGCGTTCCCGACCGAATAGACCCGAGTGCCGATGCCGGGTGTCGGCGCGGTCTGCAGGCCTCCTGCCTCTATGCCCGGCACCTCGAAGACGATGTAGTCCCTCGCCAGGGAAAATGCCACGATTGATCCGATCGGATAGACCTTGCCTCTCCTGTCGCGCAGGCCGTAGGCGGCCAGCAACGTGGCCAGCTTCGGGGAGAAAACGTGCCCCGCCGAGACGAATCGGCCGGCTCCTAGGGCGAAGGCCGTCCCGATGGAGAGGTAAGGATCGTTCCTTTCGGCGAAAGGCGTCGCATCGACGGGGGGTGCCTCGGCGTAAGAGCAGGGATCGGACAGGGGCTTTTGAACGACTACCTCGAAGACATTCCCGCCGACGAGGCTTGCGACCTCCGGCCGTATCGTCGGCTCCTGGGCTAGAAGGGCTGATGTCGCGATCGCGAGGATCATTAGGAGCGTGTTGAGCTTTTTCATCGCAGGTCCTGATCAAAGTCGCTGTTCGCGCTCTCGCGGCAGGGCCACGAGAGATCTGCCCAGGCGCCGCCAGGCGCGAACAGTGCTTGCATCGAAACGGATGCCTCCCTGAACGACAGAGACCTAGCGTCGTCGGGGTCTCCACTGGTCCAGAAAAGCCGCCCGAGGAGGTAACCGTTCCCGAAATCGACCCACGAACGATAACGTCCGAGTACCCGCCCAGCCGCCTTGTCGATCCATGCCCAGGTCTCCTTCTCGGACAGAAAGCCCAGGGCGTACCCGTCGCGAGCCAAGTAGACAAGGCGGGCCATATCCCAGGCGCAGAGACTCTGCTTGCCAATGGCGTCTTTAACGCTCCGTGCGAACTCGATACGCTGAGGCGTTATGCTTCGGTCTCCCGCAGCGGCGGCTGCCTCGCCCGCCGAAAGGTCGGGATGGGCATCGATAAGCGCGGCGCAGCGCTCGTAATCTGCGCTGTGCCCGACGTCGTAGAGCCACTGAATGTTGGCAAGGAGGGATTGCCTGTCGATCACGTTCCACCCTGACTTGATAGAGTTCGCCTCCCGGACGCGGAAGGCCGGGGAGTCCTCGAAGGGCCTGAGCTCCGCGAACCCATACCTGTTGTACTGCGCGAGGATGCCGGACAATCGAATCTCCCAGGCCTTTCTGCCCTCCGGAGTGCCGCTCCAAGGCAGGGGAGCGATGTTTTCGGCTTTCGCCTTTATTGCTGCCTGGGCCTTGAGGGCCGCGGCGAGCAGGAGTTCGGGCGATCCAGAGACGCCGGTCGATGTGCAGGCATAGATGCCCGTGTGCGTACTGTAGAGGGAAGTCCAGCCGAGAACGTTCGAACCGGCCGGCTGCACATCCGTGGTGGTGACCGACGCTCCCGCGATGTCGCGCTTCGACTTTCCCTTGGCCCACTTGACCTTGGACAGGTCGAAGCTAACTTCGTTCCTCTCTCCGGAGAACTTGAGACCCAACCCGCCGTTGAGCCACTGCGCGGAGCCTCCCGCGGAGTACGAGCTCGGCGTTTCGCCGACGTAAACTCCCGAGGCGTCATAGAAGGACAGCCAGCAATTGTCGACGGGCGGTCCTTGTACCGAGAAGGATACATAGACAGAGGCCTCATCCATGCTCAGGCCGAGTATCCGCGCAGGCTCGGGGACCTCGACGTGGTACATTGTCCGGGGACCTTGATACGCGTCGTTGACCAAGAAGAGCGGGACGACGGAGGCTAGATCTGCGCGTGCGCCTGTCGCCAGCCCTTGATCCGCCTTGCTCTTTGTCCGCGGTCCTGGAATCGCAAAGTCATTTTTCTCGACCTTCCCGTCCGCGAGAGTCATGATGACCGTGTACTTCATAGGCACTATCGAATTGGGGGCGAGGGATAGATCCTGGATATGGTACCTCATCCATCCACCGCTGAAGCCTTTAGCGGCATCGTCGCTCGTCGGCAGGGGGAGGTTCCACCCGTTACCAGGATAGTTCTCGATCCTCAGGCTCTTGATCTGACCGTAGCACTCGACGAGGTTCGAGATCGACACGAAAAAGTTCAAGTAAAGGGAATTGAGGCTTTCATCATTGCTGCGGAGGAGAAAACCTGGGCTTATGTTCTCAACCGCCACGGTCAATCCCACGACCGCGGGAGTGAGGGCGCTGCCCTGGTCTTGGGCGGCGGCGGGCGCAGAGAGGTTCCACAGGACACAGGAGACGAGAATAAGCGCAAACGATGCTGGATAGTGTCCTTTAAACATGATTATCCATATCATACCTAGGTATATATTCCCGCGCAATGCGAGAGAAGGGATTCCCGGTGCTCTGTGTCACCGGCCCAGGCAGCGCCGGCACGGAGGTCGATGTCGTATATGAAAACGGGCAGAAGGTAAAGTATGCAGGGAATGATCTCACCTTGGAATGCGCTAAGTCTCTACGAGACAAAATGCTTTAGATGGTCGATGTTGGGTTTGAACCAACGACTTCTACCGTGTGAAGCTTAATAATTCATTTCGCCCGGATCGATCATCCTTAGGTACCCTTCCTCTTAACTGCCTTGACGGCGCGTCTGCCAGGCAGATCGACGTGGAGTCTGTCCTGCATGGCGTCCATGAGTGTCGACGGCGGGAGTGGCCTTCGATCGTCTGAAACCGACGTGCCGGCGATAGCACGCACAGGTGTACCCGAGGCACGGGCCAAAAACGTATCATTATCTCCCGTTGCGAGGAGGTCGAGGGGGATCGTGCCGTCGGCCTGGGGTGAGAGGAGGAATATACGGTTCTGGAAAGACTCAGAGAATGGGAGCCTCCTGATAGTGGTCAACACACGATAGAGTCTCTCTTGATGTATCGAATCCAGTGCCTCTCCATCCATCCAAAGATGGAGACTCCGTTGGCTGACCTTAAAAACCCTCGAGAATTGCTGCCACGTTAGGCCGGTAGTCGACTTGATCTCCTGCAAGGCGCTCATCGCCGACGGCGGCACGACTTTAAAGAGACTGTTCGAAAGGCCGGCATTCGTCGTGATATAGAAATCCAGAGGCCATTCAATGGAGTCGGGACTCACACTCGTAGCCCCGCAGAGCAGCATGCCGACAGACAAGGCTGAGCGTCGCCCTTCGTGGGCATCAATGATCCTAGCACGCTGATAATCGATAATCATGGAGGATGAGGAACCAACTCTTCTCAGCGATGGCAGGCACGGCCGCAGGATCATACGTCAGCCCTGTATCCAAGAGGCCCCAACGGGCGAGGTCGAGAAGCGCCATATGGTCTGAGGCTGAAGCGATAATCCAGATGGTCCAACCATGAGCCCTGGCCGTCGCAATTGGCTGTTCTTCGACCAGTCCCATGGCGCCGAAGCATCGACATCGTTCTACACGATCATCGAGACTGCCAAGGCCAATGAAATCGAGCCAATGCATTACCTCAAGTTCCTGTTCAACTGCATCGAACGATTCGGCCAAGACAAAATGCCGTGGGAGCAGCTATTACCGACTCCGGCCATTCGGATCTTCGCAGATTCAGCGGGGATTTTGTACGACATGGTTTTATAAGTCGCTTACGAAGCAATTGAAGCCGCTGCCCTATATGGGAAACTCCAGCGTAAACTTCGCTCCATTTTCGTTTTCGGCACAGATTGTTCCCTCAAGTTCCGCAGCAAGCTGGGTTATCAATGTCATACCGAACCCTTTGCCCGAGTCGATTGAAAAATCGCTCGGCAGTCCTATGCCATTATCTCGATAAACAAGACGAACGCGACTTGCTAGTGACGAGGCCGATATCTGAATCGATGGAGCAATCGTTCCTGCAAAAGCATATTTCATACTATTGGTCAGGAGCTCATTGATAATAATCCCAATAGTCGTCAATGTCCGAGGGTCCAAAACTATTTCATCACATTCTATTAGAGTATTAAAATACTTCTCAGGGCACAAGGTTTCATTGGCTTCTGTTACCAATGAAGGGAGATACTCTCTCAGGGAAAGAGAACTTGTATCTTCCGATCGATACAGCCTATCGTAGAGAATATTCATCCCCCGTAGTTGAGCAATGGATTCATTGATAATCGACGAGGCGTAAACATTGGTATTCAATTTAGCCTTGATAGTTAGATAACTGATTACCGTCGTCATATTGTTTTTTATCCGGTGATGAGCTTCGTGAAGAATAGTTTCTTTCTCTCTCAATAGATGGAGTATTTTTTCTTCTTGTGCCTTCCTCGCTGAGATATCGCGCATAGCAGCGATAGCTACTTTGCGCCCCTCTATCTCTGTATATGAAACAGTCATTTCCACGAGAGTAATTCCGCCATTCTTTTTATGTATTGCACGCTCATGTACAAATGTTTCCAGTGTCTGTTGGGAGCGTTCTGTTTTATCAGGCTCCGCCGACAGCAATTGCGAGGTCATTGAAAGTAATTCTTGATGACTATATCCAGTCAATAGAACTGCTTTCTCGTTGCAATCTATTATTGCCTTAGTTATGAGGTCGACCAGAAAAAGGGCATCAGACCCTACAGAAAAGAGGGCCCGGTATTTTGTTTCGCTCGCCATAAGGTTATCACGTATTCTGATTTGATCGGTGACATCATTAAAAATCCATATAACACCCTTAGAAAAATCGTCGCGTTCAACGGCACGCCCGTAAAACTCGACCCAGACTCGCGTGTTATTCTTCTTAACCAGCTCTTTTGTACTAGAATAACTTAATCCTTGGCTCATTTTCGGATAAGCTTCTTGAATTACTTTAGCATAGTGTTCCGGGGAAGGATATAGCATTTGTGCTCCCTGCCCGACCAATTCCTCAGAATGGTACTGGAATAAAGACTCAATCTTTTTATTCACCCATACCATTGTTTTATTTACCACATAGGCAATACCTACTGGGGCATTATCGAGTATTGCTTGCTGTTGATTCGTAAGTAGTTTCAATTCGTCGGCAATTTTCTTTTTTTCCGTAATGTCACGCACGATATTTAGGACCAAATCGCCTTCCATCCGAATGCCTGATACTTCGCACCAAGCGATTGATCCATCCTTTCGGACGATCTGTACATCGGCATTAATTGAGCCGTCGCAAAGAACGCGCCGAACGTTACTTTTTTTCTCTTGGCCCTCTGGGGTGTACTTGATATCCAAGTCGCTTTTCGTGAGGAGTTCTTCAAGCGTGTAGCCGGTCATCAAACAGGCGGCTTGATTTGCTTCGATTATCCTACCAGACCCATCAACGACGACTATCATATCATTTGCATTTTCAACATACTGCCGATACTTTGCTTCGCTTTTCCTTAGGTTTTCTTCAAGCTGTTCCTTTTCCGATAAATCAATAATAAACGAGATACTCGCTTCGCCATCTTCAAGAGAAATCCGCCTCCTTTTTACACGCGCCGGGAATTCTTGCCCACTTCTTTTGACAAAGACCGTATCAAAAACATCATCCATGAGAAGCCCTTGCTCCCGTTTTCTCCGACGCTCGATACTTTCAGCCTTGCCTTTATCTGGATACAAATCCAGTGAATTGATACCAAGAACCTCATTCAATGAAGCATAACCGAATGTTTTGCAAAAGAAATCATTTGCATAAAGACATCTTCTTTCCCTAGAAAGAAAGATAGAGATAGGCGCTTGCTCAATCAGAGTCCGGAAACGCGATTCGCTCTTTCGAAGTTTTTCCTCTGCTTTGATGCGTTCTGTAATATCGTGAAGTATAGAATAATGAAATATGCTTCCCCCTATCTTAAGAGGAGTTGAAAAAACTTCCACGTCACGCAAAGACCCATTGGCGAGTCGATTTATCAAAAATGTGCGATTGCCAGTATTTTCTGGTTCATTTAATTTCTCATGTGATATCGTAAATTGCTTACTCGTATTAATTTGGGCAAGGTCCATTTTTTTAAGTGCGCCTATATCATATCCATAAAATGCTGTAGCTGCTTTGTTCGCGTCAATAATGCTTCTTGTTGAGGGATCAATGAGCAACATTACCGCCGTTGAGTCATGAAACATTGCTTTATAGAGTAAAGCACTTTTTTCTCTCTCCTCTTCCTGCTTTTTTTCAGCGGAGATATCGGTAATTGTTCCAACCATGCGAATGGCCTTCCCTAGTTCGTTCCGCGCAAAAACCTTGCCCTTGCTACGGACCCAAATATAGTTCCCATCCTTATGTTTCATACGCACATTGATGTCATAAGTATTTTGCTTATTGTCGGTACAGTCTTGTTTAACGGAAGTAAATATAATCCGGTCATCTGGATGAATGATTTTAATCAACTCAGTCTGACTAATTGGCATTTCGCCTAATTCATAGCCGAGCATCTCATGGTATCGCCGGTTGCGGAAGACAAAGTCGTGAACAAGGTCTGCATCCCAAATGCCAGCATTACTTGCCTCCATAGCAAGTCTGTATAGTTCTTCGCTTTGTGTAATTTTTTCGTTCGCAACTTCAAGTTCTGTTATATCCTGACCTGACGCAATGAAACATTTTTCACCGCTTATATCCAACTGAGTTACCGATAGAATCACCGAAGCGCGTTTCCCATTTTTCTTTCGAAAACATATTTTGGAATTGGAGAGGCATCCATTTTCTTTGAGCTCTTTGACCATCTTGGCTCTATCTTCATCTTTTTCCCAAAGTGCGAGCCCATCGGAAAGTGACGACTTCCCAATGACCTCTTCTCGGCTATAACCGAATCCGTCAAGGCATGCGGGATTTGCGTCAAGAACAATACCAGTATCAGAACTAAAAATAGCAACATAACTTGTTTGAGAAGCGAATATTTTTGTGAATTTTACTTCAGATAATGATAGTCCTTTAACCTCTTCATCGAGCCGACGTTTGGAATTAAAAAGCCTTAATGCCACCTTTATTGAAGCATCAAGTACGGTGAATGTTGAGGATTTTACTACATAGCCATAGTTGATTATCTCTTCCGTTCTTTTAACTATTTCCGGTTCTGCATGGGATGAGAGAAACAGAATCGGTATGTCGTACTTTTGCAAAATTTGTCGAGCGGCTTCTGTCCCAGACATTCCTTCCCCAAGGTCAACATCCATGAGAATCAAGTCAATAGATCTTGGGTTATCAATGACCGCTTGGATTGCCTTTTCACCAGTGAAAGCAGTTATTACCGTGTATCCATATTTCTTTAGCTGTTCGGCTTCGGCTAGACAAATCAATGCTTCGTCTTCGACGAGAAGAATGGTTTTCGACAGAATGCTCATACTAACCTCTCCTTGTTTCTTTTCCATTAGTCTAGTCGTTTGTTGTAGGTTGTGTTCATTTTTATGAAGTTTTTTTATTGAGTATTGTATAAATGAAGGGTTACTGGGCCATCGGCTTTAATAAATAGGGATATCCCGGCTCACCCGTGGCGGGAGCTCGGCTCTATTCGTCATTACAGAAAGAGTAAGGACGAAAGGCGCGCAAGCGATCAAGATCTTCGGATGCTCAAGGGGGACAATTGGATTGAAGCTGTCTGAGGACTAACCGAGCTAGTTTAGTAATGTACCGACTTATGAAATTGGCTTTGCAGTTTCTCGCGGCTCTTGGTGTTTGTATGAGCCGCTACGAAATCTACGCAAAGCTAGGGTAGCTTTAGTGTTGGATGACGTCTGTATCGAGATATCGGTTGGCCTTCCAAAGCTGTCACTGCTTAATGTAATAATACCATCGTTTATGCTTGTTACTTCACCACGATAAACGTTTTTGCCCTTGATGTTATTGTGCTGAGGGCCAGGTCCTGTTCCATCGCTCGGGGACATACCTTGTCCATTGCCATTAGGAGGATTCTGATCCCCTGGCCCCTGATCCACTCGCTGATACCTTTTGATACCTCGAAATAGATAAAATGGAGCCATATCAGTGACTCATATAGATAAGCCCAATAGTCATACAATTGTTTCAGTATTTCCATGTATGATTGGGGGGGGATATGTGACGGTTATACAGACGCAAAAGCGTAAACAACTCGACATTTCTCTTTCAATTTCCTGGTGTTGCCAGCCAGGTTAACTTTCCTCTTTGGGGCAAACTTGCCAGGTTTGAATTCCTCTCTTAGCAAAAAATATTGCGTTCCCCGATACTGTATCATTCCGGAATAGCTATGCGTCGTCGGTGTAGCCCAAAGTACCGCTTTGAGACTTCTTGTCGAAAAGTCTGGCGGCAAGCGGATTGGCGATTGGTGGAAAAAATACCTGGCCGGCAACAACATAGATACAGCTTCGACTAAATCCCAATGCTTTTATTACAACCTCCGGGCTTTCTCCTGCTTCAACTCGCTGAACCGCCCTTATCCTGATTTCCTCTAGAGTTTTATGGCCGAGCTTCCGTGCATCTGTTTCTTTCACCCTAATATTATAGCATATGTATGGATACTTACGTAGGTATTAGTAATAAGGCGAGCGAATCTCATAATGAGTAAGCCGACGACAACCAAGTCTAAGGGGAAGGATATATCCGGCGCCTTCTCCTGTCGCGGAGAGGACAGTCAAGGCCGTAGGGCTCGACGGGAAGAGGCCGTTCTCGGGCCTCGCCCCGAGACTCCGTGCGGAAAGCCCTCAAGCGAGCGGCGTAGAGGCTCCACGAGGCTGCGTCGATGGAGGCCATGCTCCGTCCACGGCATCCGGCACGGCTTCGCCATTGACGAACAAAGGAAGGACGTGGACATCTATCGGCACGAGGCGCTCCTGAACCGCGCTTCCATATAGGTCTCCGGGGACAGCTTTTCGCGTGATGGAGGCCTGTGGAGAAAAAGCTTGTTCTTTTGGGGTCTAGCTTCTTTTCGCTTGTCCCGGAAGCGTCCGTTTTGGTGACCTCTTCGCGAATTCGCCAGAAGGTTCACCAGGCGGATTGCTTCGCCTCGGCCACCTCAATACCGCCGCCCGAGGCCCCATCCCGACTTCATCCTGGAGATTCCATTACCACGGGACATTGACGTTTTCCCAGCACGTGAACGTACCTGTCGGGCCATCGGACCCGAGCAGCGCAACGCGCACCACCTCGCGTGAGCCATCCTCGACAGACTCCGTGCCCGCGTATCCGTTGAGATTCGTCTTGGTGTGGGCTGGCGAGACTAAGTTGACCTTGATCCCGGTCGACTCCAACTCGACTATCATGGCGAGCGTCATAGCGTTGAGAGCCGCTTTGGACGCCGAATAGACTGGGCCGAACATTTTGTGATAGGGGACGGCTGGGTTCGAGTTCTCCGACAGTGAGCCAACGCTGCTCGAAACGTTGACGATGCGGGCGTCCGACGACTCGCGCAGGAGAGGCAGCATCGCCTGGTAAACGGCCAGGACGCCGAACACGTTGGTCTCCCACACCGCGCGCACTTCATCGAGGGACACGTTGCTCGGGCGCGTTATCTTAAAGTACTCCTGGCCGGACAGGCTTCCCTTTCTAGTATTCGAGATCGCCGCATTGTTGACGAGTACGTCGAGACGGCCAAGCTCCTTGCGGATCCGCTGGGCCGCTTCGGCGATCGAAACCCGATCCGTCACGTCGAGCTGGAGCGCGATGGCGCCCGGCCCGATTCCCTTGGCCGCAACCTCGCCGCGTTCGAGATTGCGCGATCCGACTAGCACGGTGAAGCCGTGAGCCACGAGTTCCTTTGCGACCTGAAAACCGATCCCCTGATTAGCCCCGGTGACCAGGGCGACGCGTTTGTCTTGCATAGCAATCTCCTTATCTTGCATCCATGTGTGGCTAACGCCGCATTGTTGTGCTACATTGAAGCTAAACGGAACACTGTTCCCATTGCATTAGGAATATACGGAACACTGTTCCGATTGTCAAGGGAGACGTGGTGAACGACAAACAGGAAGAGCAGAGGGAGGTCGTAGAGCCTCGAGGGCACACGGGTGGGCGAGTGCGCATCGACGCACAGCACAGCATCGACGCGTTGCTCCAGGCGGCCGTCGAGGTGTTCTCGACCGCTGGAGTGGAGGCTCCAGTGCGAGAGATCGCCCTGAAGGCCGGGGTCGGTATCGGGACCTTCTATCGCCACTTTCCGCAACGCGCTGATCTCGTTGCGGCCGTATTTCGTCACGAAATCGATGCCTGCGCGGATGCCGCACCGGCCTTGGCAGCCCAGTATGGACCAGGCGAGGCACTGGCGAGATGGATGCAGCGATATGCCGCCTTTCTTGGAACCAAACGCGGGCTGGCCTCCGCCCTGCATTCGGGAGACCCGGCCTTCGAGTCATTGCCTGCGTACTTCCGAGAGCGACTGGAGCCTGCACTTCAGACACTTCTTGCGTCCGCGGAAGCCGCCGGCGAAGTCCGAACCGATTTTACCGCCAGAGATCTTTTGGATGCGGTCGCGAGCTTGTGCATGGGAGCTTACGATCACGGCCCCGAACACGCTCGCCGTATGGTCGCACTGCTCGTGGATGGGCTCCACTACAGCGCGAGTCGATCGAACAACCCCTCTTCCTAAGAGGGAACTACCGCCGCAATCCGAGGCACAAATCCTGCAACCCTCAACTGTGGTGTGCGACGTGTCGGATATCGCGAGCGTGCGACAAGCGGCCGCGCAGATCGTCGCGCTCCATCTTCCGATCGCCGGCCTGCTCAACAACGCAGGCATCCTGCAGATGCACGCCACGAAGAACGCGCTGGGTTGGGACATGTCGTGTGCAACGAATCATCTCGGCCCCTTCGCCCTGACCGAGGCGCTCGTGCCACATCTAAGCGACGCTGCGAACGTCCTCTTCGTCGTCTCCGCCGTGGAAGATCCCGAGCGCAAGCCCGCCGTCGCCGTCGGCTTTCGCGGCGGTCGCTATATCTCGGTGGAGGCGAACGCGCGCGGCGAGTGGAAACCTGGCGGCTCCACCATGCCGGGCATGGACGCCTACGCCACTTCCAAGCAATGCATCCTCGCCACGGCGATGGCGTTCGCCCGTGAGACTCCACGGTTGCACTTCAACGCGATCGAGCCCGGCCTGAATCCTACCACCGGTCTCGGGGGAGCCGACGTCGGCGCTTTCTGCAGAGACGCATCATTCCGCTGTTCGTTCCGTTGCTCAGGCCCTTTATAAAAATCTTGAGCACTCCGAAGCAAGCCGCTCGCGTGTTCACCAAAATTCTGATCGATGCATCCAATCAGACAGGTGTTTACTACGACGAAAAGGGCGATCCGATGCTCGGCTCAACGCTCGTGCGCGACCCGAAGTTCCAGGATCGCGTCGTTGCCGAGACGCGTACCTTGCTAGCAACGGTTCCGCTAGAAAGCGAGCTGTAGCCCGGCTCTTCGAGCGATCGCTCGAAGAGCGTCTCAGTCCATCTTGGGCGCTCACCTTGCATGGAGAGCCCAAGAGGTGACGCGATGAGGCTAAGAACTACGGACTAAACCGCAGGCCCCATCATTCAGAGAAGAGACTCCTGCCCTGCAGCTCTCTTCGGAAGCCTTCTCTGATGGACTAAAAGTTAACACGGGACACGCCAACCCATAGCGGCTCTGGCTGTACGAGGACTGACTAATCAGGGCGCGGGAGCCTCCAGGTCGTGGTCGGTGACGACCACCGAACTCTTATGTGTTGAGCCGCGGATAAGGAGGTGCGGCGCTCCGGGAAGCCCGCCGGTCGTGAGGTTTTCCATGCTTCCCTTGTAAGGGGTGCCTTCGAGCTCGATGTTGTATTCCGGTGGAACGATAATGGCCACCTGGCTCTTGTAGGCATCGAGCTCGATGACGGTTTCCGTCGAGCTCAGGACGGCTTGGCGCAGGTCGAGGATGAGAATGCCCTTGTACACGTGCGATCGGAACACGGCCGGAACCGTCCATGCGCCGGTCTTGCGGACCGTGGACTTGTAGATGCCTTCATCCTTGCGCCGACGCCACCAAGGGGAACGAACCGCCACGACCGGTACCACAGGGGCGAGCTCGGGCAGGTCGCTCACCACATCGGCCAGGTCAACCTTGACCACGGCGGCGAGCGCCCGGTCGATGCGCTCCCCTAGCTCGTCTTCGCTCAGTTGCCCCCGGATGTAGGCTTCCTGCAGTCGGCTTATCGCGTACTCGCGTTCAGGGATGGAGACGCGACGCTGGGTGTCGGGAAGGTTTTCCATGGGGGTAAGTATACCACTATCGCAGTCCGCCGAGGATGAGACTATCCGGCGGGGAAAGGGCGACCCCGCCAATCGTGGAAACCCAAGGGGAAACTAGGATTCCCTGTCTCTCGACTGTCCAGGAAGCGTCCGTTCCGGTAACCGTTCCGTGAATGGGCCAATAGGTTCGTCCCTGTCGGCCGCCGCCGCCCTTGGGTTCATCATCGAGGGGCTTCCCAATGGGGACTTCACCACGAAGGACCTTCGGGAACGCTTCAAGCTAAGCACCGCGACGATGCCCAAGGCCCTTAGAAAGCTGGAAAGAGAAGGGTCCATCGAGCGGATTTATTCCTTGTGTGTCGCCTTACTACTTGACTAGGTACTAACGCCGCATCTTCAGTCTAGGAGCCGTGTGATAGCTCCGATGCTCGCGCTCTCGTAGGAGCTCTCTACCAGATCTATCTTCTCCTGGCTAGCGCCCGCTAGGCCACGCTTGACTAGAATCGGGTAGAAATCGTTGCTCCGGGCACCAAAATAAGTCGCTGTGATGCAGTACTCGGCGCAGAAGCCTGAGACGAAAACCGTATCAACATCGCGTTCACGAAGCATCTCGGCTAAGCCAGTCTTGGCGAAACTATCGTTGTATGCCTTGCTGATCCGGAGATCTCCTTCCTTTGGCTCAAGCCCGTCTATGAAGTCGAAGCCTGGGAGGCCAGGCTTCGAGAGGTCTGCCTCGTCAATGTGCTGGATCCATGCGATTGGCAGGTTCCTCGTCCGGAATGCAGGCTGAAGCCGGTTGATCCCGAACACCGCTCCGTCCATGAAGACCGATGTGCGCGTACCATAGTAAGCTTTCTGTAGATCGATGATGAGCAAGGCTGGTTTCATAGATTTCGCTCCTCTCCTATCGCTCGGTAAGAGTCCACGAGAAATTGAATCACCACTTATTCCTGTGCAGAAGCGCCTCTATTCCCTTCCGAGGCCTTGGCGCGGGGTTTTCGTCGGCGTAACCGACGGTAATGACAGCGACTACATACTTATCATAGGGTATTCCGAGCGTGGACCGAATCTCATCCTGCTTGAACCATGCGACCCAACAGGTGCCAAGCCCGCGGTCCGTCGCTGTGAGCACAAGATGCTCGATCGCGATCGACGTATCTCTGATGATCTGCTTGAGCTCGAAAATCGAGCTCTCCTCGTCTAGTCTGATCGCTTCGTCATCCCTAATCCGCGAGCGGATATCCGCGACACAGACGACAAAGAGCGGAGCGCTTTCCATCCATTTTTGATGATGCGAGATGGCGGCGATCTTCCCTCGTACCACTGCATCGTCAACAAGGATGAAGTGCCAGGGCTGGGTATTGTCTCCTGAGGGTGCAAGAATGGCGCTCCGGATAAGTTCGGCTTGGAGCTCTTCGGCGATGGGAATATCTTTATACTTCCTGATACTTCGGCGCTTATCGACTGCTTCCATGCCTTGCCCTCAGGAAAACCAAGCTTTCACTACTTAGTATGAACAAAATGACTTCTCTCTGTCCATCGCCTAGCATATCAATAAAGTCCAACTTGATTCCGACGAACTCTTGTCGATTCATAATCAACGTTTCGCGATGTCTGCGACTCATTCCTTATGAACGCTGCATCCCTCGCCGCCGCTTGGCCGCTCTCGATTGTCCCGGAACCGCTTGTTCTGGGAACCGTTCCGCGAATGGGCCAATAGGTTCGTCCCTGTCGGCCGCCGCCGCAGCAGCCCTTAGATTCGTCATAGAGGGGCTTCCCGACGAGGTTTTTACCACGAGCGACCTCCGGGAACATGTTCGGTTAAGTACGGGGACGATGTCCAAGGCCATTAGGAAGCTTGCCGCTGCTATCGGCACAGGAGCCGTCTACTACGCCGACCGACACGCCACAGGAAGCATCGGCGTCCAGCTCAGCGGAGCTCGCCGATATAGTAGCGCGGCTTTCAGCGCTCTCGACGCAGCTCTCGAACGAAGCGGACGGTTCGGAACTCGACTTGAACGAATTAAAGAGCTCGCTCGAGGAATCCAAGAATGCGCACTGAGCTCTCAAGCATCGCTGGACAAGGCAGCGCAGGCGGCACGAAACAACCTCGAGCTCTGACTTTGGCGCAGCGTCGCGGCGGCCGGATTCGGCCTCGCAGGATATGCCGGCAGACATTTAGCGGGATTGTGGTAAAAAACCCAGAGATACGGTAAGATTTGATATATCTAATCATACATTACAATATTACCATATTTAGCTCTTTTATCATTGATCGTAGTGCTGCGATGCAACCAATAAGGAACCTCGTATCTTCAAGTTCATTCGTTGATAGCGTTTGCTCAATAGAGAAATTATCCTCGATTAATTCGCCAATAGTATTATTTTCATTGGAAATTAAGAATTTCTGCTTATTGTAATTAATTAAGTCATCAGAATAATAACCCTGTTTAAACAAAGTAAATGCATGAAAAATATAAGGGTCCTTCGTCATAGATACTGATATCGATTTCCCATCCTTATTATAGAGGAAGAGTGTATAAGGAAGTTTTGAAATCAAATCAGTTTCATTCACATCAAAGCAATTAATAGTCGATCCATTTTGAAGTTCAAAAGTGATTTTTTCAAAATAGCGATAATTAGCCGGAAAATCACTAATTATTGTGCTTATTTCAATATGATAGGTGTTATTAACTGTTACTATTTGGCCACGCCATCTGAAGTGCCTTTTAGGAACTAAAATACTGGGCTCTGAATTACCCAATGTAATGTCTCCTGAAATTTTGCCTTCTATACTTATATCATTCACAGCAATCGCCTTGGTAAAATATATCTTGCCTTCAATGCCACCCATTATTCCAAAGTTGGACCTTTCGACATTACTAGTTCCTACACATGAAGTAATCATAATGCAAAGAGCTAATATTGCAATAAAAAAATGCTTCATATTCTATCCTTTAGAAAATGGTATGAAATAATTGGCATGCTAAAGCAATACAACCTATTTCTATAGCATGCCTTTAGATAAATCTAATTTTTCACACAAACCCTAATAACACAGACAACCACTAAATGTATACACTAAATATTTGATAATTTGCGAGATTTTGCGATGCATTCGCAAGAGTCCAAGGCCATTTCATTTCCTGATTTCCTATGATCGGCAGAGTCAGCTTAACGCCCGCATCAGCTGTAACATATTCATTTAGCGAAACGTTGTAATCCCCAACTAAGTATGATGAACTATTTAAATTAATACCCAATTGATTACTTAACCCAATACCAGCATTTACATCTCCAAATATAATGCCAGTAATATTGACATTAACACCAAGGCTAACATTCGGATCAAGCGTAACACTTGCTCCATTAAAAGTTATATTTCTTGTTGAATCACATCCACAGTAATAAGCGGTTTGCGAAATTAAATATCCATTACCAGATGGGTTAAAATACGGGTGTGGATAGCTAAATATCCACCAATGGCTCCAGTTTATGCCCCAGTTTGCACTAGCATTGAACCCAGCTCCATACATACCAATAAAAGCAAGACGTGCTGTATTGGATAATGAAGTACTACAAGAAACATTGAGTGGTATATTTGCTTGTAAATTTGGTACAATATTAAGGATAATTGGGCCACAAATTGGTATAGAATAATTACCTAGTGGTACAGTATATTTGAAAAGATTTTTTGAATAGGAGGCAGTGATTGTAATATTGGTGTCCGCTTGTAATAATAGAGCAACGTCAATATGCGAAGAAACAGAACTCGCAGTTATATTAAAACTACCTCTGTAGCCTATTTTTAATCCGGAGTTGTTAACAGTGAGTTTTGAATCATTGGGTATTGTAAAACTATCGAAAGACTTTAGGGTTGAATAGCTAGAATAAGAAGAAAGTATGCTACTACTGTCTGTATTGTATGATGACGACGTTAGTGATTTTGTTACAAGCGATCTTGATGTAGCGTCATTACCTTGAAGCTGATTTAAATCGGGATCACCTAAAACGCAGCTAAGATAAGGTAGAACAGATGTAATATCAGTACTAGAATTATCAATTTGAGGACAATCATTTGGAAAAGCATTATCTAAAAATAGCCTATTCAGTTTAATTAAATCAGCTGTACTTAAGCTTGTGATTTCCGTAACGACGTATGGTAAGTCATTTGCAGGTATTGGCATATTACTAATAGTAGAGCACTTCGTAATTAAACTTCTGTCACTCAAGCAATTGTTTAGATATATCAATGCCGTTGAATCATCGGTTACGGAACCGTAAATATCTTTTACTGATTGCGGCAAATCGTTATAAAGTGCAATAGATGTTTGACTGTCTGAAAATTGCGTTGAAGCAAATGAATAGGATAGATTTTGAATATTTTGCGAACTAATATCGCTATCATTAATAGCTCTTGAACTAATATTTGCTATAGTTTTGCTAAAAGCACCTGTTGTAGAATCATAAACATAATCGCCTTTAAGTACTCCGTTTGTAATTGATTTAGAGCTTCCCGATGAATCATACTTGCTGATAATGAACTTTTCATCAGGGTTAATTCCAATTATACCACTGGGGTATTCGCCATTAGCATATTGATCTTTAATAATAGAATACATAGCTGTAGTCAGACTATCACCTGAACAGATAAAACGTAAATATACAGAACTATTTAACCCAGTTCGAGATTTTGCGGGTTTTTGGTAAACAATATCAGGAATACTATCACCATCAAGATCTGCAGAATCTCCAACGTTAAGAGATTTAGATCCAGAACGAACCGCATTGCCATTGAAATCATATATCTTATAACTAATTGTGATATTATTTTTGTCGATTGATGATATTGTTAAATATCCATATTCTGCTTTTGCGGGGATGTCAGTAAATATTTTCTGAATGTTGTCAATAGAATTCGAGCTCATTCTGCCAAGCCTGAAAGCGACAGATTTACCGGTCTGAAGCTCACCCAGTAAGGGATTATCTCCATTGTAGAGAAGACATCCTCCAATATAACCATAATTTTTCAGTGCCTTAAAATCAGTTGATGAAGGTGATAAATTAGTAGATCTAGAAGTGTTGACAAGAAATCCGTTGCTGCATGAAAAAAACAGGATTAATGATACAAGTATAGCAATAATATTTTTCATCGCATGTGCTCCTTTACTATTTTGCTGTCATTATCAGTAATTTCGGATAGACTCAAATTGCGAAAAATTAATTACAAGTAGCAATCTGTTTCTACATGATTGATCGCCCTAGAGAAAACGTTGAGTAAGTAACGTCGTTATATTGCTTAGCGAATATCTTTCAGCCAAGGTATTCCGACAAATAACGTTCGGAAAAATCTGAAATTGATGGAGCGCTAAAAGAGGTAGCCATTTATCGGGAATGAATCTGTAATTACTTTCTCGTCAGCCGTGGGATATCTGATCGGTTTTTCTATATATCTTGTAAATTTGGTTGGCCCTAGGGCAATCTTAAACATTGGCTTCCATTTTCCACAATCAAGTCTTGCTACAATGCAATTTTGAGCGTCATTCATCTAGAAGCCTCCTTAATTTATATTTACAAAATAGGCAATATCATTATGTGAATAATGCATCCAAAAACCACATAACTTGACGAACCCTAACAAAACGAACGGGTAAATTAGCATATTACTAAGCTAATAATACCCTTATTCCTTCAATCACTAAAACCATCTTAATTATATACCTCAACTTCACTATGATCAAGTTGGCCTGAGCTGTCAATAGTGAGCCAGTATCCAGCAACACTAACATTGGAACTTTTCGCTACATAGACAGGTGACGTTGAGGAAGACGAAAAGGAGGGAATTGCGCAGGCAACAAAAGTAACAAAAAGGCAAACAAGAATAATAAGCGCGAGCGATTTCTTCACGATTTACCCCATATTGTTTAAGGCATTCATCCAAATCTGGTTTTTTATCCACTATTTCCCAGACGGCGTGCCATTCGTGACAGTCATGGAGCTTCCCTTCAGTCACGATTTTGCAGTGACATAGCTTTTAGCCGGGATTTCCCATTTGACTCGTGATCCTCGGGGTCCATAAGGGGCGATCCGCTCCAATAGTCCCTATTTTACCCTCCTAATGCCCTTCGTCAACGGAATTTCGAGCGATCCTCATCTCAAGGACCTCCTCTGATGCCGCTAGCTTTAGCATTTCTCTATATTCCCTCTGGCGCCTAATCGAAGTCCGACACATCTCCCTTATCTAATATGAGCAGGTCAACTCTGGCCTTCATCTATTCAGGCTGCTCCACGAACAGCCTTAGCTTACCAATCCTCCTGAGAATGGACGCAAACACCTCTCGCGACACGGCAACCTCGGCCAGCTAGAAAATGATGTACCGAGCATGGCAGACGACCTTAGCGCCGATTTTGATCACCTTTTCCCGCAAGGTCGTCGTAGTCCAGTGTCGGACGCTTTTCGGCAGCGTCGCCTACCGGAAGAAGTTCCCGAGGTTGCAAACCAAGGCGAACAGCTGCTACCGTATCTGGTTGTCGACGAAGTCATGGCAGGAGAGTCGCGTCCATTTCACTGCATTCTTGGCCTCTTTGATCATCTGTTCAGCAACGGGAATTGAAAAGTGCCCCTCCCCCCGCCAATCGTGGAAACCTAAGGGAAACTAGGCTTCCTCGTCTTTGACATACTCTCTGACTCATTCCTTATGAACGCCGAATCCCTCGCCGCGCCCCCATCGATACCACCGCCTCACGAGGCTCCATCCCACCGCGGCGAAAAAACCAAGTCTTAAGTCTAAATAACTTCGAGGCTTGGCGAGGGAGAATGCCTCACGCTCGTGGGGCATTCTCCCGCCTCGCCGGAATAGGCTTTTTCACACGAGGGCGATTCAGGCGACGGCGGCACAGTCTTCAGCTCATTCACCTCTAATAGTTTCTATGCCGCGAACCCGAACTCGATACGCCCATTTTGAGCTTTCCCTGGTTCTGTGGAATTGTCAGCCTAAACTCTCCGAAGGACATGGCGCATGGTTATATCGGGTCAATGCCGCATTCCTGCTGAAGGTAGGCCACTCTTTCCCGCCCGCTTCACTTTCCATCCTCTGTCTGTCTGAACTTTAAGAGAATTGAAGCGGTAATGCGGCTTGAAAGAAATGAAAATGACTAAATGTTAAAAGGGAAGCAAGGCTGGTTTTATTGAGGTGCCCTTTATCATTTAGACTTACTCAACTTGTACTGAATGGTTTCAAGTGACAGCCTTAAGAATGACAATTCTGAATCCTTGAAAAAACTCTGTTTATAATTAAGCATTTCAGTCACAACTTTACTCGCGAGATGAAGGACATGCCATTCTTCAAGTTCTTGTTTTTTTATATGATCAACCACGTAGGAAGCATCTGTATCCTTAGGACCACCAGTGGCTATACGACTCTCGATGTACTTGGAAATCAACTGCGATAATTCATTTTCATCAATCTGCTCAACGACTTCGTCCATACTTATCACCCTCCCTGCTGTAGTTTATGTATTATACACTAAATGTGTATAGAAAAACAGAGGCTATACACTTATGAATAGTCACTATACTTCCTGGATTCCCGTGCTTTTATACCTAGGCAGGGACCTCAACACCGAGCGAGGTAAAAAGGGCTTTCTGCTTCTTGGTTATTTCGCCAACCATAACAGCGTGGCCAGGCTGTTCAAAGCATTCAATA
>Ga0326727_10004981_pt1 | contig 38673 bp, 32 predicted proteins | sample MB2enrmetagenome_FD_207643 | JGI IMG/M metagenome (GOLD analysis project Ga0326727, IMG submission 207643) | Lab enriched peat soil microbial communities from McLean, Ithaca, NY, United States - MB29MY | ecosystem: Environmental > Terrestrial > Soil > Wetlands > Peat | place: USA: New York...
CGCCATCGGTCTCGCCACCGTCATCCGTCGCTTGGTATGGGCTCATCGCATACCCGGCCGGGTTGGTACGCGATCCATAGAAAGCGTTTAGACCGTCCACAATTGGTTGAACGGTGGTCGTGTTACTCGTCGTTTCTTGCAGCGTGAGGATGTCGATCGGTCGGTTCGTACCGCTTGCCAAGACCTCTTCCCCAATCCCTTCGAGCACGCCGCCGTTGGTCACGCTTCCGCCGCTGGATGGTGCAATCAACCCCGGGAGCGGCGTGGTGGCCCCGTTAATGTCGTCCTCAATATTATAAGTAACCACGCGAATTGTTCTCGTCTGGGCCAAGCCGACCGTCGTAATGCCGCAAGCCACCAAAAACGCGCTAAGCCCCAAGAGACGGCGGACTGTAACTGATTTAACTGCAAGTGTTTTCTTCATTAGCTTTCCCTAGACGTGAATGTCTCCCTTTCATGCGATCGCAAGCGCGATCCTAAACATCATGTGCTATGTCTTCGATTCCACTCGACACAACAACTCCCCGTGGCATCATAAAATTTCCCTTGCCTCGCCAGCATCTCTACTTATACCACATTTTTCCGTTGCCCTGCAAGGGAAATCGCGCTAAAAGTCGGTTTTGGGGAAGGTCGTAACAACAAGGAGGAGGAAATGAAGCGGGCATTCGTGATTTTTGCCCTTTTTCTGGGCGCTTGCGTCGGTCAACCCGCGCTCTCGCGCGGGCAAACCATCTCGCCGGTCGGCACATGGCAGGTCGATATTCTGGACTCTGAAAAGGGCATCTTGATGATGACTTTTTCCAACAACTTCACCGTCAGCGGCTACGGCATCACCCGCAAGCAATTCGGGTTCGTCACCTTGGCGGGCAATTGGAGTTTCGACAGCCAGGGCGACGTGGTCGCCGGCTACGTCCAGACCATCAACGGCGTGGGCACGGCGTACAGCCTCGCCGCACGTATGCTGTCTGCCAGTCGGTTCCGCGGTAAAGCCACCGGCACCAGCGGCGGCTATCGATGCAAGGGCGAGCAACCCGAGAGTTTTCCTGACCTGAGCGGTTCGTGGAACGCCGCGGTCAAACGAAGCGGAAAAACCCTCAACGAGTCGTTTATCGCGATCGCCTCCTCCAATTATCCGACGGTCTTCGATGTCACCGGGCAGGGATTGAGCGATACGGCGTCATACACGTTGTCCGGCACGATCATCGTCTCGGCGGAGAACAAGGTGAACGCGTCCCTCGACCGGACGTTCGGAACTGTCACCCAGCACAGCTCCCTGTCCGGGCTGTTCAAGCCCACGGGATCCAAACTCCTGCTGGACGGCAGCGACGACACCGGCGCGCACCTGTCCGAAACCGCCGTGCAATAGCGCGCTATCCTCGATTCGTGACGCCGGCCATTTAGCACCTGACCCACGCGACCGCGCCGTGCTTTGGCCGCAAACGAAGCCATTTCCCGCCAAACGATGTGCGTGATGCGTGGTGGCGAAAAGCCTCGACTTCCCATACCCGGAATGCTAGCCTGACCACAGCATTGGCGGGAGTCGCTCGGGTTCTGATCGCAGCGCAGCAACGGCTGGGAGAGGAACGTCGGGGAGTGAGCAGGCAAAGTTTTACAGGTCCTTTACGTACGCAGATTTCCGAACTGCCGTACACTGGTGTCGTGAGCAAAACCACGCCCGGGAGGCTCCTATGAAACTGAATGTGTTCCTGATTCCCGCCTTCTATCTCGGTCTTCTCGTTTTCGCTGCCCTCCCCGCCCATTCGCAAACCGTCCTCACATTTGACGACCTCTCCGAAACCGGCTCTGGCAGCTACCTTGGCCAATACCACGGGCTTGGCTGGGATAACTTCGCAGCGGTGAATGCAATTTTGAGTACCAACTCTCCGTTTCAAGTGGTAACTGGCACTTACTACGGAATGGTGTCCCCTTCCAATGTGGTTATCAATGGGAACGGCTATCCGGCTGAGATTGACTCTCCAGGTACGAATTTTGACTTCCTGAGCGCTTACCTAACCGGCGCTCAGAACAGCAATCTGAACATCGAGATCCAGGGATTCAACGGCACCAACTTGGTGTACGACGAAACAAAGGTCGTCAGCGCGACAGCGCCAACGCTATTTACATTTGACTACTTGGACATCGACCGCCTGTATTTCAATTCCTCCGGCGGCGAGCCAACGTTCAGCAGCGTCCCAGCTTACAACGTCGTCATGGACAATTTCATGTTCGAGTTCATCCCCGAGCCTTCCTCGCTTCTGCTGGCAGCACTCGGCGCTATGTCCCTCGTCGCGTTCCTCCGACGCAAGCGCATGTAAAATCGTAAGATCACATGTCCGCGCCTCGCCCTGTTTCTCCGGGATTGACCCTCGCGGAAGCTTTCACCTACAGTGCCGACTGACGTCGGCATGAAAATCCTCGTCATCGGAAACGGCGGGCGCGAACACGCGCTCGTCTGGAAACTCGCCCAAAGCCCGCGGGTCGCGAAACTTTTCTGTGCGCCCGGCAATGCCGGCATTGCCGACCTGGCCGAGTGCGTGTCGATCGCTGCTACTGATATTCCATCGTTGGCTGCATTCGCCGCCGGCGAAAGGATCGATCTCACCATCGTTGGTCCCGAAGCGCCATTGTGCACTGGTATCGTGGACATTTTTCAAACGTGCGGGCTTCGCATTTTTGGCCCGAACCAGCGCGCCGCCCAGCTCGAAGGCAGCAAGGTGTTCACCAAGCAACTTCTCCTGAAATACAACGTCCCGACCGCACCCGCGGCGATTTTTGACGATGCCGACGCCGCCCGCGCCCACCTCCGCAAAGTCGGTGCGCCGATTGTGGTGAAAGCCGACGGCTTGGCGGCGGGCAAAGGCGTGATCGTCGCTTCGTCCGTCGAAGAAGCCGAGCAGGCCGTTGCCGAAATTATGGATAAGAAGGTTTTTGGCGCGGCCGGCGCGAGAATCGTCGTCGAGGAATGTTTGCGTGGCGAAGAACTCTCCGTCATGGCGCTCGTCGACGGCCAATCATTTCGGACATTGGCCTCCGCGCAGGATCACAAACGGGCGCTCGACGGCGACTGCGGCCCGAACACGGGGGGGATGGGCGCCTATTCGCCCACGCCGGTGTTGGACAAGAAACTCGACGTGGAGGTCGCGGAGATCTTTCGGCGCACGCTGGCGGGACTGCAGGCGGAAGGCATCGAATACCGGGGTGTGCTGTATGCCGGCTTGATGATCACCGAGCGCGGCCCGCAGGTGCTCGAATTCAACTGCCGTTTTGGCGACCCCGAAACCCAGGTCGTGCTGCCACGGTTGGAATCCGACTTGGTCGATGCGGTGGAAGCGACGATCGACGGTTCCCTGGACCGCTGGCAACCGGCTTGGAAGCCGGAAGCCGCTGTCTGCGTCGTGATGGCGGCGGCCGGGTATCCGGGCCCGTATGACCGGGGCCAGCCGATTGCGGGGTTGAAACAGGCGGCCAACTCGGATAAAGTGTGCGTGTTTCATGCGGGCACACGGCGAACTGACGATGGCCGGACCGTCACGGATGGTGGCCGGGTCCTGGGCGTGACGGGCGTGGGCAACACGATCGAAAGCGCCGCCCGCCGGGCGTACGAAGCGGTCGAACAAATTCATTTTGACGGCGCTCATTTTCGCCGCGATATTGCCGCCCGTGCGGCGCGGAAGTGACGGCATTGCCGCAGGTCAGTGAACGGAAGTTTTTTGGGGAACGAGGTACGATGAGAATGACGGCCATGAGAATCAGTACAGGCGTTTTGCTGGTGGTTGCCGGCGGGGTATTGTTTTGCCGCGCGGCCACTGCCGATTCGTCGTTGCGGGAGACAACCGAGGTCATCAGCGTCCTCAAATCGAACTACGTCGATCGCGACCAGCTCAATGACAAACTGCTCAACGAAGCCACGGTGGACGGCCTCCTCAACGCCCTCGGCCACGGCGTGGTGATTGTCCCGCCGCCAGCGCCCTCGACGAACGATGCCAGGGTCGCCGCCGCGGAGCCACATCCGACGCCCGGCTCCGCCCGCGCCGAGGTCATCGACCCCAACATCGGCTACATCCGCCTCGTCGATGTGACGGGAGAGACTCTGGCGGCGCTCGACACGGAATTGAAACATTTCGCCGAAGCAAAAGTCACGGGCTATGTGCTCGATTTGCGGTTCGCTGATGGGACGAATTTCGCCGCGGCCGCGGAAATCGCCAGCCGGTTTCTGGCCGACGGGCAGGAGTTGTTCACGCTAAAGAGTTCGGAGAAGGGCACCCAGATCTTTCACGCCAGTTCGGCAGTCAAATCCAACTCCTCCGAGGCCGCGGATCTGACGACCGCGCCGCTGATGCTGCTGGTGAACGCGCAAACGCGGGGCAGCGCCGAGGCATTGGCCGGCGCCTTGCGCGCACAGGATCGCGGCATTGTTGTCGGTTCGCAAACCGCGGGCTCCGCGGCGGCCTGGCGGGACGTGAAGCTGGCGGATGGCCGCACGTTGCGATTGGCGACAGCGAAAATCGTGTTGCCGCCGTCCATTGCGGGGGGCCAGTCCGTTGATTTGTTTCCCAACGGGATCACGCCGGATGTGACCGTGAAGATCGATACGCAAAAGGAATATGACGTCGTGTTCGCCCCGGTGACCAACGAGACACTGACCGTGAGCCTGCAACCACGGGTAAAAAAGAAGGATTTGACCGAGGCGCAGTTGGTCAAGGCGTTTCATGGACAGGCGGTCGATCGGGACGAGGCGTCGTCCGACCAGGACCATGAAGAGGAAGGCGAAATCCAAAACGTGCGGGATGTGGTGCTGCAACGGGCGGTGGACATTTTGAAGGGTATCCGAGTGCTCTTGTCCTGGCAATGAAGCGCCACGGATGGCACGTTCGGCCCGTAATCGGCACACTGTAAGGATTCGATGAAGAAGATTCTCTTCCTATGCACCGGCAACGTTTGCCGCAGCCCGATGGCGGAGGGCCTGCTCCGTCACATGCTGCGGGGTCGTGATGACGTTCAGATCGCCTCTGCGGGCCTCGGCGCACTGGACGGCTTGCGCGTGACCGATGCCGCCACCGAGGTCGTCGCCGAACTCGGCGTCGACATTTCCTCGCATGTCAGCCAATCGTTGAACAGTGACCTCGTGCAGCGGGCGGACTTTATCTTCGTCATGACCCGCCAGCATCAGGACGCGCTCCAGACCTTGTTCCCGTCCGCGTCGGAAAGGACGTTTCTCGTGCGCGAGTTTGAAGGGTCGCGCACGGGCGAGAACAAGGACATTGCCGACCCGATTGGCCAATCCATCGAAGTTTACCGCCGCACGCGCGACCAAATCCGCGATGCCCTGCCAAGCCTGATTGTGTTCATCGACCAGACCGCGGCCGCCACGCGCAAGGCGACCACGGAGGCCGCCGCACCCGTGACCAACGAGGATGCCCGTCCCCTGCGCATTGCGCTGGCGGGCGATCACGGCGGCGTCGAGATCAAGGCGGCATTGAAGGACTGGCTGGCCCAGCGCGGCTATCCGTTTGCGGATTTCGGCACGCACACGACCGACCCGGTGGATTACCCCGAGTACGCGTTCATCGTCGCGCGCGAATTGCTCGCGGGGAACTTTGACCGCGGGGTGTTGATCTGCAAGAGCGGCATCGGCATGACCATCGCCGCCAACCGGTTTCCCGGCATTCGCGCGGCCATGGTCAGCACGGACCACTGGGCCCGGCTCAGCCGCGAGCACAACGACGCCAACGTTCTCGTCCTGTCGGGCATCGACACCAATCCCGAGCAGGCGAAGGAACTCCTCGATATCTGGCTGCATACGGATTTTGGCGGTGGCCGCCATGCTCGTCGTGTCAGTGAAATGGACCATCCACCCACGATTATGAATACGCCCTCTACCCCGACGAAGAAAACGTCCGCGCTCGCGGTGACCGATCCCGAGGTTTTCGATGCCGTCCAGCGCGAGAAGCAGCGCCAGCAGGAGAACATCGAGCTCATTGCCAGTGAGAATTTCGTGTCGCCGGCCATCCTCGAAGCCGCTGGCACGGTGTTGACGAACAAGTATGCCGAAGGGTATCCCGGCCGACGCTATTACGGCGGCTGCGAATACGTGGACATCGTCGAACAACTGGCCATCGACCGCGCCAAACAGCTCTTTGGTGCCGAGCATGCGAACGTTCAGCCGCATTCCGGTTCGCAGGCCAACATGGCGGTGTATTTCGCCGCGATTCAGCACGGGGACACGATCCTGACGATGGAACTGGCCCACGGCGGCCATCTCACCCACGGTTCGCCGCGCAATTTTTCCGGCCGCTTCTACAAGGTCGTCCATTACGGCGTGCGTCCGGACACCGAAGTGATCGATTACGATCAACTGGCAAAACTGGCGCGGGATTGCCAGCCGAAAATGATTACCGCCGGGGCGAGCGCCTATCCGCGCATCATCGATTTTCAGCGGATGCGCGAGATCGCCGACAGCGTGAAGGCGCTGTTGTTTGTCGACATGGCCCACATCGCGGGGTTGGTGGCCGCGGGCATTCATCCGAGTCCCGTGCCGTATGCCGATTTTGTCACCACCACGACGCACAAGACATTGCGCGGTCCGCGGGCCGGCTTGATCCTCTGCAAGGCGAAATACGCCAAGGACATCGATAGTTGGGTGCTGCCGGGCATTCAGGGCGGTCCGCTCATGCACATCATCGCCGCCAAGGCCGTGTGTTTCCTCGAAGCGATGAAGCCCGAGTTCAAGGATTACCAGCAACAGATCGTGAAGAACGCCAAAGCACTCGCCGCGGCTCTCGCGTCACGCGGTTTCCGCGTCGTCAGCGGCGGCACCGACAATCATCTCATGCTCGTCGATCTTCGCCCGAAAAAGATCACCGGCAAAATCGCCCAGGAATCCCTCGACAAGGCGGGGATCACGACCAACAAGAACCTGATTCCCTTCGACCCCGAAAAACCGCTCGTCACCAGCGGCATCCGCCTCGGTTCGCCCGCCGTCACCACCCGCGGGATGAAGGAAGCCGAGATGGACCGAATCGCCGCGCTTATTGCCGAGGTCCTCGAAAGACCCGACGACACCGTCGTGCAGGCGGACGTGAAGGACAAAGTGCGCGTCCTGACCGCGCGTTTCCCCCTGCCGTATTGACACGAGTAAATCCGAATGGCCTCCTGCGTTGTCTTTTGAAGTGGCGGATTCTTGGCCGCGGCGGTACGTCCGGCACCGATTATTTTCGGATTGTGTGCGGGCGGACACCGAATTACGCTACGCTCTCATTGAGCCCCAAGAATTGCGCCGACATAAAACGTTCTGTGGATCGGCAAGAAGTTCAGCCCTTTCCAAAGCGTGGCCCTTGCACAGAACCTCAACCTTTCTAGATTGAAAAAGCGCATTCATGATAGAGCGGAAGTCGTTTATTGCTATGTTGTTAGAACGATCAAACGTAACGAACAGCAGTTCAGGCAGGAAGGATGTGCGCCCAACTTTCAAGGGGGGCGAATTTCCCTCTGCACCTGCAAGCACCACATGCGTACCTTCATGAGCGCGTCCTCTTGGAAGGGGAAACGGGAAGGCTCTCATAACCGCACGTCTTATTGCGCAATCCCCCGAATCCGTTTAATGTTGGTGCGTGACCAAGTCCCTGGAAACGGCGTTTGCGAAGGCGGCCAAGCTTCCCCCAAAGGAGCAGGACGCGCTGGCGGCGTTTCTTTTGGAGGAGTTGGCCTAGGAAAAGCAGTGGGAGAAGCAGTTTGCCGCTTCTCAAGACGAACTCGCTACGCTGGCGCGCGAAGCCATTGGCGAGTTCAAAGCAGGCAAGACAAGACCCCTAGTCGTACGTGGAACCTCCGGCGACAAGTGGTAATTGTCTCCGGTTTTCCAACCGGTGGTTCTTGAGCACGTGTTAAGCTGTGGCGAGAGATTCTTCGCTTCGCTCAGAATGACAAACCAAACCAGAGCCTGCCCCAAAATCGCATTTGACGCGCCCTGACAGGTTCGCTAGTGTCCTCTAAGCGACGAAACTCAGTAGCACCCCGTAGTTTAATGAGGAGAATTCGAGATGATTGTCACCACCGCGCAACTGTTCAAGATCGCCTACGGCAAATACGCCCTCGGCGCATACAACATCAATAATTTGGAGCAGACGGTTGGCCTGTTCAAAGGCAACGTCCAGAGCAAAGCGCCGTTCATCATCCAGCTCAGCAAGGGCGCGCGCAAGTACACCGACAAACGCTACCTGGAAGCCATGATTCGCGCGTCGGAACAGATCTTTCCGGAAGCGATTTTTGCGGTGCATCTTGACCACGGCGATGAACAGACCTGTTACGACTGCATCGATTCGGGGTTCTACAGTTCCGTGATGATCGATGCCAGCCACGAGCCATTCGAGAAGAACGCCGAGATCACCAAGCGCGTGGTGGACAAAGCCCACGCGCGCGGCGTGTCCGTCGAAGCCGAACTGGGGATGCTCGGCGGGGTCGAAGAAGACATCGTCGGCACCGTTTGTCTCACGAATCCTGACGAAGCAAAGAAATTCGTTGCGCTGACGAAATGTGATTCTCTCGCTGTCGCCATCGGCACGAGTCATGGCGCGTACAAATTCAAGGCGGAGCCGGGCAAGAAGTTCGGCTTGCACTTCGAAGTCATCGAAGCGATTCAGAAGCTGCTGCCTGGCTATCCGATGGTCATGCATGGCAGTTCCAGCGTGCCGAAGGACGAAGTGGACCGCATCAACAAGGCGGGTGGCAACATGCCCAACACCAGCGGCGTCCCCGAAGAGGATTTTCTGCCGGCCGCGAAGATGGGGGTTTGCAAAGTCAACATCGACACCGACGGCCGCCTGGTGTGGACACGCGTGCACCGCGAATTTTTCCGCGACCATCCGGAGAAGTTCGACCTGCGCGACCCCGGCAAGATTTACATCGAGGAGTACGCCAAGATGATCGCGCACAAGAACCAAGCTCTCGGTTCCGCCGGTCAACTGGATAATGTCCGGGCGAAGATCGGCAAGAAGTAAGCCTTCCGATTTGTCGATTTTGTACGAGGGGCGCGAGGCGTTGCTTCGCGCCCTTTGTTTGGCGGAAAGAGGATGGGCCCCCTTGCGCCTAGCGTTCTTGTGATGCGGGAATCGCCACCGGCTGTGACGCGGCTGGCCCCGGGGGAACAAGTCGGGGAGTGGTCACGGAGCCGAAGGCTTCTTGCGGGGGACGGCTGCCAACGGTCAGCTCAATTTTTTGCTCCAATCCATTCCGACGCACCGTGAACTCCACTTTATCGCCGACGTGATAATAGAACATCGTATTGAGGACATCCGCGGACCGGCGGACTGCATTGCTCGTAATGCTCACCAGAATATCGTCGTTGCAGAACCCCGCGGCGGCCGCGGGCGTATTCGAGTAGACCTCTTCAACGAACACCTGACGTTGATCGGACTCGACGGGATCGACAGTGGGTGAACATTCGGACACGTTTAGGCCAACCCACGGGTGCTGTGCCTGGCCAAATTCCAGGATGTCGTCGCTGATCTTGCGGGCGGCCTTGATCGGCAGCGCGCAGCATTGACCGTCCGCATGCGCAGCGACCGCAATGCCGATAACCTCCCCGCGCACGTTTAACAACGGACCGCCGCTCTGTCCGGGACTGAGCCGGCAACCCGCACGTATATGGGTGGTGGGAAATACATGGCCGTTGCTTTGAATCTCCAGTCCACTGACAAAGCCGACCACGGGCGCGCTCGGGAAATCATAGGGAAAGGCAATGGCGATAACCAGCGAGCCAACGCGCACCACGTCCGAATCGCCCTGCGGCAGGAAGGGTGTCGGCGTCCCGTTCTCTGGATTGATCTGTAACACCGCGACATTGGTCTGGGGATCCCGCCCGACGACGCGGGCGGTGATTCTCTGGCCGCGCCAATCGATCCAGCAGGTATCCACGTCGTCCACCGCCGTGGCCGTGGTCAGGATGTGACCATCCTTGTCGACGAAGAAGCCGGTGGCAATCCGGTAGGTGGGCAGGAGCACCCAATTGCCGATTTGGAACTGGCGTTGCGCGTGGATCCTGACGACGGCGTCCCTGGATTTCTCGTAGATGGAAGAGACCTCCTGGTCCATGGTCTCCAGCAAACTTTCCCCCCAGACTGTTGAGGTGGCGACGACGACGAGAACGGCGACGCACCGACCGACGCGCGGCCTAAAAATGGGGACTGGGAACTTCATAACTGGCAGGGGTGACCGCGAGGCGATCCAGCACGTAGACCGGCGCGGTGTAATCCGCTCGCGCCGTGGTCTGGTCCAAGTCCACACCGCCAGCCGACAGGGGCTGGTCATCACCGGATACCGCTGGCAGCGAGGCGGGGACAGCGGCCACAATGGAGTCGGGGGCGGAATGCGACGGGGCTGGCGCGGCCTGCGAATCGGCAAGCACCAACGACGGATTGGCGGCGGCGGTCGGATCGGCGGCGCTGTCCGGAGCGTTCGTCTGACGCACGCTCATCCACATCACGCCCACGACGACGGCCACGCCCATGGCGCTGGCGACACCGTAACGCCACACATGCATTGTCCCGACCACCAAAAGACGGTCGATGTTCCCCAACGCGCGCTCCCACCACGCGGTTCGCTGCGTTTCTGCCATTAATCGGCTGTGAAATTCCGAGAGAAAATTATCCAGATACTCCGGCGCCGGCTGCTCGTAACGCTTGAGCGCCAGAAGCCGCTGCAGACGGGCTGCGCGCTGTGCCAATACACGGCAGTCCGTGCAATCGGCCAGGTGCTGGCGCACGTGCAGAGCGGTCTCGGAATCGAGCCGGTTCTGCGAGAGCTCGTCGAACAATGGTTGTGCTTTCTGGCAGTCCATGGCGGTTGTCACAAATAATCGCTGAGTAACCCCTGCAGTTGTTGTCGCGCGTAAAACAGCCGGGAGCGAACGGTGCCTTCCGAGCATTTCATGACCCGGGCGATGTCGGCGTGTGTCATTCCCTGGATATCGTGCATGGCAACAACCGCTCTATGCGGTTCAGACAAGCACTGCAGGGCTTCGTTCAATTTCTGCTGGAGCTCTGCCAGGGCCACCTCGCGGCGCGGCGTGACATGTGACATCAGTTCCACCAAATCAGGGTCGGTCTGGATGGAACTGTCCATATCGTCGAGGCTGTATTGGTTGCGGTTCTTGCGGCGTTTGATGAAATTGATGGTGCGATTGACGGCGATCCGATAGACCCACGTGTAAAAGCTCGATTGTCCGCGAAAGCTCGGCAGGCTCTTGTACGCCTTGATGAAGGTGTCTTGTACCAGGTCATTGGCGTCTTCATGGTTCGACGTCATGTGGTAGACCGTGGCGTACAGGCGGTCCTTGTAACGGCCAACCAGAATGTCAAACGCCGAGCTGTCACCCTTTTGAGTGCGACGAACCAGCGCTTCGTCATCCTCGTGCTGCAGGTCGATCTCGCGCTCGGTCGCAGGCGCAGCCCCGGGGGCGGACGAACTCGTCCGACGCAGCAACTGGCTACCGAGTTTGATTGTTTCCTTCAGCTTCATGACGATTCGAACCGATGCCCTTGGGTCCCGCGGGCTATGCCGCAACCGCTTCCCGAAGAAGCAACCGGCTTTGCCCTGAAAGATATTCTGTCAGTAATCCGAGTCTGCTGCCGTAGATGTTGGCTGGTAACGCGGAAAGATTTGCCCGAGCGCGCCCGATATAGTTGTCAATTGCGGCCAGTGACTCGCCCACAACGCCATTGCCGAGTACCAGCCGCAGCAACCGCTGTTGCTCCTGCTCGTCATTTCGGAGGATCATCGCCCCCAACTCTTGGCGACTGTCCGCACCGACGTGTTGAAGCAACAGCAGAAATGGCAGGGTTAGCTTTCCCTTCTTCATGTCTGTCCCCAAAGACTTTCCGGCCAGTCGTTCCTGGCCGAAAATGTCCAGGCAGTCGTCATAAATCTGGTAGGCAATCCCCAAGTTGGTGCCGTACTCATACATCGATTTGACAACGGGAGGGGGCGCACCGTTCAAAATAGCACCCAGCTCGCAACTGACGGCAAATAGCGCTCCCGTCTTCATATTGATGATGTCCAGGTACTGATCGAGCGTCAAATCAAGATCAAATCGGTGTTGTGTTTGGACGATTTCCCCAGAACAAACGGTATTTGTGGCCTCACTGACCCTGCGGCAAACATCGGTCGTTGGGTACCCAGCGGCCAAGCGCAAAGCGTGGGCGAATAGACAATCCCCAAATAAAACGCTTATCTCATTGCCCCATCGAGAGTTAGAAGTGGGAACTCGATGCCTGAGTTCAGCCTCATCCAACACGTCGTCATGTACGAGAGTGGCGACATGGATAAGTTCAACAATGACGGCCAATGTGATGTGTTCTTCCCGGATACCGCCAGTCGCACCGCCCGCCAATAGAGCGAGGCTTGGGCGAAGGCGCTTTCCAGTTCCCCCCAAGACATACTGGATATAATCCCCCAAACGCGGGTCAAAACTGCTCACCTGGCTGGCCAAGGCCATTTCCACCCGAGGTAATTCAGCCGCAATTGGTTCCAGTAGATCCGAAAGGCTTTGCCCGGAAAGCGATCCAAGGGATGATGTGGCTCCGCTCAATGTCGACCCAAGCATAGTTCTTTCTAGTCTACGAGCCATGAGAAGGGGTGTCAACCCCGAAGCCTACGGTTTACTGTGCAGTTCACTCTTGACCAGGTCACGAGTCGCGACAAAGATGCAGGCAGTATCGACTTCGGGAATCGACGCAAGCTTACGCGACCCGGAGCGTATTTGGTCATTCACGATGCGACGTTTCGCCACCTTGATCCTGATCGTCTTGTTCGCGGGCTGCGCGAAGAGTCCGGAACGCGCCGCCCTCGACAAGGCGAATGTCTTTCTGGACGAAGGGCATGTCCAAGCCGCTTGGGACACGGTTGAGTACTATCTCCATCAACATCCTGATTCCGCGCCGCTCTTGCGGATGCGCGTCGTGGTTCTGCTCCGTGAGCAACAGCTTGATCAGGCTGCGCTCGCGATGAAACAAATTCCCGCCGGCCGATCGATCGTCCCCGAGATCCTGCGCCACCACGACCGGGTCGTTCGGGAAAGCGCGGCCAAGCTCATATCCGACCAACCCAGTGCAAACGATTTCCACGAACTCGTCCACGCGCTGGACGATTCCGACTTTTGGGTGCGGGGCTACTGCGCGCATGCCCTGGGTCGACTGGGAAACCCTGCAGCACTCAAACCGTTGTTTCGGCTACTAACGGACGATAACTGGTTCGTGCGCGCCGAAGCCGCTACGGCGATCGGCAAACTCGGTGACGTCCGAGCGGTGGGGTGGCTGGTTCAACTACTGGCGGACACGGATGGCAACGTGCGGTACAGCGTCGCCCGAGCCCTCTACGAACTGGCTACGGCCCCCCCCGCCCGTCCCCTGCTTCAGCGCGCCCTTGCTTTGGCCGCTCCGGCGCAGCAATTCGACATCGCCGTCGCGCTGGCCAGACTTCACGATCCCGCGGCTTTGAAACCATTGGCCGACGCTGTCCAAAACAAAGAGCCCGAAATCCGTCGCCTGGCCGCTCACTCACTCGGCGAATGTGGGCTGATGGAGGGCACAAACGCCCTTTCGGTGTTGCTCCGAGACACCGATCCTACGGTGAGAGAGCAGGCCCAAATGGCCATCGACCAAATCACCAACGGGGAAAAGAAGTAGAGGCACGAAATTAGCACGGAGCGAAACGGCCCCGGTTTTTCGTCCACCGTTGCGGCGTACCACCCAAAAGCTACAGTTTTGGTGTGAGAGTCTTGCTGAACTTGATAACTTCGTTCAGTTGATCGCGGAAATCTTCGAGTCCCGTCACGGGGATAATGATGGCGTCGCGACGACCATTAACTTCCTCGATGATTCTCAAGAACCGGCCCCGCGGATTCTCTCTCAGGTCGAACGTGAAATGCTTACGTTCGACCTTCATGCTCTGATTCTGTAGCTGCGTGTCCACGCCTGACGCGCCTCCCGTCCCTGGCTGTGCCATCGTTCGCATAAACTAGTCGTATTGCTTGCGTTACCCCACGAGCGGCTTCCCGATACTTGTCGAACTTGTAACAACTCTTTGAAATAACGTCAACACTTTCAATCTCTTAGGTGAAAAACCACCATCTTCAACTCGGTCATTTCCTCGACCGCGTACCGTGGCCCCTCCTTCCCAAAGCCACTGTTTTTCAGGCCTCCGTAGGGCATCAGGTCGGCCCGCCATTGGGGCCCCCAGTTGATGTGAATATTTCCGGTTTGAAGCTCTCGGGCGAACTTCATGGCGATGTCGAGGCTCTCGGTGAACACCCCGGCGGCCAGCCCGAACCGGCTGTCGTTGGCCAGCGCCAGAGCTTCTTCGGTGTCCTGAAATGCGGTGAACGCCACCACGGGTCCAAATAATTCCTCACTGGACAGGCGCATCTCGGGTTTTACGTCCGCCACGATTGTCGGCATGTAAATCGCGCCGTGCCGTTCCCCGCCCGTGACGACACGTCCCCCACCCCGCACCGCTTCCCGCACCCACTGCTCGACCCGAATCGCCTCCGTCTCGCGGATCATCGGGCCGACTTTCGTTTTCTCATTCAGTGGATCGCCCGTCACCAATCCTTCGACCTTGGATTTTGCCGCTGCCAACACGTGCTCGTAAACCTCCCGGTGCGCGATGACACGTTGCGTCGAAATGCACACCTGACCGGCATTCGAATAACCCGTTGCCACCACCGCTTCCGCCACCTTGTCCACATCCGCGTCCGGCATGACAATGATCGGCGAGTTGCTCCCCAGTTCCATCGTCACCTTCTTTACACCCGCTGTCTGACAGATTCGCTCTCCGACGGGTACGCTGCCCGTGAACGTGATCTTGCGCACCCGCGCATCGCGACAAAGCGCATCTCCCAGTTCTGCCCCCGGCCCGGTCAAACACGAAATCGCTTCCGGCGGCATGCCGCACTCCAACAGCAGTTCCGTGACCTTGAGCGCCGACAGCGGCGTGCTGGACGGCGGCTTGATAACGATGGCATTGCCCGCCGCGATGGCCGGTCCCACTTTGTGAGTGACCAGATTCAGCGGAAAATTGAAGGGGCTGATCGCCACGACCACCCCGCACGGCACCCGCAAGGTGAGCCCCATTTTGCCGGCGCCGCCGGGCGTCGCATCCAACGGCACCGTCTCGCCATGAATCCGCCGTGCCTCTTCCGCTGAGAGCATCAACACCTGCACCGCGCGCTCCACCTCGAACCGCCCCTCCGCGATGACCTTTCCCTCTTCGAGGGTGATCGTGCGGGCGAATTCTTCCGTGCGGGATTCCAGCTCTTCGGCGGCCTTTTTCAAGATCTGGTAGCGGTCCCACGTCGTGAGCCTGGCCATTGTCTTCGCTCCGCGCACGGCTGCCGCAAGCGCTGCATCCACATCTGCCAGGCTGGCGTGGGGCACGGTATCGACCACGGAATTGTCGTACGGATGCACCACCTCGGTTTTCCTGCCGGTTTCAACCCACCGACCGCCCACGCACATTTTCATGGCTTGTTCGCTTTCATTACGATTCTTATCCCGCGTTTGCGCAGTTCTCGAAAAAATGGCTTCATGGGCACTGCCACCTCTGGCGGCAACACGCCACGTTGCGCGATGGTCCCTGTCGCAATCATTTGCGCCACAATCGACGGCGGGCATCCGGTATCCACGTCACCGGCACTGGCGTGCCACGCTCGATTAGCTTTCGCATGGCAATCCACAGTGATTATCTTTCGGTGGCCCGTGACTATGACACGTGAGATTTCATAATCGTTCGGCTTGGCGCGCGGGGTTGGCAGCCTCGCGAACTCCCGGACCGTCCAGCCGTTTTGTAATCGTTTGACCACTTCCCGCACGAACCGGCGATCAAACGATACGGCGAAATCGCAATTGGTTAATCCCTTGTGCACAAATGACAATGGGATCGTGGCCACTTCGCTGTGCCGCGTGCGGACGACCCACTGCGTCCCGACGGGCTCCGGAAAGCGGACCCGCTCCCAACCCGTTCGCGGTTTCACTTTGCGGAATCGGCCGCGTTGGAACACCCAGGGCGTCAGCGTCAACTCCTCCACCACCGTTTGTGCCGAGTAGGGAAAGAAGAAATCCGCCGGCCGGGCGTTGAAATCCTTCGCGCCGACCCGGATCCGGACCGAATCAACGCGCTCCAACTCTTCCACGGCAGCGCGCGTCAAGACGTTGGTGATGCCCGGCGAACAGCCCATGCCGGGGATCGCGGTCAGCCTCGCTTGTCTGAACTTTTTGTTGAGCTTCAATTGTCGGCGCGTCCAGGAAAACAATCCGCCGAGATCGAGATAGTGGACCTTCGCCGCCAATGCCGCCTGCATCACGTTCAGGTTGAAGTCGTGCTGGGTACAGTTGATGACCACCGCGTGACCGCCCAAAAGCTTTGCCAGCGGCCGGGGCTTGGTGGCGTCGGCAAACGCCGCTGTAACGCGGCTACTACGGAATGACCGCGCATATTCGCGGGCCGCCGCCTCGTTAAAGTCGGCGACCAGGATGTGGTTCCGCGCATGCGACTCGAACAGGTCGCGCACCACGACGCGTCCGATCGCGCCCACCCCGCCGAGGATGACGAAGCAACGACCCAGATTGTTGCGATTCCTTGTCATGCTGAGCGAAGCGAAGCATCTCCCTCTTGGAACCAGCCCTCACTCAAATCTCGACACGTGGGATTCGCGCCATTGATGAGCGCCCACTTCTTCGCTCGCGTCCACCCCTTGATTTGCTTTTCACGCGGGATGGCGTCGCGAACATCGCGGAACTGCTCCATGTAAATCAGCTTCCCTATTCGATACCTGCTCGTAAATCCCTTCGTCGCCTTGTTTTTGTGTTCCCACACACAGCGCTCCAGATTGTTTGTGACCCGAGTGTAAAGTGTCCACGATCTGTTGGTCACTATGTAGACGTAATAGTCGTGAGAACGCATGGGGTGTCTTGTGAGACCCTTCGCTGGCGCTCAGGGTGACAACCTGGGAAGCAACTGCTTTTTGATTGCGTCGAGTTGTTCGTCGGTGATCACGAGAGGCACGAGGTGGCGTGGAACGTTGCTGCGGGGGCCTGCACACATGAAGACTCAATACCACCCAATCGGTGCTTCGTTGAGGTTGATGTGGACCTGTTTCGTTTCGAGAAACTCATCGATGCCGTGGAGGGACAACTCGCGGCCCTGGCCGCTGGCTTTGTAGCCGCCCCACGGGGACTCGACGTAGCAGGGCTGCATGGTGTTGACCCAGACGATGCCGGCGCGGAGATTCTTCACGACGCGCAGGCATTTGAAGATGTCGCGCGACCAGACGGCGGCGGCGAGGCCGTAGGGCGTGTCGTTGGCGATCTTCAGCGCGTCAGCTTCGCCCTTGAACGGAATGCAGGCAACAACGGGGCCGAAGATTTCCTCGCGGGCAATGCGTGTGGTGTTGTCGGTGGCGAAAATCGTCGGCTCGACAAAATAACCTTTGTCCAACGACGCGGCTCGGCGGGAGCCTCGCCCTCCAAACGTCGGTCGGCCACCGCCCGCAAGGACTTTCGCCTCGCGCTTGCCAATCTCGATGTAGCTCGTGACTTTCTCGAGGTGCTCTTTGCTGACAAGCGGGCCCATCTTGGTGTCGCGCTTGCGCGGATCGCCGAGCTTGATGCGTTTGGTTTTCTCCTTCATGCGATCCATGAATTTTCTAAAGATGTCCTGCTGCACGAGCACGCGCGACCCGGCGCTGCACACTTCGCCCTGGTTGATGAACACCCCGAACAACGCGCCGTCGGTCGCCGCATCGAGGTCGGCATCGGCGAAGAAAATGTTGGGCGATTTGCCGCCGAGTTCGAGCGAGACTTTCTTCAGGTGCGTGCTGCCAATGCTGCGCAGGATCGCTTTGCCCGTGTCCGCGCCGCCCGTAAACGCGACTTTGTCCACGAGCGGGGACTCGACGAGCGCGCGGCCGGCCACGGCGTCGCCGGTGATGACGTTGAACGCGCCCGGCGGCAACTCCGGGACGTGTTGATGGACGAGCTTCGCGAATTCGAGCGCGGTCAGCGGCGTTTGTTCGGCGGGCTTGAGGATCACCGTACAACCCGCGGCCAATGCCGGTCCGAGCTTCCACGCGACCATTAACAGCGGGTAATTCCAGGGGATGATGAGCGCGGCCACGCCGACCGGCTCGCGCAAGGTGAAATTGAGCGCGTTGTCGGGGACGTGGAGGGTTTCGCCGTGGATTTTCGTCGCCAGGCCGCCGAAGTACTCGAAGCACGTCGCGACGTCGATCATGTCGAATTCGCTTTCGACAATCGGCTTGCCGGAATTCTGCGTCTCCAGTTCCGCGAGCCTGGCCGCGTTTTTGCGGACGAGTTCGGCGAGCTTGAACAGCACGCGGCCGCGCGCCATCGCCAGGGACGAATCGCGCCAGTCGGCGTTGTCGAAGGCCTCGCGGGCGGCCTGCACGGCGCGGTCCACATCGGCCTTGCCGGCCTCGGGGACGACGGCGAAGGCTTCCCCGGTGGCGGGGTTGACGATGTCGCGGGAACCGGCGCCGCCCACCCATTCCTTGTTGACGTAATTCTTGTAAGTCTTCATTGCGCACGCTCCTTTCGGCACAACGGAAGCCACGGAAGTATACAACAGCCTGGCACAATGGAACAAGCAAGGGCGCAAGAAGGTAGTGTATCAGTTTGAAATTACCTCACTGCGCTTTACTGCGAATGGCATCAGCTACGATGTGGTTCGTGCTGCTAAGCCGCCCAATGATGGCTCCCAATTCTCGCTCTCTGTCTGTGCCAGCATGAATCGCATACCATTGGTAATAATTCGCTATCGGTCTCGAAAGCAACCGAACCGCGTTGCTGCTTTCGTCTGATTCAATGAACTCAATGGCCCGAACGGCTTCGGCAGCGTGCTCGCTGTCAGCACTCTCCATCTGTTCCAACATCTGCTTGACGGCTTCATTCGTTATGTGCGTCTCGTAATAGCGATAGCCGGTGTAACTGCCTATCGCCAATCCAACCAGCAGGGAAACGCTAGAGGCAATCAATGCTTTCATGGGCTGATGTAGCCTGACGTCAGAAGCCTGAACCCGCCAAGCCCGAAAATCAAGGCAACAAAGCGACAATTCCTTCCACTGACCAGACGTGATCGCCCACGCCCGCTTCCATTGCTGGCGTCACACGCAAGCTTTGGTGAATCCTGCAAAGATTGTAGTACATGAAATGCAGCGCCACGGAACGCTCGTGGTTTTCCAGTTTCTTACTGAATGCGTTTGTCAATCTGGTGAAGCGACGGTTGCTCATGCGAATCGTGAGGTTCTGCCGCCCCGAAAAGCTGGTGGAGACATGCTCAAACTCTGGACGGCCTGTAATGAGTGTCTTGCGTGCGCCCATACACTGCGCTGGGCTGTAACGCACTTCCGAACCCTCTGGCGCATTGGAGGTACGCGCTCCGTCGCGTCCGTTGACGGTCTGTGGCCACGACGGAGCCCCGAAAAGAATTTGGGGTAAAACGTGCTCCAGGTCAGGTATGCCGGACCTCTAGCGGGTTGCGGCGAGCAGTCCGGACTTGTCGGCGAGATCGGATGGAGCAGCGGTCATCGGGATCACGTTGTCCACGGTCTGCTCGCGCCAGTACAGCAGTTCCAACCGACCGTCGAGATGCTCGACGAGGGCGGTGCTGCTCTCGACCCAGTCGCCGGTGTTGTAGTAATTCACGCCACGGATTTGGCGGATGGCGGGCGTATGGATGTGGCCGCAGACGATGCCACCCGCGTGGTGCAGCTCGGCGTAGTGGGCAACGGCTTCTTCGAATCGGCTGATCGAACTGACGACTTTCTTGACGTTCTGTTTCACGTAGGCGCTGAGCGACCAGTAACCGAGGCCGAACAGGTTGCGCACGAGATTCAGCGGACGGTTCACCGCGAGCAGCAGCGTGTAACCGACGTCGCCGAGATGGGCCAGCCACTTGGCGTGCATGGTCACGGAGTCGAACTCATGCCCGTGCAGCACCAGCAGCCGTTCGCCGTCCAGCGTCGTGTACACATCACGTTCTTTGACGACGATGTTGCCGTAGACGCCGAGGAAATTGAGACAGAACTCGTCGTGGTTGCCGGGGATGACGATGATGTGGGCGCCTTTGCGGGCCTTGCGGAGGATTTTTTGGATCGCGTCGTTGTGGGACTGCGGCCAGTAGCGCTCCTTGCGCAACCGCCAGATGTCGATCACATCGCCGACCAGATACAGGCGCTCGAACTCGTTGTGCTTGAGAAAGTCCAGCACCCCCGCCGCGTTGCTGCCGCGAGTGCCCAGGTGCAGGTCGGACATCCAGACAGTTCGGTAGACCATATGGTTCACAACTTCCGCCGCGACCATGACGGATTCATGTCCAGTGTGTTACGAATGCCAAAATACCGCAACCAATTATATTCCAGGAACTTAAGCAGGCGCGCGTTCGCGCGATGGAGCCACAGATTCACACGGATCACCACAGATGAGGCGGGGCCTGGTGACGCCTCCGTCGTTCACGAACGAAACAGGAGAGCTATTCGTAAGGGGTCGTAATTTGTAGTTGTCATCGCTGATTGCGTTCTCAACACGAAAGGTTATGCTCATCAACCGGAGCAAGAAGTTTTTGACATTTCCAAGAATGGATATTTTGCGACGACAGAGACGAGGCTTTACGACCGGCCAATGGCTTGTCATTTTCGCGAGCCAGTGGCTTGCCTGCTCGGTTTGGGCGGATCCGCCCAATGCCGCCAACGACCTGGCCGTCACCTTCCAGAATCAGGCGGTAACCATTTCGGTGCTGACGAACGATTTTGACACGGAGAGCAATCAACTGGCGATTCTCCAGGTCAGCGCCCCGGCCCATGGAACTGTGGTCATCAATTCAAACGCACCGGTGACCACCGCCGAGCTGTCACGCCTGTTCCAGTTTTCCGCCACGCAACTCAGTAACACCGTCGTGCAAATCGGGAACACAAATCTTTACCCGCGCAGCACACTGACCAACGGGACCTGGGAAACCGTCGATAACTCGGATTGGACCTGCGGGTTCTTCCCCGGCAGCCTCTGGTACTTATACGAACAGACCGGTGATCCCCATTTCGAAACGTGGGCGCAGCAATGGACAGCGGGCATCGCCTCCGAGCAATTTAACACGAACACGGATGACATTGGGTTCATGATCAACACCAGTTTCGGGAATGGGTATCGGTTAACCGGCAGTTCCAGCTACGGGTCGGTCGTGCTGCAGGCGGCTGACTCGCTCTCGAACCGGTACAATTCCATCGTGGGCTGTCTGGCTGACGATCTGTTGCTCCCCCCGCCACAGTTTCAAGTCATCATCGACACGATGATGAATACCGAACTGCTCTATCATGGCACCGATATCAATGGGGACACGAATCTGTCCAACAAGGCCATCAGCCATGCGGACCGCGCGATGACCAACCAAATTCGGGCCGACGGCAGCACCTTCCAGCTTGTCCTTTACAGCACCGTTGATGGCTCGCTGCTGTATCAGGGCACCCGCGCGGGCTACTCGGCCACGTCCACATGGGCGCGGGGCCAAGCTTGGGGGATCTATGGGTTCACGATGGCGTATCGGGAAACGGGTTACACTCCCTTCCTCGGTGCCGCTGAGCAGCTTGCCAATTACTATCTCACCAGTGTTCCGTCGGATTACGTGCCGTATTGGGATTTTGATGCGCCGGACATCCCCAACGCGCCCCGCGACTCCTCGTCGGCCGCGATTACGCTGTCCGCCCTGGTCCAACTCAGCGAATTGGCCACCGACATGCAGGACAGCGCCACGTTGTGGACCGGAGCGCACAATATCCTGGAATCGCTGGAGTCCACGAACTACCTCGCCCAAGGGACCACCAGCAGCGGGATTCTTCTCCACGGCACCGGCGAGCCGCCCCAGTTTGCCGACCCGGAAGTGAATGTCTCTCTCGTGTATGGGGATTATTACTTCATCGAAGCCCTGAGGCGGTATGCCGAGTTCTACGGTCGCACCAACGTCACCTACACTCCCAATCCCGGCTTCACCGGCACCGATACCTTCACCTACCAGGTTTGCGACAGCGGTGGGAATTGTTCGACGGCGAACGTGACCGTGGTGGTGGTGGGCACCAACGCGGTGCCGGCGTTCAACCTGCAACTATCCCTCGCGCCGGTCACGCGCTGGGCGATGCTTTCGTTCCCGACCGTTTCCAATCATGTGTATGAGGTGGATTACGCCAACAGTCTGACGCCGCCGCCCACACAGTGGAATGTCCTCGTCCCGTACCTGACCAGCTCCAACTCGACGATTTCGGTCACCGATACGAACCTGGTCCCGCAGCGGTTTTATCGGGTAAAGGTGTGGTGACCAAAAGGCCGGCGAAAGATTGCCGCGAAAGCAGGGGCGCGGCGTTTGCGCTGTCGGCAAATCTTCAGCGCGTCTCGAAGACTCGGCTCCGTCAGACTCGGCTTGCGGCCGCATCCGCTTTGCCGTCCTACGAGTCTTTCGGATCCCTTTCCTTGGAAGCCTTTTCTTTGGCTTCCTTCTCGGCTTGTTTCTCGACCTGTTTGAGCGCATCGGCGAGCTTGTCGAGCATTTGGTCGAGGAGTTCGTAGCTGATGTTGAGGGCCGGCTCGATGCGGATGGTGCGGGCGCTGAGGAGCGTGCCCGCAACGAGCACGCCGCGTTTGAACAGCGCGGCGGCCACGTGATACCCCATGAACCGGTCGCTGAATTCGAGTCCGATGAGCAGACCTTTGCCGCGGACCGCTTTGAGAATGTCCGGGTGCAACGCCTGCAACGCGCCGAGGCGTTTCATCAGGTATTTGCCCTTTTCCGCGGCCTGCCCGGCGAGGTCTTCCTCGAGCATCACATTGATCGCCGCGATGCCCGCGGCGCAGGCGAGCGGATTGCCACCGAACGTGGAGCTATGAAGAAACGGATTGTCCTCGAGCACCTTCCAGATTTTGGGAGTGCTCATGAAGGCGCTGAGCGCCATCACGCCGCCGCCGAGTGCTTTGCCGAGGCAGAGGATGTCGGGCACGACATTCCAGTGCTCGCAGGCAAACATTTTGCCGGTGCGACCCATGCCCGTTTGCACTTCGTCGAGGATCAGCAAGACGCCATACTCGTCGCAGAGTTGGCGCACCCGCGGCAGGTAATCGTCCGGTGGAACGACGGCGCCGGCTTCGCCCTGCACGGGTTCGAGGATGATCGCGGCGATGTCCTCGCCCAGATCGGTCAGCTTCTTAAGTTCGCGTTCGAGGTCTTTGGCGTCGCCGTAGTCGACGAAGTAGACATCCGACAGCAAGGGCTGGAATGGTTTGCGGTACACGGCGCGGCCCATCACCGAGAGCGAGCCCATCGACTTGCCGTGGAACGCGCCCGTGGTGGAAATGAAACCGGACTTTTTAGTGTAGAGTCGGGCCAGTTTCAGCGCGCCCTCGACGGCATCGGTGCCGTTGCTGATGAAGAAGCAGTCTTGCAGGTCGCCGGGGGTGAGTTCGCCGAGCAATTCCGCGAGAAAGCCGCGCAGAGGGTCGAGGAGTTCCTGCGAGGAGAGCGGCATGCGTTCGAGCTGGGCTTTGACCGCCGCGATGATTTTCGGGTGGCGGATGCCCATGTTGTACACGCCGAAGCCGCCGAGGCAATCGATGAACTTCCGCCCCATGATGTCTTCGATGATCGAGCCTTGGCCGGTCCATTCGATGGCGGCGAAGTCCTCGGCTTCGGCGACGGACTTGCGATAGTGGAGAAAGCCGCGGTTAAAGTAGTCGTCAAAATTCTCCAGCGTGTGCTTGATGATCCAGTTCTTGTCCTCGGGATCGAGTTTCTTGCCCCCGCTGACGGCATCGAGGTAGTCCGCGGACTTGCGGCGAAGCTCCTCGATCTTATTGGGCTTTGTCACTTCGCGAGACGCAGGGGTTGTGGGAGGCGTCACAACTGCCGCCGTGTCCTTGGTCTGCGTGGTCTCTGGAACTTTCTCGTCCATCCCGATCTTACTCCCGGCTGGTCGATTATAGCATAACACAAGCCCAGCAAACCAGCCAGTCGAATGTTTAAGCGATTGATAATGAGGGAATTATAAACCCACCGCGCAGAAAACAAACCGTCCGGTTTTCCTTTTGTCGGACTAATTCTCCATTGCGCCCACGCCGGTGCCGGGCTGACCACCTATCGCGGCGGCAATCGCTGGAAGGACGCGTGGAAACGCCGGTCTTGGAGCGAAAGCCGGGCCCGTAGAATCGGCTTGTCAGCATTGTCAGAAGCGATACCATTACAAGTGTTCAGACTGAATGGCGCGATCGTCACCGGGCGCAGCTCATATCACGCATTCATGATGAGTGAACAGGACTCAACACCTCAGGAAACGCCTTGCAACCAATCTGTCCGAGTCTCTGAATGACCCCCTGCCCCCTGATTAAAATCCGGCTAATGACGAAACGCGATGAGCCGCACTGGATGGCAATTCAAACGGATGCCTATGGACGGAGGTTCTTGGAAACGCCCGAGGTGTTTTTCAACAGGCTTACAGTGTTTCCAAAAGGATGTTGGGTAGCAGAACACGATTACATTGTTCTCGCTTACCTCATTTCTCACCCGTGGCAAATCCACTCTGTACCCAAGCTAAACGACCCGGACTTACAAATACCACCCAACCCGAACTGCTATTACATCCACAGCCTCACCTTGTTGTCCAAGTGGCAGAGACGCGGGATTGGCCGGCAAATGTGTGAGCACGTGCTACAAATTGCCGGGAAACTTGGCTTCACCAAAATCACTCTAACATCTGTCCAAGGATCGCACGTATTTTGGTCCAAGTGCGGCTTTAGAGAAATGGGAGAAGTAACTGAAGTTATGAAGCGCAAGCTCGCGTCATATGGAAGTGGCGCCCGTTTCATGATCAGGGAAACCGCCTGAATTTGACTTTCTTTACCTATATCCTAATCACACTCTCGTTGCTGTGCTCGACCTCCGCGTGGGCGCAGAAGAACAAGCTGAATCTGTTCATCTGGAGCGAGTACATCGACCCGGCGGTCATCCAGAGTTTCGAGAAGGCGTACGACTGCAAGGTGACCGTCGATTTGTACGAAGACAATGAAAGCATGGTCGCCAAGTTGCGGGGCGGCACGTCCCTGTACGATGTCGTGGTCCCATCCGATTACATCATCCCCTCGATGATCAGCCAGAAATTGCTCGCGCCGTTGCGCCACGAGAATATTCCGAACATCAAGAACCTCGATCCGCGGTTCACCGGGCGCGAGTACGATCCCGGCAACAAATTCACGGTTCCCTACCAGTGGGGCACGGTCGGTCTCTACGTCCGCAAGAAGCCCGGCGAATCGATCGACGAAACGTGGGGACTGATCTTTGACCCGAAGAAGCAAATCGGCACGTTCCTGATGATCGACGACGCGCGTAGCGCCATCGGCATCGCGTTGAAATACAAAGGCTACAGCTTCAACAGCACCGACAAGAAACAGCTTCTGGAAGCCCGCGACCTGCTCATCGCGGCCAAGAAACGTTCACTTGGGTTCGAAGGCGGCGTCGGTGCCAAGAACAAAGTCCTCGCCAAAGTCTGCCGTGTCGGGACGGTGTTCAACGGCGATGCCGTCCGCGGAATGCGGGAAGATCCCGACACGTACTATTTCGTCCCGCGCGAAGGCAGCGAGATCTGGCTCGACAACATGGCCGTGCCCGCGTGTGCCCCGCACCGCGAGATGGCCGAAAAATTCATCAATTACATCCTCGACCCGAGAATCGGGGGAGAAATCTCGACCTTCAACCAGTACGCCACACCCAACAAAGCCGCGCTCGAATTCATCAAGCCCGACGATTTGAAGAATCCGGTCATCTATCCCCTGCCGGAAGTGATGAACAAGATCGAGTTCGTCAAAGACCTCGGCGGCCGCAGCGCGTGGTACGACGAACTCTGGACGTCGATCAAATCGAAATGAGCATTCTGGCGATCACCTGTCCGCATTGCGGGGAGGATTTCGAGGTCTCTTTCGACCCGAGCGAAGGCGACGCCGAGTTCATTATCGATTGCGAGGTCTGCTGCCGACCGATGACAGTAGGGGTACGAGTGCGCTCGGGGGAAATTGAGTCGGTTCAAGTCCAAGCCGCGTGAGCTTCGATCGCCAGACGCACGCTCTAGTCACCACGCAGTGGAGTCATGGCCGCAGGCAGCTTTTCATTTTGGAATCCGCTTGAACCCGGATTTGTTTTCAATTTCATCATCGGACTGGTCTATCTGGTAAATGTCTTGCCAAAGATCCGCGCCAAAAAGAGCGATTCCCTTCAAGACATCACTCTCGTAAGAAGGGCCGCTACCGGCATAGAGGTAATTGCCTTTCCACAGTACCGAGAAACTCGGTTTACCAAATTCCTGTGCGACCAAGTTTTCCTTTCCTTTCAGCCGTGTCAACAATTCCCGCAAATGATCGTTGGCATCCTTTGAATTACCCTTGCTCCTAATGTGCCATGAGTTCCACCTGTTTTCGGTTTCCTTGCCGTCGCGAAGTCGCCTCTTTTCACCCTTTCGCCAAATTTCGTCGGCAGTGATGTTAAGCGAAGCTGAAATCTTGTTTGGATCACAGTCAAATTGCCAAAAGCCGAAATTCGCTCTGACTTCGATAATTGTGGAAGCGGAGAAGTCAGAGATGGCCATACGAATGCTTCCTACTGATAACTCAACACGTTGTTGCTCTTAAACACGAAAAGCCTTCCGCTCAAGGAGTAATTCTGCCGCCCCTACTGCTATTGCGCAAGCAAAACGAGTGGGTCATCACGAATACCTCTGATTTTCCGCCGCGCTCGACTTCGAAACGAGAAACTCCGTCAAGGAGAGGGCGTCGGAGTTGACGAATGCGGCATGACTGCTACGGTCGTGGCGATGGGCGCGAAGCAATCCATTCACGGACGCGAGGTGGCGGAGAATCCGCCGAACCGGTTCGTGCACACGGCATACGAGCGCGATGCCGATTGGGACCAACCCGACGATCCCGCGCCAAAGACGCAGTTTTATGGGGACGCGAGCACGTCGATTATTACCCACAACGACAGTCCCGATGTGGGGTTCACCTCCAGCATCAACCCTTATCGCGGGTGCGAGCATGGCTGCCTGTGCTATTTCATTATCCCTCCATCCGCGACCTATCACCCTATCGAAGATGAATCTGCTATTTGATTATGCCACAGTCCTGAGCGCGGCTGGACGTCATTATAATAATGTTAGCTGCCCATTATTCGGTCTGCGAAAGGCCGCCGTCGACAGGCTTGGCCACGTTTCGAGGATGCCAGCCCTGCGCCTGGCGACCTCGAAAAACGTGTGTAATTCCCCTGCCTTCTTTCCTTCACCTGTAAACCTTGTTCCAAACCGTCCGTCATCCAGTGCCCCGCCGCGTGTGGCGCGGATGCAGTTGAGCACCTTTTCCTTCCGTTGCGGAAAGTGACGATCGAGCCACTCCTGAAACAGCGGGAGAACCGCGTGCGGGAGCCGCAAAAGCTGATGACCAGCGAAACTCGCACCTGCTTTCGCGGCTTCGGCGAGAATGGATGGAATCTCGTGGTCCGTCAGGCCAGGGATGACGGGCGCAACCATTACACCCGTGGGTATACCAGACTGGACCAGCGCGGCAATTGCAGCCAGCCGTCGCTGAGGGATCGATGTCCTTGGTTCCAGCTTGCTCATTAAATCGGTGTCCAGAGTCGTGACCGACAAACAAACTGCTGCGGCATTTGATTTTGCCAACTCACTGAGGAGATCAATATCACGCGTAACCAGGTGATTTTTCGTAATAATTGAAACGGGGTTCAGAAATTCCACCAAGACCTTCAAGCAGTTTCGCGTTATCTTCAATTTGCGCTCAATCGGCTGGTAAGGGTCGGTTGCGCCGCTCAGAATCAAGGTTTGCCGCTGCCATTTTGGCGATTCTAGTTCCGTTCGCAGCAATTCTGCCGCGCTTTCCTTGACGACGATTTTTGTCTCGAAATCCAGCCCAGCGGAGAAACCCAAGTATTCGTGGTAAGGCCGCGCGTAACAATAGCAACACCCGTGGAGGCATCCCCGATATGGATTCAAGCTGGCCCGAAAACCGAGATCCGGGCTCTCATTGTAGGAGATTATCGACCCGGTCGAGTCTCGAAGATACCGCGTCTCTGGTGACGGGACTTCTGATCGATCTGCGTCGGGATCTTCTTCATACCTCAGCCGCTCAAACCGGTTTGGCGGGTTGCTCGCCGCGCCACGTCCCTGAAACCTGTCCATACTGCCAGTCACAACTAAGACTATATCACGTCGAAGAAGATATCCCCGGATTCCCTTTGTTTTACGACCCTCGTCTGCAACGAGTTCGAGCGTACACCTACACTATCCGGCACTACCTGCCCAGTGCATCGTCACTACTCGTTTACTGGCAATTTCACTGGCAGTGCCGTTGTGCGGATGCCGCCTCCGCAGGTAGGACTCGCGCCTTTGTACCTCTGTTTTCCTGAGGAATTACGCAGATTTTTCCTGAGGGTTCAAGACTAATCCGTCACTAGGCAGTCAACACCAGGGGGTACACCGCCACTATCGAGGCCTGATAGGTTCCCTGACAGGTTTTGTCAAGGTTTGTTAGCGTTTGAATGGCCCCTCTGCCACCCAACAGCGTAAGTCTGCTCCATCCCACGCGCTTGAACTGCGCCTTGCGCGGCCGGTACAAGGACGTTGCCTTTGAAGTGATTGACGCAGATATTTTGAAACGAGTTCCCCAAGAGGAGTAAACCCGTCTCGGGAAGAATTCGGAGCTACGACGGGGTTCTCATGACCGCTAACGTCCATCAGCACTTTGTGCTCGTGCTGAGGACGCGTTCGGTATCGGCGTTGCCCTTGGGGTTGTCATACCTGGTGAAGACCTGCTGGCGCACTTAGCACCCCAGACTCCCCGCAGGAAAGCCTATTGAAGTCGATTGGCGCAGCCGTTGTCGCTGACCAACTGCAGGAGCTCGGCCTGACGAATGCCGCGCGGGAATTGCCAGCTGACGGCGTCGCGCGACGCCGTCAGCCTATCATGACGTCGTGCTACGGCACCAAGCGCACGCGGTAGAACTTCGCGGGCGAGTTGGTCGCTGCGCCGACATCGACGTAATTGGTGCTCGTGTCCCCGCTGCCGAGGATGAGGAGCGGTCCGCTGATATCGACGAAGTTCGTGTTGTAGCCGGGGGTGCCAACTGTCGCTTGTACCGCATTCGTCTCCCCTCCCGTCGTCAACCACGTGATGTGGATGTCATTGCCGACCGTCGTGATCGACGTGATCTGCAGCGCCGTCACCAGCGCGGTCGTTGACCCGGCGACGGACGTGCAACCGTTGCTGTCCGTCACGGTCACCAGATACGCACCGCTGGCTGCCGACGTGGCGTTCGAGATCGACGGATTCTGGTTCGTGGATGCAAAGCCGTTCGGCCCGGTCCAACTGTAGGTCACGTCAGCAATCGTGCTGGCCGTCAGATTCAGCGTGTTGCCTTCGATGATCGGTCCGTTGTTGCCCGCCGTCGGCGTCGACGGCAGCGGATTGACGGTCACCGTGCCGGAACCGTTGTTGGCACAGCCCGTCGAACCATCCGTAACCGTGACGGTATAAGTGGTCGTCGAGGCCGGCGAAACCGTGATCGACGCAGTCGCCGCACCGCCCGGGCTCCACAGGTAGCTCGGGGAAGACGCGCCGGTGGTCGCGGTCAAGGTGGCCGAGCCGCCCGCACAAACGGTAGCCGAGTTGACACTCACCGTCGGTAGCGGATTGACCGTCACTGTGCCGGAGCCGCTATTGGCGCAACCCGTGGAGCCATCCGTGACCGTGACGGTGTAGGTGGTCGTGGCAGCCGGCGAAACCGTGATCGACGCAGTCGTCGCACCGCCCGGGCTCCAGAGATAGCTCGGGGCGGACGCACCGGTGGTCGCGGTCAAGGTGGCCGAGCCGCCAGCGCAGACGCTAGCCGAGTTCACGCTGACTGTCGGCAGCGGATTGACCGTCAACGTGGCGGTGCACGTCGTCGTGCAGCCGTCGGAATCGGTGACCGTTACGGAGTACGTGCCCGCCGCGTTCGTGGTGAGGCTCGTTCCGGTCGATCCATCGCTCCACAGGTACGTGTAGCCCGGCGTGCCGCCGCTCGGAGTCACCGTGAACGTCTGGGAACCGCCGACACAGATCGCCGCACTGGCCGGAGTGACGCTGCAACTCGGTGTCGGATTGATTGTCACCGTCGCGCTCCCGTTCATGGACGCCGTGCAACCGGTCGTGGCGTTGGTAGCCACCACCGTGTAGCTGCCCGCTGCCGTCTGGCTGCCGAACGAAATGGCCGCGCCGGTGCCTGCCACGGACGCGCCGGTCGGAATGCCGCCCAGTTCCAATTGGTAATTGACGTTCGACTGCGAGCCATCCAGGCCGACCGCCACCCCGCTGCCGCCGGCGCAGTACGCCCCGCCGCCCGTCGCATTGAACACCGTCGGATTCGAGTTGACCGTCAGTGTCACCACGCTGGAGATCGTCGCCAGGCCGCAGGCATCGTCCACGCACACGTCATACGAACCGCTGTCCGTCAACGCCGCCGGGGACACTGTCAGTGTCGAGGTATTGGCCCCGGCAATGTCGCCGCCGTTGACCAGCGGTATCTGGCCGCCGTTGGCCCCGTTGGTCCACCCGCCGCTGTAGGCCGGGTCCGCCGCGTTGTCGTCGGCTGCCGCCACCCGCATGTTGTTGAAGTACAGGTTCCGGTCGGAACCGCCCACGCCGTTGCCGTCGTACATCAGCAGCCCTTCCACCGCGCCGGAACCCGCGAGCGTGCCCGCAAAACTCTGGGTGCTGCCGTCGATGTACCGCGTGATGGTCATGGCATAGGTGTTTGTGCCCGTCAGCCGCACCAACACGTGGATGCCGGCATCGGTGAACGCCACCCCGCTGTCGTGTTCGCCGGTGGCGTCGTAGATGGTGTAGTCGCTATTGCCGGTCACAAAGTAGACGTCCACCAGATCGTTGCCGCTGCTGGAATTCTGCCCGCCGCTGCTGGAGTTCTGCAAGCTGAACCCGACATAGTTGTCCACGAACTTGCCGTTGTCCATGTCGATCGCAAACGTCTGGCCCACGCCCAACGCCGCCGGGAATGGACGCAATGCGTCGGTCTCGTCGCCGCCGGTGTTGTTCATGCCCCAAGACTCCCCGCTGGTGTCAATGTTGTTGCCGCCGTTGGAGGTCGGGTCGCCATCGTTGTTGCCCGTCGACGAGGACACGAAGAACGCGCCGCCGCCGGTGGTCAAACTCCACCCACTCGGCCAGCCTGTGCCCCGCAACCGCCAGGCATAATTCAGCGGCCCATTGCCGCTGGCCGACACCGTCAACGTCGCCGCGCTGTTAACGCACACGTCCGCGCTGACCGGTTCCGCGCTGATGCTCGGGGCGTTGGTGTTGATCGTCACCGACGCCACCGTCGAGGTGTCCGCCGAACACGGACTGCTGATCACCACCGCCCGATAATACATCGGCACCACCACCGGGCCGGTGCTGACCGCGGCGTTTGTCGCGCCGCTGATACTGGCAAACGTCACATCGTCCATCGAGGACTGCCATTGGATCAGGCCGACGCTGCCCGACAGGGTGATCGTTGTGCTGTCGCCGTTGCACACGGCGGCGGATGCCGCGCCCGCTGTACCGCCCACTGAGGTCGGACTGACCGTGAGCGTTGCCGCGCTGGAGGTGGCCGACGAATTGCACAGGTCGCTAACCACGCAGTCAAAGCTCGCGCCTGAATCGCTGGTCGCCACATTGCTCAGCGTCAGTGAGGATGTGCCCGACCCGCTGATCGAGCCGCCATCGCTGATGTTCACACCGTTCTTCTGCCATTGATACGTCAACCCGATGCCCGTGGCTGTGACAGAGAAGTTCGCGGTCGCGCCCGCACACACCGTTTGTGGGTTGGGCGCCGAGACGTTCGGCGTGGTAGTCACCGTCACGAACAGGCTGCTGGAGCCGCCCGCGCAACCATTGCCATTCGCCGGCGTGACCGTGACATTCCCGGAAACCGCCGCGCACCCGTAGTTGACAGTGATCGAGGTCGTACCCTGGCCGCTGGTAATGCTCGCCCCCGACGGCACGGTCCACGTATAGGTTGTCGCCCCACTGGCACTGGCAATCGAATACGTAACGCTAGTCTGGCCATGCCAAACGGTGGACAGGCCACTGATGCTGCCCGCCGCGCCCACATCGGTGACCGCGACTGCCAGACTGCTGGACCCACCAGTCCCACCGGCATTGGAAGGAGTGACCGTGATTGTGCCGGAAGTGGCGGAACATCCAAAATTCACGGTGATTGACGTCGTGCCCTGGCCGCTAGTGATGGTGGCGCCGCTCGGCACGATCCATGTGTACGTGGTCGCGCCGCTGACGCTGGAAATCGAATAGGTGTCACCGCTGTCCCCCGCGTTCACGGACGCAGACCCGCTGATGGCGCCGGCGGGCGAAGTGAAGCCCACGTTCAGGCTCACGGCGTTGGCTGAATTGGTGCTGATCGTGTACACCAAGCCCGCGTTTGGCGTCGAACCGATGGTCACGCCGTTATACGTCAAAGTGCCCGAATACGTGAACAGTGTGTAGGTAGTGTTGGTAAAACCGCCGGCATTGCTGATGTTGAGCGTGCCGCCCAGCGTCAGATTGCCGCCCACGGCCGTCAGGTCGCTGTTCGTGCCCAAACCGTATTGGAGCACCGACGAGTTGCCCAACGTGAGGTTCTGCTTCACCGTCAGAGTTCCGACGGTGGCACCCGAGCCTGGGGCCAGCGTGGCTCCATTTGCCAGCGTCACGTTATTGCTGATCGCGCCAATACCGGTGAGCGTTGCATTGGCCGAGATATTCAAACCGCTAGAATAGACGTGGAGGAAGGATGGGAGAAGGTTCAAGGTGGCCGCGCTGGTGCCATTGCCAACCACAAACGCTGAGCCGTTGGTGACGATGGCGTACTCCAGATTCAACACGCCGCTGTTGAAGTTGAAAACGCTGGCCGAACTCAGGACCAACTCGTTGACCGTGATGGTGCCGCCGTTGAACGTAAACGAGTTCGCCGCACCTCCGCCGCCGATGAAAAGGGCCGAACTCGTGTTCGTTACGAAGAGGCTGCCGCCGGCAACTACCACACTGTTTCCAACACCTGTCGCGGTGTCACCGAAACCGACGTACAGATTTGCCGTGTTCAATTGCGCGCCGTTGGTAACAACCAACTGATTTCCCTTCGAAGCAACGCCAACGTCGAACAGCCCCGCGTCACTCCACAACGAGCCGGGACCGGTCACCAGCACCGTGCAATTCGACGCCGTACTGGCGTCGCCAACGTTGACGCCCGAGCTGATGACCTCTCCGCCGTTCTTGACCGTCACGTTGTTGAACGGACTGGCATTGCCAACGGTGACGTGGCTGCCGCCGGTCGCCGTCGACCAGACCGTGCCGGCGCCATCCACGATGACTGCGTTATTCGTGCTCGCGGCATTCTGGCCCAGGGCGGTGTATGTTCCCGCGTCGATGACTTGTGCGGTGTTGGAGATGATCAGCGTGTTGTTGGGAGCGGCCACGCCGACCTCCAAAATGTCGATGAGATTCCACGTCGTATTGGTGTCCGTAACCGTGAGCAGGTTGTTGGAACTCCCGCCCCCCCCGGCGCCAAGTTCAACGCCTCCGCCATTCATCTGCGCCCCCGCGGAAACCGTCATTGTATTGTTCCTGGCGGCGGAACCCACATACAAGATGGTGCCGTATTGCCATCGCGATCCGGCCCCGGTCACGACGACGGTATTGTTGCTGCAGCCAGTCCCGTTGCGGCTTATATACGCAGTTCCGGCGTTCGTCATCACGGCGCCACCGCTGACGACAAGATTCGCTGTACTGTTCCAGCCCACATCGCATTCAGTGCCGCCAACAGCCCAGAGCGTATTTGAGCCGCTCACGTTGATATCCATTGTGCCGCCGTTATTGAGGTACGCAAACTCGTTCTGGCCCGAGCCGAGGTAGGTGATCGAGTTGGTTCCACCCAGAATATTCCAGGTGGCGATGTCGCCGGCAGCGGGCGCCAGACCGGTAAATGTTGTCGCCGTGCCCCGGTCGATTGACCCGCCGTAGGTGGTCAGCGTACCCGCTTGGAAGGAAAGCGTCGAGTTATTGCTGGTCACCAGGAAGTTGTTCGCGATGAGGGTCGGATAGTTGGTCGGGGAAGGAAGGGTACCACTTTGCGCCTGCATGGTTAACAGTCCCATTCCGCCGTCGGAGTAGTTGCCGACCTGGAACGTACTGGTCCCACTGGAATTCGTACAGGCGATGAAACCGGTTCGAAGGGTGTTGACAGCGGTCGCCGTGCTGGCCTGGTCCATCACAAAGCTGTTGAGGATTGTCAGCGTGTTGGTGTTGTTCTTCCAATACATTCCTTTGCCGGCAGGGCTAAAGAGAACTTTGCCGACCACGTCGTTCGAAACGTTGAGGCCCACCGCATAACCCGAGATCGACGCACTATCATTGAAGATCGCGCGGTCGTTGGAGCCCGGCACCTGGGAGGGATTCCATTCCGCGGGCGTGTCCCATCCCGCGTTGCTGTTCGTCCACGTAATGTCAATGGCGTAGCTTGTCGCACTTAACAACAAACTGCACACGACACCCATAGCATAGACGACAAGTTGGTTGGTGTAGTTCTGGCGTGATTGAGGTACCCTCACATGCGCTTTGCAGCGCAGGAACAAATTGCTCATAGCTTCTCCCTTTCGTGCTCGATTTCGAAATGGCAGCGTTTTCGCCTGTCGCCATAATACACATGTCATCCAAGGCGTCAACACAAATATTACATTAGGTGAAATATTATTTCCAAAAGCCACACATCAAAGCACCGCATAATAAATGCCATAAACATGGCCATTTACGCGGCCAAAATCCGCTTTTGTCCATCGGATGCAGTTGGTAATCGGCGTAGATGCACCGAGTGAAGTTATGGCTTTTGTGGGTATTTCGCGCCGATTTGGCAGCCGATACGACTCCAGAGGCCAACTAGAGCTTCTGCCAATCGGGTTTGTTATCGTAGACCCAGCGGTAATAGTCCGCCCTCTTGAGTCGTGATGCGGCGGCCTCGTCGAGGACAACCTTCGCCGTCGGATGCATCTGCAGTACGGAGGCCGGGCACATCGCGGTGATCGGGCCTTCCACCGCTTCGGCAACCGCGCGCGCCTTGTTCTTCCCGAACGCGAGCAGGAGGATTTGTCGTGCCTCCATGATCGTGCCCACGCCCATGGTGATGACATGATGGGGGACGCGATCCTGACCCCCAAAAGACGGCGCGTTGTCCGCACGCGTCTGCTGTGTCAGCGTCTTGATGCGCGTGCGTGAGGCCAACGATGACGTCGGCTCGTTGAATCCAATGTGACCTTCCGTACCGATGCCGAGCACCTGCAAATCGATGCCGCCTGCCGCGCGAATCGACTCCTCGTACAGAGCACAATACGCAGGGATGTCCCCAGCGCGTCCATCCGGGATGTGCACACATTCCTTGTTGATGTTGACTTGGCGAAACAGGTTCTCCCACATGAAGCGGTGATAACTGGCCGGGTGATCCGGCGCCAAGCCGACGTACTCGTCGAGATTGAATGTTTTCACCCGACTCCAGTCCAACTTCATCGCCACCAACTCACGGTACAGCAACAAGGGCGTGCTGCCGGTGGCCAGTCCCAGCACCAACCGCGGGCAGGCGCGCAACTCCTTCGCAATGATCCGTGCGGCCGATTGGACGGCATCCGATTTGTTCGGGCCAATGATCACTTCCATGGCTTAGCCGGGATATTCCTTCGCGCTGTCGGCCAACGTCAGAAGGACTTTCCGCGCCGGCAGCTTCGCCTTCAGCGCGGCGATTTCGTCCACACCCTCTGTCAGCGGCAGGGCGACCTGCCCTCCCTCGGCGGCGGATCGAGTCAACGCCATCATGATTTCGAACCCCTTGTACGCATTCTCAAAGCAGCATGGGTGGACGTTCCGGTCATCGTCGAGCCATTCAGCCATGTCTCGAATGTACGGTTTCATGTCATGCTCGTAATCCATGCCGCCAGGGCCGGACTGAGTGCCATTCTTGGTCACCGCACGCCAGCCGCTGCCGGTTAGTACTTCGGCGAACCCCTCAGTGCCTTGTGCGCCAATGCGGCATTTGCGCCACCAGTAGGGCACCTCCGGCACATCGGGCGCGCCGGCGCCACAATCGTAGATACCGCGTACCCCGTTCTGAAAGTGGACGACGCCTGCGATGTAATCGGGCGAGCTGTGCAGGTCGGCCAGCTTGCCGCGACCGGCAGCTTGTGCCATCGCCCAAGCCGCATCCGTGTAGTTGTTGAACCAGCTGGTGTAATCAATCAAGTGGCTGAGCATGTGGGCCGCCCAACCGGTTGCCGTACCGTACACCGTATGGACTCGTCCCGGCGCCCCGCTGTCGATGATCTCCTTGACCTTTCGATAATGTTCGCCGTACCGGTGTTGGTGGCTGACAACCACTTTGACTCTTGTGGCGTCGAGCACCCGCTTGATCTGCAGGCCCTCAGCGCTGGTCATGGCCACAGGTTTCTCAAACGCAATCATCTTCGCGCCGCTCTCGATGCCCATCTTGATGAACGGCAACCGTAAGTGCGGCAGCGTGCAGAAACAGAACAGGTCCGGCTGGATCTTGTGGGCCAGCCGCGCCGCGTCCGTGCTGACCTGGGGATTGCCGAGCTTGGCCGCGGCGTCGGTGAGACGTTTCTGGTCGATGTCGCAGATGCCGACGACCTCGAACCGTGCGTTGGCACGAAACGCCGTGGCATGGTGCATCCCGCGTTTGCCCATGCCGACGATCAGAACCTTGTACGCGTTCATGGCGCTATCGTCCCGTCGCTCCGGCGTTCGCCTTGTCCCAAGCCAGAACCTGATCGATCACGTAGTCCACTTCCTCGGCGGTCAACTCGGGGTACATCGGCAGGCTGATGCAGCTGGCGGCATTACGCTCGGCGTTGACGACCGAGCCGACCACACGCGCGCCCTTGCCCCACGGGTAGCCTTCCTGTTTGTGGATGGGAATCGAGTAATGCGTCTTGGCGTCGACGCCATTCCTGACCAGATGATCCAGGAGTTTGTCGCGCTGCTCGGGTCTCTTTGTCTCGATCACGTAGAGATGGAACACATGCCGATAGCCGCGACGCTGGTGGGGCAGGTCAATGCTCCCGGCATCCGCGAGTCCGGCGGTGTATCGCGCCGCCCACTGGGTGCGCTTGTCGTTCCACTCATGGATATGCTTGAGCTTGGCGCTCAGCACACCCGCGTGCAAATCATCGAGTCGACTGTTAAATCCGAAGCTGTGGACATTGCGCTTGCTCGAGCCATGGTTGCGCAATTGACGAACCCGGGCATCCACATCGGCGCGGTTGGTCACCAGCGCGCCCCCGTCACCGAATGTCCCGAGGTTCTTCTGGATGATGAAGCTGGTCGTGGCCGCGTCGCTGTGTTGACCGATCTTGAAGTTGTCGCCCGCCGCGTCAATGGCTTGGGCGTTGTCTTCAATTACCCGCAGGCCGTGCTGGTCAGCGATCTTCCTGATCGCTGGCATATCCGCACACTGACCGTACAGGTGCACCGGAATCACCGCCTTGGTCTTTGGTGTGATCGCCGCCTCGATCCTGGCCGGGTCCAGGCACTTGGTCTGGGGATCGCAATCCACGAACACGGCGGTCGCGCCGACAATCCAGATGGCTTCCGCCGTGGCGAAAAACGTGTTGGGATGCGTGATCACCTCGTCGCCAGGGCCGACGCCCAGGGCCATCAAGGCCAGCCAGATGGCATCGGTGCCGTTGGCGACGCCGACGGCATGCTTCATCCCGTGAAACTCGGCCAGTTCCTTTTCGAACTGTTTCAACATGGGCCCTTGGACGTACTCGCCGCTCGCCAGGACGCGCGCGATGTTGGCGTCAATCTCCCGTTGGATGTTGTGGTATTGCCTAACGTGTCCGTAAAAGCCTACTTGCATACTGGTTCTCCTCGTTTGGGTTTCTCATTGAAAAGAAATGGGGACTTCGTTTCGCCGCCTTCGCCGACCGGCAAACCGGCCGATGCGCGGGTCGTTTTTCGAACCAATGGAACACTCATCCGCATGCTCAGCGCCCCAGTCGGCTGTTCAGCTTCTGTTTCACATCTGCCCGAAACCGGTCAATGAACCCGCACACGTATTCGACGATGTCCCGGGACTCGTCGGCCACCAGCGGCGTCAGATCGATGCCGAACGCCAGTTGTGCCGTCTTGTCCGTGGCGTGTGATTCGAAAAACGTCGCATTGGCCCGCCGGCGGCCCAGCGTGGCCAGGTCGTAGCGTTTGCCGCCGGCAATTTGCGAGTCGAATACCCCGTTCAATGCCGCCGCCAGGTTCTCGTGGCCGCTGACATCCATTAACACCTTGTCCTCGTCGGACAACCAGTCGAGGTTCCGCCAGACTTCGCAACCCCAGACCTTCTGCGGACGCTGGTCGCGAGGCAGTTCCCGCATCGCCTGGAGTGCGGCGATGACCACTCCAATATGCGTGTCGTGCTTGTCGGACGGATTGTGCGTATACACGACTTGCGGCCCCGTGGTTGAGAGAATCTCCTTCAAATCGTTCTTTAGCGCGG